>Ga0194127_10000041_pt1 | contig 171160 bp, 144 predicted proteins | sample TA2KigC100mmetaG_FD_148624 | JGI IMG/M metagenome (GOLD analysis project Ga0194127, IMG submission 148624) | Freshwater microbial communities from Lake Tanganyika, Tanzania - TA2015036 Kigoma Deep Cast 100m | ecosystem: Environmental > Aquatic > Freshwater > Lake | place: Tanzania: Lake...
GTTCGCTCATGGGAGCAACAGCGTAACCGTCATCGAACCACCATCTCGTGGCGCTTTACCACGAACCGGGCACGAGAAACCATGGCCCGGCATTATGCCAATGTCACACAATCATCGTAACAGTCCACTAGTGCCGCTCCCAAGAATAAATATTGTGTTTTGATGCGGGATCGGTTAATGGGAGCGAGCACTAGTGCTCGTTCCAACTTGATGCTCGATGATAGGACACAAGATTGCTTTGTTGGAACGGCACTAGCAATCACATCGGAGCGCGTGCTGTCATGTCTGCCCGCGAAATTCTACTGCTCGGAAATCCAACGCTGCGCAACATCTGCGCACCGGTGCGAAATCTCCGTTCAACCGAGATCCGGAATGTTATCGGAGATCTTCACGACACGCTCGATCGATTTCGCAAAACTCACGGATTCGGCCGAGGGATCGCCGCGCCGCAAATCGGCTCTCCGATTCGAATCATATACATCGATTGTGAATACCGCGGCGCACTGATCAATCCAACCATTACAAAAAAGAGCAGAAGGAAATTCATGCTCTGGGACGATTGCTTTTCCTTTCCCGACATTCTCGTGAAACTGGAGAGGAATTACTCGGTTGAAGTGAGGTTCACCGATGAATCGGGAAAACGTCGGTCGATCAAGGCGAGCGCGGCATTCTCCGAGCTCCTCCAACACGAGATCGACCATCTCGATGGGATTCTGGCGATCGACCGTGCGATCGATTCGAAACACATCATTCTGAGAAGCGAATACGACAAGATCCGTCATCCGACTAGACTCGTGCTGTAGGATGATCGGGGGATGGTGTGCGGCGGAGAGGAGTAATGATGGAACGACAGTTGCTAAGCGATGAGAAAAAAACATCCCACTTTTGGCAGAACGAATAGATCTCCATCCCGATATCGATATCCGTTGGAACACCGTGACGTTGGTGGTTTCCACGCCGCCAGCGAAATGCAGGATGCGCTGGATCAACTCGATGATGAATAGTCCATCCGCATCGAATACGCATCATAAACGAAACGCGACGATTTGCCAATTCCGATGATTGAAAACCTTCTCGATCCGGTGATTCTCTTTTTCGCGATGGGACTTCTCGCGGGTCTGCTCAAATCGGATCTGCGCCTGCCCGAAGCGATCTACGAAGTGATCAGTATCTTTCTGCTCATGGCCATCGGGCTGAAAGGGGGAGTGCAGCTTGCGAAAACGAATATCGCCCTTATCCTTCTTCCCGTTGGCGTGACTGTTCTCCTGGGACTGTCGATCCCGCTGATCGCGTATCCCATTCTGCGAAAGCTTGGGAAATTCAACGAGGCCGATTCGGCGGCCATTGCCGCGCACTACGGCTCGGTGAGTGCAGTGACCTTCGCGGTGGTGCAGACCTATCTGGAACGACTCTTGGTCGCGTATGAGGAGTATGTCACGGTGCTCCTGGTTGTGCTGGAGATTCCAGCGATCGCGATGGGGATCCTCATCGCACGGATGAAAACACGCAAACACACCATCGACTACGGTCTGCTCTTTCACGAAGTATTCCTGGGCAAGAGCATCTATTTGCTGATTGCGGGTTTGCTTGTCGGATGGGCGGCCGGTCCGGAGCGCATCGAACCCGTTGCTCCCCTCTTCTTTGATCTCTTCAAGGCAGCCCTCGCGTTCTTCCTGCTCGAAATGGGACTCGTTGCCGCCCGACGGATCTCGGATCTCAGGCGCGTCGGACTCTTCCTGATCGGTTTTGGTATTCTGATGCCGATCGTATCAGCCGTCATCGGAACGCTCTTCGGCTATCTTGCAGGGCTTTCGCTTGGAGGATCGGTCGTCCTTGCGACGCTCTCGGCGAGCGCCTCCTATATCGCCGCCCCAGCGGCGATGCGCATCGCTGTGCCTCAGGCAAATCCTACGTTGTATCTCACGGCATCGTTGGGAATCACATTTCCATTCAACCTCCTGTTTGGTATTCCGCTTTACCACTGGATGGGAGCAATCCTGTATTCGATGGGAGGATAGATCGATCGCTCATGGAGAAGAAAAAGCTTGTCACCATCGTCACCGAGTCTATTCTCGAGAAGAAGATCGCGAAAGATGTTCTTCGATTGGGAGCTCACGGATACACCATCACCGAGGCAAGCGGTCAGGGGGAACGCGGAATGCGGAGCTCCGATTGGGAACAGAGCAGAAACATCCGCGTCGAAGTTGTGTGCGACAACACGATCGCAGAGACGATCATCGAATACATGGCGCAGACGTACTATGAGGACTACGCAATGATTGTCTTTGTCCATGAGGTCGAGGTTGTGCGGCCGGAAAAATTCTGACGGCCTCCGTTCCCCCCCTGCGCGCCTTCCTTGTCCAAGATTCCTCCGTTGCACATGGTGAGACTTCTTGGTATGTTTCCCCCTGCGTATGACGAAAACACAGAGTGACCTTCTCGAGCTGTTTCGATCGACTAATGCACTGCTGGAGGGGCATTTTCAACTGACCTCGGGGCTGCACAGTCCTCACTACTTCCAGTGTGCGAAAGTGCTCCAATATCCTGAGCACCTGACGCTCTTGGCTGGAATGATCGCAGAGCGCTTCGTTCATGAATCCATTGACGTCGTCGTTTCTCCCGCATTGGGAGGGATCGTCGTGGGAACGGAGGTCGGACGTCAGCTCGGCAAGCGGACGATCTTCGGCGAGCGCAAAGACGGCGTGATGTCGCTCCGACGCGGTTTTGATCTCACGAAGAATGAACGGGCACTTGTGGTGGAAGATGTTGTGACGACAGGGGGTTCGGTGTTTGAGGTCCTCGCGCTCGTGAAGCAGGCCGGGGCAGTTCCCGCAGGAGTTGGATTCATCGTTGACCGAAGCAACGGGAAGGTGAAATTCGAGACCACCCAGTATGCCGTTCTCGCGCTCGATGTTGTGACATATCAGCCCGACATGTGCCCGCTCTGCAAATCACGCACGCCGATCACCAAACCGGGGAGCCGCGGGGATTTCTAACGCACCAAAGGGAGTGTGAATGGACTTCAACAGGCTTCGAGAATTCATCGGGGACGAATTGCTCTACCACGTCGTGGTCGCCGTCATCCTGTTCCTTGTTGTGACGGCGTTCGGCTGGATCTTCAAACGCTTTCTCAACACGATCGGTCGAAGGCTGATCGCCAAGACAAAGAGCGATCTGGATGATATGATCGTCGACATTCTTGTGCAGAATGTGAAGTGGTTTGCATTGGTTCTCGCGTTCTACCTTTCCGCGGAGGAAATCACCAAAGCGATTCCTCCGGAGAACACGATGGCGCTCAAATTCCTGAGCTACTTCAACGGAATTGTCTTCGTTGTGTTCGTGATTGTAGTCACGGGAATCGTGATTCGAATTGCGGACTCGTCGGTAAAATACGCGATCGAGAATCACGCAAAACGGATCAACACGAGGATCAATGAAGCGCTGCTTCCTCTCATCAATCGTGTGCTGAATATTGCCATCATCCTGATCGCTGTGATTATTGTCCTCAATCATTTCGGTCAGGATGTCAGCAGTCTCGTCGTCTCACTCGGTGTCGGTTCGCTGGCGATCGCGTTGGCTGCGCAGGATACCCTCGCAAACATGATTGCCGGATTTGTGATCATGATGGATCGGCCGTTCCGGGTGGGAGATCGCATCAAGTTGCCCTCCGGAGAGATAGGCGATGTCTCCGAAATCGGTATCCGGAGCACGAAGATCCTCGACTTCGACAACAACGTGATTGTTCACCCGAACGCGGAACTGATCAAGAGCAAAATTGTCAACTATTCGTACCCGGAAGAGATCATTCGGGTCATTGTTGAGGTCGGCGTGGCATATGGAACCGAAATCGACAAGGCTCGGTATATCATGCTCGACGCAGCGCGGAATCACCCGAATGTGCTCAAAGATCCCATTCCGGAAGTGTTCGTCATCGATCTCGCCGAATCGTCTGTCAATCTGCGCCTCGTCGCGAGGACGGATGATTTCCGAAAGAAGTTCCTGACCGAAACGATGCTCCGCGAACAAATCTATAACGCATTCAGAGCCGATGGGGTCGAGATCCCCTTCCCGCAGCGCGTTCTCTACGTTCGCGAACAACGCAATGGAATCACTCAAACTCGTCAAAAGCGAAAAACGGTACGCCGGTAAAGTATTTGATCTGGTCGTCGACGAGATCGAATACCCGTCGGGAAATCGGGCGATTCGTGAGGTGGCTGAACACCCCGGGGGAGCTGTCGTCGTCGCTCTGAGCGAGCACGACGAAATCCTTCTCGTGCGCCAGTACCGATACCCGATGAAGGAATTTCTCTACGAACTCCCTGCCGGAAGACTCTCGCCGGGAGAAGACCCCGGGGAATGCGCCGCTCGGGAACTTGAAGAGGAAACGGGGTATCGCGCGCAATCGCTCCATCACCTCCTCTCGTTTTATACATCTCCCGGATTCTGCAGCGAACGCCTCCATATCTTCCTCGCCGAGACGCTGGAAAGCACGGGCAAGGGACAACAACTTGAGGAAGGGGAACTCTCTCTCACATACGGTTGGATTCCTCTGGCCGATGCAATCGAAATGATCAGGCGCGGTGAAATTGTCGACAGCAAGACCATTTGCGGCATCTTCATGCTGAAGCTGCATCTCGATTCGGCCCCCCAGTCCACTGGAGCGAGGTAATCCCCGATTGTCGAACTCCCGGAACACCATCGCGGCCTCCGGACCGTGTAACCCCCGGTTCGCCGGCAAGGGATTCTCCGGCAAACAACGAGGAGTGAGTGTTCGATGAAGATACGAGCGATTCTTTTTGGCGCCACGGGAATGGTTGGCGAGGGAGTTCTTCACGAATGGCTCAAGCATCCAGAAACCGAATCCGTGCTCGTCATCGGCAGACGTTCATGTGGCGTTATCCACGAGAAGCTCAAGGAAATCGTGCACGGGGATTTCTCCGATCTCAAGTCTCTCGCAGACCGGCTCAAGGAATATCATGCGTGTTTTTTCTGCCTTGGGATATCGGCGCTTGGCCGGAGGGAAGCTGAGTACCGAAGGGTCACGGTTGATCTCACGATGGCGGCGGCCCGCACGTTGTTGCCTCTGAATCCTCACATGACGTTCTGCTACGTCTCAGGTGCAGGCACGGACAGCACTGAAAAGGGGAGATTGATGTGGGCGAGAGTCAAAGGGGAGACTGAGAATCGACTGTTGAATCTTGGATTCAAAGCGGCCTACATGTTCAGGCCTGGGTACATTCAGCCGACAAAGGGATTGAAAAACACGTACACGATCTACTAGATCGTCGGGCCCCTGTTTCCTCTCTGGAAGGCTTTGTTCCCGCACTACGTGTGCACACTTGAACAGCTTGGCGTGGCCATGATTCGTGCGGCACGCGTGGGTTGCCGGAAACAAATTCTCGAGAGCAACGACATCGTTCACCTAGCGTCTGCCACACAAGAGATCTAGCCGGCGTCGCCTGTCCTTCAGGCTGTCTTTCACTATGATCATCACTCTATCGACTGGAAGATATGAATGCTGCTGAGCTGATACGGAAAAAAAGAAACGGGAAGGAGCTCGACGCGAAGGAATTGGAGTACCTTATCGGTGCGTACGTGTCAGGAGAGGTCCCCGACTATCAAATGTCGGCGTTTCTCATGGCGTGTTACTTCCGTGGGATGACGCCTCAAGAAACGATCACCCTGACACGCTTGATGCTCTATTCGGGTCGGACGATCGATCTCTCCGATATTCCGGGGCTGAAAGTCGACAAACATTCGACGGGCGGGGTGGGAGACAAAGTCTCGCTGATTCTCGCGCCCATCGTGGCATCGTGTGGTATCCCGGTGCCGATGATCTCGGGGCGAGGACTCGGCCATACCGGAGGCACGTTGGACAAGCTTGAATCGATACCAGGATTTCGAACCTCGTTGTCTATTGAAGAGTACCGCGACGTGATCAAGAAAGTCGGCGTGGTGATGATCGGTCAAACCAACGAGATTGTGCCGGCAGACAAAAAAATGTATGCCCTGCGAGACGTCACGGCAACCGTCGAATGCATTCCGCTCATCGCCGGCAGTATCATGAGCAAGAAACTTGCGGAAGGGATCGATGCGCTTGTCCTTGACATCAAAACCGGTCGCGGTGCGTTCATGCAGAAGTACACTGACGCGCGGGAGCTCGGGAAAACTCTTGTGGCTATCGGCAACGATTTTGGGAAGGAGACGATCGGATTTCTGACCGACATGAATCAGCCGCTTGGAACTGCGATTGGAAACTGGCTGGAAGTGGTCGAATCGGTCGAATGTCTCGCCGCCCTCAAGGGGGTGAACGACGGATCAACCGATCTGATGGAGGTCACGCACGTTCTCTCCGGGGCGATGATCATGCTGGGCAAGAAGGCCGCTTCTCTCGAGGAGGGGATCGAGCAAAGTCGGGAGGCCGTTTCGTCGGGACGCGCGCTGGAGAAATTCAAACAGATGGTGACGATTCAGGGAGGGGATCGACGTGTCATTGAACAACTCGACTCCTATCCGAAGGCCCGATGTCCATTTGAGGTGAGAGCGACGACGAGCGGATATGTGACCGCGATCGATTCGCTCGAGCTGGGCATGACAGGGATTGCCCTGGGAGCCGGACGCCAACGCGTCGATGACCGGATCGATCCCAAAGCGGGAATGATCCTGGAAAAAAAGATCGGTGATTCCGTGGGGGCTGGAGAAATCATCGTCCGGGCGTTTACAGACCGCGACGATGCGGTCGAGTCTGCGCAGACGCGCATTCACAGTGCATTCGCGATTAGGGAGACGCGAGTGATCAAACCCGCATTGATTCACGAGATGATTTCTCGTGACGGCATCCAATCATGGAACAAGGCGTAGGTGGGCGCGCTACAGTCGCCTCCACTCGATTTTGTCTCCCACGCGAATGCCGTGCTTGCTCGTGAAACCAGCATTTACTTCGATCACATATTTCCCCGGTTCGGTCGATTCGTATCCCTGTTCTGATCCGGGGATTGTGTTTTTGTGGATTGTCACAATCTGATTGCGCGAGTTCGCGAAGATCATGTCGAGGGGAATCTTCGTGTTCTTCATCCAGAATGAGAGCATTTCGTCCGATCGGAAGATGAAGAACATCCCCTGATTGGGTTCAAGCCGTTCGCGGTACATGAGTCCCAGTGTGCGCCGATCGACGTTGTCAGCGATCTCGACGTCGATTGTGGTGATAAAGGTATTGCTCGCCGAGATGAATGTGACTTCCCCCTCCCTCCTGAACTCAAATTCCGTCCGGACGGGATTCGGAGAAGGACGTTGTTGAATCGGCTGGTTCGACGAGGGGATGACGAATACGGCGACGACAATCGCGGCAAGAAGAATCACCGCGCCCCCAATCCACGGGGAGGTCTTGTTTGTATTCCGTGGTTTGCCGGACTCCGGTCGTTGGTGTCGCTTCTGTTTCATCGTGTCGTTCTCAATAGGTGCAGTAGAAGATAGGAATTCCTGAAACCAGAATCACGCGTTTCGAGATCAGCGAGAGTGAAAATCCGTGTCCGAGTATGATGTGATCATCATTGGGGCCGGAGCGGCCGGCCTCATGTGTGCCCTCGAGGCGGGAAGACGCGGACGATCGGTTCTCCTGCTCGAACGGAACGATCGGGTCGGCGCGAAAATTCGTATCTCCGGAGGAGGCCGATGCAATTTCACGAATCGTACGGTCGAGGCAGATCATTTTATCTCGACGAATCCCCACTTTGCGAAATCCGCGCTTTCTCGGTATCCCCCGAACGAAATCATCGCCCTTCTGGACAAACATCGTCTCGGATATCATGAGAAAAAACCGGGTCAATTGTTCTGCAACGAACGCGCACCTGCCGTCATCAAAATGCTGGTCGATGAGTGTCAGGCCGGAGGCGTGAGGATCTTGCTGAACGCGGGCGTGAGGGAAATCCAGCCGGGCAAGCGATTTGCCGTTCTGACTCGGAACCAGGAATACACATCATCGGCAGTCGTCGTGGCGACGGGGGGATTGTCGGTGCCGAAGCTCGGTGCGACGGACTTCGGGTATCGGCTGGCACGGCGCTTTGGACTCAATATTGTGACACCACGTCCGGGACTTGTGCCGCTCACCGTTCGGGGGTCTCTCCTTCGATTCTGCCGGCAACTCTCCGGGGTCTCTTTCGAAGCCCGCGTCCGAACTGGCCGAATCGAGTTTCAGGATGATCTGCTCTTCACCCATCGCGGGTTGAGTGGACCCGCCATTCTCCAGATATCTTCATACTGGGTTGCGGGAGAGCCGATGCACATCGACCTCCTCCCAACCAGGAACATCCTTGACGTGCTGAAAGATGCCCGGACGCGGCGAAGCGGGATGCATACTCTGCTTGGCGCGTTTTTGCCCGAACGATTTGCAAGGGCGTGGGTCGAACTGCAGGGAGGCTCAAAGCCGATAACACAGTACACCATGACGGAGCTTGGGAATATCGCGCGACGTCTTCATCAATGGGAAATCATTCCCGCGGGGACAGAGGGTTTCGCAAAAGCTGAGGTGACGGTTGGGGGAGTGGATACAGACGAGCTCTCTTCGAGGACGATGGAGTCAAAGAAGGTCAGCGGGCTCTATTTTGTCGGCGAAGTGGTGGATGTGACAGGATGGTTGGGGGGATTCAACTTCCAGTGGGCGTGGGCATCAGGTTCCGCAGCGGGAAGAGCCGTCTAGGAGTCGACACACGATCGTCTGATCGGCTCATGACTTCCGTTCGGATCCCACAAGGGGCTCAAGAATTTGGATTACCTCCGCGTGATTCTTCTCTGTCGCGAGGTCAAGCGGCGTTTTGCCGTCAACCGACTTGAGATGGACTTCCGCTCCGAACTCAATGAGCTTCTTTGCCGCCGATTGCATTCCGCTGACGGCGGCGTAGTGGAGAGGAGTGTATCCGAGGGTTGTTTGCCGCGCATTGACGTCGACGCCCTGTTCAAGAAGAAACTGCGCGACCTCGAGTCTTTTTCCCGTGACGGCAGAGTGGAGTGGCATTGCGCCAAATCCATTCTTCGATATCGCATGCAGGTCCGCACCGATGGTCGCAAGGTATTGAACGACTTCTGTCTGGCCGAAGAACGCCGAAAGATGCACCGCCGTCCATCCATCATGAGAAACCGCGTTGAGCAACCGCGGGTCGATCGAGAGATGTTCCTTGACACGATCGAGATTTCCGATTGCCGCAGCCTCAAAGACCGAAAGTCTGGCACCGGTGGCAAGGAGCTCGTTTGCGATCGCATGACAGCCGTGGTACAGTGATAGCAGAATCGCCGAGTCGCCGGATTCGCTTCGGACGTTGGCCAACGCCGGATCGGCGGCAAGCATCTGCCTGACCTTTTCAACATCATTCGCGCGCACCGCCTCGATGAAGATCTCTGTGCTTGCCTGAGAGTCGACAACTACTGGCGTCGTTGTTGTGCTCATATGATGGGAAGTCTTGGTGTTGTCGAAGTTTCGACGATCAATCCTTGTGATCGGCAGGGCTGAGCTTCTCAGCGCCCGGGAGTTTTCCAATCAGCTGATGAGGATCGTGAATGAGAATGGGGAGGTGTTGGGGACAGATGTGAAACGTTCCGCCCTGATACGTGAGCGTAAGGAGCGGTGTTTCGTGAGATGTTCTCTGGCACACCAGACATCCTGACAACTGCTGACCACTATTCATTCAAATATCTCCTCTTAATTCATCCGTAGTACCAGCAAACCGCCGGGCGGGGGAATTGTTTTCCACAGCCATTCATGTCTCATCGGCGCATAATTTGCGAGATCTTTTGGAGATATCCAAGCACATCAACCATCGGCCCAACCGGTTCGTTTCCATCAAGCGATATTCGTGAAAAGGCGTGTGATTCTTCTACGACTCAAAGATTTCACGGCGCTGATTGTATTGTCACCAGCCGTGATTGAGTCGCGTTGAAATCGCTGTCAGCAACGTACTTTTCGATGAGATCAAGTGCCAATGGGGCGGAGATGGAGAATCATTCCTCCGGCGACGCGTGATCCAGCACCTTGCCGGAACTCGTTTTTTTCTTATCTTGAGCGTACCGATTATGGAGCAAGAGGCCGGTTCGATCGGCTGACTTCCGGTTATGGCGAGACTATCCCTTCGAGCGCAAGTTATTATTACTGTTGCGATTCTGGCGTTGGGCGTCATCAGTGCCGTGGTGTATATCACCTCGGCCGGTGACGTGACTCGGGAGAATATTGTCCGGCTCAACAGAGACCGGCTGGCAACCCTAACCGAGAATCTTGCCCGTCGCTACGGATCGGTCCTCACATTTATTGCCCCGTCGCAATTTGAGGATACGTCGCTTGCCGAGCGCGATGAGATGCAGACCTTGCTCGTGACAATTACGCGCGAAGAACTTGCGAACGCAACGGACGTGCAGGCAGGATTCTATCACTCGATCTGGAAGAAATATCTTGCAGCCGGCCTCCCGAGCGATACGACGGCATCGATGGAATTGTACAATCGGTACCTCCCCGTACTTGTCCGAGCGACAGTGGAGGAACAGCGAGAGCAGTGGAGTCAGCATGAATCGGGCAATTCCCATGTGGTGATCGTCACGAAGCCGGTGTACACTCGCGGCCGCTTGGTGGGCGTTGCATGGGCATTTGACAGTCTGGAAGATCAGTTGTCGGGTCCGACTCCCTTCAACGTGATCCCGTTTCTCCAGATCATGGCGGTTCTTGGGATTCTCCTGGCGTCATACTTTGTGATCAATCTTCGGAACGAGATCGATTCCATCCGGAAAGGACTGGAGTTGATGAAACAGGATTTGACGCAGAGACCGCGTCCGGCCCCCGGAGAGCTGCGCGACATCACCGACTCAATCAGTGAACTTGCCGAGACCATTCTTGTCCAACAGAAAGACCGTGAGACTCTTCAACGCACCGTCCAGCAAAAAGAAAAGCTTGCGTCTTTGGGCAAGGTCGTTGCCGGCGTCGCGCATGAAATCCGCACGCCCCTCTCGGCAATCAAGACGCGCGTGCAGCTTTGGCAGCGCTCGAGAAACAAAAAACAGGCTCTCTCGCAAGAATCGATGGAACTCGTCGTGAGTGAGCTCGATCGGATGGAGAAAAGCGTTCAAAAACTTCTCTACTTCTCGAAACAACGTAAGCTCAATCTCCAACGGACGGATTTGCATGAGCTGATCGAATCGACGCTGCGGACGCTGAAGGAGCGATTGCAGCGGCGCCGAATTCGCGTGACGCGACAATTTGCCGGCGGGGGCCTCTGGGCAGATGTCGACCGCTTGGAACTCCGGGAGGTAATCATCAATCTCCTTACCAATGCGATCGATGCTCTTCCCCGCGGGGGAGAGATATGCATCCACACTTCCGCCGACGCGGAGAAAGGAACTGTCACAATCGGTGTCGAAGATTCCGGGAAAGGAATCGCATCGGATGTGGCTGAGCGAATGTTTGATCCCTTTTTTACGACCAAAGAGACCGGAACAGTCTTGGGACTTTCCACTGCCTACGAAATTGCCCGCGCACATGACGGATTCATCGAACATATCGTCAGCCAAGAGAAAGGGGCTCGATTTGACGTGGTGTTGCCCCAAAACGGTCACGCCAAATCCGGGAGAGGATGAAGAGACCAAACCAGCAATACAAAGCGCTCGTCGTCGATGACGAGAAGGCAACACGGACGAATATTCGTGATCTTCTCATCGCCGAATCCTTCGCCGTGGAAGAGGCGGCCGACGGAGTTGCGGCCCTCGAGATGGCCAAGAAACGACTCTATGACGTCGTCCTCCTCGACATCCGCATGCCGAAGATGGATGGCCTGACGGTGCTCCGCCATCTCAAGAAGCTTCAACCGCATCTTCCGGTGATCATGTTTACGGCCTTTGGAACCAGTGAACGCGCGATCGAAGCGATGAAGATAGGTGCGTTCGATTATGTGACAAAACCGTTCGATGTCGATGAGCTTTTGGCGACTATTCACCGGGCACTCGAATATCAGAAACTCTCTGCAGAGGTGCGAGTTCTGCGAAAACGACTTGCCGAGGTCGAAGCGGGCGATTTCCAGCCGGATCAGTTTGTGAGTCATGCGACGTCTATGCAGAAAATCTTCAAGATGATTGGAAAGGTCGCTCCATCGAAGGCGACCGTTCTGATCGAGGGAGAGACGGGGACGGGCAAAGAGCTGGTTGCCAACGCAATTTGGTATCACTCTACCCGTCGGGAAGCCCCCTATGTCAAAGTGAATTGCGCCGCGATTCCGGAAGGACTGCTCGAAAGCGAGCTCTTCGGTCACGAACGGGGCGCGTTCACCGATGCCCATGCTCAGCGTAAGGGTCACTTTGAAGTTGCCGACGGGGGAACACTCTTTCTTGACGAAGTGGGGGAGATGAGTCCAAAACTGCAGTCGAAGTTGTTGAGAATCCTTGAACAAGGCGAATTTCAACGCGTCGGTGGAAAAGAGCTGCTCAAAGTCGATGTCCGAATCGTTGCCGCCACAAACCGAAACTTGCGCGAGGAGACCCGGCTCGGTCGATTCCGCAAGGATCTATACTACCGGCTGCAGGTTGTGCATTTGGTGATCCCGCCGCTGAGGGAACGGCTCGAAGATATTCCTCACCTCGTCACTCATTTCCTCAAGAAGTTTGGGCGGAAAAGAGATTTCACACTGACACACGCTGCGATGGAGATACTCCGTCAGTACGAATGGCCTGGAAACGTGCGGGAGCTGGAAAACGTCATCGAACGTGCGGTCGTACTCGCCGGCGACAAGTTTATCTCCTCAGAGCACCTGTCGCTCCCCGCGCTTCATGCAGGAGAGTCACAATGGAAGAAGATCGATACCTCAACGCACTCGCCCCTTTCACTGCGGTCTATTCTTGCGAACGTCGAGAAAGATGTGATCCTCCAGGCGCTCACCAAGGCCCGTTGGAACAAAACCCGGGCGGCCAAGTTGCTTGAGATCGATCGCAGGGTTCTCTTTGACAAGATCAAACAATATGATCTCAAACCGGAGGAACACTAGGACACGCTCCTCATGGGAGGATCCCTCACGGTGGGTCTTTTCCTCTCATTCGTTTTGAACAATCATTGACAGATTTCCCACTGAAATCCCATAGTCTCGATCGTGGTATGGATGTTGTAGAAAAATCAAACACTGGTAACCCGAGAAGACAATGAATACCGGACAAACCCTGCTCACCATCGCTGCCCTTCTCCTGCTGGGAACGACGGTGATCTCCGTGAATCGGAACTACAGCAACCATGGGATGATCCTTCGACAGTCTGAAATCGGGCTGTACGCCGTCTCGTTGGCGACATCGATCATCGAAGAGGCCTCGGGCAATTACTTCGATGAAGCGACGATCAATGACAACCTCTTGACCACGACGGCGCTGACGAGCGCGTCAGGCCTTGGACCCGATGCCGACGAGGTGACATCTCCCGTCTCCACAACAGCATTTGATGATTTTGACGACTACAACAATCTAAACCTCACGGTGACTGTCCCTGGCGTGGATGTGTTCAGGCTCCGCGCGCAGGTGTTCTACGTCAATCCCTCCGCCCCCAATACTCCCGTAACGACCAAGACCTTTCATAAGCACCTCAAGATCTCCGTGACAAGTGGCGCCATGGCCGATACGGTGAGCATGTCTTACGTCTTCAGCTATTTCAACTTCAGGTGAGCCATGGGATCGAGTACGATACTGGATATCCTCGGATCATTGATCGTCGGCGGAATGCTCCTCCTCATGGGGCTGAGACTGAACGCGAGTGCAAACGAGACAACGGCAATCTACCATGGGAGCTACATTCTCCAGGAAAACATGACGGCCCTCGTGCAGATTCTTGAGACAGATTTTCGGAGAATCGGCTATTGCAGCGACTGGAGAAAGACGGCCGATCCGACCCGCTCAATCCGGTTGGCAGATTCCACCAGTATCCGTTTCTACACGGATTTGAATCACGACGGCGAACTCGATAGTGTAACGTACTACACTGGCCCGGTGTCCGAACTTCTCGAGACCGTCAACCCGCGTGATCGCTTTATCTACCGGCGAGTCAATATGGAGCCACCGCTGAAGATGAACCTGGGAGTTACGCAGATGGCCTTTCGCTATTTTGATGCGCTGAATGTCGAGCTTCCGACTCCCGTGTCTGATCCGAGGAGAGTCTACTACCTGCATATTTCAATCGCAGTGGAAAGTCCTGAGCCATACAAACAGGAATACTCGAACGATCCGTCGCAGTACGAAGTCTACTGGAAGCAGGTCAGACTGGCGACAAAGAATTTGCGGAATCGCTAACTCGAGGTGACCAATGGGACGCATGTCCATTCTCATGGTGATTGGTTTCAATGTCCTCTTTGCGGTCATGGGATTCAACGTGTCCAAAGTTGCCACTAAGTCATACGAGAACTACACGTCGTATTACAATCGGAGTATGGCCCGTCATATTGCATCGAGCGCAGCAAACATGGCGGCGAGCGCCCTCACATTCAATCCCGAGTGGCGTGACGGTTTCAGCAATGTCGGGTTTAGCGGTGGAAGATTCAGCGCCTCAGTGACGGTACCGGGACCCGGTATGCTGCGCGTGTTCGTTACTTCCACCTACAATGAAGTGAAGGATACGACGATTCTCATCTTAGGGCTCTCCAACTTTTCGAGGTTCGCATACTTCAGTGATATCGAAGGCAACATCTGGTGGATTACCGGTGATACGGTTTGGGGGCCGTTCCATACACAACAGCGTATCAACGTATCCGGCAATCCGGTGTTCATCGGCAAAGCGTCGTCGAAAAATGGGATCCACCTCGGCACGAGGGATTCGAACCCGATCTTCATCGGCGGCTACCAGAGCGGCGTGAATCTGAATCTCCCGCGCGATTTCAACGCGCTGAAAGAGTTGGCACGAACGGGCGGTCGCCACTTCAACAACGAGGATATTTGCCTCCAATTGAACGCGGACGGCACGGCGACCTATCGCATCGGATCCTGGACGTCCGTCCCCGCATACACAATGCCGATTAGAGATCTTGCCCCCAACGGGGTCCTGATGGCGGAGAATGCCAACCTTCGGCTAAAGGGAAGGCTCAACGGCAGGCTGACCGTCGTAGCAACCGGAAGTTCAGGAGTGGCGAAAGGAAATGTGTGGATTGATTCCAGCGTGACCTATAACCGGAATCCGATGACCGATCCCGGCTCGGAAGACATGCTGGGAATCGTGTGCGATAACGATGTCATTATCACGGACAACGCGAATAACAACAATCCGGCCAACGGCGTGACCGTTCATGCGTCGATGCTCTGTCGATCGGGCGGATTCAAGGCCGATGAGTACAACAGGCGTCCGGTGGCAGGCACGCTGACAGTGCTTGGCGGCATCCAACAATATCAACGCGGGCCGGTGGGTACATTTAGTGGCGGAAGAATTGTCTCAGGATTCCAGAAAAACTACCGTTACGATGAACGATTGATGTTCTCATCGCCTCCCCTCTATCCGTCGACTGGGACCTACGAAGTTCTTTCGTGGTATGAATAGAATATTATACATGGTGATCCTCATGAATGCTCTACCTCTTCAATACAAGTACGAATGTTGCCGATGGGTAGGCCGACTCGCTTTGATTTGGCTCTTCCTTATCGCGGCAAGCGTGGGCAACATTCTGTACGCCGGAGACACGCCGATGCGGACGGTCGAAGAATTCAAGCGGCTCGTGGACCGGAATGATTTGGTGGGACTCTGCCGCCTCATGGCGGAGACGGATGGTTCGGGCCCGCTGAAGACGTCAAGTTATGAGCAGGTCCAGCTTTCGTTTGGAAATCTCGTGCAGATGTGGGGTGGGAACTCGTTTTCGTATGTGAGTGAGCGATTTGGATCAGGCAATCCGCAACGTGCGACTGTCATCACGAGAGTGTCCCGACACGGTCAGGAGGTGAAGTTCACCCTCACAAAGATCGAGTCGGATTGGTTCATTGTTGATATCGAGATCTTTTTCAAATAGGCAAGAGAGGAGAACCTCCTCCCCCGAGCTTGAATTCCATATACCGATCGAACATGTAGACTCCTCCCACGCCCGCACCTGACTCCCTCTCCCTTCCCTTGCGGGCGTAACCTCATTCAGGAACTCCAGCCTCATGATGGAATTCGGCCGACGGCAGACCAGCAAGCGGTTTCTCCATCCGGTCCGGTCCAAACCATCGTCAAACGCCCAGCGCGTTCACTGCCCTGTCGTACTCATCCGGCTTGATATACAGCAGGTACCCAAATCCGCCTCTGCCGTCGGCAACTCCGCTTGACGCGTACGCATTCACCTTCGATTCGTAGAGCTTCTCATGGATGACGGCCAGAGCGCCGAGCTCATCGTCTCCCTGGACAAGGATGGCCGGATGCGGGCCGATCACGCTGATGCCCGCTTTCTTTGCACCGTCATTGAGCGCGTGGGTGTCTTCGGGGAAGATCGTCAGCTGCGTGTGAGCCGGTCCCATTGGTACCGCTGTGAACGCGAGGAGATTGATGCCAAGATCAGCAAGACGAGAGAGAAACTTGTACGCTTCCCCCGGTTCATGCTTGACCGTGACATAGAAGTAGTCGACACGACGGATACTGAATGCCATTGGAAATACCCTCCCTTCAGATTGTCGGTATCGATGAAAGAATTGCAGGGATCGAACGATGGTCCGCAGCTAAGGAGATCGGTGATTCAAGCGATTGCCGTGAGTTCGGGCACATTCGAGCAGATGAATCGTTGTCACGCACCCTTGCACGATAACGATCATAATCACGATGACCAGCCACGCTTCAATGTCGTCAGAGACAAGTGAACGATGGAGCGTCCACGCAAGTCCGGCACCCCCGACAACCATCAATGTCATCACGGAGAATAAGAGAGCCCGTTCGGTGAATGGATGGGGAGTGTCCGTGCGGCAGTATTTCCAGGTGAGGAGGCCGACACAGACGACAAACACGGACGCTGCGGCCTTTGAGAGATTCCAAATCCAGGGACCGTCGTCGAGCACAAGTGAGTGAAAGGCGATAAGGATGCCGATGAAACTTGTGAAGGTCGAGAAAAACAACGCGAGATTTCGAACCATGGCACCCTCCGAATTGAGCGGAAGCGGTGGCGTGATCAACTCTTCTGCCTCCCGATGTGAACGCGGAATCAACCTCGACGTCCAAACGCGGAGATTCGCAGGATAGTTCATCGATAAGGTCTCAACTTCGGGACTCAAATGCAAGCCTGGTTCGGACGATCATAATGGGAACACCGACCCTTGTGCCGCGAGACGAAATCCCGCACCAATAACTTGCCGATGAGCTTGACTCTGTGGATCGAAAACCGGATTGGTGTGGTTGAGATGAAGAAAATGAATCTTTGATCTTGCTTCTTCCGGCAAACGATTGAATTTCTGGATGCTCTCAACAATGAACGGATGTGGAATCCCCGACATGCTCCTTCCCGGGATCTCTCCTTCCTCAAAAAAAGTCCCATCGAGAAATGCATAATCTGACGATACGACTGCCTGGATGATCGATGTGTTCCACTTGTCCCACTTGTCGATGTCCGGGATGAACAAAATGGATCGGGAAGGTCCCTCGATTCGATATCCGACCGTTTCCGAATATTCGTCACGATGAGGAACAAGAAACGGTGTAAGCGTAATCCGATCATTGAGTCTCACTGCCACACCATTCCTGATTTGTCTGATTTCGATGTTCTCAAGTTGAACAAGCTGGTCCCACGGACCATTGGTCTGCAAAAATCGAGTCATGCGTGGCATGGCGTAGACAGGAAATTTCCGCGCACCGATTGCCTCGCGACCGAGGAACATGAGTCCTGTGTAGTGACCAACATGCGCGTGGGTGAGGAAGATTCCCGAGAGTCCAAGATGATTTGCGAGGGGTGATGGAGCGGGAACAGGTGTCGTCCCGACCGGATGAACAGAATCAAGCAAGCGAAGCTGATCGGGGAGATCAGGTGTGGCATCAACAATCCATCGCTCGTTGGTGAGGGGATCAACGATGGCAAGCGATGTAATCATGACGCGCTCACCGGATCTCGAGGATGCGGTTAGGCAGCACGATTTCTTGCATCCTGCATGAGGATACCCGCCATCCTGAGCAATACCGAGGATGACAACGAATGGTTCGGTTGTGCGGGCCTGCTGGCCGGAGAGGAGGAAAGGGAAGAACAGAAAGAGGAGGAGCGAGCGCTTCATGTCAGGAGGAATCCTGGGTGAGCCCGGATGACAACAGAGAAAGTGCGGATTGAGGGATTCAATTGCAAGGGGAAGTCAACGACCGTCTGGGGACGCTATTCGTAGCGCAGCGATTCCACAGGATCGACGCTTGCAGCTTTTCGAGCGGGGAAGAGTCCGGCAAAGAGACCGATGAGGGTGAGGATGAGTGTCGTGAGGAGCATCGTTGTGGTCGACAGAATCGGCTTCCCAAGGAACTGCATTGCCCCCTCTTCCGAGGGAATCATGCGCACGATGGAGACTACACCGTACGAAAAGAGTAGTCCGATGGTGCCGCCGATGAGCGCGAGAAGAAGGGCTTCGGCAATGAACTGTGCGAGGATGTACGAGCGGCGCGCGCCAACGGCCATCTTGATGCCAATCTCGCGCGTCCGTTCCTTGACAACCACGTACATCACGTTTGCCACACCGACGCCGGCGATGAGAAGCGTCAGGAAACCGACGCCGAACAGAAAGATCTCAACTCCGAGCCCGATCCTCCGACTGACTTTTTCACCCTCGATGAAGTCCCAGATGCGCAAGGCGCGCTCATCTGATGGATCGAAACGATACTTCCGTCCGAGAACGCGATAGAGCTCCGACTTTACCCGTTCCTGCTGACTCGGATCGGTTGGCCGAACCACGATACTGTTGACATAGCGATTGCCATATGTCGTTCGGAAGGTTGTAAACGGAATAATCGCACGACGGACGTCGGGACCGTTGTTCATCGACGTCTGGACCTTCTTCTGCATTGTGCCGATCATCGTATACGGAATGCCATCAACGAGCACGACTTTCCCGATTGGATCTTCATCCTTGAAGATCTCTTTGGCGATCTCGATCCCGAGGAAGAGAACGCGCCGTTGTTGCGCGACATCGGCTTCGTTGAGGAAGCGTCCGCCGGCAGCGGGATACATCCGCCGCATCTCTTCGAAGCCCGGATTCACTCCTTCACACTCCGTAGTGACGGAGAACTTCCCGTACGTGAGTGTAATATTCTTGCGGTACTGGGGACTAATCATATCGATGGAAGAAATCACCTGCGAGAGAATATCGACATCCTCTTCCACCATGAGGATGCGACGCCCCTTAGGAAGTCCCTCATAAATTTTTCCCGTCTCCCCGCTGGCAACAATCATGATGCGATTGCCGGCGTTCAGGAGGCCGTTCATCATCTGAGTCCCCAACCCCTCTCCGAATGAAAGAAGAAGCACCACTGCCACCGTCCCCCAGGTGATTGCCGTCAGGGTGAGTAAGGCACGTGTACGGTGTGTCCTCAAGTCGTAAAAGAAATCACGGAGAAGTTCAAGCCACATGTGACAATGAAAAATGTAAAATGTAAAATGAAAAATGTAAAATGCAAAAATGAAGAAAATTGTATCAATACCGGAGGCAGTCGACGACGTCAAGGTTTGCCGCCTTCCGGGCCGGCATCAGCCCCGCGGTCAGTCCAATGATACCGAGGACGAGAACAGTTGCCGCGACAACCTCGAGTGACATGCTGGGAGTTCCCACATACTCTTTGATGGGCACATACTGAAGCGCCTCAATGATTCCGTACGCGAGGAGAAATCCGATGCCGGAGGCAATCGCAATAATGAAAAATGTCTCCATGAAAAACTGGACCAGGATGTTTGATCTCTTGGCTCCGACGGCTCGCTTGATACCGATTTCGCGGGTCCGCTCCTGGACAACAATGTACATGATGTTCGCCACCCCCACTCCGGCTACTCCAAGCGTGAAGCTCCCGATCAAGCCCATGAAAATGTTGAGTCCAAGGAAGAAATAGAAAATGAACTTATCGAACATCGCGGTATCCCAGATCCACACCGCGTCCTTGTCGGTCGGATCGAATTTGTACCGCCTTCCCAGCACCTGGCGCACTTCATCCGAGATCTCTTCGGAACGGATCGGGTCGTTCACCTGATAGATGATGTTGCTCAGTCGGACAACACCGTACGCTGAAGAAAATGTCGTTGAAGGGATATAGATGCGGTCTTGATCGCGCGCGCTGTACGAGGACGGCTGGGTTTTCTTCTGCATCACGCCGATGACGGTGAACGGCATTTCACCGATGTAGATCAACTTGCCGATGGCATCTTCGGAGCCAAAGAGGAATTCCTTGACTTTGTCGCCGATGAACGCGACGCGCCGTCTCTGCTCAATATCGAGTGCGTTGATGAATCTGCCTCCCCCCTCCGGAATGACATTTCGCATATCCGAATAGATGGGAAAGACCCCTGCCACGAGAGCATTGAGAATGTTCTCGCCCACCCGCACCGCTTGGCGATTTGAATACTCCGGACTGATGGCCGAAATCCCGGTGACCTGCGATGCCAGAAGTCGGGTGTCATCTTCAATGAAACTCATCGGTCGCCCGATGCCGAATCCCTCAAACGGCTTGGTGGTACGGCCGGGGTACATGATCGCAATGCTCTCACCGATCCCGTGCATATTGATCGACATCTGCCTCTTGAATCCGACACCGAACGCGATGAGTACGATGATCGCCACGGTGCCCCAAATGATCCCAAACATTGTCAGGAACGTGCGGAGCTTCTGAGCCTTGAGATCAAGAAGAAACTCGGACAGAATGGTTCGAAAGTGGTTCATAGATTCGCAACAGACTACCGCGCAACCCGCGGCGGAGGCATTCTTACGCAACTGTGAATTTGTGAACGTCCGCGCCCATCGTCAGCTCGTAGCATCTATTCGATTTTCTTCACCGGCTTTTCAATCACAACATCTCCTTCCTTTAGTCCCGACACGACCTCGATGCTGATCGCGTTGCTCAATCCGGTTTTGATGTATCGCTCTTCCTCGCGATCGGGTGGCAGCGGGACTTTCACAAAGGCCGAATCATTGCGGAACGTGATCACGCGTTCGGGAATGGTTAGAACATCCGGTTTCTTCTGGATGATGATGTTTGCGTTCGCCGAATAGCCCGCGCGCAGTACGGTGTTCCTCGCCGCCGGGATGATGATCTCGATCGGAAAGACGGTCGCGTTTTCCTTCTTCTGCGCCTTCAGCCAGATCTTCCGCAGGACGCCGCGTACGGTATCGTTCGGGAGAGCACCCACCTTGATCTCGACATCCATTCCTTCCTTCAACCTTCCCACATCAATCTCATCAACGGTACCCTTGAAGAGAAGCCGTTCCATGTTTGCCATCCTCATGAGCACGGTTCCTTCCTGAAACGATGTGAGGGGTGTGACCGGATCGCCAACCTCCACACTTCGACTGAGGACAAATCCATCGATCGGCGCCTTGATGATCGATTCGATCTGCGTGTCTCCGATCGTGACCCGACCGCTCTCGATCAGAGCAAGACGTTCGCGCGCGATCTTCAGCTGAAGCTCCGCTTCAGTGTACTTCCGAGAAAAATCCTCAAATTCCTTTGGCGAGATGAGATTGCTCCCGAAGAGCGCCTCCTGTCGGGTCTTCTCTCGTACCAGGTTATCAAAGTCCACTTGCCGCAATTCGACCTGGCGTTTTGCCTCGGCAAGTTCGAGTGGTGTCGGATCAGGTCTTACCTCCAAGAGCGGCTGCCCGGCACGGACGAAGGCACCGACATCGGCAAATATCCGGTTGACGACGCCCGAGATTTTCGATTTCACAGAAATTTCGTTTTCGGGTTCAATCGTTCCGACGGCGAGCGCTTTGTCGACGATCGTTCCGCGTTCGACGCGCACCTTCTGGAGGGTACTGCTTGTTCCGTCGTTGCTCCCGACCAGCAGATAGACTCCGATGCTGACGATCGCAACCACAACGACGGAAATGATGATGATCCTTAGCTTCATAGATAATCCCTTCATGATAAGATCGGGCGCAGGGGCGATGGGCGGGTCGCAATATTCCTCCTTACGGCTGAGGGGAAAAAAGGTTACGACGACACAGTGCAGAGATCTACATACCCTTAGACCTCAGCGCTGATGAAAACGTTGCGCGGAAAGCGACCTACCCTTATCGTCGATCCAGGGAGCGTCGAGCAAAATCGGCAATCGTGTTGAAATACGGCGTGCGCCCTACGATGTATGTGTCGTTGTGATCTGCGCCGGCGATTTCGTAGAATTCCTTCGGCTCATGAGCGGCATCAAAAAGGCGACGCGCGAGCCGGAGCGGGACGATCGAATCGTCGGTTCCGTGGATGAGAAGGAGGGGAATGGTAATTGAGCGGATCTTCTCGATGGAATTGAATTCCGATTTCATGAAGATCTTGACGGGGAGAAACGGATAGAGTTCTTGTGCAAGCTCCTTGCCGGAAGAAAAGGTCGATTCGAGAATCAACGCCGCAGGAGATCGGTCTTCTGCGACATCAACAGAAACGGCACCGCCCAGACTCGTACCAAAAAGAATGATCTTTGAGGGCTCTACCGCTGGAAGTGTCGTCGAATGGTCAAAGGCAGCGCGGCCGTCCAGATAGATTCCTTTCTCAGACGGGGAGCCCTCGCTGCGGCCGTAGCCGCGATAATCGTACATGAATACATTGAATCCCGTGCGATGAAGTCGGCGCATGAGGTCGAGGCGGTGAGAAATATTCCCCGCGTTTCCGTGGGAGAGAACAAGCGTCGCGATGGGATCGGGAGACTCCATGTACCACCCGTGCAGCTTCACGCTGTCTGCAGTGGTGAACCAGCAATCCGTTATTCCCATCGAGGGCTGAACGGCGCCGTAAAGTCCGTCCGGGTAGACGGAGGGGAAGTAGATAAACTGATCTTCAAGTGCCATAAGTACGATCGTCCAGAGGGCAATTGCAGCGACGGCCGCAATTACCAATGACCGGATGAATTTCAAGACGTGTCTGATCATCGGAAAAGATAGGTTGAACATAGCGAAAGAGACGGCAAATCTCAAGAAAGGAATGCCGGGAGAGGCAGAGAGGGGATGTTGTTTTTGGATTCGTCCGCGTCTATATTCGTACAGTGTCATTCTTCCATGTTCAGAACAACAGCACATATTCTCATGGCGATGACTCTTCTCTCTCCATTTGCCTCTGCTCAGAGTTACTACAACTTCCGTGAGGCATTTCTTGACCGGAAAGGTTCGATCCGTTCGATGACCCTCTTGCCGGTGGAGGAGAGCGCAACGACACGCGTGTTTGATTTTCGGCTCAAGACATCGACCGATTCGATGACCGGGCGAATCCGGATGCCGAAAGGGAAAGGACCATTTCGCACAGGCCTTCTCGCTGTCGGCATCGAGACGGGAAAAGATGTCATCGCGATGATCGAAGGTCACGATGATGTGATGCTGATGGCGGTCGATTATCCGTTCGAGGGGGAGTGGGAATTCCGCGGTTGGAAGGGATTGAGTACAACGGTGAGTTTGAGGACAATGGGATTCCGGACTGTTCCGCTCCTGCTGAGTTGTCTCGACTGGCTTTTTCAGCAGGAGGATGTCGATCCAAGCGAGGTGATCATGGTGGCGGTGAGTTTCGGTTCGTTTACCGCCATCCCGGCCGCAGTGATCGATACCCGCGTGAAACAGCTTGTTGTGGTGCAGGGGGGAGGAAACCTGTCAGGGGTGATTTCCCAGAACGCCAAGCGGTGGGGAACTTCTCTTCCCGGATGGCTGGCCGGTTGGATCGGCAACGCGATTCTTAGTCCCTTTGAACCGAACAAGTATATTCCACACCTCTCACCGCGGCCGCTTCTGATGGTGAGCGGCCGAGGCGATACTTTCTTTCCTCCTCACTCGGCGGAAGCGCTTTTCGAAAACGCGCGGGAGCCAAAGGAGCTGGTGTGGCACAAGACCGAGCACATCATGCCGGGGGAAAAGGAACTGATCAAAGAGCTGACAAATGTGGTGGTGAATAAGCTGTATGGGGAAGAATGATGGGAGCGAAGGTGCTGCCAGGAACTGCTACCGGCAGCACATGTGGAATCTCGAGTTGTGATTCCGCTAGTCCTCCCCCTGTGCCTTTGTAAATCCCGATTGGTTCTCAAACGACTGAAGTTTCTCGATATGCATCCAGCGATGTTTCGTGGAGACGCGCGTGAGGAGATCGAGAATCTGATCGTCCTTCAGTTCTCCCTGTTCTTCGCGGAGGAAGAAGCGACAGCGATGATGGTCGACGCAGTCGGTGATCGCTCCGGTCGAAGGGTACACCTTCGTTCCTCGATTTGAGATCATCTTCAGTCTCAACGGCGTCGACGCGCACAGCTCTTCGAGGCTTTTTCCGAGTGCCTCGGGGAGAAGCGGAGACTCGACAAAAACATCCACGCCCAGAACGCGGCGCACCGACGGTTTGACGAAATCAAGCTCCTTTGTGACCTGCGGCAGTTTGATCGGTTTGTATTCGCGAACGTGCCACTTCTTCGACTTCTTCCCAAGATTGGCGATGATGGCCTTCGTATAGTCGGTCGTTGATGTGCCCTTGTCGTACCCCGCCACATCTCCCGTTCTCACCTTCCCTTCTTCCAGCGTCACGAGAAGCGCATGCTCGATGGCGGCTGCCGCTTCGAATTCCCCGAGATGGCGAAGCATCATGATCGCGGAGCCGAGGAGCGCCGTCGGGTTGATCACATTCTTCCCTGCATACTTCGGTGCAGAGCCATGAACAGCTTCGAAGATTGCAACCTCGGTCCCGATGTTTGCCGATGGAGCAAAGCCCAGCCCACCGATCAACGCAGATGTGAGGTCGCTGATGATGTCGCCGTTCATGTTTGTAGTGACGATCACGTCAAACTGCTCGGGCCGTTTCACCAGCTGATGGGCGCAGTTGTCGATGATGATGTGCTGCGCTTCGATGTCGGGATACTCCTTGGCGACCGATTCGAAGGCGCGCTTCAACGCCCCTTCGGTCATCTTCATGATGTTCGACTTGGTTGCGCAGTGGACGCGTTTGCGTCCTTCCGAGCGGGCAAATTCGAATGCGAAGCGCGCAATTTTTTCTGATCCCTTGTGCGATATCAGCTTCAGGCACTGCGCGACACCGGGTGTCTGCATGTGTTCAATGCCGGCATACAGATCTTCCACGTTTTCGCGAACAACCACGAGGTCGATACCGCGACCGGTGTACGGCGTTGTGATACCGGGAAGTTCGCGCGCTGGACGCACATTAGCGTACGTCTCGAACAGTTTTCGGAGGGTGACGTTGGCACTTTTCTCTCCGAATCCGACCGGTGTCTCCAATGGTCCCTTGAGTGCAACGCGCGTCTTGTTGATGGACTGAATCGTCTCGGCTGGAACACCGGATTCCAACCCCTGTCTGAACACGCTCGCTCCTGCATGACGTTCTTCCCACTCGATCGCAACACCGGTCGCTTCGATAATTGTCCGAGCGGCATTGACGACTTCAGGTCCAATTCCGTCTCCAGGGATCACGGTGACGAGTTTCTTTCCCGATTCTGTTACGTATGGCATAGGAGTGTCGTTCCTGAGTTGTTGATGATTGTCAAGATATCACTTGTTTGCTGTTTAGGATCAGAGGAAAGGAGATCGCAGTGCGCTACGGTCCAGAGTGCGTGACGGGAGAGTTGGACTGAATCTTGGATGCGATGGCTGGGCCGCGATTCGCGCTCACAAGAGTATCGAGTTTTTGTTTGAAATCCAAAGGAAAGCGGAATACAGGAAAATCTGGGAGCGCAATGAGTTGCATTGCCCGACTCTCTGAGGGAAGAACTGTCGATTGAAAGCTCCAGGGGGAACGGAATTCTGTGATACTGAGTCTGAACGTCGCTTTCTTTTCCCCCTCGTTTTAACCAAATTCGACCTCGAACGTATCATTCTTAGAGTCCCGGACCCGGATACCACCCCTGCATGACGGATTCCACGCGCGAAACGATCGTTAGATGCCAGCAAGGAGATCTGACAGCGTTTGATGAGCTGGTTAGAAGCCATCAGGCGTACGCGTTCGGGCTCGCGTTGCGGCTTCTTCATAATGAGATCGAAGCCGAGGATGTCACGCAAGAAGCGTTCGTCAAGGCGTGGAGGCATATCGATCGGTTCGATCCCAATCGCAAATTCACGACATGGCTCTACAAGATCGTCGTGAATCTCTGTCTCGATATGATTCGGGCAAGAAAGAACGCGCGACGCCTCTTCTCGCCGATTGAGACAATCCCGACCAATCTGGAGCCGACAGATCGCAATGATCCGATGGAGTCTCAATCAAACTGGGAGCTGTGCCAACTCATCAGGGACATCACGGCTGATCTCGCGGTCACTCAGCGGCTTGTCTTCACATTGCGTGATCTTGAGAATCTTTCGATTCAGGAAGTGTGCGAGATTACCGGCCTCTCTGTGGCGAGTGTAAAGACGAATCTTCATTACGCGCGAAAGAATATCCGTGCAGTTCTGGCAACACGATATGACGTGAGGGAACGATTGCCATGAAGTGTCACCGGTACAAACAGCTGATTCACCTGAACCGTGAAGGTGAGCGATCCATCGCGGAAGCGGAAGACCTCCGTCAGCACCTTGAAACATGCGCTTCATGCAGAGAAGAATTGCAGCGCATGGAGAAGGTCGAGTCGTCTTATCAGACGTTTCGGCAGCTTGCCCCGGAACTGTCTAATCCGAACCGTATTGCGCGCAACATCAGAGACCGGATTGCAGGAGAAGGTCGTAGTCGCGATCAGGAGCGGATCGCCAAAGCATTCGAGCTGCTGGCTCGCGTGTCGCTGGCCCCGTCGTTCCGCTACGTGACGGCTCTCTTCCTCTGTGTTGCACTGGGGTTCTTTCTTGTTGAGAGTGCATCGTTTGTTATCGATGTACAGAGGCTCGAAGAAAGAATGGGGCACTTCGGCGCAGCGCGTGTCGCGATCGACGCAAGGTATTCTCTCGCTCTGGACCAGGCAAGCCGATACGCGGACGAGAACCAACTTTCGATTCTTCGGTCCCAATTCGGAGTTCGGATCGAGAACGGGAGGCTCGCAATGGGCAAGCTCGGGTTCACCGCGCTCTCTCAGTCACTTGAGCGATCAATTCCGCGAGCGTTCATAATGGCTGGTCCGAATCGCGCCGACCTCGAGCGGCTCTACTCTGCAGCCACACTGATCAAACCGCACGCGGTCGTTTCAATCACTCCAAGGCCAGAAAGGTGAATGTCATGCCGATCTTCATACGTCATTGTCTCAGTGTCTCAATTGTCCTCTTCCTGCTGGCAGTCCCAGGGTGTCTCGAAATCGTCAGCACGACCCGCGTCAACAACGACGGATCGCTGGAACGAACAATAGAGATCACGGGTGATTCCTTGGCGATCTTCAATTCCATTGTTCCGCTCCCTCTCGACTCGGTGTGGAATGTCAACAAAACGTACAATGGCAGGAGATCGCTCCTCACCGCGACGAGGAGATTCGAAAACGCCCAGGAGATGACGCTCGCACTCAGAGGAGAACCTGGGAAATCGATCACGTTTAGTCCGCACTATGAAAAGACATCGCTCTGGTTTTTCACGAAGCATCGGTGCACTGAAACGCTCAGGAGGTTTAACCAGATCGATGCCGTGCCCATACACGATTATCTCTCGAACGAAGAAATTGAGTTACTGGTACGACGAGGCTTGAAGAAAGATACGATCAGCTCACGCGCGGACTCATTGATGCTGGAGGACATCTCCAATCGGACAGAGGAATGGGATGCGCGTAACTCGTTCGAGGCATACTATGCCGAGGTTCAGAAAGGGGCAAACATGCTCGGCGATCCGACTCTCACGGATGCCGATCTCGCAAGTCGGAAAGAGGAGTTGTATCGGAACACAAAGAAGCTCATATCGGATGGCAATATCGATACGCTGAAGTATCTCTTTCGGAGTATTCTGAAGAATTCCAACATCGTGCAAGCGGTCGAGCTGAATGAGGAAGGCATACAAGACTTCAAAAAGAAGCGGCAATTCACCAATGACATAGGAGTTCATACGTTCAAAACGCGCGTCGCCATGCCGGGACTGATTTCGAAAACAAATGCTCCGAGCATCGAAGGAAATGTCGCGATCTGGGAAGACTACATCGTGATTGGGTACTTCATGGATTATGAAATGCTGGTGGAGTCGAGAGAGATAAACTGGTGGGCGATTGTTCTCACGGGTATTGTGGCAGGGGGGCTAGGGATCGTGTATGTCGTCGGGCTCTTGTTCCGGTGGAGATCCGCAACGCGCCGTGCTGAAGTCTAATCGGTCAGGCGGTGAGATTGAGAGGGAATGAAAGGAATCTTGTTCCCGGGGCGTAGGGCGGCCCGGACAAACTTCGTACTACTGGCCGACGAGAGGCTCCCGTAGTCGATGTTGGCGACAATGAAAAATCCGAAAGACCTCTGCGCGGGGGAGTGGAAGCTTCATTGAGGTCTTGAAGAGATGATTCACGCGCCCTGCCCCTCCTTCACTCAAAACGAAAAGAGGCTGTCCCCTTTGTTATTCTGAGTCCCGACGTGACTCTTCGACTTCGCTCAGGGTCACGTGCCGGCTGAATAATCAGTCATGTACGTGATCTGATCCGACGTGAGCTTGTCGATACTCAATCCCATCGTCTGCAGCTTCAGGCGGGCAATTTCCTGATCCTGCTCGACCGGGATGTCGTACACCTTGTTCTCCAACAGCTGTCCCTTCTTGTGAAGCTCGACCAATCGAAGTTGAGACATGAACTGATTGGCGAACGACATGTCCATCACTTCCGACGGATGTCCTTCCGCCGCCGCGAGGTTCACAAGTCGCCCCTGGGCCAGAAGATAGATCCGTCTGCCGCCCGAAAGCGTGTACTCCTCGTTGTTCGCGCGAACCGTTCGTACACTCTTCGCGCGCTTCTTCAAATCCCCGATATTCACCTCGCAATCATAATGACCGGTATTGCAGACGATCGCGCCGTCCTTCATCGACTTGAAGTGGCGATCGACGATGACATCTTTCACACCGGTTGCCGTGACGAACACATCACCGATCTTTGCCGCGTCGTTCATCGACATCACCTGAAAACCCTCAAGGGAGGCCTTGAGTGCAGCCGTCGGCTTCACCTCGGTGACAATCACGTTCGCTCCCAATCCCTTGGCCCGAAGGGCCACACCACGACCGCAGTGCCCGAATCCGGCAACAACCACATTCTTGCCCGCAAGGAGAACGCTCGTGGCGCGGAGAATACCGTCGAGCGTTGATTGTCCCGTTCCGAAAACGTTGTCGAAATCCCACTTCGTCTCCGCATCGTTGACGGCAATGACAGGATACTTCAACGCACCGTCCTGAGCCATGGCCCGGAGACGCTGGACGCCGGTCGTTGTTTCTTCGGTTCCTCCGATGATTGTCGTTCCGGCCATCTCCGGATACTTGTTGTGCACCGTGAAGATCAAGTCTGCACCGTCGTCAAGGGTCAGATTGGGTTTGATCTTCAGCGTTTCCTCGATGCACCAGTAGAATTCCTTGACGTTCATCCCATGCCAGGCGAAGATAGAAACGCCGTCGTCGGCAATCGCTGCGGCGATGTCATCCTGGGTGGAAAGGGGATTACATCCGCTCCAGCTCACCTGCGCGCCCGCGTCAACGAACGTTCGGACGAGAACAGCCGTCTCCTTTGTGACATGAAGGCATCCGGCGATCCGGTATCCTTTGAGAGGTTTCGTTTTCCGGTACTTCTCCCGCAGAGCCATCAACACCGGCATGCGCGATTCTGCCCACTCAACCTTGAGTCGACCTCCCTTCGCGAGAGAGAGATCTTTGACTTTGTAGACACCCTTTTTCTCGTTCATGTACTCCTTCTTCTCATTGTCTCTAATGGATTCTGATGGCGCTTTCTTTGCACTATTTGGCAACCCTTCGTAGCAACTTGACCAAGTCTGTTTGCTCCCACGTGAAGCCGTTTTCGGATCGTCCAAAATGGCCGTACGCCGCGGTCTCACGATAGATCGGTCGCAGAAGATTGAGTCGCTTGATGATGCCACGCGGGGTCATATCGATTTCTTTTTTCAAGATATTTCCGAGTTCGTGATCGGGTAGGACGCCGGTTCCAAACGTGTGAACATGAATGGAGACCGGCTCAGCCACTCCAATCGCGTACGCGACCTGAAGCAAGCATTCGGTGGCCAATCCTGCCGCCACGACATTCTTTGCGATATGACGAGCCGCATAGGTCGCACTGCGATCGACCTTTGTCGGATCTTTTCCCGAGAATGCTCCACCGCCGTGCGGAGCGCGGCCGCCGTACGTATCAACGATGATCTTCCGTCCCGTAAGACCGCTGTCGCCGTGAGGCCCGCCGATCTCAAACCGACCGGTCGGGTTGATAAAGTATTTCGTCTTTCCGTCGATGAGTTCTGTCGGGATTACCGACTTCACGACGTGTTCAATCACATCTTCCCGGATCCGCTTCTGCGGAATGTCGCCATCGTGTTGTGTGGAGATGACGACGGTATCAACGCGAATCGGTTTGCGTCCATCGTACTCGACGGTGACCTGTGATTTCGCATCGGGGCGAAGATACGGTATCAGCTTGGGTTCCTTCTTTCGAACGTGTGCCAACCGGCGAACAAGCCGGTGCGCGTACATAATCGGCATTGGCATGAGCTCAGCGGTTTCCGACGTCGCGTATCCAAACATCAATCCCTGATCACCGGCCCCGCCCGTATTGACGCCGCGGGCGATATCAGGTGACTGCGAATGAATCGTGGAGATGACGGAACACGAATCGGCATCGAATCGGTACTCGGAGCGCGTATAACCGATCTCCCGAATCACCGATCGAACGATGTCCTGGACTTCGATGTACCCTTTTGTGGTGATTTCTCCGCCGACGAGAACGAGTCCGGTCGAGACAAACGTCTCACACGCGACGCGCGAATGCCGGTCCTGCGCCAGCAAAGCATCGAGGACGGCATCCGAAATTTGGTCGCAAATCTTGTCCGGATGGCCTTCAGAAACCGATTCGGATGTAAAGAGATAGCGCATAGTGCGACTCCGCGAATGGTGCAATGATTGGATGTGCACGGCCGGAGGATACAGGCGAGGTAATCAGTAGAATTCGAGTTCTGAAGAATCCCCGATGTTGATTCGTTTGAAACTTCCTGTGACGTGAGCGTTGCTTCCAACGATCGAGTCTTCCAACAACGCGTTGGTGATCCGTGCTCCTTCATTGATAATCGAATTTCGGATAATCGAGTTCTCGATAACGGCGTCATCGGCAACGGTGGCGTATGGTCCAAGCACCGAGTTCACCACCGACGCTTTCGGCGAGATATAGACGGGAGGTTGTGCAACGACTCCAGCCGGGGTCGTCGGCGTCGGCATGCTGTCGAGGAGAATGTGATTGGTGGAGAGCAGCGTCTCGGGTTTCCCGCAATCATACCATCCTTCAACCGGAAAGGTGGTCATCTTTTCGCCCCGATCGATCATCATCTGGAGAGCGTCGGTGAGCTGGAACTCACCCTTCGTCCGGTAATTGCTCTTCACCATTTCCCGCAGCGCGTCAACAAGGTTGTGCGGCCGTTGAATGTAGTACAGTCCCACGACGGCGAGATTGCTCTTCGGATGTTCCGGCTTTTCCACCAGTCTCGTGATGTATCCGTTGCTTACCTCGGCTACGCCAAATCTTCGCGGATCTTCGACTTCTTTCACACCGAGTACGGTATCCCGGCTATCCATCATCTTCTTCAAGTCAACGTCAAAAACCGTATCGCCCAAAATGATCAGAATCGGTGATCGGGAAAAGGTATGTCGCGACAGGTAGATCGCGTGGCCTAGTCCCAGCCGCTCTTCCTGTTCGACAAAATCAACTTTGATCGGATAGTTCTTGAGAATGTACTCTTTGATGCGATCTCCAAAATATCCGATCACGATCGTCGCTTCGTCGAAGCCGTTCTCAATAATCTTGTCCATGATGTGGCCGATGATCGGCTTTCCAGCCACATTGAGGAGAACCTTGGGGGCGGTGTAGGTATGCGGCCTCAGCCGGCTGCCGACCCCTGCGACTGGAATGATAGCTCTCATAGTTCCGAGGATCTTCGATCGTGGTGAGCGAAACGCCACCAAGATACTGAAGATTTCAGTCACATCCAAAAATGATCTGTGAGAGCAAATGGAGCCAGCGTCGATGGGTGCGCGAGTTCTGTACGCGTGAACCAAAATGCGTTATCTTGATTCTCCCTGCCCATTTCAGTATAATGACTTGAAACGTGATCAACAGCAGACAATGAAATCGACGCAGACGAGCTCGCGGAAAAAGGAGCATGTCGATATAACCGTATCTCGGGACGTTTCATTTCACTCCAAGACCGCCGGGTTCGAGAAGTGGGACTTTGTCCACAATGCTCTGCCCGAACTCAATCTTTCCGAGGTCGATTGTTCCACGCATTTTCTCGGGAAACAAGTTTCTCTTCCCCTCCTCGTCTCCAGCATGACAGGCGGCTACGGGGAAGCGCTGCGCATCAATCGACAGCTCGCGGAAGTGTGTGAGGAGATGCGATTGGGACTTGGAGTCGGGAGCCAGCGCCAGGCACTCGAGGAGACGCGATTTCACCGGTCATTCAGCGTCGTTCGTGAAGCGGCGCCGTCAATCCCCATCTTTGGAAATATCGGCAGTGCGGAGGTCGCTCGCATGCGCGAGATATCTCCGATCAAACGACTTGTCGAAATGATCAACGCCGATGGGTTTGCCGTCCATCTGAATCCTCTGCAGGAATTCCTCCAGCCCGAGGGGAATACTGACTTCAGAGGGGTGTTGGAGGGAATCGGGAGATTGGTGCGGGAGCTTGGCGTTCCCATCATTGTGAAAGAGATCGGCGCCGGAATCAGCGCGGGCGTCGCCCGGAAGCTTGTGGATGAAGGGGTGAAAATCATTGATGTCGCCGGGGCGGGTGGCACGAGTTGGGCCGGAGTCGAAATTGTCCGCCGAACCGGTGCACAAGGCCGGAAGGCGCGGACAGCACGCGGGAAGACAAGCGCCGCATCCGTTTTTTGGGAGTGGGGAATTCCGACGGTCGAGGCCCTCATGGATATTGCTCCGATCAAGAAAGATATTCCCGAGCTTCGCGTTGTCGCCTCCGGAGGAATCACAAGCGGAATCGACATCGCGAAATCGATTGCACTGGGAGCGGATCTCGCGGGATCTGCCCGGCCTTTGATCCAGGCACTCCGGCAAGGGGGAACGAATCGATTGAAGAGGCTCATTGAAGAATGGAAGTGGCAACTCAGGGGAGTCATGTTTTTGACCGGATCACGAACGGTTGGTGATCTTCAATCTCAGCCCTTACGAAGGCAAACATGACCAGGGCGTCGTCTCTTCAGACAGAGTTTGACAAGAAATTGGCGCGTATGCGGACATCGGTTGAACGACTGCTTGTCGAGACCACGCGCGATCTCACCCCGCGATCGCTGTACGATCCTTTGCGATATGTTCTCAAAGGAGGCGGGAAGCGGATTCGACCGGCGCTGCTGATGCTCTCGTGCGAGGCGGTTGGCGGTACGCTCCAGGGAGCAATTCATGCCGCGGCAGCAATCGAGATTCTCCACAATTTCACACTCGTTCACGACGACATCATGGATAATGCCGGGTCACGCCGTGGACGGAAAACCGTTCATACAAAATGGGATCCGAATGTGGCGATCCTCGTCGGCGACGAACTTCTCGCGCTGGCGTATCGAGAACTTCTGAAAACGACGTCCCCGCGCATCAAGGAGATCGTCCAGCTTTTCACTCAGGGAGTCGTTGAAGTATGTGAGGGACAGGCGCTCGACAAGGAATTCGAGAATCGGAGGAGGGTGACTGTTGAGGAATATCTTGGGATGATTCAGAGGAAGACGGGGAAGATGATCGCGATTTCGACGGAAATCGGAGGGCTCGTCGGGAAGGGAACGGAGGACGAACTGGACGCGCTGAGAACGTTTGGAGAATTCCTCGGAAGAGCGTTCCAGATTCACGATGACCTGTTGGATATCGTCGGCGACGAGCGGGAACTCGGAAAAGATGTCGGGAGCGATCTGCAGGAAGGGAAGAAGACCTTTCTCTTCCTCGAGGCGCTGCGACTGGCCAAAGGTGAAGACAGAAAGCGTTTGCGCGAGGTGATCGCGAACGGAGGAGTGTCGAAAAAAAGGATCGGAGCATTCCGGCGTATCTATGAATCGTGCGGTGCCATCGATTCGGCGCGAGAATCTGTCCGTCGCGATACCGAACGTGCACGCGCAGCGCTGGCAAAACTGTGCCCAGGAGAAAGCCGGGACATGTTGGACTGGCTCACGGATGTGCTATTGCACCGAACATACTAGAATCGATCGCACGACGACAGGTCGTCGCGCGCCGGCGAGAGGCAAAGTGTTCCTCCAGAAGCACGATCGGCGGAACGCTGCCATTGCAAGCTGAGTCGGAATGACCCAAGGGATTGTGAAAGGGATCGATGATCGAACGCGAAGTGACAATCAAGAACCGGGCAGGGCTGCATACACGTCCCGCTGCGACGCTGGTAAAACTCGCGGCACAATTCAAGTCCGACTTCTTCATCAACAAGGATGGATTTGAGATTAACGGCAAGAGCATCATCGGCGTCATGACGCTCGCGGCAGAGCAGGGAGCAGAGATGATCCTCCGGTTCTCTGGGGAGGATGAGAACGACGCGATGGCTGCCGTTGTGGAACTCTTTGAACGCGGATTCGACGAGCAGTAGCGCACGGGATGAGAAAGGTCATGAGCGACCAACCAAGACAAGCGAACGAAATCCTTCTCAAGGGAATCCCGGCTGCCCCTGGGATTGCCATCGGACCCTCCTTGATATTTCACAAGACGCTCCCCATCGTCGAAGAACGTTTGCTGCAGCCGTCGGAGGTGGAAGCCGAACTCGACCGGCTGCGTCAGGCCGTCGCGCGCTCAAAGAAGGAACTCCAGAAGATTTTCCGGTTTGCGGAGGAAAAACTTGGCGATGAGGAGGGAAAAATATTTGAGGCACAGCTCCTCATCCTCGAAGACTCTGTGCTGTTCGATACGATCTTTCTCAGGATTCGTACAGAGCTGCGGAATGCCGGCTACATCGTCTACGATGAAATCGAAAAATACCACCGTCTCATGGCATCGTCACGGGACGAATATACACGTGAACGGGCGCTGGATGTGGAAGATCTTCGCAACAGGATCCTCAGGAATCTCCAGGAGGAGAAGCTCGTTTCCAAGCTCCAGACATCCGCCATCGTGGTATCTCACGTCCTTGCGGCCGCGGATACACTGATTCTGAGCCGCAACGACATCTTGGGATATCTCACGGAAGTGGGAGGCGTCACTTCTCATACGGCTCTGCTGGCGCGCGCGCTGAAGATTCCGGCGGTCGTGGGAGTCCGGCATGTGGTTTCGATGGTGAAAGAGGGAACGCCGGTAATCATCGACGGGTACGGAGGCAATGTCATTATCCATCCCTCCGAGGAAACCCTCCGATTCTACCAGGAGAAGAAGCGCAAGCACAAGGAATTCGAAGATCGACTGGCGGATCTCCGGGATCTCCCGGCCGAAACCCCTGACGGCCGTCAGATCGAACTCGTTGCCAACGTCGAGCTGGTGGAGGAATTGGAGTTCGTTCACGTTCAGGGAGCCGACGGGATCGGGCTGTATCGCTCCGAAACGCTGTTACTGGGGAAAGAGGTCTTTCCCACCGAAGATGAGCAAGCGGATCATTACGCGCTCCTTGCGGATTCGATGTTTCCGAAAATGATCGTCATCCGAACGTTCGACATCGGCGGGGACAAGATGATGGCGCATCCCGTCCGGGAGAGCAATCCGTTTCTTGGGTGGCGCGGAATTCGCGTGATGCTCGACAAGACGAACGTCTTCATGGATCAGCTCCGGGCCATCCTTCGCGCGAGTTCCCGTAAGAACGTGAAGATCATGTTCCCGATGGTATCAAACATCAAGGAACTGCGCGAAGCCCGACGATACCTCGAAGAGGCGAAGAGGGATCTCGTGGAGGCGAACATCCCCTTTGATGAGAAGATCAAGGTCGGTGTCATGATCGAAGTCCCCGCCGCTGCGGTGATTACCGAAGATCTCGCCAAAGAGGTTGATTTCCTGAGTATCGGTACCAACGACCTGATTCAATACCTGCTGGCAGTCGACCGATCCAACGACATCGTCTCTTCCCTCTATCAAGAATTCCATCCGGCAGTCGTCCGCTTTCTACGCCGTATCATCGAACGAGGAAAGAAAGAAGGTGTGACCGTTGGCATGTGCGGGGAAATGGCCGGTGACCCGCTGGCCACGGTCCTTCTCCTGGGACTAGGCCTCGATGAATTCAGCGTCGTGCCGATGATGCTGCCGGAAATCAAGAAGATCATTCGATCGACAAAGTACCGGGACGCGAGAAGAGTTGCGAAACATGTTCTCTCCCTCCAGACAGAAGATGAAGTGAAATCGTACCTCCTCGCATGGATGAAAAAACGATTTCCGGATATCCCTCAGGGGGAGGGAAGCTGACGAGCGATGAGGTGGTCTCGTCGCCGGCCTCCACGAAATCGAGACACGAATATGGGAGTATGACCATGACTACCGATGAACTTCGACAATTGGATCCGTCAGGCATGTACGCGTGGATCCGAGAATTCCCTCAACAAATCGAGGATGCGGTCAAGATCGGCACCGCAAGCCAGCTGAAACTGTCGGTTCGCGGAATTCGCAATATCGTCATGTCCGGTCTTGGAGGGTCTGCAATCGGAGGGGATCTCCTCCGTTCGTATCTATCGGCAGAACTGACGATCCCGTTCGTCGTGAATCGGCATTATGTTCTGCCTGAATTCGTTGACAAAAACAGCCTCGTGATTATCTCGAGCTACTCGGGAAACACGGAAGAAACGATTGCGGCGCACAAAGACGCAGTGAAACGCAAGGCGCGCATCCTCTGTGTGAGCACCAACGGCGAAACGGAGAAGCTCGCGCGGAAACACAAGAACGCGTTCATCAAGATTCCCGGCGGACTCTCACCGCGTGCGGCGCTCGGGTACTCGTTCTTTCCTCTCCTCGTGGCCCTCTCGCGATTGGGTATTGTGAAATCGAAAACCCGAGCCATTGCGGAAACAATCCGGCTTCTGAAAAGAACATCGTCGCTCTTTGCCGATCTCCAGTCGCCTGAGAACGCCCCTCTCCGCCTGGCGAGGCAATTGGCGGGCAAGCTTCCTGTTGTGTACAGCGCCACGGAGTACTTCGACGCGGTAAATGTTCGATGGCGGGGACAGATCGCCGAAAATGGAAAACAACTGGCGTTTGGCCATGTCATCCCCGAAATGAATCACAATGAATTGGTCGGCTGGAAAGTCTTGAACGAGCTGATGAAATCGATGGAAGTCGTGTTTCTGCGGGACGGCGGCGTTCATCCCCGCGTCCGTGTCCGTGAGGATATCACAAAGAACATCATCGCGCAATACGCATCGAGCGTCACCGAGGTGTGGAGCGAGGGCGATTCTCTTCTTGCCCGGATGTTCTCCCTTATTCACTTTGGCGATTGGGTGAGTCTCTATCTTGCCATACTCAATCGGGAGGATCCGACTCCCGTTCGGGTGATTGACTTCCTTAAAGGAGAACTGGCAAAGGTATAAGGTCTCATCTCCCTGCGATGGAAGAGGAGGAGGAATGGAATGGTGAGAATCGCGTATGCGCTGTTGTGCATACTGCTTGCGGTGTCTCATTCGAGCGCGCAGTTTTACTATTTCGGCCGGAACAAAGTCCAATACACCGATTTTCAGTGGCACGTTCTCAAGACGGAACACTTCGACATCTACTTCTATCCGGAGATGAAGGATCTCGCGGAGCGAGGAGCGCTCGTTGCCGAAGAGTCGTACCGGAAGCTCGAGCAGAGATTCAATCATAACATCTCCAGCCGCATTCCGCTCATCTTCTACAGTTCCCACCTGCATTTTCAACAGACCAACGTGACCCCCGGCTTCATCCCCGAAGGAGTCGGTGGCTTCTTCGAATTCCTCAAGGGTCGGGTTGTCATCCCGTCAAACGGATCGAGCGCGCAGTTCGCTCACGTGATCCGACATGAACTCGTTCATGTGTTCATGCATTCCAAGATCAACCGAGTGCTGCTGGATCATCGGAAAGCGCAGGACCGTCTTCCCCCACTGTGGTTCACCGAAGGACTCGCCGAATTCTGGTCAACAACGTGGGACACCCAGGCCGAAATGGTGATGCGCGATGCCGTTCTGAGCAACATCGTTGTCCCTTTGAGCGAAATGGAGCGAATCTATGGCTCGTTTCTTATGTACAAAGAGGGACAAAGCATTCTCGAGTATATCGCGCAAAGGTACGGTGATGAAAAGATTCTCCTTCTGATGGAAAATTTCTGGAAATCGAGTTCGTTCAGCCAGGTCATGAAGATCACGATCGGCAAGGATTACAAGGAATTCGATGAAGAGTGGCTCTACTTTCTGAAGAAGCGCTACTACCCGCAACTCGCGTATGACGATTTGCCGAGCCTTGTGACGAAGAAAATTCTCGATGAAGGATTCAATTCCAAGCCGGTATTTCATCAGACCGACGGAGTCCGGTATGTCTACTTCATGGGGAATCATGTCGGATATACAAACCTGTACAGACTTTCCCTCGATCAAGAAAAGCCGGATCTCGAGGTCGTCGTGCCGGGAGAACGTACCGACGCGTTCGAGGCCTTTCATCCGTTCCACAGTAAGATCGACGTTTCCGCCGACGGAATACTCGCGTTCGTAACCAAAAGCGGGGAGAATGACGCTCTCCATCTCTACGACATTGCTCAACGGCGGATCGTTGAATCGCTCCGCTTTCGGAATCTTGTCATGATTACCTCTCCATCGTGGGCTCCGGATGGAACGCGACTGGTGTTTGCATCAATTGACAAATCGGGCAATAACGATCTGTACATTTTCGATCTCAAGCGCAAGGAACTGCTCAGACTCACCAACGATTTCTATGACGATCGCGATCCGGCATGGTCGCCGGACGGAAGATCGATTGTGTTCAGTTCCGATCGATCGCGGTACGGGCGTGAGGGAAAATATAATCTGTTCGAATTCGATCTCACGAGCGGGTCGATTCTCTACCGGACCTTCGGCGACGAGAATTATTCCTCTCCCGTTTGGTCTCCTGATGGGAGGTACCTGACATTCGTATCCGATCGCGGGGGTGGGCAGAATATCTGGCTGATGAACGTCACGCAATCAGCCGATGGGGCGCGAGACGATGCGCATCCGACAATGAGACGCCTCACGAATTTCTTCACCGCAGGATTCGATCCCACCTGGGACGACCGGGGAGGGCTCCTCTTCACAGTTTTTGAGAACTTCAGTTTTCAGATCCGATCGGTCTCGCAGGCGGAGGCGTTGTTCGATTCGTCCGACGTGATCCATACATTTTCGTTTCTGGATACGGACGACCCGTGGGAACTGCCCTCGCTGAAGGCAGAGTCCGGGATCGAAGAATTCCGATATACGGGCAAATACAATCTTGATATTGCACAAAGCCAGATCTCCACGGATCCGATCTTTGGCACATCGGGCGGAGCGGCCCTGGCCATGAGTGACATGCTGGGCAACGACATTTTCTATTTTCTTATCTACAATACCGCCCAGTCGCAGGATGAACTGCTTGACAGCTTCAATATTGCAATGTCGCGTATCTCGCTCGGAAAGCGGGCCAATCATTCGTATGGAATCTTTCACTTCTCCGGATATCGGTACGATCTCACCGATCCCAACATCTTCTACTACGAACGCGCGTTTGGTGGATACTTCGCGCTCAGTTATCCCCTTTCGAGATTTCGCCGCGTCGAAGCCAATGTCGTGCTCTCGAATTCCGATAAGGACATCTTCACCGGCGAGCTCCCGAGAAGAGCCCTCCTGGTCTCGAATGCATTTTCCTTCGTCTGGGACAACTCCCTCTGGGGTCCCACGGGACCGATCGACGGCAATCGATTCAAGGCGACATTCGCATTTACCACGGATGTTACCTACTCCAACGTGGGGTACTACACGGTCATCGCCGACTATCGGAAGTACTTCAGACTCGGGGTGCGGGCGACGCTGGCCTCACGGGCGCACGTCTGGTTCAACGAGGGGAAGGAATCACGACGGTTCTTTATGGGAGGCAGCTGGGATCTCCGAGGGTGGCCACGCTGGTCGATCCGGGGCCAAAAACTGTGGCTGACAAGTCACGAGCTTCGGTTTCCATTCGTTGACGAGCTCGGTGTTCGCTTTCCGTTCGGAGGAATCCGACTGGGCTCAATCCGGGGTGCGCTGTACATCGATGCCGGAAGCGCGTGGGACAAATCATACGTCGAGACGAAGGGAAGTGTTGGCATGGGTTTGCGAATGAATGTGGGAGGATTTCTCGTTCTGAGATATGATGTCGGCAAGCGCATCGAGGAAAACTTCGCCACCCTCCAAAAGGGTCTATACTATCAGTTCTTCTTTGGATGGGATTTCTAGAGATGAAGAGGCGGCTCGACGTACGGTGGAGCGTAATTTTCGTTCTCGCGATGATCGCGGGGGGCATCCTCGGTTGTGGCGGTTTGAAGATCAATCGGGCTTGGAAGACCCATCCGAGTGATTGGCTTCAGTATGGCGGATCGGCCGCGCGTTCCAATGTTCAAGCAGCCAACATCAAGTTTCCTCTGAAATTTGTGTGGGAGTTCAATGCCGGCGGGGGAATTGCCGCGACACCCATCGTGCGCGAGAGTGTTCTTATCATTTGTACATTACACGGAGAGATCCACGCGGTCCTGATGACCAACGGAAAGCATCTGGGTCGTCTGTCACTGGAATCAGCCATCGCAGGCACTCCCGTCCTCGACGGAGCGATGCTATTTGCCGGGATATCGAGAGGTGAGGAAACGCTTGTTGCTGTTGATCTCGTTGCCGGACGGAAGCGGTGGGCGATCAATGCGGGAGGGATCGAATCCTCCCCGCTGCTGGAGGAAGGCAAGCTCTATGTGACCACGCTGGATGGAGTCCTGCTCTGTGTGAACAAACACGATGGGGCGGAGTTGTGGAGGTTTGAAACGGGAGCAGCGGAATCGCGAAAGCCGATTCGATCGTCTCCGGCCACAAACGGTCGCATCATCGCATTTGGATCGGACGATGGATCAGTCTATGCCGTGGACATGAGGATGGGATCGTTGAAGTGGAAATTCGGGACTGCGGGTAGTATCTTTGCCACTCCGGTCATTGGGGACGATGATGTCATTGCTGGATCACTCGATGGGATATTGTATTGCCTCAGGGCAGATGACGGAACGATACGTTGGAAGGCTGCTCTGGAGGCGCCGCTCTATGGAGCTGCAGCCGCAACTGATTCGGTTGTCTACATTGGTACATCACGGGGCGAGTGTCTGGCTATCGATCGTCGGACAGGTCGCAAGATCTGGAGCTTTCTCGCAAAGAGTATTGTTGCCTCTGCGCCGCTGGTGGTTTCGAACGCAGTGCTCTTTGGATCTCTTGATCGCAGACTGTATGTCCTCGATCCTCACAATGGCACCACAGTCGGGATGTATGATGCAAATGGTCGTATCAGAGTATCACCCGTTGCCTGGAACGACTTTCTCTTTGTGACATCGGAAGACAGATTCGTGACAGCACTGAAATCGGAAGATACGCCATGAAGGCGCTTACTGTCTCACTCCTTGTCCTCATCGGATTCAGTCACTCGATATCCCAGTCGCCGGGATCGGGAACCAATCCGACGTCCCCGGGGCGCATGAGCGAAGCGTCAGATACGATGACGGTCATTCTTTTCCAATCGGATCCCGCCGGGGTGGATGTCTATGTCGACGGAGAGGCGATCGGCAAGACACCGTATCGGTGGACGATCGATCGGTCCATGAAGGTTGTCGTACGGTTGTTTTCTCCCTCGGTGATGCATTGGATGCGGCGAGTTGCAGTCGATACGATCCGGATCAGCGCCGGATCCCGCATTGAAAAACAGTACAAATTTGATCGGATCGCGGGTTTGTATTCGGTTCCATCGGGTGCCGGTGTGGTCGAGGGGGCTCGCGAGATCGGCACGACGCCGTTTATATATCGCTCGAGATCGCTTGCCGAGAAGCGGCTTGTGGTGCGGATGGATGGCTTCGAGGAGTATATGGTTCCGGATCTTTCGGTGGTCACGCCGATTGAACCGATCCGACTCACGAGGCTCGGCATCGATCCCACGGGGATGAATGCCGATCTCATTCTCGATGGGTCCGAGAAGGGGATCCTGGATGGTGAGCTGGTGTTTGTGGTGGCCGGTACGATGATAACGTCCGGAATCCTGGCTGCGTATATGAAGGAGACAGGAAACAGAAGATTTGACGCGTACCTTCGAACAAAGGATCCCTCGCTGTTACGCAGCACGAGGCGGTATGACAAGGGAGCCGGCGTTGCCCTCGCCATCACCCAACTGAGTTTCGCGATATTGTCCTATCTTGTCCTGTCCGAATAGGCGCCGCAGGTGTGGATAAGCGTTGTCGCAGAATTGAGAACGAGTACGTGGAAGGGGTTGATGGAAGCATTGGGACTGGGGTTTATTCTTGATTTTCAATAAAGGGAAAAATATATTAGTTGATCATAATGTGTTCGTACATACGAACAGGGATCCGCGATGAGAGAGGAATTCAAGTTCTTGATTTCCGTCCCGATCTTTGCCGATTTGGACGGGATGGATATTGAAAAAATTGCCAACCTCGGTTCCATCAAGAAGTATCGCAAGGGCAACATCATCGTGATGGAGCAAGAAACGGGCGCCTCGATGTTCATCATCATTTCGGGGAAGGTCAAAGTGGTGCGAATTGACCAGGATGGACGCGAAGTCATTCTGACCATTTTGGGGCCTGGGGATTTCTTTGGAGAAATGTCCCTGCTTGATGGACTGGAGCGCTCGGCGACAGTTGTGGCAAACTCAAAGGCAGAACTGTTTATCATCCATCGGACAGAATTTCTTGACCTCCTCCATGAGTTTCCCCAAATCGCTACATCGCTTTTGGCAGAACTGACGCGGAGAATGCGGCGAGCCGATGCCCAGATCAAGAGTCTTTCGCTCAAGGATGCATCGGGTCGGGTGGCCAACGCCTTGCTGATGGTTGCCGACGATGTCGGGATGTTTCGCAAGGGAGCGGCTGAAATCGAGGAATTGCCTCTCCAACAAGACCTTGCCAACATGGCCGGGACCTCAAGAGAAACCGTCTCGCGCATGTTGCACCAATTCGTTCGTTCCGGACACATCACGCTGGATGGCACCAAGCTGACCATTCACAACTACGAGGCATTCCGCAAGGAATTCCGATAAGACTACGCTGTATGCCACGGAACCGTCGAGTGGGCTTCGCGTCGAGGCGGACCGGAAGGAATTGAAGAGGATTGGTGAGGGATGCAGGAGAGCGTACGACAGGAAGGCGGGGTAGGTCCTTCCGACGGTGAACCTTTCGCAGACGACGGTCGTGCCGACCTGCACATCCATTCCACGTATTCGGATGGCGTTCACTCCCCCGAGGAACTTGTCAAGAAAGCCCGACAAGCAGGCCTCGTGGCAATTGCGATAACTGACCATGACAACCTCGCAGGCCTCGCGGAGGCGCTCGAGTGGGGACGTTCGCTCTCCGTCGATGTCATCCCCGGAATCGAATTCAGCGTCTCGATGAATGGCAAGGATGTGCACGTTCTTGCCTACCACTGCGATCATACTAATCGTGATCTACTGGATTACCTCACGTTTTTTCAGCAGGAACGACTCAAGCGCGCGGAACGGATCGTCGCGAAACTCAACCGGCTGAATCTCCCCCTCACGATGGAGTCTGTCCTCGATCAAGCCGGCGAGGGATCAGTTGGACGACCGCATATTGCCAATGCCCTCGTGGAAAACGGACTCACCGATACGTACCACGAAGCGTTCGAGAAGTATATCGGCTGGGGGGGACCGGCGTTCGAAAAGAAATTCCAGCTCACCCTTGCTGATACCTTTCGGCTGATCGCATCGGCCGGAGGACTCTCCTTTTTGGCACATCCGGGTTGGATGATCAGCGAACCTGAAATCGTCGAAATGATCAAACTCGGACTCGATGGTATCGAGGTCATCCATCCCTCTCACAACGAAAGCCAACGAAAGAATTTCCGGAGCATTGTCAACCAGTACTTCCTGCTGGAGAGCGGCGGCTCGGATTATCATGGGGGCCGGAGGGGTGACGAGGCGGCATTTGGCCTTCATACCGTTCCTCTCCATGTCGTGGAGACGATGCGCCGAAGACTCTTTTCGTAAACACCAGTGAACAGACGCACCACGCGGAAGACAACTGATCTCAGCGGACGAGGATTCCGCATCGCGCTCATCGTGAGTGAGTTCAACAGCCACATCACGGAAAAACTTCGCGCTGGTGCCCTGCAGTGCCTTCGTGACCACAAGGTCCGGGACCATGACGTCCGGACGTTTGTTTGTCCGGGGGCATTCGAGATTCCACAAGTCGCGGCCAAGATCACGGCATCACAGGCGTGGGATGCCGTGATCTGTCTCGGTGCAGTTGTTCGGGGTGAGACGCCGCATTTCGAATATGTGAGCAGTGAAACCGCCCGGGGAATCCAGGATGTGGCCCTTCGCTCTGGAATCCCGCTTGTCTTTGGGGTCTTGACGACAAACAACAATCGTCAGGCCCTCGCACGGGCGGGAGGAAAACACGGGAACAAAGGTTGGGATGCCGCACTGACGGCGCTGAAGATGATCCACCTGTTCAAGAAGATACCGCGGGAAACGCCAAGGCGACGGCGATGAAGTTTTTGCATCAGCGGTTCAAAAGGATGGTGGGACAATGGTCGAGCGAGACTCGGATGCCGAACCTCGACTCTGTCGCTCGCGCGGTGATCGCGTTCCTCTTCGCATTCGTCACTATACTCAATGCTCAGGTGGCGCCGATCGGTACGTGGAAGAGCTTCGGAGATTTGAAAGAGGTCAAAGCAGTGGCTCGTACGCAATCGGGAATATGGGGAGCGACATCCAGCGGTGTCTTCATGCTGGAGACTTCGACGCAATCGTTTGTTACGTTCAGTAACGCTGAAGGGTTGTCTTCGAATGACGTGAGCGCTATTGCTGTCGATTCCCAGAATCGGGTCTGGATGGGAACACAGGATGGCTTCATCAATGTCATGGATCCGACGACGGAATCCATTGCCGTGATCAGAGACATCCAGCAATCGAACAGAGTCCAGAAGGGGATTCGGTCATTTGCGTTTTTCGGTGACACAGTATTCGTCAGCACCGACTATGGCGTAAGTGTGTTCCAGCGCAACCGATGGGAGTTCGGGGACACCTATGCGACCTTCGGATTCAGTGTACCTGCGAAGGCCACGAGAGTCATCCTCCAGGGCAATCGAATATGGGTCTCGACGGACCAAGGGATCGCGTCTGCCCTCCGAACCGCCCCGAATCTTTCGTCCCCATCCTCCTGGCAACTCTACGGCACACTCCAGGGATTGGCGAATCGTGACGTTCGGTCCCTCACGCTGTTCCGCGATACGGTTGTTGCCGGAACAGCTTCAGGATTGAGTTATTTCGACGGCACTCGATTTCGGACCGTTGGCGGAGTGGTGGGCCGGGTGATCACATCGGTGGCTGTTGCGAACCAAATGCTTTACTATCTCGCAACGGATGCGACGGGATTCAGCGTTAATAGACTTACAAGCTTGACCGCTCAACCGACAAATCTCGCGCTCAATACCTCACAGGCCGCAACCGACATGCTCTTCGACCCAACGGCTTCGACGTTGTGGATCGGCACCGCGTCAGACGGCCTGGCCCGATTCGCCAATGGGAATTGGTCCTATTTCTCGCCGGATGGACCTCACTCCTCTTTGTTCAGCAGTATCGTTGTGGATGACGAGGGAGTTGTGTGGGGGGCGTCCGGGATCGGAGGTCGGGGACGAGGATTCTATCGGTACGATCCGTCGCGGCCCGACGGAAAACGGTGGAAGAATTTCACGGTCACACGAAATCCGATCATGCAATTCGATGACTACTACAAAGTTTCCATAGGGGTGAATGGACGCATTTGGATCAGCTCCTGGGGAAGGGGTGTGGTCGAAGTGGTGAGTGATACCATCCGACGCATCATCAATTCCGAGACGAAGCCGTTTCTCAACGGCGCAGTTCCTCAGGATCCCAAATATGTCGTGGTTGGCGGGGTTTCCCCGGACCCAAAGGGATTGACTTGGTTTGTCACGCGGACATCCATCGACGGGAACTACCTTGCTCAACTTATCAATGATACCACGTTCACGTACTACAAGAATTTGATCAGTCCCACCGAAGGACTGTTCACCGCGATGGTCGTGGATCGCAACGGCACCAAGTGGCTCGCAAACGGAGAACCGTACGGAAAGCCGGCAACCGGCCTGTACTACTTCAACGAAGCAAGAACGGTGGTCGGTACCGAAACGACGGGTGGGTGGGGTTGGATGACAACCTCGGACGGACTGCCGCACAACAGCGTCCTCTCCCTGGCAGTTGACCGAGACGGAGCAGTGTGCGTCGGCACCGATCTTGGCTTGATGATCATTGTCGATCCGCTTCGACCGAAGCAGCGGAAGATCACCTCGTTCCCGCTGCGTGAACAGGTGATTCAAGCGATCGCCGTGGACGGAATCAACAACAAGTGGGTTGGAACGAAGGAGGGGGTCTTTCTTGTGAATGCCGATGGCACGCAATTGCTGGCTCAGTACTCTGTTGCCTCGACCGGTGGCAAGCTCCTGGACAACGACGTGCGTTCGTTGGCGATCGACCAGCAACGTGGTTATCTCTACATCGGAACCGAGAAAGGAATGTCACGTCTGACCATCTCCCCGATTGCCACCGTCCGGAGTGTTGCCGCGCTGGAGATTGGGCCGAATCCCTACATCGTGCCTCATGAGCAGCGGTTGACGATTAAGCCGCTCGTTGCGAATAGTCACATCAAGATCCTCAGAGTCGGCGGGAAAATGGTGAGAGAGTTCAGAGCACAGGGGGGTGGACGTGCTTTCTGGGACGGGAGGGACTCTGAAGGAGAATATGTGCCGTCGGGGATATACTTCGTCGTTGCCTATGCTGAAGATGGAAACCAGATGGCAACAGGGAAGGTCGCCGTCGTCAGACGGTGATGCCTTTCGAGGACGTGACCGGACGCGTGCAAGTCTCGGTATCAAGCTGGGATACCGAATCAGATCTTTTTCATGGATGGATGCGAGAAAGGATCTGTTGAGCTCAACATACAATGTGTCACCATCGCACAGTTAACTTGGGAGGTTGTCGAAGTGGAAAACAACTACAAGGATGAGATATACTCAAAGAGGGTGCGTGCAGGGAAGCGGACGTACTTTTTCGACGTCAAGTCGACGAAGTCGGAAAAAGACTTCTACATCACAATTACGGAGAGCAAGCGGGTAGGAACGGAGGAGTATGAAAAGCACAAGATCTTCCTCTACAAGGAGGATTTTGACAAGTTCAAGGATGCACTCCATGAGACCGTGGAGCACATTCAGAACCTGCTTGCGCAGACCGGGGTCAATCAAGTATCTGAGCAGCATCCAGCTTGAGCGATAGCTCCTCCCACGAAGTTGGAATGCACGAGCGCCCATGGAATCCGAGTGCTGGATTCGATGGGCATTTTATTGTCCGCCGGAGCAGAGGTTGCGCTTCCAGTCGGACCAACTGCTCAAAGAGTCCTAGACACAGACCATGGGTTCCCCCTTCCACCCGTCGCATAGTCGGCTCGGGAATTTCTCCTTGACTCTGAGAGGTGTTTTGGTTATCTTTTGCAGGTTTTTCTCCGAAAAACCGTATTTTTTTGACAAATACCGGGGGTTTGGGACGCGTTCCGTGTAGTTCTGCCCTCATCCCATTCCATTGAGCGAATTGAAGATCAATATCTCCAGGCTCTCCGAGGGCGTTCACTCATATGACCTGGAGACGATCGCTCCGGATCTCGAGCTGGACGACCGGTTCGACCGCCCGATCAAAGTCGCTGCAATGCTCGACAAGTCGGGCAAGCAGTTGCGGCTCGAAGCAAAGGTCGAGACCGAGGGACAGTTCATCTGCGACCGTTGTCTGGAGAAGTTCCGAAGATCAGTCGGCGCGGCGTACTCACTTGTGTACCTGCAGGAATCCCCCGCTTTCTCGGAACCTGAAAGGCTGGAAACACAATACATCTCCCCCGATACAAACATGATTGATCTGGGGGAGGATGTGAGGCAGTTCCTGCTCCTCGCGCTGCCGATCAAGATGTTGTGCCGTGAAGAGTGCAAAGGGTTGTGTGCGTTGTGCGGTCAAAACCTCAACTCAGCCCGTTGTTCATGTTCGGATAAAGAAATCGATCCTCGATGGGAGGCTCTCAGAAAGATCTCCGAGAACTGACCACCGATCTTAGAACCAGGAAATTGTGACATTTATTGAGTTAAGGAATCCTTGCTATGCCGAATCCCAAACGACGTCATTCGAAATCACGCAGTCGAAAGCGCCGGACGCACTACAAGGCAACCGCTCCGACAACCTCCGAATGCCCACAGTGCCATGAACAGAAGCTAACTCATCGGGCCTGCCCAAACTGTGGCTATTATAACGGCCGAGCCGTAGTCACTCCGAAAGAAGCGTAAGCTCTTACCCTGGGAAACCTCAACCGATTCCCTATGGGATTATCTCCCAAGCCTCGCATCGTCCTTGACGCCATGGGCGGAGACTATGCCCCGGCAAATGAAATCGCCGGAGCCGTTGAAGCCCTCCGTCAATTCCCGCAGGACTTTGAAGTCATTCTCGTCGGCAAGGAATCGCTGATGCGCGAGCACCTCGCCGGCCATGTTACCGGAAACCTCGCGCTCACGGTCGTCAACGCGGATGAGGTGATTACGATGGAGGATTCACCGACCGCCGCACTCAAGCAGAAGAAGAATTCCTCCATTGCCGTTGGCATGCGGCTTCACCAGGAGGGAAGAGCTGAGGCGTTTGTCAGCACAGGCAACACCGGTGCTGTCCTCTCTGCGTCAACCCTCATCCTGGGACGTGTGAAGGGAGTCAGCCGACCGACGATCGCGGCGTTTTTTCCCTCTGAACAAGCAGTCTGTCTCCTTCTGGATGCCGGGACAAACGTGGACTGCAAACCCCAGCACCTGTACGAGTTTGCGGTGATGGGAAGTGTTTACGTGAACAAGATGTTTCAGATCGATCGGCCTCGCGTCGGACTCTTGAACGTTGGTGAGGAAGAATCGAAAGGAACTGTCGTTGCGCAGGAGACGCATCAGTTGTTGAAGTCGGCGCCGATCAACTTTATCGGCAATGTCGAAGGACGTGATATTCTCAAAGGAACGGCGCATGTCGTCGTGTGTGACGGGTTCGTCGGGAACATTGTGCTGAAATTTGGGGAAAGCGTCCCTTCGTTTCTCAAGAGCCGATTGAAGCGATATGCCGATCAGTCGTTCCTCAAGAAGTTGAGGATTGGCCTCGTTCGCACGCCTTTGAAGACGTCGCTCAAAGATATGGACTATGAAGAGATTGGTGGTGTTCCGGTTCTTGGAGTGAATGGCGTCTCGATTATCGGTCATGGCCGATCGACCCCAAAAGCGATCAAGAATATGATCTTGCGCGCTGCTGAAGTTGCTCGCAGCCAGATCAACAAACACATTGAGTCGACCCTCGCCCAACGCGAGTCGGTTTAATTGGTACGCGCACTGCACGATCGAATTCTGCGACAAGCGAGAAAGTCACTGAAGACAACGTCCCCATTCAACCACAATACAGAACAATTTGGTGAGTACAATCAGAGCAGCTGTTACAGGTGTCGGACACTACGCCCCTGAAAAGATTCTTTCGAATGCCGACCTCGAAAAAATGGTCGATACTACGGACGAATGGATTCGCACGCGCACCGGTATTCGGGAGCGTCGAATTCTTGAAAACGGTGCCACATCGGACATGTGTGCGAAGGCGATTGAGTCCCTGCTGAAGCATCGCGGGATCTCGGCGGAAGAGATTGATATCATCATCGTTGCGACCGTCACGCCAGATATGTTCTTTCCCGCGACGGGATGTATCGTCCAGGAGAAAATCGGAGCGAAGAAAGCATGGGCATTTGATATTTCTGCGGCATGCTCGGGATTTCTGTATGCGCTGGTGATGGGTGCCCAGTTCGTCGAAACCGGAGCGTACAAGAAAGTGGTTGTCGTCGGCGGGGACAAGATGAGCAGTATCACCGACTACACCGATCGCAATACGTGCATTCTCTTCGGCGATGCGGCCGCTGCCGTACTTCTCGAACCTTCGGAAGACGATTCGTACGGATTGCTCGACTATCGGATGTACTCGGATGGTTCGGGCGGTCAATATCTGTACATGAAGGGCGGTGGAAGCGCCTGTCCCCCCTCGCACGAGTCGGTCGACAAGAAATACCACTATATCTTTCAGGACGGCAAAGCAGTATTCAAGGTGGCGGTGGTCGGTATGGCCGATGTCTCGGAGGAAATCATGGAGCGCAACAACCTGACCGGTGCCGATGTCGATTGGCTCGTTCCGCACCAGGCAAATCTCCGGATCATTGACGCGACGGCCAGCCGGATGGGCCTCGATGCCTCAAAGGTCATGATCAATGTCGATCGATACGGGAACACAACCGCCGCAACGATCCCCCTGTGTCTCTCTGAATGGTGGCTCGATGGCAGACTCAAACGGGGGCATCGAGTCGTCCTTGCAAGTTTTGGAGCCGGTTACACCTGGGGCGGTGCGCTCCTCCGATGGTCTCTTGAGAGTCCCGGCAAGAAATCATGAGCACAGCATTCATATTTCCCGGTCAGGGCTCACAGTACGTCGGGATGGGAAGGGACCTCTACGAGCAGAGTGCCCGTGCACGTGAGATGTTCGATCGCGCGGACGAGGTGCTGGGATTCTCGTTGAGCAAGATCTGTTTCGAAGGCCCGGAAGACGAACTGCGCCAGACCAAGAACACCCAGCCGGCCATATTCCTGCACAGCGTGATTGCCGCATCGCTCTACAAGGGGATCCCGGCATCGATGGCGGCGGGACATTCGCTTGGAGAGTATTCTGCTCTTGTCTACGCCGGGGCCCTTACATTTGAGGACGGATTGCGCCTCGTCCGGCTGAGAGGGGAACTGATGCACAAGGCCGGCATCGAGTGGAAAGGGACGATGGCCGCGGTGGTCGGCCTTTTGCCTGAACAGGTGAATGCGATTTGCGAAGAGGCATCGGCGGCCGGCGTTGTGCAGGCGGCAAACTTCAATTCTCCAGGACAAATCGTAATCTCCGGTTCTGTGGAGGGGGTCCATCGAGCGATGGATCTGGCGAAGTCCGCGGGGGCCAAGCTTGTGAAGGAACTTCCGGTGAGCGGCGCATTTCATTCGCCCCTCATGGGATCAGCACAACTGGGATTAAAGTCAGGATTGGAGAACGTCGCGCTGAGCAACGCCGCGATCCCGGTGTATGCCAACGTGACGGCTCAGCCCGTGCAGAAGGCAGATCATATCCGTGATCTGCTCTTGCGACAATTGACTTCTCCCGTGCGCTGGGAAGAATCAGTGACAGCCATGGTGTCCGATGGGGCAGCCACGTTTGTCGAGTTCGGGCCGGGGAAGGTTCTCCAGGGATTGGTCAAACGCATTGCATCGAACGTAGAAGTACACGGGATCGAAAAAGCTTCAGACGTGAATCACACTTCATCATAAATGAGGAGAGCGGTGTGAACTCACTTGAAAACAAAGTCGCTCTGGTCACCGGCGGATCACGTGGCATCGGCCGCGCAATCGTTCTCGCGCTGGCTGATCAGGGAGCGGATATCGCCTTCACCTACAGGAGCGCGACGGGAGCCGCAGAGGAAGTGAAACAGGCCGTTGAGGCCAAAGGACGACGCGTTCTCGCGATCCAGTCAGATGCGAAACTGCAGGAAGAGGCCGCAGGCGTCGTTGATGCCGTATTGAACGCGTTCAAGAGCATTCATATTCTTGTGAACAACGCCGGAATTACGAAGGATAGTTTGTTGATGAGGATGAGCCCGGAAGACTGGGATGAGGTGATTACGACAAATCTCAAGAGTGCTTTCAACTTTTCGAAAGCCGTTTGTCGGCCGATGATGGGACAGCGGGAAGGAAAGATCATCAACATTACCTCGATTGCAGGCGTCGTCGGCAATCCGGGTCAGGCGAACTATTCCGCGGCGAAAGCCGGCATGATCGGTCTGACGAAGAGTCTCGCGAAAGAACTCGCCTCGCGGAATATTCAAGTCAACGCCGTTGCTCCCGGATTTGTCGACACCGACATGACGGAGAAACTCACGCCGCAGCAGAAGGAAGCAATCCTTGGCATCGTTCCGATGAAGCGAACAGCGAAACCCGAAGAAATTGCGAGCGTAGTGTTGTTTCTCGCTTCGCCTGCCGCGAGCTATATGACCGGCCAGGTCCTCTGCGTCGACGGCGGACTTGTAATGTAGAGTTGTTTTTTCTAATTTATAGCACTTCAGATCACCCATACAGGAGAACCACACATGGCTGACGTTGAGGCAAAAGTCAAAGAAATCATCGTGTCCAAGCTTGGCGTCGATGAAGCTCAGATTACCCTTCAAGCGTCGTTCACGAACGATCTTGGAGCGGACTCGCTTGACACGGTTGAGCTCGTCATGGAATTTGAGAAGGCATTCAACATCCAGATTCCGGACGAAGATGCCGAGAAGATCTCAACAGTCGGAGACGCGGTCAATTACCTGAAGTCGAAGATATCGTAACGTCTCGCTGGTTGCGTCAACGTTTCAGCATCCACCCCAACGTTCCCAACGGAGGTGATGTCTGATCGTCATCTCCTCGAGTGGCGTGCAATGAGCCTGCCGCTCGAGGAATCGTTGTTGTTTGAAAGTCTGCAGCGGTTTTCGTTGATGAGGGAGGAGAGACAATCTCATGGCATTTGACGGGAAGAAGCGGCGCGTTGTCGTTACGGGAATGGGAGCCCTGACCCCACTCGGACTCACCGTCCATGAATACTGGGAAAACCTTCTGGCGGGGAAGAGCGGTGCAGGCCCCAATCCATACTTCGACACCAGGGAGTTCGATACCAAGTTCGTCTGTGCGCTGAAGGGATTCGATGCCATGAAGTTCATGGATCGAAAACTCGCCCAACGAAGCGACCCCTTCACGCAGTACGCCCTGGCGGCGACCGAAGTCGCTCTCAAAGACTCAGGGCTCAATCTGGAGGCGGAAGACCGGGAGCGCATCGGGGTCGTGGTGGGATCGGGTATCGGGGGGATGTGGACGTATCATCGACAGCAGGAGACCCTGTTCGAAACCAAAGGACCTCATCGAATCAGTCCGTTCTTCATTCCGATGTTGATTCCGGATATCACCCCGGGACGGATATCGATGATCTACGGTCTCAAAGGGCCGAACTACGGGACGGTCTCTGCCTGCGCGACGGCGTCCCACGCGATCGGCGATTCCTTTGTTCTCATCCAGCGAGGCGATGCAGATGTGATGGTTACCGGGGGCTCCGAGGCGCCCATCACTCCCATGGGAGTTGGCGGCTTCAATGCAATGAAGGCATTGTCCACACGGAACGATGCGCCGGAAAAGGCCAGCCGACCCTTTGACAAGACGCGGGATGGATTTGTGATGGGGGAGGGAAGCGGGATTCTCGTGATTGAAGAACTCCACCACGCGGTCAATCGCGGGGCACGGATTTATGCGGAAATCGCCGGCATCGGATTCACGGCAGATGCGCACCACATCACCGAGCCAGCGCCGGGAGGCGAAGGAGCCGTCCGTTCCATGCGACTGGCTATCAAAGACGCCGGATTGAGCCCTGAAGATGTCGACTACATCAACACCCATGGTACTTCAACGCCGGTTGGGGACAAGAACGAGACCGCGGCCATCAAGACGGTGTTCGGTAATCGGGCGTACAACATGGCCGTGAACTCAACGAAATCGATGATCGGTCATCTACTCGGCGCAGCCGGTGCCGTGGAAGCGATTGCAACAATCATGTCCATCGTCTCGAACAAAGTCCACCCGACGATCAATCTGGAAACGCCCGATCCGGAATGTGATCTGAACTATCTTTCTGATGGTGCGAACGATTGGAGTGTGAACGCAGCGATCTCCAACACGTTCGGATTTGGTGGACACAATGCCTCCATTCTGTTCAGGAAATACGCAAACGAGCGGGATTGAAGCCTCGATGCAGAAGGATCAGCAGTGCGTCGAAACGTGTTTCACCACATCAAAGATTTGCTCCAGAACCTCCGGGGAAAACGCGGCACTCGATCAACGATAGATACGATCTCCCCGATGAGGGAAACCGCAGGCGAGATCGATTTTCGTGAGCTTGAAACGCGAATTGGCTATCACCCCGTCAATCGTGCGGTATTCCTCGAAGCGCTCCTCCATCGTTCATACCTCCCCTTTGTCACACCGGGCCACCGATCAAACGAACGACTCGAATTTCTCGGAGACTCCATCCTGAATTTCCTCGTCGCGGATCATCTCTATCGAACATACCGGGGCATGGGAGAAGGAGAACTCACGAAATTACGCGCTCGTCTCGTCAATCGTCGTGTGCTGGCACAACGGGCGCGAAGCATCAACCTTTCAGAATTCCTTCTCCTGAGCCCGAGCGCGCTTCAGTCGCTTGACGGCGGATCTGAATCAATCCTCTCCGATGGTTTTGAAGCGCTGATCGGAGCCATCTATCTTGATGGGGGACTGGACAAAGCCCGGGAATTTGTCAACCGGACACTCCTTTCCCATGAGTCAGTGCTCCAGAGCGCCCTGATGGATGACAACTTCAAAAGCGCCCTCCTCGAACACACCCAGAGTCACGGCCTTGGGGTCCCGCGCTATGTCACGATCCGCGAAGAAGGTCCCGACCATGACCGACGCTTCACGGTTGAAGTCTACGTCGGTGAACAGAAAATGGGGACCGGAACCGGTCGGAGCAAGAAGGATGCCGAGCAAGCCGCTGCTGCCGTCGCTCTTTCCGGCAAGACCCCGCTTGCGATTAACGACCACAACGAAAACGATCAGTCTCCATGAAGAACGACTTCGAACGACGTCATCTCGGACCACACAAAAACGATCTCCCCGAAATGCTCAACGTGATCGGTGTTGAGTCGCTTGATGCCCTGATCGAGCAGACGATCCCCGCATCGATCAGACTTGACCGCCCGCTAAGTCTTCCCTCCCCCATGACGGAACACGATTTCCTGGCGCACCTTCGACGAATTGCCGCGCAGAATGTTCTCTGCAAATCGTACCTGGGGCAAGGGTACTACCACTGTATAACGCCGACGGTCATTCAACGCTCGATCTTCGAAAACCCGGGGTGGTACACCCAGTACACACCGTATCAGGCAGAAATCTCGCAGGGACGATTGGAGGCCCTCCTGAATTTCCAGACGATGGTCACAGATTTGACCGGGCTGGAGGTTGCGAACGCGTCGTTGTTGGACGAGGGGACTGCCGCCGCCGAAGCGATGGCAATGGCCCATGGCATCACGAATCGGTCGACAAATGGATCGCCGCGCAATCGATTGTTTGTCTCCGAGAGATGCTACGTTCAGACCGTTGAGGTGCTCAAATCCCGGGCGCTGCCCCTCGGAATTGATGTAGTCTCAGGCGATCATCGAACCGTGAAACTCGATTCCTCCTATTTTGGCATCATCCTCCAATATCCTGACGAGTACGGGGCAGTGTCGGATTTCAGCGCAGTCATCCGACAGGCGCACGATGTCGGAGCGCTCGCGATTATTGCGGCGGATCTGCTCAGTCTGGCTCTCCTTGTGCCGCCGGGAGAATTCGGCGCAGATATCGCTGTGGGAAGTACACAACGCTTGGGCGTGCCGATGGGATATGGTGGACCTCATGCCGCGTATTTTGCCACACGAATGGAGTTCATCCGATCAATGCCGGGTCGCATCATCGGCGTTTCAATTGATGCACAGAACAATCCCGCGTACCGGATGACCCTTCAGACCCGGGAACAACACATCCGGCGCGAAAAAGCCACGTCGAATATCTGCACGGCTCAGGCACTTCTCGCAATCATGGCGGGTATGTACGCCGTCTACCATGGTCCTGATGGAATCAGATCCATTGCGTCCCGCATCAATCATCTTGCCCGCGTTTTGGAGGCGGAGCTTTCCTCATTGGGCTTCGGCCAGATGAACAATGTGTACTTCGACACGCTGAACATCGAGACGGGAGCGCGGGAGCTCCGTGATTCGATTGTTCAGATTGCGCGGCAGGAAAAGATGAACTTCAGATCCATTGGCGAGACGCGGATCGGAATCTCCATCGATGAGACGGTTTCGGAGGAGGAGATTCTGATGATCGTGCGCGCATTCGCGCGGGCGAAGGAGATCACATTTGCCGAGACGGATCTCGCCAGAAGGTATGAATCGCAAGAGATCAGGTTTCCGACGGAATTTCACAGGACGAGCAGGTATCTCCAGCACGCCGTTTTCAATACTCATCACTCCGAGACGCAGCTCCTTCGGTACATCAAGATGCTGGAGAATCGTGATCTCTCCCTCACCGGTTCAATGATTCCTCTCGGCTCGTGCACCATGAAGCTGAACGCGGCAACAGAATTGATGCCCGTCAGCTGGCCCGAGTTCAGTCAGCCACATCCCTTCGTGCCGGTTGACCAGGTGCGGGGGTACAAGCAGATCATCGATGAGCTCGAACACGAGCTTTGTGAGATTACCGGATTCGCAGCGGCGTCGCTGCAGCCAAACTCAGGTGCGCAAGGAGAATTTGCCGGACTTTCCGTCATCCGGGCATATCATGCCGATCGCGGAGAATCGCATCGGAATGTCGCGTTGATTCCATCCTCTGCGCATGGTACGAATCCGGCGAGCGCGGTGATGGCTGGACTCAGCGTCGTGGTTGTGAATTGCGATGCCAACGGAAATATCGACGTCTCGGATCTCAAGAAAAAGGCGGAACAGCACCAAGATGTCCTTGCCGCTCTGATGGTTACCTATCCATCAACGCACGGTGTGTTCGAAGAAGAGATTCGTGAGGTTTGTACCATCGTTCATTCGTGTGGTGGACAGGTCTATATGGACGGGGCAAACATGAACGCGCAGGTGGGCTTGACGAGCCCGGCACTGATCGGAGCGGATGTCATTCACCTGAATCTTCACAAGACATTTGCGATTCCGCACGGGGGCGGCGGTCCCGGGATGGGTCCGATCTGTGTGGCGAAACACCTTGCTCCGTTTCTTCCCGGACATCCCGTCGTGAAAACAGGGGGGGAAAAAGGGATTCCTGCGGTTGCCTCGACACCCTACGGAAGCACCAGTATCATCCTTATCTCGTACGCCTACATCCGATTGTTGGGTTCCGAAGGGCTGACGAACGCGTCGCGATACGCAATCCTCACCGCCAACTACTTGAAATCCAGGTTGGAACGGTATTGTCCGATTCTCTACAAAGGGAAAAACGATCGCGTCGCACACGAGTTCATTCTGAATACGAAGCAGTTTAAGCAGACTGCGGATGTCGACGTCGAAGATATCGCCAAGCGTCTGATGGATTACAGCTTTCACGCTCCGACAGTCTCCTTCCCGGTTCCGGGAACGCTGATGGTGGAGCCGACGGAGAGCGAGCCTCGGGAGGAACTCGACCGCTTTGTTGATGCGATGGTTTCGATTCGCGAAGAGATCCGCGCGATCGAGGAGGGAAGAGCAGACAAGTTCAACAACGTGCTCAAGAACGCTCCCCACACAGGTGCTCATGCAACAAAGGATCAATGGGATCATCCGTACACACGGGAGCAGGCGGTATTCCCGCTTCCGTCGCTGAAGATCCGAAAATTCTGGCCTCCCGTTGGGCGAATCAACAGTACGTACGGAGACCGGAACATCTTCTGCACCTGTCCGCCTCTGGAATCGTTCATCGAGGGTTCAACGTAAGAATACTGAGGAGGGAGGCCGTGCCAATCGCACAGGATGAGAAACTCAGAAACATTCTCAACAATGCCCGGACGATCGCCGTCGTTGGTGCATCGGAAGATCCGGCGCGCGATAGTTACGCAATCACCCGGTTTCTCCTCGACCGGGGGTACGAGGTGTTCCCCGTGAATCCGAAGCACGAGACCTTGCTGGGGGTGAGGTGCTGCCCCGACCTGAAATCTATTCCGAAGAAGATCGACATCGTTGACGTGTTCCGTAGGGCGGATGCCGTGGTTGGTGTCGCAGAAGAAGCAATTGAAGTTGGTGCAAAGACTCTCTGGCTCCAGCTCGGCGTCGTGAACGATGAGGCCGCGCGGTTGGCAGAAGAGCGGGGACTCAACGTGGTGATGGATCATTGCATTGCAGTCGAGCACCGACGGCTGATTCCCTGAGGGGTATTCACAATTGTCTGGCGGACCCCTTCTGACAGCGGAAGGGGTTTTTGCATGATGAAGCGAATAATCGGTTTTGGAAGAATGTTCAAGCGAAGGATTGCGTTCGCGACGATCGCATGCCTTGTGGGTGTGCTTGCCCCGGGCGCCTGGAGCCAACAACAAAGCCAGAGTCCATTGGTTGTCGCGGAGATCAGGATACTCGGCAACAACCAAACGAAGGATGGGACGATTCTCCGGGAAATGTCGATCCAAGTCGGTGATACGCTCTCTGAGCGCGCGATCGGCCATGATCGTCAACGAATCTATGATCTTCAGTTGTTCAACCGGGTGGATCTCCAATTTACGATCGAGCGGGACAGCGCCATCGTCTATGTGATTGTTCACGAACGATGGTATGTCTTTCCGTTCCCCGTTATTGGATTCAAATACCGGGATCCCGATAACCTCTACTATGGTGCAGGCATCATGCACCAAAACTTTCGGGGTCGGAATGAAAAGATCTTTGCCGCCTTTGCCGTCGGATTCGATCGATGGATTGAGGCAAGCTATTTCAATCCCAGGTTGAACAGCGATGATCTGTTTCTGCGGACCTCTCTTCAATCCGCGAAGCTCCAGAACCTCCGTCCGGAGATGGGATTCTACGACCAGCAGAGGTATGGCGTCAGCCTTCTCCTCGGAAAACGATTCGGCCTGTATCAGACGTTTTCCGGATGGATCAATTATGATGTCTGGATTGTCCCGTTCGACAGATACAGAGGGACGCTTTCTTCCAGCGGCCGCGATGCATTCCTCTCGTTCGGGCTCAGCTACAGCTATGACACACGTGATCTCCGAGAGTATGCCACCGGAGGATCTGCATACTCGGTGACAGCAATCAAAGCGGGATTGGGGACGTCGGAAGTCGATCATATGCGTCTCGGCTTTTCCGCTCGAACGTTCCGGAAGATCACCGGAGATGTGTCGATCGGTGGACGCGTGTTCGGAACGTTCACGGCCGGAGGACCTCTTCCGCCGTACAGCTATCTCTACTTCGGGTATGATGAGAGAATCCGCGGATATTTTACCCGCATCGTCGAGGGGGAGCACGCGATCGGAACGAATGTGGAGTTTCGAATTCCGATTCTCACCCCCCGGTATCTCACAATCCCTGGACTCGTCGTTCCCCAATTCAGTGTTCTCCGGTATGGGATCTACGCAGGTATTTTCGCGGATGCGGGGAAAACGTGGTACCGATCCGAATCGTTTTCGTCGCGACGATGGTACGCCGGAGCGGGAGGCGGACTTCATTTCCTCCTTCCGTACAGTCTCATCCTGAGAACGGAGTATGCATGGAACGATCGGGGGAGCGGTGAATTCGTTCTGGATATCGGGGCGGCATTCTAGTGCCGTTCCAAGAAAGTAATCTTGTGTCCTATCATCGAGCATCAAGTTGGAACGAGCACTAGTGCTCGCTCCCACTAACCGATCCCGCATCACAACACAATATTTATTTTTGGGAGCGGCACTAGCTGACACTCGGATCACATGCGTCTTGAGAAGTATGGGTAAGGAACACTTCTACGTCAAGCCCTCAAACATCGGTCGGTCGGTCCTCGTGATCGACGGAGAAGAGCACAAACACCTTTCGCGTGTTCTGCGCAAGCAAGTGGGTGATCATATCGTTGTCATCGATGGACGCGGACATTCGTACGAGGTGATGATCCGATCCGTTGATGGTGAGCATACCGAATGTGAAATTATCGAAACCCGGGAGATGCTCAATGAGTCGCCTGTGGAAGTTGCGATTGGTGTTTCACTGCTGCGCAATCCATCCCGGTTTGATTTCATGGTTGAGAAAGTAACTGAGCTTGGGGTCCGGAGGATTATTCCGTTGCTCTGCGAGCGGACGATTCCCCAACACGCGAAGCTATCCAGGTATCAAAAAATCGCCCTTTCTGCGACAAAACAGTCGTGTCGCTCGGTATTGCCTGAAATCTTTGTTTTGACGAAATTCGATGTGCTGTTGCAGGGTCTTTCCGGATATGATCTCAAGCTCATTCCGCACGAAACCACAGAGCAGTCACAATTCCTCGGAACTGTTTTGCAGCACCACATCACGGCGCAATCCATCTTCATCCTGATCGGTCCGGAAGGGGGCTTTTCCGATTCGGAAATCGGTCACGCGGCCGCACGGGGATTTGTTCCGGTTTCTCTCGGTCCGAGGCGACTTCGTGCAGAAACCGCGGCCATTCTGTCAGCAGGACTCGTTCTCCGTGGACGATAACTTTGTTCAACTCTTTTAGGAACGAACCGTGAAGATTGTTGTGATCGGTGCCGGTGAGATTGGATTTCACACGGCGAAAATCCTCTCACAGGAAAAACACGATGTCATCGTTGTCGACAGCAGTGCCGCGCAGCTCGAACGCGTGAATGACGCCCTTGATGTCATGACCGTAGAGGGGAGCGGAAGCCGCCTCACCACGTTGCGTCGTGCACAGGTGGAACAAGCCGATGTGGTGATCGCAGTGACGTCGAACGACGACGTGAATTTTGCCTCGTGCGTGCTCTCGCATCGATTGGGCGCGAAGCGGAAGTTCATGCGGACCAACGATGCCGATTTCTTTCAAGATGCCGAAGTGACGCCGCAAGAACTCGGAATCGATATGGCAGTCTCTCCCGAGCGGTTGGCAGCCAAGGAAATCGTGCGCCTCATCCGCCGAACAGCGGCGACCGATATCGTCGATTTCGCCGAGGGACGTATCCAGCTGATCGGCATCAAACTCGATCAGGCAAGTCCCTTGATCAATCGGAAGCTCAGAGATGTCGTCAAGGAGTATACTGAAGTCCCCTTCCGCGCGGTCGCAATCTCGAGAGGTCTTAGAACCGTCATCCCGTCTGCCGACGATGTCTTCAAGAAGGGTGACCAGGTTTTTGTGATTTCCAAAACCGAAATGGTACCCGAAATGCTGAAGATCTCGGGAAAAGAATCGGTGAAGTTCGAAAATGTTATGATCCTTGGAGGGACGGGGATTGGACAGCAAGTCGCTGAGGATCTGGAGGAGGAAGTCTCTGTCAAACTTATTGAATCGAGCAAAGAAGCCTCCTCACGGTTGGCCGACGTGTTGAAGAAGACCATGGTGATTCGTGGGGAAGGGAAGGATCTTGATCTGCTCGCCACCGAGGGTATCATGGATATGGATGCCTATGTGGCCGTGACGCGTGATGAGGAAGACAACATCATTTCCTGCCTGATGGCCAAACATCTCGGGGTCAAGAAGGCGATTGCCCACGTCGAGAAGACCGACTACATCCCGCTGGCCAACACGATCGGCATCGATGCGCTCGTCAACAAAAAACTTTCCGCGGCAACGGAAATCTTGAAGCTCGTGCGTAAAGGAGAAATCCTTTCCATCGCGACGCTCCATGGTGTCGACGCGGAAATGATTGAAATGGTGGCAAGCCCCAAGTCCTCCGTTACGAAGAAACCGATCCGGGACCTGAAATTTCCCGATGGGGGGATTATCGGCTGCGTGATCAGAAAGGATGAGGTGATCATCCCTGTCGGTGATACGCGAATCCTGCCGGATGATCGGGTCGTCGTGCTGACTCTGCCGCGGGCAATCCATGAAGTCGAAAAATTCTTCCACTAGCACTCCATGCGAATTCGATCCGTCCTTTCCGTTCTCGGGTTTATCCTGGTTGTCGTCGGACTGCTGATGCTGTGCGTCCTGCCGATCTCGCTCTCCTACGACGGGGAGGATGCGTACGCTCTCGCCGTTTCGGGACTGCTTACGGTTGGTGTCGGTGCCGTTGGATGGTACGTTAACCGGAAGAAGAGCGGCGAGCTGGGCGCGCGGGAAGGATTCATGATTGTCGGGCTCGGATGGGTTGTTGCGTCACTCTTCGGATGCCTTCCTTTCCTCATCACCGGTGCGATTCCATCTTTCACCGACGCGTACTTTGAAGTTGTCTCCGGTTTCACGACCACCGGAGCGACCATCCTGACTAATGTTGAGGCCCTGCCCGAGGGGCTCCTGTTCTGGCGGTCATTGACACAGTGGATCGGGGGTCTCGGAATCATTCTCCTGTCTATTGCCATTCTTCCGATCCTCGGCGTCGGAGGTATGCAGCTCTTCCAAGCTGAAGTTCCGGGCATATCAGTAGAAAAGCTTGCCCCGCGAATCAGTCAGACGGCGCGAATCCTCTGGATGGTCTACGTCCTGTTGACGGTGGTGCAAATGGCTCTCTTGGTGGGGGGAGGCATGACGCTGTTCGACGCAGCCTGCCATTCGTTCACCACGGTTTCAACGGGGGGCTTCTCGACGAAGAACGCGAGCATCGCCCACTATCAATCATCCTATATCGAGCAAGTCATCATCGTCTTCATGTTTCTGGCCGGGACGAGCTTCGCGCTGCATTATCGCGCACTGCGAGGCGAGTGGCGAAGCTATGTGCGCGATAACGAATTCACCTTCTACGCTGTTCTGGTGGTGCTCGCATCGCTGCTCGTCTTTCTGGCAATTCCCTTCGGTGAACGGGACGAACTGGGGAAGGTCGTTCAAGCAGCGGTGTTTCAGACCGTTTCCATCCTCACAACGACCGGTTTTGTGACTGCAGACTACGAGCTCTGGTTTCCCGCAGCTCAGTGGATATTACTTATGCTGATGTTTGCGGGGGCGTGCACGGGCTCTACCGCCGGCGGAATCAAGCTTGTCCGTATCCTCGTCCTTCTGAAGAACGGCATCAATCAACTAAAAATGCTGATCCACCCGCGTGCAATCCTTCCCGTGCGTCATAACGGCAAGAGCCTGGATCAGGAGATCATCATCGACATTCTCACGTTCTTCATTCTCTTTGTTCTCATCTTCATTGTTGCCTCACTGGCAATGACCGCGCTCGGCATGGACATCGTGAGCTCGGCGGGTGCCGTCGCCGCGTCGCTGGGGAATATCGGTCCCGGATTGGGGAGCGTCGGTGCGGTTGATAACTACGCCCACGTGCCGATGATCGGGAAGTGGATTCTCGTTTTCTGTATGCTGACGGGCCGACTGGAGATATTCACCATCATCGTTCTTTTAACCCCGGCGTTCTGGAGGCGCTAGGCGGAGGTTCTGGATCCGCACACGGTCATGCGATGAACGCAAAGCGGGTGATCGGTGTCTTGGGCTTGTTGGTTGTGGCCGCCGGAATCGCAATGCTCACAGCCGTGCCGATCTCCCTTCTGTTCGGCGGAGCAGACGCGATCGCCCTTCTCAGCTCCTCAGTGATTACAATCCTCACGGGTGCCGCCCTTGGTGTCGTTGGACGATCCGACCGCTCCAACCTGCGAGTGCGGGAAGGTTTTGCGATTGTCACGTTTGGCTGGATTCTCATCCCGCTGTTCGGTGCCCTGCCATTCCTTCTTTCCAATTCGATTCCATCCTTCACCGATGCGTACTTTGAATCGGTTTCAGGATTCACGACGACCGGTGCCTCGATCGTGACAGACGTAGAGGCCTTGCCGCACGGAATTCTCTACTGGCGCAGTCTGACGCACTGGCTGGGAGGGATGGGTATCGTGGTGCTCTACCTGGCCATTCTCCCGATGATCGGCTTTGGTGCGGTCCATCTGTTCAAGGCTGAGGTGTCGGGCATGTCGAAGGACAAGCTCACGCCGCGTGTGGTAGATACTGCGCGCATTCTCTGGGGAGTGTACATGCTCCTGACGGCCAGCGAAATGGGACTACTCATGCTCGGGGGTATGTCGTGGTTCGACGCCCTCTGTCATTCATTCGGGACAATCGCCACGGGCGGGTTCTCAACGAAAAACGCGAGCATTGGGTTCTACCAATCCCCGTATATCGATATCGTTGTCACGATCTACATGTTGTTGGCCGCTACAAATTTCTCTCTCCACTATGCTGCCTTGCGCGGGAACATCGGCGGATATTTCCGCAACGAAGAATTGCGCTTCTTTCTCGTGACCTATGCGTTTGTTGTGGCTGTAGTTACGTTGGCGACGCTCCATACGAATTTTGATGGAAACTTTGCCGACGCGTTTCGCTATGGGGCGTTCAATATTGCATCCGTCATGAGCTGTACCGGATTTGCCACATCCGATTTTGCCCTCTGGGTTCCGCTTGCTCAGGCGATGATCTTTGTGGCGATGTTCCCAGGGGGATGCTCGGGTTCGACGGCGGGGGGGATAAAGATGGTTCGAGTCTATCTTCTCCTCAAATCGGTCTCCACGGCCGTCCGGCGACTTCTTCACCGGCGTGCGGTTGTGCACATCCGTCTCGACGGAGATGTTGTGGATGATGACATCCTCGTCAAGGTAGGAGCCTTCGTTCTGTTCTATGTGGGGTTCTTCGTCGCCGCGTCACTGATCCTGCTTGAGACCGGGCTTGATGCTGTTGCCGCGTTCACCGCGACGGCAACGTGTCTGGCTGGCATCGGGCCGGGGCTTGGTTCAGTGGGACCGATGTCCAATTACCATCACTTGTCAGATACGGGGAAGTACGTTCTGGAAGTTTGTATGGTGGTAGGAAGGCTCGAACTCTTCACGGCGATCGTTCTGATGAGTCCGGCGTTCTGGCGATCGTAGCCGCGACGGACCTCACCCCGGGATGAAAGGCGAAACGTGGAATGGACTCGCGTGAGCACAACGAGGCAGGATAGCTTCTACGAGAGCTTCTGCTCGACGGTCTGCAGAATCGCTGTTGCTGTTCCCTGCACCGATTTGAGGATAACCTCGATACGTTCCTGCGTTGTCTGCACAAAATGGTGATCCTGGAGTGTGCCGAGGTTGATTCGTACGTTGAGTGCCGCACCGACACATGCTGCGTTGATCATCAGCGCGGCGACACCGGCGTCAGTAATGGAATTCACATTCCCCTTGTCCGCAACGGTATGGACAAGACCAATCGCCTGCTCGCAATGACTCATCACCTCGAGTGGGACAATGGCGGCCCCTTTCGTTGCCTCCTGAATTGCGACACTTCGAAGATGCTTCTGTTCCTCTGTCTCTTTCGGGAGGGTAAACGCATTCATGACCGCCTGAAACGCCGTCGTGTCTTTCTCCACCAGGTCGGTCAGACGCAGTCGCAGTTCCTCGGCACGTGCAAGGGTCACTTCCATGTCATGCTGCACATCCAGGTACTTCTTCTTCCCGATGGTCAGGCGACACACCATCGACGCGAGGGCGGCACCAAGAGCGCCGACCAGGGCAGAGACACTTCCGCCACCGGGTGCGGGGAGGGCGGAGGCAACTTCTTCGACAAATTCGTGTACCGGTTTCTTCGTCAACATGAGTGCACATCTCCGGGTAAGGGAATGCTACGCGATCTGATTCTCGATAATCTTCTTCTTGGGATCGAACGGCTCCAACTGGCTGAGCCCGAGGTACTCGATGGCATCGGCGATCAATTCATCCACCTTGGTCGTCTCCGTTCGCCCCTGTTTCTTGCGATAGTGCTTGCCTGCCATCAACAATGCCTCGCGGGGAACAAGCCCGACGATCTCGCTTCCCGTGACGTCGATCCCGAGCGAATGTGCTTGGGTCTTCACCTCTTCAAATGCTGCGTGCACCGGCGTCACTTCATAGTCGACGAGGTTCATCGACACCTGCGCAATGTTGAACCGATCAAGGAATACCCCCATCGCTTTCACGGCCTTGAGTCTGCCGGGAATCTTTATCGCCTGACCATGTTCGCCTCTGACGGTTGTACCTGATTCATCCTTTTTGATCCGTCCGCTCTCGCGGATTCGCAACGAGATTTCCTGGGCAAGGGCCGAATCCGGAGAATTGAGATTGACATTGTAGGCGACGAGGATTTTTCGCGCTCCTGTGACGGTTGCACCGGTTTTCTGGACAAACGTCGCCGGCCCGAAATCGGGCTTCCAGAAAGGATCGTTCAACTTCGCCACCAAACCCTCGTACTCTCCCTTACGGATATCGGCGAGGTTTTTGCGTTGAGGCGTGGAGGCGGCGGCCTCGTATAGGTAGATGGGATAGTGTAGTTCGTTTGCGATATGCTTCCCGAACGCTCTTGCGAGGTCGACACATTCTGCCATCGTCGTGCCGCTGACGGGGATAAAGGGAACGACGTCGACGGCGCCGATGCGTGGATGTTCACCTTTGTGAGACGTCATATCGATGAGAGAAACGGCCGTCTTGGTCAGTGCGATTGCCGCGTCAAGGACCGGCTCAGGCGCTCCGACGAAGGTGATCACTGATCGATTGTAGTCTTTGTCGGGTTCCACGCCGAGAAGTTTCACCCCGGGAACTCGTTCGACCGCGTTGGCCACCGACTGGATAATCTCCTGGTTCATCCCTTCACTGATATTGGGGACACATTCAACGATTTTGTCCATTGTGCTTGTCTGGGATAAGAGTTAGTGGAATTCGAGAATCGTACCGTTCTTGATCACTTTGGAAACATGGTTGGCGCCGAAGTGATACGCAAGGTAGCGATAATTCGGGAGATCGCAAAGAATGAGGTCGGCCTTCTTTCCAACCTCGATGCTGCCGATTTGATCAGACATCCTCACCGCCGCGGCGGCGTTGAACGTTGCGGCGGAGATCGCCTCCTCGGGGGTCATTCCCATATGCGTGCACGCGATCGTGAGCATCAGCGGCATGTCGTACGACATGCACGAACCCGGATTGAAGTCCGTCGCGATGGCTACCGCGACGCCGGAATCGATCAGCGCGCGGGCGGGCGCGTAGCCATGATTGAGAAAGAACGAGACACCGGGAAGAAGAACGGCAACGGTTTCCGATGCAGCGAGATTCTTGATGCCGATGTCATCGATGTGCTCCAGATGGTCAGCCGAGACGGCGTGGAGCTCGGCTGCAATCAACGATCCGCCGGATGAGGAGAGCTCGTCCGCATGCAGTTTCAATTTCAGGCCGAGACTTTTCCCCTTCAGCAGGATTCTGCGCGCCTGTGCGGGGGAAAAATATCCGTTCTCACAAAATACATCGCAGAACTGTGCAAGCCCGCGTTTGGCCACATAGGGGAGCATTCGCTCGCACACGAGGTCGACATATCCATCCGGATTGTCGCGGAATTCCGGCGGCACCGCGTGGGCGCCGAGGAACGTAGAAATGATATCCATGTAGTGATCATTTGCCAGCTCGGTGACTGCCTCCATCATCTTGATTTCGGAGTCGGGGTCCAATCCATATCCTGATTTGATTTCGACCGTCGTTGTGCCGTGCCGCAACATCGCGTCCAGGCGGCGTGATGCCAGACGTTTCAGTTCCTTCTTCGTCGCCACTCGTGTCGCGCGAACGGTGCTCAGGATTCCACCCCCCGACTCAGCAATCTGCTGGTAGCTTCTTCCTTGAGCTCTCATCGCGAACTCATCTTCCCGACTTCCCGCAAAGAGGAGATGCGTGTGGGCATCGACGAAACCGGGAAACGCAACGTACGGTGATCCATCCAGAACATCCAAATCATCCGGAACATCGTGACGGAACTCCTCATCTCTGCCCACCCATTCGATCTGACCGTTTCGAACCAGGATTGTGCCGTTCTCCACCAATCCGATCTCAGCGAGAGAGTTTTTCCGTTTGGTGGGCTTGCCGTCCGACGGGACGGTCACGATCTGTCTCAAGTTTCGGATGAGGAGATTCATGTACGGTTCGCGTCGAGGTCGTGATTCGTGAGATTCACTGAGCCCGCGTCGTGTTATGAGGAGCGTGATTCGTTGTCCTGCTGCTTTTCCTCAAAGCCGATACACGTGACAACGGGCAGTTTTGGGTATTTATCGAAACGCGCGTCAGATTCAGCCAGCAGACATCGATAGAACATCGTGCCGCGGTTGGATCGCGCGCGGCGTGAGTAGCGGCATTGGCGACAGAGACCCGCTGATACATGTTCGCCCGGGTTCGTTATGTTGTCCCCCCTGAAAGCTCAGCGATGATCTTGCGGATTCCATCGGACGCCTTCGCAAATTCTGCTTCCAGAAGCGGGAACGATTTCTGAAGCGGGTCCCACTCCTGCTGTGCTCCCTGGAGCTCGATGGTCTGACAGATATCCGACAGCACCTGCGCGCCGAAATTTGCCGTTGCTCCTTTGAGCGAGTGAGCCGCATTCTCCACCGCAGCATGATTCTTTTCCTTTATCGCGTTCAGCAGATCCGCACGAATCGTCTGGATGTTTTCAAGGAAATGATTTGCCAGATCCAAGACAAACTGAAGCTCGGTCTGCTCGATGAGAATCTTGACGCGCTCCACGATTGACGGATCAACATCCAGCCGACGAAGACTCTGCTCCAACGAATCTTCGCTGCCGGACGATTCCGCCGGTCTGGACCATTTGAGAATGACGTCATGAAGATCGTCAAGTTTGAAAGGTTTTGAGAGGTAGTCATCCATGCCGGCGGCAAGACACCGTTCACGATCTCCTTCAGCGGCCGCCGCAGTCAAGGCAATGATTTTCGGCCTTTTCCGGGCAGACTGTGTAGATACGATGCGCCGCGAAGTCTCTAATCCATCAAGCTCCGGCATGTGCACGTCCATGAAGATGATGTCGTATGATCGTTGCGACAGCGCGTCCAGGACTTCGAGACCATTCGACGCCGTAGAGGAATCGTAGCCAAGTTGTTTCAGCATTCGCTGAAGCAACTTCTGGTTGATCAGATTGTCTTCGGCAATAAGGATGTTGATGGCCAACGGTTTCCCTTTCTCTCGTTCCGGCATTTTGGGTTTGCGACTCATGCGATCGCCCGCTCCGAGAACGACGTTACAAATGACCTCAAAGAGTTGTCCGTGTTTCAGCGGCTTGGATGCGCTTGCCTGGAGGACGTCCTCGTCCCCCGGGTCGTTGAGGGAAAGCGAGCCTGCCGACGAAAGGAGAATCATCGGGAGAGACTGAGGTGTGCGCATCTTGCGAAGCTCTCGCCCGAGGTCGAGGCCATTCATCTCCGGGATAATTCCATCGAGAATGGCGAGATCGAACGGATCTCCGTTCTTCACCCACTCGATTGCTTGTTGCGGCGACGTGGTGGTCCGGGCGATCATTCCCCAACGCTGACACTGGAATTCGAGGATCTGGAGGTTTGTTACGTTGTCGTCGACGATGAGCACACGCTTGTTGGTCAGCTCGGGGGTCTGTCCCTTGAGATAAACTCTCGGGAGAGTGTCGGTGATATCCGATGCGGATGTCGGAAGAGTGAATGAAAACGTCGAACCCTTTCCAGGCTCGCTCTCGACCCAGATTCGCCCTCCCATTAATGCAACGAGTTTCGAACATATCGCCAATCCCAATCCCGTTCCGCCGTACTTCCGCGTCGTGGAAGAATCAACCTGCGTAAATGACTGAAAGAGTCGGTCTTGTTTGTCTTTGGGAATGCCGATTCCCGTGTCGCGAACCTCGATGTGGAGATCGATGACCTCGTTTGTATTCTTTTCGACGCGAACGGAAACCAGAATCTCTCCACGGTCGGTGAATTTCACGGCGTTGCTGCAGAGATTCAGCAGGACCTGACGGACCCGCGTCTCATCGCCGATGATATGCGCCGTGAGCCGGGGATCGACAGTGTAGAGGAGATCGATGTTCTTCTCGAGTGCTCGCGGAGCGAGGAGGTCAAATACATTTTCAATGGTATTCCGCAGATCGAACGGCTTCTGTTCGATGTCCACCTTTCCGGATTCGATCTTGGAGAAGTCGAGGATATCGTTGATCACGGCGAGCAATGCTTCCCCGCTGATCTGAATGGTCTGAACGAATTCCGTCTGTTCGTCGGACAGTTCGGTTTTTTGGAGCAATTCGGTCGTCCCGATCACAGCGTTCATGGGCGTTCTGATTTCGTGGCTCATTGTGGCTAGAAAGAGCGACTTGGCCTGGGTGGCGGCTTCCGCGGCTTCCTTGGCAACAATGATAGCCTCCTCGGCCTGCTTGCGCTGCGTGATATCGGAAATGAATCCCATGAACAGTCGGGGTTCGCCTCGGAGATAGCTCAAACTGACGTCGATCGGGAACTTCGTGCCGTCCCTACGGCGGCCGTAGAGATCCATTCCGGAACCCATCGGACGGAGCGTCGGTGCCTCCGAGAATCCTTTTCGTTGCCGGAGATGTTTCACGCGTTGTTCCTCCGGCACGAGAATTTCGAGCTCCCGTCCCTCCAGTTCGTTCTTTTCGTATCCGAAGATTCTCTCCGATTCCCGGTTCGTCAATGTGATTCGTCCATCCTCATCGGTGATGATGATCGCGACCGGAGCCGATTCGAAGAGCGTGCGGAACTTCTCCTCGCTTTCGCGGAGGTTCTGTTCGGCCTTCTTGTCCGCCGTAATGTCCCGATAGATGGCATAGATGCCGATGTGCTGGTCGCGCGTCGTGATCGGGGTCGCAAGGAGAGAAACATCAATCAGCGATCCGTCTTTCCGCTTTCGAACGGTTTGTGCGCGCAAGATTCGCTTGCTCTTGGTGTAGAGAGAGAACGCCTTGGCCTCCTCCTCGAACGTATCCGGAACGATAAGATCATTGACCTTGTGACCGATCAATTCGTTGCGTTGGAACTGGAACATTTCCGTAAACTGCCGGTTTGCATCGACGACCGCATCCTCGCTGTCTACGAGCAATATTCCTTCCGGAGCGTGCTCGAAGAGCTGCTGGAAATAGGCTTTCTGCAGCAGCAGCTCCTCGCGATTCTTTCGCCGTTCGGTCACATCCCGTCCGACGGCATAGATCTGTTCCCGATCCGGATAGGAGACGGCCGTCCATTCGGTCCAAAGATACGATCCGTCGGCGCATCGAAATCTCGTCTCGAACGAAATCAGCGGAACGCCGCGGACCACCTGCAGGAATCGCTGGAAGGTGCCGTCGCGATCATCCGGATGAATGAGATCGAGAAACGGCGTCTCCTTCAATGCCGAGATGCTATATCCGAGGATGACCTGCCACGAATGGTTCAGCGACTTCAGTTTTCCATCGAAGCCGGTGATGCACAGAAGATCAATCGAAAGGTTGAAGAACCGATCGCGTTCTTCTTCGGCAAGCTTTCGGAGGGTAATATCGCGGACAATCGCCTGGGACCCGAGAACCGCTCCGTTCTTCTGCATGAGGTGGACGCTCTGGCCGACCCAGAGCGAGCGCCCCGATTTCGTGACGACCTGGAATTCGCGGTAGGAATTTGGGATACGTTCAGAGAATTGGCGGAAGTAGAACTTTCGGACAGCGTCCCGGAAATCGGGATGAACAAAGAACGTAAAATGCTTCCCGTGAATCTCCTTGAGGGAGTACTCCATCACACGAACGGCGACCGGATTCGCATAAACGAATCTTCCGCGTTCATCCGTCCGATAGATAATGTCGTTTGCCGCTTCGACGAGGTGCCTGAACTCGGCATCGGATTCGATCAAGGGGAGAGGGGAAAGACGCGATCGTTTCCCGTCTCGACGTCCCTTCTTTTCGCTCTTCTGGCGTTGGTTTTTACCGATGGGGGAGGGAGATTTCGCGGATTTAGATTTGCGCTGCTCCGGCTTCTTCTTCTTGAGAGGGTCCTTTTTGCGTCGGGTCATATCACTCCATCACAATCCTGATACACTGCCTATCTGATTCACAACCTTCACACGCCGAGCTTACTTGATCATGGGGACAGCAACACCCCATTTTTTTGCATTCTCAATGGCGCGCTCATACCCGGCATCAGCGTGCCGTACGATTCCCATGCCGGGATCATATGTGAGGACGCGCTGGAGCCGTGCCTCGGCTTCGTGGGAACCTGTGCAAACAACCACCATCCCCGCGTGAAGAGAGAGGCCCATTCCCACGCCGCCTCCATGATGCACGCTCACCCAGCTCGCTCCTCCCACCGCGTTCAGCATCGCGTTCAAAATTGGCCAGTCGGCAATGGCGTCGCTTCCATCCTTCATTCCTTCGGTCTCCCGGTTGGGTGAGGCGACGCTGCCGCAATCGAGGTGGTCGCGCCCGATCACAATGGGAGCCTTCACCTCGCCATGAGCGACAAGCTCGTTGAAAATTCTCCCCAACTTGGCTCGTTCGCCATACCCGAGCCAACAAATTCGTGCCGGCAGTCCCTGGAAGGCCACTGATTGTTGAGCTTTCTCGATCCAGTTGCGGAGCTGGATATTCTCAGGAAATGTTTCGATGACTGCCCGATCCGTCCGGTAGATGTCTTGAGGATCGCCGGAGAGTGCAACCCACCGGAAGGGACCTTTGCCGTCGCAGAAGAGCGGACGGATATATTCGGGCACGAACCCGGGAATACTGAAGGCGTTCTTCACTCCGTTGGCGAGTGCTTCTCCGCGGATATTGTTCCCGTAGTCGAACACAACCGCGCCGCGTTTCTGCAACCGAAGGAGCCCTCGCACGTGTTCAACGATTGACCGCTTCGCGAGCGAGACGTACTTCTTCGGATTCTTCTTGCGGAGCTCGAGTGCCTTGCGGTACTCCAAGCCGGCCGGGACGTATCCGTGAAGCGTATCGTGTGCCGACGTTTGATCGGTGACGATGTCGGGGAGGAACGTACCGGCCGCGATCGCGGGGATGATCTCTGCCGCATTGCCGAGCAGACCGACCGAGAGCGGCTTTCGGTTATCCTTGGCCTCCCGGATCATCTCGAGCGCGTCGTCGAGGCGCTGCGTCATACGGTCGAGATATTTCGTTTCAAGCCGCCGTCGGATTCGGTTTCTATCGACCTCAACGACCAGGCATGCCGCGCCGTTCATCGTTGCCGCCAGCGGTTGTGCGCCCCCCATTCCTCCGAGTCCTGCAGTCAGAATGAATTTCCCGGCAAGCGAACCTCCGAAATGCTGCTGGGCACAAGCGCCAAAAGTCTCGTAGGTACCCTGAAGAATCCCCTGCGTCCCGATGTAGATCCAGCTTCCCGCGGTCATTTGGCCATACATCGTCAGGCCGAGAGCCTCGAGGCGCCGGAACTCGTCCCACGTGGCCCATTGCGGAACGAGCATCGAATTGCTGATGAGAACTCTTGGAGCGTTCAGGTGGGTCTTGAACACTCCCACCGGTTTTCCCGATTGGACAAGCAGAGTCTCGTCCTCGTCGAGGCCCCGCAGCACGTCGACAATCGAATCAAAACACTTCCAGTTCCGGGCAGCCTTTCCCGTTCCTCCATACACGATCAATTCCTGAGGCCTTTCTGCGACCTCCGGATCGAGGTTGTTCATGAGCATCCGCAAGGCGGCCTCTTGAATCCAGCCCTTGCACGACATTTCCCGGCCCCGGGGGGCGCGAACAATCCGTGCAGGCGACTTACTCATCGGAGACCTCCTTATACGCAATCGCGGCGATCTCGACGATGGCGTTCCGAGGGAGATTCGAAACCCCGACCGTTGTACGGGCAGGAAATGTTCCCTCCGCGAAGTATCCGCCGTAGATCAAGTTCATCTTCTGAAAATCATTGATGTCTTTCATGAACACCGTACACTGGATCACATGACTCGAATCACATCCTGCCTTTGCGAGGATGTCCATGAGGTTCTTGAGGGCCTGGCGAGTCTGACTCTCGATGTCGTCACCGACCAAGCGCATCGTCTCACGATCGAGGCCGATCTGTCCGGAAACAAAGAGAAAGTTCCCGGCACGAACCGCGGGAGAGTACGGACCGATCACCTGAGCGTCGGTGATGTACGTAACTTCCGTGGCCCTGGAGAGTTCCTGCTGAACCATGATTCGGAGGTCCTCATCTGATGGTCCGCAACCCGCGTATCCCAGTGCTAGTGTGCATACGGTAGCGACAACCAGTACTCTTCGCATGATGCACCTTCCCAAAGCTCGAGCGCTTTGCCTACAGTTTATATCCGAATGTTCTCAGAAGTTCTTTGCGCTTCTGGATATCGGCGTCTGTCTCAATCCCCCTGCTTTTCAAACCATCGATCACTCCCATAATGCCTCGTCCTTGCTCCGTCTCCATCACGATTACCTCCGTCGGATTTGCGGTCGCACAATAGATGTGGCAAACTTCCGGTACGGCTTTGATCGTGTTGAGGATATTGACCGGGAATCCATGTTCCATGAACAGGATAAAGCAGTGACCGCAGGAGAGACTGAGTGCGTTTGCTTTCGCGAGTTCGATGAGAGAAGCATCGTTGCCGACCCATCGGACAAGCGCCGGTCCCGATGATTCACAGAATCCCAATCCGAACTTCATCGCGGGATTGGTTTGAACGATTGCCTCGTAGATATCTTCGACGGTCTTGATGAAGTGACTCTGACCGAGGATGAAGTTCGTATTCTCCGGCTTTTCGATCCTCACAAGCTTCAATTCCATATATCCTCCGTGGCTGAAAGGATAATCCCCTCTGGCGGAACTGATCGCGGCGCCTCAGGGAGTTGCGTCAATTTCCATGAGCGACACGGGGACGATCCAACGAAGAACGCCCGCGCCTCTCTGGAGGGGCTTCTGGACCGCCAGACAGGCGAGTGATCCCTTCTTCATCTCAATGTGTGAAGTCTCGGAGCCCGTTACGAGAATCGATATCAGGCCGCTCAGATGCGGCTCGTGACCCACGATCAGAATGGCCGGATCGGATCGCGCGCTAAGCTCTGAGAACAGACTTGCAGGATCGGTGCCGGGAACGAGGGATTCAGATGTGAGAACCGAACCGGTCTGCAACGTCTTCTCGACGATGGCACCCGTCTCTTGCGCACGGACCAAGGGGCTGGTGAGAACCGTGCTCACCGTTGTCTTTGAAGCGGCGAAGAAGCGTGCGACGCTTTCGATTTCTTTCTGCCCGCGAATGCTGAGCGGCCGTTCATGATCCGCGAGCACCGGGGCCGAATCTGCATCGCCGTGACGGAGGAGATAAAGAAGCATGGGGAGACCTCATGTAGTCAGGAGAAGCTCGCTTGACGCGAGGTGATGAGCGTTGAATCAGTCGGGAGTAAGATTGTGTTGCTGGATCTTGGTGTACAGTGTCTTCAGGCTGATGCCGAGAATCTTGGCTGCCATACTCTTGTTCCATTTGACGAGCTTCAAGACGCCGTCGATATGGTACTTCTCGATTTCGCGCATGGGGAGGGCAGAACCCAATCGCCCGGCCGATGTTTGGCGATCGCCTCCGGCGCCATGTCGCGTGTGCGTTCCGAGCGGCAAGGCAAGGTCGTCCATGCGAATCAAGTTGTCCTGGCAGAGAATCGCTGCCCGCTCGATGACATTTTCGAGTTCTCGGACGTTTCCCGGCCAATGGTACTTCGTAAGCACGTCGAGGGCCCGTGGATCGATTTGCACAGGCGTCTTCGACTTGACCTTCGTCTTGAGAAAATGATCGACGAGCGACGCCACATCTTCAGGACGTTCGCGCAGTGTGGGCAACGTGACGGTTATGACATTGATGCGGTAGAGAAGGTCTTCCCGGAATCTTCCCTCAGCGACTTCGGTCCGGATATCGCGATTGGTTGCCGAAATCACGCGAACATCGGCTTTCAGATTCTTGTTGCCCCCAACCCGCCGGTACTCCCCGGTCTGGAGAAAACGAAGGAGCTTCGGTTGCACGATCAGGCTGATCTCACCGATTTCATCGAGGAAGAGCGTCCCTTTGTTTGCGATCTCTACGATTCCCTGTTTGGCGGCGATGGCATCGGTGAAGGCCCCCTTCTCGTGGCCGAAGAGTTCGCTCTCGATCAGGGTCTCGGGGATCGATGCGCAGTTAAGCGCGACGAAGGGGAGATCCTTTCGCTCACTGTTCCGATGAACATAGTTTGCGATCAGTTCCTTGCCGGTTCCACTCTCTCCCTGGATGAGAACGGACGAATCGGTCGGCGCGACCTTCGACGCAACCTGAATGACCTTGAGGAAGGCATCACTGTTGCCGACCATCTCCGAAGAGAGGGCATGACGCTTGAGCTCGGACTTCAGCGTCTTGTTCTCGATGACGAGCTTCCGTTTCTCGAGAGCGCGATCGATGATGGTCAGAAGTTCGTTGGTCGCGTACGGTTTCGCAAGATAGTAGTACGCTCCCATATGCATGCACTCGACGGCGACCTTCAATTCATGGACGCCGGTGAGCATGACGACTTGCGTATCAAAGAAACTGTCTTTGATGAATCGAAGAACCTCAATTCCGTCGACGCGTGGCATCTTCACATCCAGAAGCACGAGATCGAAGGGCTCGGCCTGCAGCATGTTGATCGCCGCGATGCCGTCATCCGCCGTCTTCACACGATACCCCTCCTGCGTCAGAACCCCTTCAAGAAGATAGAGAAGGGGCTCCTCATCGTCGACGGCGAGAATCGAAATCATTTGATTCGGTGAGCCCATATGCACTCCGCAGTCAACGTACAGGAAGAGCGAAATAGAACGTCGTGATTTTGCCGGGCTCTGATTCGACCCAGATTTTGCCGTTGTGCGCTTCGATAATCCGTTGGCAGATCATCAGGCCTAGTCCGGTACTGCGTTGCTCGTCCTTCTTCTCATCAACTATTCGAAACCGGTCGAAAATGCGTGGGATCTCCTCGGGTGGAATGCCCTCCCCCGTGTTCATGACAGAAACCATGATGAAGTCCGATGGTTCCAGGCCTTCCTCCAATACCAATGCGACGGCTTGAGCTTTCAGTTCGATGGCACCCCCCTCGGGGGCATACTTGACGGCGTTACTGAGGAGGTTTTCGAGAACTTGTTCGATCTTTTCCTGATCGTATTCGATCGGGGTGATCTCCGGATCGGACTCAAAGGTTAGTGAGATCTTCTTCGATTCGATCGGAATGTGATATTCCTGAAGGATCTTGGCAATCGAATCGTTGGGATTGCTGATGCCTTTGTTCAACCGTACCCGTCCTCCCTCGAGTTTTGTCAAGTCCATCATGTCGTCGAGCAGGTGGATGACCTTGTCGATGGTCGTCGTCATATAGGTCAGGAGCTCGCGCTGATGATCTCCGACCGGGCCGGCCATCCCTTTCATCAGATAGCCGATACTCTGTTTCAGCCCGTTGATGGGATTGCGGAGGTCGTAGAGCAGGCGCGCCGTATGTTCGGCCTGAAGATTCTGGATTCGCTCTTCGGCATCTCGCTTCCGGATGATCGAGCGAATCTGCGTGCCGAGAACGTTCATGTCCAGCGGCTTGGTGAGATAGTCGCTTGCCCCAAGCTTCATCGCCTCGACGGCCATCGAAATATCACTCATGCCCGTCATGAGAATCACCTCGGTCTCGAGGATGTTCTTCTTGATGAATCTCAGAACTTCGAGCCCATTCTGACCGGGCATCTTGATGTCGAGAAGTGCAATCTGGTAGGCGGAAGACTGAAGCTTCTGAATCGCTTCGTCGCCGTCCGCCGCATCGTCAACTTCGAATCCCTCATCCTGGAGCCAAGCGCTGATGGAGAGCCGGAGCGAGTCCTCATCATCAGCGATCAGTACCCGTATCTTTTCGCTAGTCATTCGGTGTCGTGCTTTCTGCGGCTATTCGGAAATGACAGTACTGCTAGACGGGACCAACGCAACATCTCACAGGATTGGCATAGGCCGTCGGCGCAGATGCGGCGACGGGAGAAGACGGCCATCGCGTGTGAGAGTTCTTGAATCCAAAAGTATTGACTTTGCGGCGAAAAGTCAATTTGATGCAATCGTAGGATACTTGAACCATACACCTCAAATTTCTATATTGAGCAGGCTTTCAATGATCGATTCCTGCCGCACGTCGCCTGGACCAAGTTGAAAGAAGAGGTTTCGCGGGAGTAATTCCCCGCCATACATCGGCGGGAGTAGAATGTCAGCTTCTTCCAAAAGTCCCCACGAGTCCCGCAAAGCGGGATGAGTGGATGGAATTTTGAGAATCCCGCCGAAGGCGGGACCAGGCTGAGAGGGGTGATTTCGCGGGAGTAATTCAGTGGTAGAATGTCAGCTTCCCAAGCTGAACGTCGCGGGTTCGAGTCCCGTCTCCCGCTCTCAAGAGGGAATCAGATTCCCAAGTCCCGTTCCGACCAAACGTGCAGAGCACGTTTGGAGTCGGAACGAGGATCCACGTCCCGAGGAGTTGGATCGGGACGGGACTGAACGTCGCGGGTTCGAGTCCCGTCTCCCGCTCTCAAGAGGGAATCAGATTCCCAAGTCCCGTTCCGACCAAACGTGCAGAGCACGTTTGGAGTCGGAACGAGGATCCACGTCCCGAGGAGTTGGATCGGGACGGGACTGAACGTCGCGGGTTCGAGTCCCGTCTCCCGCTCTCAAGAGGGAATCAGATTCCCAAGTCCCGTTCCGACCAGACGTGCAGAGCACGTTTGGAGTCGGAACGAGGATCCACGTCCCGAGGAGTTGGATCGGGACGGGACTGAACGTCGCGGGATTCCCGCCTGATGCGGGATACAAAAAGATGACTACTCGCTGAGAGGTATCGAGCATCATTGCCGTTCGTCATTGAGCCGCTCTCAATTCGTTGTGTGAATTTGTCGAGTGGCTCTCTCTGTTTCTGCGCAAATGCAGGGGAACACCAATCGCCCGCGTTGCGTCAAAGATCGATGTTTGATGTTGAAGAAACCGAAAAAGGAGAACCGGTGTGGATATCAAAGCCATCAACGAAATGATACAGAAAGAAAGCGCATTTGTCGATACGCTTACCTCTGAGGTCGGAAAGACAATCGTTGGGCAGAAGTACATGGTCGAGCGATTGTTGATCGGACTTCTCTGCAACGGCCACATCCTTCTGGAAGGAGTTCCCGGTCTTGCCAAGACGCTGACGATCCGCTCGCTGGCTGCGGCCATTGATACCAGGTTCCAGAGGATCCAGTTTACACCGGACCTTCTTCCTGCGGATCTGATCGGCACGCTGATCTACAATCAAAAAGAGGGGAAATTCGAAACACGAAAAGGTCCGATCTTCTCCAATTTCATTCTCGCCGACGAAATCAATCGTGCCCCGGCGAAAGTGCAGAGCGCCTTGCTCGAAGCGATGCAGGAACGTCAGGTGACGATCGGCGAAGAGACCTTCAAGCTCAGTGAACCGTTTGTGGTCCTCGCGACACAGAATCCCATAGAGCAGGAGGGGACGTATCCGCTGCCCGAGGCACAAGTTGACCGCTTCATGCTCAAGATCAAGATCGACTATCCCACGCGCGATGAGGAAATCCTCATCATGCGCGAGAACCTCAACGGGATGCCGACTCCCGGCACACCGGTGATGACGCCGCAGCAAATCCTCTCGGCACGTGAGGCCGTCAAGAACGTCTATATGGATGAAAAGATCGAGAGATACATTCTTGATATTGTGTTCGCGACCCGTGAGCCATCTGCGCAAAAGCTCGACAAGCTCGCGCCGATGATCAGCTACGGTGCATCGCCCCGCGCGTCGATCAACCTCGCCTTGGGGGCGAAGGCACACGCGTTCGTCAAACGACGCGGCTATGTCATTCCGGAGGACGTGCGCAGTGTGGCCATGGACGTGCTACGACATCGCGTGGCGGTAACCTATGAAGCGGAGGCGGAAGAAGTAACCGCCGAGCACATTGTTCAGGAAATTCTGAATCACGTGGAGGTACCGTAGAATCGTGGACTCGTCTCGGGCAAATCCCCGCGCATGGAGTCATCCTCTGGGAGGAAGATGGAAACGCGCGAACTGCTGAAAAAAGTACGGCATCTGGAGATTCGGACACGGGGACTTGTCAATCAGGTCTTCTCCGGTGAATACCATTCTGTTTTCAAGGGACGGGGGATGTCTTTCTCCGAAGTGAGGGAATACCAGCCCGGTGACGAGATCCGGATGATCGATTGGAATGTGACCGCGCGCTTCAATCATCCATTCGTAAAGGTGTTTGAAGAGGAACGAGAGCTGACGGCAATGCTCCTCGTCGATATGAGTGGTTCGCAGTCCTTCGGATCCAAGGCGTCGATGAAGAAGGATATCGCAGCCGAGATCAGCGCAATCCTTGCATTCTCCGCGATGAAGAACAACGACAAAGTGGGTGCTATCCTCTTCACGAACCAAATCGAAGCTTTTATTCCACCGCGAAAAGGACGGACCCATGCCCTTCGCATCATCCGGGAACTCCTCTCCTTTGAGCCGCGCCAGACGGGTACGAGCATCAACATCGCGCTCGAGTACCTGAACAAGGTGCTCAAGAAACGCAGCATTGTCTTCCTGATTTCCGATTTTATCGACACGGGATATGAACATGCACTCCGCATTGCCGGCAAACGGCATGATCTGATCGGCATAAGTCTTCTCGATCCCCATGAACGAACGCTTCCCCGGGTCGGGCTCCTCTCAATCCGCGATCCGGAGAGCGGCAAGCTTAGAACCATCGATACATCGGATCCAAACATTCGGGCCGCTCATAGAATTTTTTGGGAATCGCACCATCACCAGCGTCGCTCGTTCTTCCGCAAAGCGAGATTGGATGCGATCGAAATCTCTCTCGATCAGGCCTATATGAAACCAATGACCGATTTCTTCCGGCGGAGGGAGCAAAGGTGGTAGGATCGTGCGGTCCGTAATCTTCATATGGCTACTGTTCGCCGTCTCCCAGGCAAGAGCTGAGGATATCAAGTTCTCATCTCACACGGAGCGCGATCGGTACAAAATCGGCGAGTGGGTGCAGCTTGTGGTGGCGGCGGATATCCCGCGATCCGTCACGGTGATCGCACCCGTGACCAGTGACAGCATCGGGGGGTTCGAGGTACTGAACGTGGACGCGACGGAGCTGCCGGATGGACAACGGCGACACGAGTGGAACTTCCGTCTGATTACGTTTGATACGGGTCGGGTTTTTGTTCCTCCGATCCAATTCTTCTATCAGACAGAAGATGACACGACCCGAAAGCTTGCGTACAGTACCCCCGTCGCGTTGACCGTCGTCGGCGTTGATGTCGACCTCCAGGGAGATATCAAGGACATCAAACCTCCGCTTGATGCTCCATGGCTCTTTGAAGATTATCTCCCCTATATTCTGCTTCTGCTGGTTCTGCTCATTGTGGTTGGGGCGCTCGTGTACTGGAGACGAAAGCGAAGGAGATCGATTGAACCGGATCGGTTCGTGAGACGAGTGCCGCCGCACGAAACGGCGCTTGCCGCCCTGCGGGATCTCGAGGACGCCAGATTATGGCAGCAGGGGAAGACCAAGGAGTACTATTCACGCGTCACCGAGATCATCCGCGTCTATCTTGAAGGGCAGTATGGTGTGCCCGCGCTGGAATCGACATCGGACGAAATCCTCTCCGTGATGAAAAACCTTGATCGGGGACAAGGGGTCTTCAAAGAGCTGACGTCGTTCCTCCTGACGGCAGATCTGGTGAAGTTTGCCAAGTACGTCCCCACGTTGGAAGAAAACACACAGGAACTGGCATCCGCCTATACAATCGTCAGATCCACGATGACTCCCGTGGAACCCGAGAGACGGGTTCAAGAGAAAGAAGATGTTCATGTTCGGTGATTCATTTGGAAATCCGGAATTTCTCTGGTTGCTGCTGGCGGTGCCCCCTCTCGCGGTGTACTACTGGAGACGGTCAAGGAACCGTGTCGTCAATCTGCAGTACTCATCGCTGAAGCCGTTCGAGAATTCCGGCCTCAGTTTGAGAGAGCGTCTGCAGCATGTTCCGGTCGCGTTGCGACTTCTTGCGCTGGCATGTCTGATTCTTGCGCTCGCGCGGCCGCAATCGGTATTGAGCAGCGAAAATATCGTCACCGAAGGTATTGATATTGTCCTTGTGCTGGATATTTCCGGAAGCATGCTTGCGGAGGATTTTTCACCGAATCGTCTTGCGGCGGCAAAGGACGTCGCATCTGATTTCATTCAGGGACGTTCGAACGATCGGATCGGACTTGTGATCTTCTCCGCGGAAAGCTTCACACAGTGCCCTCTCACCACTGACTACGTCGTCCTTCGGAATCTTCTGAGAGAGGTCAAGAACGGCATGATCGCGGACGGCACCGCGATCGGGCTCGCGATCGCGAACGGCGTGAATCGCCTCAAGGAGAGCAAAGCAAAGAGCAGAGTGATGATCCTCCTCACCGACGGGGTGAACAACAGAGGAGAGATAGACCCGATCACGGCGGCGAAAGTTGCGGCAACCTACGGAATTCGTGTGTACACCGTTGGGGTCGGAGCCGAGGGGGAGGCACCGTTCCCCGTTCAGACGCCGTTCGGCATTCGGCGGCAATTGATGAAGGTGGATCTCGACGAGAAAACTCTCACGGCAGTATCGAACATGACCGGCGGCCAGTACTTCAGGGCAACGGACAATCGCAAACTCAAGGCGATCTATGCCGAAATCGACAAGCTGGAGAGAACGAAAATCGAGGTGACTGCCTATAAGAAGTTTACCGAATTGTTCTTCGGCTGGTTGCTTGCAGGGACCCTCCTGCTGGCGGCCGAAGTCGGACTGCAGTCGACGATCTTGAGGAAAATTCCCTAGCGAATCCCATGCTGGAGTTTCAACATCCTGAATATCTGTGGTATCTCCTGGCTTTGCCGGCATTGGCGGGGGTGTTCCTGGTGGTGAATCTGCGCCGAGCTCGTCTGCTGCGTCGGTTCATCGATCGCGATGTGCAGGAGCAGCTTGTGCCGCACGCGAGCAACGCCAAGCGAACCATGAGACAGGTGATGATTCTCGCCGCACTCGGTCTGCTTATCATCACCTTCGCGAATCCACAGGTCGGAACCAGACTTGAGGAGGTGAAGCGCGAGGGAATCGATCTCTTCGTGGCGCTCGATGTTTCTCTCAGCATGAGAGCCGAAGATGTGCGCCCGAATCGATTGGAAAAGGCGAAACGAGATGTTTCCGTTCTCCTCAAGAAACTCTCCGGCGACCGGGTGGGCTTGATCGTGTTCGCCGGTGATGCCTTTGTCCAGTTTCCTCTCACCGCCGACTATTCCGCAGCCGATTTGTTTCTGTCCGCAGTCGATGTGGAATCGGTGCCGACGCCCGGAACGATGATTGCCAGCGCACTCGACAAGGCACTTGCATCGTTCTCGACCGATCTCCCGACGCAGAAAGCGATTATCGTCGTGAGTGATGGAGAAAATACCGAGGGAGATGTCTTCGGAGCTGTAGAGAGAGCACAGAAGGCGCGGGTGAAAGTTTTCACCATCGGGATGGGAACCCTCGAGGGGGGGCCGATTCCGGTATACGACGGACGCGGAAACCGCATTGATTATAAACGTGACCGGGGAGGAACCATCGTGCTCACTCGGCTGGACGAATCCGTGCTCCAGCAAATCGCCTCTGTCAGCGGCGGTACGTACCGCCGCGCCGCAAGCGGCGGCAACGAGATCAATGAGATCTACAACGAGCTTGCAGCCCTCGAAAAGACTGAATTCGGCGTGAAACAAATCACCGGCTATGAATCACAGTATCAGTATCCCCTTGGCTTGGCGATTCTCCTGCTCCTCTTTGAATTTCTTCTGACAGAACGCCGGGGAGGATTGCTTACACGTTTGCGTCAATTGATCGCATCGGCTATCGTTCTGATAGGCCTCGCTGTTCTTCTTCCTCACCCTGCATTCTCGCAAACCGTCCGCTCACAGATTGCCGCGGGGAACAGATTCTACGCGGAGGAGAAATACGGAGACGCCGAGGCATCATATAAGAAAGCCCAGGAAAAAGATCCTGCTTCGCGCGAAGCTCAGTTCAATCTGGGAGATACGTTCTATAAACAGGAACGGTACGAAGAAGCGCTCCGAGCGTTCTCTCAGGCGGGGCCAACAGCCAAAGACCCGACAGATCAATCAGCCGCTCTCCACAACATCGGAAACACGCTCCTCAAGGCCGGCAAGATCCCCGAAAGCATTGAAGCGTACAAGCAGGCGCTCAAGCTCAATCCGAGTGATGACGACACGCGATACAATTATCAATATGCACGTGAACTCTTGAAGCAACAGCAGAAGAACCACCAGAAACAGGATCAGAACAAGGATCAGAAGCAAGATCAACAGGAAAACGAAAAGCAGCAGGACCGCCAGGAGAATCAACAGCCGAAGGACGAACAACAGCAAGAGCGGCAGCAACAGTCGCGTCAAGAAGAGGAGCGAAAGGCGCGAGAGGAACAGGCGAAGGCCGCGCAGAAGAAAAATCAATTGCCGAAAGAACAGGCGGAGCAAATTCTCGAGGCCCTTCGAAACAATGAAAAGGAGATCCAGAAACAACTTCGCAAACGCGAGGCTGCCAGAGTGAAAGTCGAGAAAGACTGGTGATGGAGAGAATCTCGGTCATAGCGCTGAGCGTCGGATTCTTCTTCGCATGGGCCGTTGCACAGGATGCAACGTTCACGGTCTCCCTCGATCCCGCCAAGCCAGCCGCAGGAGAGCAATTCGTGGTCTCCTTCACCGTCTCAGGGTCTGAGATGCCCGATACGAGGAGCTTCAAAGGACCCGATGTTGCGCGATTCGTCGTGATGAGCGGACCGAATGTGTCGCAAAACATGCAGTTCATCAATGGACGTATGTCTGCCTCCATCACGTACACCTATTACCTGTATGCCCGCGAGCCGGGAAGATATTCGATCGGGTCCGCGTCGATCGATGTGAAGGGGAAGACGTACAAGACCGATCCGTTGCAGGTTGAGATCGGTTCGGGGAAGTCCCGATCACAGCAGCAGGAGGAACAACCATCATCCTCGGTTGAACTCGGCGACAATCTCTTCCTCCGCGCAATTCCAAGCAAGCTCCGCGTCAAACAAGGAGAGCAGCTCACCGTCACGTACAAGCTCTACACGCGCGTAAACATCTCGGACTACGGACTTTCAAAGGTACCGACGTACGAAGGATTCTGGGCAGAAGACTTTGAAATGCCGCGCAATCCGGACGTGACATCTGAGAGTTACGAAGGAAATCAATACCGCGTCGTCACGCTCAAGCGGACTGCATTGTTTGCGTCGCAAAGCGGATCGCTGAAGCTCGCTCCGTTACAGGTGAGATGCGCCGTTCAGATTCAGTCACGCCGTCGTTCGAATGATCCCTTCGACATCTTCAACGACCCCTTCTTTGGACGTTTTCAGACGGCGGAGCATGAAGTTGCTTCCAATCCCCTCACCATCGCGGTCGATCGATTGCCTGACGGAGCGCCGGAGGGTTTTGCAGGAGCGGTGGGAAAGTATTCGATGACGGTGTCTCTCGACAAGCGAGAAACACGCGCAGGCGAACCTCTGACGCTGAAAATCACCGTTGCCGGTGCGGGAAACGTGAAGCTCCTTGTCATGCCCAAACCGGTCTTCCCGACCGACTTTGAAGTCTACGAACCGAAAATCTCTGATGAAATTACCCGGGACGGGGGCGTGATCCGGGGACGCAAAACGGCAGAATACCTTCTCATCCCGCGCAACGCGGCTCAACGATCGATCGAACCGTTCGCGTTTGCGTACTACGATCTGGAGCGGAACAGCTACGTGGTCCACCGGTCGCCCCGCTTTGAGATTGCGGTGACCCCCGGAAAGGAGCTGGCGTCCGGAGGCGCGGCCTTCGCCGCGAAAGAAGATGTGCGACTGCTCGGTGAGGATATCCGATACCTCAAGCTTGAACCAGGGGTGCTCGTGAGACACGATCGATCGTTGTTCCAGGACTTCTGGTTTGTTGCCGGCCTTCTTCTGCCACCGTTTCTCCTCGTGGGGGCCTTGATCTATCGCCGGCGAAGCGAATCGATCAGCGGGAACGTGACATATTGGCGATCGCAGAAAGCCGGAAAAGAAGCATCGAAACGGCTAAAGAATGCCCGCAAACTTCTTTCGGGGAAGAACAGCGTCGAGTATCACGCGGAAATCTCCCGGGCATTGCTCGGCTACCTGCAGGACAAACTCGGCATGTCAACGTCCGCTCTCTCGATCGAGTTCGCGGTCGCTCAACTGAAAGAGCGCGGTGTTGAACCATCCTTGATTCAACCATTGGAGGAATGTATTCAACGGGCAGAGTTCGCGCGATTTGCGCCGGGAGGAGATACGCAGGAAGCGCGCCGGGATTTGCTCGATGCAGCGACAACGGCCATCGGTAATCTCGAGGAGGCTCTGAACAAGCGATGATGTCCCGAGTTCGATTCCTTATGAACCTGACGATCGTTGGCATGCTGGCGATGTCCTCCTCCTCTGCCCAGACTCTCCAGGACGTGTTCGATCGCGGGATCGCTCTGTACAGAGATGGGAAGTACGAAGGCGCAGCTCGCGAGTTTGAGTCGATGCTGAAGCAGGGATACAAGAGTGCCGGGATCTACTTCAACGTTGGCAATGCCTACTATCGGACAGGGAATATTGGAAAGGCGATTCTGGCGTATGAACGTGCCCGCCGGCTTGAACCTCACGACCCGGAGATCGAACACAACCTGAAGCTCGCCAATTTGCGTACGGTCGATCGGATCGATGCCGTTCCGGAGTTCTTTCTCGTCGGCTGGATCCGTTCGCTCGCATCTGTTCTTGCTCCGTCTGCGACGGCATACATATTCTTGCTTTCCTGGACCATTGCGTTCATCTCGCTCGCAATCCTGGTGCTCCGGTGGTTCAGCCGTGCAACGCGAATGTTCCGCGTGATCTTCTTGATCTCGATCGGCGGGATCGTCCTCGGCGGATCGCTTCTTGCACTTCAAACGATAGAATCCAGCTCACAGGACGATGCGATCGTTGTTGCGGCGGTGGTCACGGCGAAGAATTCCCCGGACGAACAGGCAGTGAATGCGTTTGTGATCCATGAGGGATTGAAGGTCCGGCTGAGTGACTCCGTGGGGGACTGGATCAAAATCACGCTCGCGGATGGAAAAGTGGGATGGGTGCCCTCCACCACTGTTGAACAAATCTAATCAAATGCTGAACGATTCCAGAGGAATGGATCATATGAAACGCGTATCGTTCTTCACGATGGTCGCTTCGCTCATGATGATGCTGGCTCTCATCATCTCCGTCTCGGCTCAAACAGAGGAAGAAACGACCATCAAGATCAAGACAGTGAAGGTGGAACAAGGAGATACCACGATAGCGGAACAGACCCTCACACCGAAAGAGTTTGACGAGATGAAGAAAAAAGGGGAGTTCAAGGATATTGAGATCCAGATGAAGAAGGGACGGGAAGAAGGGGGCAGGCAAAAGATCACGAAAGAAATCCGCGTGACGACGAGCGGAAGAAGCGACAAAGATCGCGAGCTGGAGATCGAGGTTCGGGAAGTGGAAGACGGGAAAGAAGTGGTAAAGATTCTGAAAGGGAAGGAGGCGGAGAAATATCATAAGCACATGAAACACTCCGAACATGAGCATAAAGCGGTTGAAAAGAAGACCTCAAAGAAAAAGGAATCGTCGAGAAGAAGTACGAAAGACTAGTCCGCGGTCTGGTGTACGGCAGCAACGAAGGATCGCGAAAGGAGATCAACATGAACAAGAGTTCAGCGGTGGTTCTGATTCTCTTCGTCGTCGTGACAGCCACATCACTGGCACGTGTACGTGTCGATGGTCCCCTCTGCATGGCTGGTGGAAAGGTTCTTCCTCAGGATCGCACAACCGCCGATTCGTTAGTCCGGCTCATCGAGAAACAGCGACGAGAGGAAGAGCTCTGGCTGAAGCAGGGAGCCACCTCGTACCTGGCGACGATTCTCCGAAAAGACTTCGGATCTCTCTCCGCGCTTACCGTCGGACGGGATGAATCGAATGATCTCCGGATTGACGATCCTGCGATCGCCTCTCAACATCTTCGCGTGACGGTGGTTGGGGATTCCTTTCATGTCCAGAGTCTCGATCCTTCTCATCCGTTTCTCTATCGGAACGAGACGATGCGTGAGGCAATTCTCCCTCCGTTATCGGTCAAGATTGGAAGATACTTGCTTCGCCTCTCCCATCAGCGCTTTCCCGGTCTGATCGTCTTCGATCCCGAGAGCCCGCGATTCAAGGAATACAAAGGGCTCTCGTACTTTCCGATCGATCTCTCCTATCGATTCGTCCTGCCGCTGATTCCCAATCCAACATCTGACACAGTGATCATTCTCTCGACGAGAGGGAATCAGCGTCGTGCCTTGCGCGCCGGTTGGTTCGAGTTCACCGTCGATAGAAAGAAAGCTCGATTGGAAGTATCGCGACTGCTGGAGCCCGGCGTCGGAGATCAGGGTTACAGCATCTTCTTCCGGGATGCGACGAGCGGCGAAGAAACGTACGAGCTTGGACGATATCTGGATGTCGAGGCGTTGCCGGATGGACGATTCGTCGTTGATTTCAACCGCGCCTACAATCCGGCGTGCGCATTCTCTGAGCACTACAATTGCCCGATTCCACCTGCGGCAAACAATCTGAGTATTCCGATTCGCGCAGGGGAAAAAGACTCAAAGTACCTCAAGCATTAGCGGGAAACCTTTCGAATGGTAATGAGAGTCCGCCCATAAGCATTCGGAAGGATCACCTCCGACCTGCCAACCTCCGGAACAAGAAAAAGACACTTTGGCGAGTTCGATTGCCCCGGTCTCAGGAAGTAGTTCTATCACTTGACTTCTCCTGAGTATTCACAGCGAACGCTCTGCGGCAACTCGTATCGTGCTGGAGTTCTTATGCGCTCGAGAAGGGACGCGTCGATTATTCCAACAACCCTCTCACCGCCGGTCCGCGGCTGTCATCTCCATACTTCCACCCGCAACGTGAAGGAACAAGAATATGAAATCTGCAAAACGCCGCCGGCTTGAGGCCAAGGGTTGGAAATTTGGAACTGTGCAGGAGTTTCTGAATCTCTCAGAGGAGGAAGCTGCGTATATTGAACTGAAATTGGCATTAAGCAAGAACCTCCGAGAGGTGCGACGAAAGAAGAATCTAACACAGCACGAACTTGCTCGACGCCTAAAGTCAAGTCAATCGCGCGTCGCAAAGATGGAAGCTGGTGATCCATCAGTATCGCTTGATCTACTTATTCGGTCGTTGCTGGCATTGGGCGCATCGAGAAAGCATCTCGCGCAGATACTTTCCTGAAGTATCCAACCCTTCCTTATACGAACCTCCGCAGGTGCAAATGACATCTAACTACCGGAAATACGAACGCTCAGAGATTCCGCTTCCAGAAATCGAGCATCAGGTGATTCATGTGTCGACGACCTGCCATGTCCCCCACACCATGTTTCCGCATCGGATAAACCATCAACTCAAAGAGCTTGTTTGCTTTGACGAGTTCATCGACGAACCGCCACGTGTTCTGGATATGAACGTTGTCGTCATGGGTTCCGTGGATGATGAGGAGTCGTCCGTGCAGGTCCTTCGCGTACTTCAGGAGTGAATATGTTTCAAACCCCTCCAGGTTTTCCTTCTCCGTCTTCATCATCGCCTCACCCCACTTGGTGTCGTAGAACCGGAAATCGGTGACACCGGCTCCGGCAATCCCCGCCTTGAATTCTTTCGATCGGGTCATAGCGAGGATCGTGTTCGATCCACCCCCGCTCCAACCCCAGATGCCGAACCGATCGGGATCGACATACGGTTGCCGTTTCATCCAGTGCATGGCATCGACGAGATCATCCAACTCAACTTCACCAAGGGATCGCTTGAGAAAGAGGTTCTCGAGTTTCTTGCTGATTGCCGTGGCGGCGCGATTATCCACAGTCATGCAGATATATCCTTCGTTGAGCAACACGTTTTCCCAAACAGCGCCGAAGGAAAATGAATTGGATACTTGCGGTGCGGATGGCCCTCCATACACGTTCACGATGACCGGATATTTCATGGAAGGATCGAAGTCCCGCGGCTTCGTGATGTGCGCCGGAAGAAGGAAGCCGTCTCTCGCGGGAATCTGTATCAATTCACCGGTTTGCAAACCGTACTTCTCGAAGCCGGCCGGATTGGGATCGGCAAGCGTCGTCTTCTTCGTTCCTCCGGTCTCATAGAGCGCGAGTGACGGGGGGGTGGAGATATTCGAGAAGCGGTCGAAGTAAAATTTCGTATTCGGACTCATGTTGATGGCGTGAGTTCCGGCCTCGGTCGTCAGCCTCTTCATCCCACTTCCGTCAACCTTGATTCGATAGAGGTGTTTCTCGAGAGGCGATCTTTCGAGTGCGGTAAAGTAGATCCAACCATTCTGTTCGTCGATGCCGGCCACCGCCTGCCTCACCCAGAAGGCTCCTCCACCCGAGGAGCGAATTGCCCAGTTTCCTTTCGTGATCTGATTGACAAGTTTGCCTTCGAGCGTAAAGCGATAAAGATGTTCGTACCCGTCTCGCTCCGAGGAAATGATCAAATGCTTGCCGTCCTTCAAAAAGAAGAGATCATCGGAGATGTTGATCCATCCCTCGTTGAGATCTTTCAGCACGTGTTTTGCCTTTCCCGTGAAGCGATCGATGAGATGGAGATCGAGTTCTGTCTGAAGCCGATTGTTGGTCCGGACTGCAACCTGCTTGTTGTTTGGAAGCCAATCGACGCGGATAATGTATTCGAAAGAACTTGGATCCAGTTGTGCCCAGGTGGTCGTAGAGCCTTCAATCTCGATGATACCGACCTTCACGTCGGGATTCTTTTCGCCCACCTTCGGATAGCGCTGTTTCGTGACCGTTGGGGTCCATGGTGCGATATCGACATAATGCTGCACACTCACCATCGATTCATCGGTCCGAAGGAACGCGACGGCCTTTGAATCTTTCGACCACCAATAGCCGATATCCTGACGTCCGAAAATTTCTTCCCAATAGACCCACGACAGTGTGCCGTTCAGGATCGTCTCGCTTCCATCATTCGTCAGGCGCCGCTCTTTCTTGGCCTCGAGATCATACGCGTACAAATCGTTGGCACGCACGAACGCCACCTTCAATCCGTCCGGGGAGAGATTGGCAGACCTTTCGGGATCGGGAGTGTCGGTCACGCGCTGGAAGGTCGCAGGAGCGAACTCGAGAACAAAGAGATCGCCGCCAATCAGGTAGAGTCCGCGCGTTCCGTCTTTCGTGATTTCGCTCGGCATCGGAGGGAGGAAGGGTGCCTTTCCTTCGGGAAAGAAAGTCTTGAAGTGTTCGAGCGCTTTCGCAGCATCAACGTGCGGAGCGCGCTTTCCGTCAGCCGGATTGAAACGCTCGAGTGTCCGCTCCATAGGCGGCTTACGCGTGTCGTAGATCAGTGCCGTATTGTCCTCCAACCACCACACGCGCGGGGTGGAGAATGCCTGCATGATGGTCGGATCGTTCATGTTGTCGAGCGTCAAACGTTGCGGTTCCTGCGCGAGGAGAAGCAGAGGAACTAGTACTCCGACCACCACCACAAGCCGGGAGCATATCTGAAAGGGGCTGCGCTTGTTCATAACAATTCCTTTCCAGCAATTCTCGGTGAAGTGAACTTCGTTCATAGGAGTCACACAGAGCGTAGTAAGAGGAAAAATGTTCGAAATCACAAGAGGATGAAAATAGTCACAAAATCGAGCGATTCCGAATGGTACCATCCAGCACACGCGTCCGGAGCGATTAAACGTTCCGACCGCCGTCACCATCCAAGGTGACACAGCTGGAATTGAAATGGAATTTCTGCATATTGAAAAAGATTTCAGAACAGGAGAATCTATGAATCATCGAACGCTTGTTCTCGCGATCATGGTGATCGCCCTGGCTCTCACATCCGGCTGCACTCGCACGACTGACCCGTACGAACCCACTTCCGATATCCTCTCGCTTTCCCAAACCGAATCGAACATCATCGCTCTAACGGCGATGGATCATTTTGATCTTACGCCGGAGCAACGCGAGAAGCTGAACGCCCTGATGAAGAAACATCAGGAGGCAGTTCAGGTTCTCATCGAGGAGCACAAGAAAGGGAACATCTCCCGTGAGGAGCTGCATGCCAGAATTCAGGCCCTCGAAAAGGAGCTTGAAGAGCAAATCAAATTGATCCTCACCCCCGAGCAGTTCGAAAAGTGGAAGCAGCACCAGGAGCACGTCAGGCAATTTGGAGGACTCCCGTACCCTTTGCTGATGCCGCTGGAACATCTGGCCAGGATTCTGGAGCTTGATGAACGGCAGGTTCAGCAGGCGCGGGCAATCGTTGAGAAGGCGCTGGAGGAGATGCGGACAGCCGTGCAGACGATCGCGGATAGAAAACGCCTCCATGAGGTGATTGCGGAGATCGTGAAGCGAGCGGAGGCTCAGTTCCGCAGCATCCTGACCGATGCTCAGAAAGCGAAGTACGATCAGCTGAAACGTCCTCAGCCCGTTTCGCTTCCCTATCCACTTCCATTCCCACTGGAACACTTGACCCGGGCACTTTCGTTAACCCCCGCCCAGGTTGATCAGGCGAAGGCCATCATCGATTCCGCGTCGGCAGAAATACGCAATGCGTTCCAGACGATCACGGACAAATCAGAACTGAGTCGCGTGATTGAGCAAATCCTCAAGAACACGGACGCGGCGTTTCAAAATATCCTGACGGAGCAGCAGCGGCTTGTCTACGCGCGGATGAAGAATCCACAGCCCGCAATTTCCATCCCGTATCCTCTGATCCTTCCCCTCGAACATCTCGTGAGAATTCTGGCGCTGACCTCTGAGCAGACTGAGCTCGCCAAAGCGATTGTTGAGGATGCGTTGAAGGAAATGCGTGCGGCGGCGGAGAGCGTGAAGAACAAGGATGAGCTTCGTGCGATGTTTGAAGCAATCATGAAGCGAGCGGATAGCCGATTCCGTGCACTGCTCACCGCTGAACAGGCGGCGAAGTACGATCAACTCAAGAAGCCTTCGCATCAGCCAAGATATCCATATCCGTTGATCCTTCCTCTCGAGACTCTCGCGAGGGAGCTTGCTCTCACCCGCGATCAGGTTCAGAAGGCGAGCGCGATTGTTGAAACGGCAATGCGCGAGATTCGTCAGGCAGTAGATACCATCAATGACAAAAATGAGCTGCAGAAGGTTCTCGAGCAGATCATGATGAGGACCGACGCGCAGTTCACCAGCATCCTCACTTCTGAGCAGATCATCAAGTACGAAGCGATCAAGAAGAAGGTGAGAGTCAGCGGCGGGTAGACGCGCAGAGGCGATTGAGATGGAGAGCGCCCTGCGATTATTTCGCGGGGCGCTTCTATTTTGGTGCAGTAGTAGGACTCCGCTCGCTTTGCGATTCGCTTCGCTTTTCGCTATATTTTCAAGCAAGGTTTTTGGACGCTTAGCTCAGTCCCAATTTGCCTGAACTTCGCAAACGGAGTGCAGCGAAGTTCATGGTCAAATTGAGGATCCCGTCGCTTTTGGACGGGACTGGTTCAGCGAACGGCAACGAAGTACGCTTTACATCCAATGGACGCTTAGCTCAGTCCCAATTTGCCTGAACTTCGCAAACGGAGTGCAGCGAAGTTCATGGTCAAATTGAGGATCCCGTCGCTTTTGGACGGGACTGGTTCAGCGAACGGCAACGAAGTACGCTTTACATCCAATGGACGCTTAGCTCAGTCCCAATTTGCCTGAACTTCGCAAACGGAGTGCAGCGAAGTTCATGGTCAAATTGAGGATCCCGTCGCTTTTGGACGGGACTGGTTCAGCGAACGGCAACGAAGTACGCTTTACATCCAATGGACGCTTAGCTCAGCTGGTTCAGAGCGCCTGCCTTACAAGCAGGAGGTCAGTGGTTCAAATCCACTAGCGTCCACAAATGTGGGATGCAGACTGCTGGAGAGGGAAAGTGGAAGCTGGTTCAGAGCGTCCCGTCCCACCGGGACGGGAAGCGTTCTGAACTGGGCCGACCGGAGGGCTGACCTGTACGAGGTGAAGTACTCCAACAATAGTCAGGATTCGAAGACCGCCAGCAAGGGTGTGCCTGAAAAGCGATCGGGAAAGGGCTAGGGGGACCCTTCAATCTCCTCAATCTGTTTCATGAGATCTTCCCATTCCCAGTAGAGATTCCCCAGAGAGCCGCGAACATCCGTGTACGATTCAGTCAGGTGCTTCGCTTCTTCGCTTGACCGATAGGAAGCCGGGTCTCCAAGGCGAACCTCGATCTCGGCCTTCCGCGTTTCAAGCTCCTCAATTGACGCTTCCATCTTTGCCAACCGGTGTTTGAGCGGACGAAGCTGGCGGCTCAACTCCTGGCGCCGTTCTGCCTCAATTCTCCTTCTCTCACGTGACGAGGAGGCCGGTTGCGAGACGTTCCGGTCTGTCTCTTCATCCCGATCCATCCATTTCCGATCGAGGTACTCCGACACTGTGCCGAGGTACGTCCTTATGCCACCGCTGGCGAATTCCCACACGTTGTTGACGAGGGGATCAAGAAACGCGCGGTCGTGCGAAACAATTGCCAGAGTCCCCTCGAATTCAAGCAATGCTTCTTGAAGCACACGTTTCGATCGCATGTCGAGATGGTTTGTCGGCTCATCCATAATCAAGAAATTGGCCGATCGGAGGAGCATCTTGGCGAGGGCAAGCCGGCTTTTCTCGCCGCCGGAAAGGACGCCAACCTTTTTGAACACGTCGTCTCCATGGAACAGGAAGCTTCCGAGCAAGGTTCTCAGGTGCTTGCGAATATCTCCTTGCGCGACCTCTTCGAGCGTTTGAAGAACTTCCTTCGAGGGATCAAACTCCTCTGCCTGGTGTTGCGCGTAGTATGAGATCGAAACGTTATGTCCGGCCGTCACGCGGCCCGAATCATACGGTTCTTCACCCGCCATGATCCGGGCAAAAGTTGACTTCCCGGCACCGTTGACTCCGACGATCGCGATGCGATCGCCCCGTTCGATGTGAATGTTCAGATCGTCAAAGAGTGCGACGTCTCCATACGTCTTCTTCAACGCCTGAATGTCCATCACGATCCGTCCGCTTGGTTCCGGCTGGGGGAAGGTGAAGGTGATCTCGCGTTCATCGCGCTGCACTTCGATACGTTCCATCTTTTCAAGGCGTTTGATGCGACTCTGTACCTGGCGTGCTTTCGTTGCCTTGTACCGAAAACGGTTGATGAATTGCTGGGTTCGCTGGATTTCGTTCTGTTGATTCTTGTAGGCGCTCAGGAGAAGCTCACGGCGAGACTCTGAGTCCTTTTCGTAGTACGAATAGTTGCCGGCGTACAGGTCGAGTCGACCTGCCTCAAGGGCAAGAGTCTTCGTTGTCAACGTGTCAAGCAAGCGGCGATCATGAGAGACAAGAATGACGGCACCGTCATACCGGAGGAGATATTCCTCCAGCCAGCGGAGGGAATCGAGATCGAGATGGTTTGTTGGCTCATCGAGTAAGAGGACGTTGGGCTCGCGAAGCAGAAGCTTTGCAAGCATAATACGCATCTGCCATCCTCCGCTGAACTCGTACGAAGGCCGGACAAAATCGCTGACGGAAAAACCCAATCCCATCAGTACACGCTCAATCTTCGATTCCATTTGATAAGCATCAAGCTCCTCCAACCTGTGCTGCAATTCCCCGATCACTTCAAGAACCTGATGCGCAGAGAGATCGTCCGTCGGTAGTCGGGAAAGCGTGGCATGCGCATCGTCGAGCTTCCTCTGAACAGAGAGCACGTCGTCAACGGCGGTCGCGACTTCGCGAGCAAGGGGAAGGTTGCCAGAGACGACGCCATCCTGGGGAAGATATCCGACGGTGACGTAGTTCCCTTTGTTCACACTCCCGATGTCGGGGGAGATCATGCCGGCGACGATCTTCAGAAGGGTCGATTTCCCGCTCCCGTTGGAGCCCACGAGCCCGATTCTATCGTGCGGACTGACTGAAACGGACAATCCGTCGAACAGGGTGCGTCCGCCGAACGAAATCCCGATGTTATCAAGTGACAGCATGGGTGCAAATATACGAAAATTGTCGAGGGTCTTTCCTCAATTTGGGAAAAGACATAAGCCAATCCGGAAGACGAAGATCTCTTTTCTTCCCAGGAGTAGAAAGAAACGACCCCTGATTTCCCGTCTCCGGGAAGCTGCGAATCCAAAATCCTTGAAAAGAGATCAAAATCCAGCTGTATTCTACATTTATTGTTGGCACATAAGTTGACATTTGTAAATATAGATTTTCTGAAGGGTGAGAATGGAGAAGATGTCAGCGAATACTAAGCCGACGTACTCGATCGGAACAGTCTCCCGCATGCTTGGTGTGTCGGTCCATACACTCCGCATGTATGAGCGGGAGGGCTTGATCATTCCCCACAAGTCGGATGGCAATCACCGGCTGTACTCGCCGGCAGATGTCGACCGTCTCAATTGTATCCGTCGGGCAATTCTGGAAGAAAAAATCAGCATTGCAGGTATCCGTCGGATTCAAGCGCTCATCCCGTGTTGGGATATCAAGCAGTGCTCGGAAGAAGACCGCTCACACTGCAAGGCGTTTCGGAGTCATGAACGCGGGTGCTGGACGTACAAGCACAAGAAAAATATGTGTGCGGAGCTGGATTGTCGGACTTGTGATGTCTACGAGTCGGCGATAGATTGCGGCAACATCAAACAACGTATCATCGAGCTCGCCTTCGAACGTTGAATCGTCTCCATCCCTCCCGCGTGATGTACTCTTTTCCGTACGTCCGTTTGAATCTCATTCCAATGCACGATTGCACAACCCTCGTTGAGGTGTGAAAGGATTGTCCATGAAACGACTGGTCATTCTTGGTGGTGGTACAGCCGGAACGATGATGGTGAACAAGCTCGCACCTCATCTCATTCCGCGCGGTTGGGAGATCACAATTGTCGATCAATCAGAAACACATTACTACCAACCGGGATTTCTCTTCATTCCCTTCGGCATCTACTCCAAAGAGGATGTCGTCAAGCCGCGGCGCGACTATTTTCCAAAAGGCGTCAATGTCATCGTGAACCCCATAGAGGTCATTGATCCGAGGCAACAGTGTGTGCGCCTGATTGATGGCACGATGCTCAAGTACGATCTTTTGATTATCGCAACGGGCTCGCACATCAATCCCGGAGAGACCGAGGGCCTGGTCAACGGGTCGTGGAACAAAAGTATCTTCGAGTTCTATACCGCCGATGGGGCTGTAATGTTGGGGGATCATCTGAAGCAGTGGAAGGGGGGAAGACTGGTGATCAACGTCGTAGAAATGCCGATCAAATGCCCCGTCGCTCCACTGGAGTTTGCCTTTCTTGCCGATTGGTGGTTTACCGAGCAGGGGATGCGCAATGAGGTGGAAATCGAATTCGTCACGCCGCTTCCGGGCGCGTTTACCAAGCCGGTTGCCTCGAGTCTCTTGGGGACGTTCCTCGAGAGGAAGAACATCAAACTTATCCCCGAGTTCAGCGTGGGACGCGTGGATGGGGAGGCACACAAGCTGGTCTCTTGGGATGAGCGCGAAGTCTCGTACGATCTCCTGGTGACCATCCCTACCAATATGGGCGCTGAGGTTATCGGGAAGTCGGGACTGGGAGACGACCTGAACTTCATCCCGACCGATCCAAAGACCCTGCAGTCAAAATCGTTCGAGAATATTTTCGTCATCGGCGATGCAACGGATTTGCCGACATCAAAAGCCGGGTCGGTGGCTCACTTTGAATCGGATGTGCTGCACGAGAATGTGCTACGCTTCGTCGAGGGACGGCCACTGGTCGGCAAATTCGATGGACATGCAAACTGCTTCATCGAATCGGGGCACGGGAAAGCCCTGTTGATTGACTTCAATTACGATGTCGAACCGCTTCCCGGCAAATATCCTCTCCCGGGTATGGGTCCCTTTTCATTGTTGCAGGAAAGCAAAACGAATCATTGGGGGAAGATGATGTTCCGCTGGATGTACTGGAACCTCTTGATCAAAGGGGCAGAACTGCCGGTCGAATCGCAGTTCTACATGGCTGGAAAATATCGGAGTTAGCGATGGAGACGACACTGAACAATTCCATGACGGGACAGCGCCTGGAAGAAATGGAGCGAAAGCTTGATCTTATCGTCGAACAGCTCGCCGAGATGCAGAGCCGCCAGCGCGTCGCGGATGAGCTGAAGCAAGATCTCAATCTCATCGGTAAGGATGTTTTCAATACGCTCGTTCATGAGTTGAAGGACATTACGCCCTACGTCGATGGGGAAGACCTCGTTCTGCTGGTCAAAAAGCTCCTGCGCAATGTCCGGAAACTCAATACCGTTTTTGATCAGCTTGAAAGCCTGCACATGTTGATGGAAGACCTCTCTCCTGTGGTCAAGGAATTCATCATGACGCTGGTGCAGAGGTTGGATGAGCTCGAACGGAAGGGGTACAAGGAATTTCTGCAGGAAGGGATCAAGATTGTCGACACGGTCGTCACGAACTTCACCCCTGATGATGTCCGCTTGCTGCGTGAGAACGTGACGTCAATTCTCCTTACGGTGAGGAATCTCACGCAACCGCAAATGCTTTCAACGGTGGATCATGCACTTGGATTCTTCGAGAAGATGGATATCGATGTGGAAGAAAAGCCGAGTCTCCTCGCGATCCTGAAGGAACTGCAGGATCCGGAGGTACGCCGGGGAATTCTCTTTGCATTGAAATTTACGAAACGCCTGTCAAGTCAACCCGACACGCTTCAATACCTGAATACACGAACTCAACTGCTCTCAAAGGAGGAACACCGCAATGCCCAGGAAACAACTTAATGGTCGTGCCATCGAAGTGACGGATGAAGGATTCTTGGTCAATCCCTCTGAGTGGTCCGAAGATCTTGCCCCGTTGCTGGCAAAAGAAATTGGCATCGATAATCTTACGGATGCGCACTGGAAGGTCATTCGCTTCATGCGCAGTGACTTTGAAGCGAAGGGTCAGATTCCCTCGATCCGCCGGATGAAAAACGAGGGAGGGATACCGACGAAGGAGCTTTATGAGCTCTTTCCCGAAGGACCAGCCAAGAAAGCGGCGTATGTCTCTGGACTGGGGAAGCCACAAGGCTGTGTGTAAGAACAATCACATCTCCTGGTCATCTGATCATCCAATGGAAGGGTACCAATAATGACAAACGAGAAACAGGAAAAAATCAAGAAGGTCTCGATCGTCGTCTCTCGAGGATCGCTCGATGGTGTCTACCCGGGCCTGATTATGGGGAATGGCGCGCGCATGGAAGGGATTGAGGCAAATCTCTTCTTCACTTTTTTTGGATTGCACGCGATCACAAAGAAAAAAGTCAACAAGATCAAGGTCGCAACGGTTGGAAATCCGGCAATGTGCGTCCCGAGTGCCATGGGTCCCGGCTTGCCGACATGGATGGGAGCGCTCCCCGGCATGTCATGGTTTGCCACCAGCATGATGAAGAAGGAGATGGAAAAGCTGGATATTCCGCCGGTCGGTGAGTTCCTCGAGATGATCCACGACGCGGGGGCAAAGATCTACGCCTGCAAAGCCACGGTGGACATGTTTCACCTGACGCCGGATGATTTCCTGCCCCAGGTCGAGGGAATCATCAACGTGGCAAAGTTCTACGAAGTGGCCGCCGGCGGCGAGATCATTTTCACGTAAGGAAGACGAAACCTTCCGGGACGAGCACCGAGGAGATGGGGCGAGTGATGCTTGCAGTTGAATCAAAAGGGAGTTAATTTTGGACGAATTGATCTCAAATCTTTTTCGCCAAATCAAATTGTCGGGAGGTTGGTTATGAAAGCAGTATTGCTGGTTGTGTTGTGTGTGATGATGAGCGTCGCTGCGTTCGGCCAGGATAAGAACACCCACACCGTGTCCCTGTCGATCGAAGGGATGACGTGCGGAAGCTGCGCAAGCAAAGTCGACAAGGCCCTCAAGGGAGTCGAAGGTGTCAAGGATGTTGCCGTGAGTGTCGAGGACAAATCCGCCACAATCGTTCTTGCGCAGAACACGGCCGTCTCTGCCGATAACCTCGCAAAGGTTGTCACGGAAGCCGGTTACAAAGCATCCGTGAAGAAATCTGAGGGGAAGACCGTGAAGAACGAGGTGAAAGTCGAGAAGAAAATGGAGAAGGAAGATGGATGCTGCGGCACTGGAAGCAGCTGCGAAACAGAGAAGAAGGAAGGCGAAAAGGAAGTGAAGAAGAAGAAGGACTAGATCGGACATCAGTTTGCGGAAATTGGAATCCCCCTGGCGACTCCCAGGGGGATTTTCTTTCCATGAATCAAGAAGGAGATCACGTGATGGGACACATTCCAAAGCGATACCTGAAGTTCAAGGAGGAGTTTCCGGAGGCGGCGAAGTTGTACGAGACTCTCGGAACTGCCGTGCACGCCGCGGGTCCGCTCGACAACAGAAGCCGCGCACTGGTGAAGTTCGCTATCTCTGTGGGCGCACGGTTGGAGGGGGGAGCACATTCTCATATCCGGAAAGCACTTGAAACGGGTGTCAAAGCCGAAGAGCTCAAACATGTTGCTCTCCTGGCGATTCCGACAATCGGTCTCCCGTCGGCTATGGCGGCGATGAGTTGGATCGACGATATTCTCGAGAGCACACCGAGCCGATAGATTGCACGCGACGCAATCAAGACTCCACGTATGCCCTCCTACGATATCAACCAGTACCGATCGCTCTTTCCCTTCCTTGAAACGGGAAAACGATATTTCAATCATGCTTCCACGTCTCCCCTCTCGACCCGCGTGGTGGCAGCGATGCAGAACTATCTCCGGGAGAAGAGCATCGGCGATCTCGAGATCATCGACCGCGTGGTGAGACAGATTGTTGAACTGAAATCCGGCATTGCCACCCTTCTTCGTTCTTCGAACGATCGCATCGCCCTCCTCGACAATACCTCAAATGGCTTGAATATCATCGCCAATGGATTGTCGTGGAAACACGGGGACCGCATCCTGATCCCGGATGTCGAATTCCCCGCCAACGTCTATCCCTTTCTGAATCTCCGACGTTTCGGCGTTGAGATAGATTTCCTGAAAACAAAGAGCGGTGCAATTCACGCCGAGGATGTCGACCGGGCCCTGACATCGCGCACGCGTCTCCTCACATTGAGTCATGTCCAGTTTCTGCATGGATTTCGAGCTGATCTGCAGTCGATCGGAGAAGTATGTCGCCGGAACGGTGTGGTGTTCTGTGTCGACGCCATTCAGTCTGCAGGAATTGTCCCCATCGATGTGGAAATAATGAAGATCGATTTTCTCGCGTCCGGCGCACAGAAGTGGCTGATGGCACCGGAGGGGATTTCATTCATCTATGTGTCGGAGGAATGTCAATCGCGCATCCAGCAGGCATACATGGGTTGGATGAATATGAAAGACTTCTTCAGCGACTTCTTCCGATATCGGATGGAACTGGAACAGTCGGCTCGACGCTATGAAAACGGGACGCCGAATGTTGCCGGGATTGCAGGATTCAACGCCTCGCTGGCGCTTCTCATGGAAGTCGGCGTCGAAAAGATTGAGGCGCACCTCCGGGACCTGACGCATACGATCACAGACCATGTGAGTGCATCCGGGTTCGAACTCCTTTCTCCCGCGACAGAGGAGCACAGAGCTGGCATCGTGACGTTTCGTCCGCCTAATGCAAAGGAGTTGTTCGAGCGACTGCGTTCTCAGCAAATACTTGTCTCGCTCAGGGAAGACGCAATCCGTTTTTCACCACACTTCTACAATACGGTAGAAGACCTCCAGACCGCGCTGAGATATCTCCGCTAGCACACACCGCCCCTGTCAGAACATACATGATCTACTGACAGGCGGCGTTTCTCTTCGGGTGTCCACCGTTGCACTTCCTCCGCACTCTTCTTACATTAGCCCATCACGCCAAACGATCGTCAAATCACTGCGGCGGCCGGGCGCATGCCAATCACTTCCCACTCGTGCGCAGAGGTGATGGCGAGATCCAGGGCGCTCCGCTCTCCGACGGCCGCAGGAGTCTCTCCGAACAAAATACTCATCTATGAACACTTAACAGGGATCATTCCATGGGAAAAGGTAAGATCAAGCGAATCGCCATCAACACCGGCGGTGGGGATGCTCCGGGTTTGAATGCCGTCATTCGTGCTGTTGTTCTTTCCGCGCTGAAGCGAGGATGGGAGTGCTACGGTATTCGAGAGGGATATCAGGGTATCATGTTTCCGGAGCGATACCCTGAAGGGGGCGTTTTCCGGTTGACGGGACCTTCGGTGCGCGGGATAACGCATCTGGGAGGAACCATACTCGGCACAACGAATCGCGGCAATCCAATGCGATTTCCGATCAAAAATCCGGATGGGACAGTCAAGGAGATTGATCGCACCGATGAACTCATGGAACTGTTTGCGAGACATGAACTGGACGCGCTCATTGCAGTCGGAGGAGACGGCTCGCTTGCCATCGCGAACGTTTTGCACAAGAAGGGATTGAAGGTCGTTGGTGTTCCCAAAACGATCGACAACGATCTGGAGAAAACGGTCATCACATTCGGCTTTGACACTGCTGTGTCGTTTGCCACGAGTTGCATCGACCGATTGAATTCGACCGCAGAGGCACATCAGCGCGTAATGGTTGTGGAAGTGATGGGACGATATGCGGGATGGATTGCGCTCAACGCGGGGATTGCGTCGGCGTCTGATGTGATTCTTATCCCGGAAATTCCGTATGATATCAACAAAGTGATCGAAAAGATCCTCGACCGGGAGAAGCGAGGCCGGTTCTTTTCGATTGTTGTTGTGGCTGAAGGAGCCAGGCCGGTTGGTGGAGGATATTCGGTGATCGAGAAAGAAGCGGGCAAAGCGGAGCGCCTCGGGGGTGCGGGCGAGCAGCTGGCGAAGCTGATTCAGGACGGATCGGGGAAAGAAACGCGATGTGTTGTCCTCGGTCATCTGCTGAGAGGAGGAAGCCCGACAATGTTTGACCGGTTGCTGTCGATTCGCTTCGGCGCTGCCGCCGTACGAGCGCTCGAAGAGGGGCAGTCGGGAATCATGGTCGCTCTCGACCCGCCGACGGTCAACTACGTGCCGTTGGAGCAGGCCACGAAGCGCATGAAGACCGTTCCTCTGGACTGCGATACGATTCTGACAGCCCGCGATCTCGGCATAAGTTTCGGCGACTGACGCGAATGATGATACGCCAATCGCGTGCACCGAACCGTACAAAGAACATACCAACTCGATTCAATGATTCACAGTGACGGGAGGGAGACATGAAATATCTCTATGGCCTTCTTATTCCAATGATTGTTGCAGGGATGTGGGTAGGTACGACAATGAAGGACCGGGATCCACTGCGGACTCCAGCCATCAGTGAACAAACGCAGGAATGTCTGGGATGTCATGAGAATGTCAGCCCCGGTATCGTGGAAGACTGGCGCACCAGTCGTCATTCGACGACGTCGCCCGCTCAGGGTCTGCAGAAAGCGATGCTTGCACGACGGATCTCAAACGAGAATATCCCTGCGAACCTCAAATCGGTCGTCGTCGGGTGCTACGAGTGTCACTCACTCAATCCCGCCGCGCACAAAGACAGTTTCGAACACTTCGGATATCCCATCAATGTTATTGTCTCTCCCAACGATTGTGCCACGTGCCATTCGGTGGAGGCCGAGCAATATGCACACAGCAAAAAGGCACATGCAGTCGGCAATCTGGAAGAAAATCCTGTCTACCACACATTGGTCGAAACGATCACCGGCGTGAAGGAATTCCATGAGGGGAAGATGACACACCTGAAACCGTCGGAGTCGACGAAGAACGAGACGTGTTTTGCGTGTCATGGAACGCGGGTGGAAGTGAAAGGGATGCGAACCGTCGAAACTGATCTCGGACCAATTGAAGTGCCGAATCTCACCAACTGGCCGAATCAAGGAGTCGGTCGCATCAATCCGGATGGTTCAAGGGGCTCATGTACGGCATGCCATCCCCGTCACAGCTTCTCCATCGAAATCGCCCGCAAGCCCTACACATGTTCACAATGTCATCTCCAGCCGGATGTTCCTGCATGGGACGTGTACAAAGAAAGCAAACATGGAAACATCTTCTTCTCCAAGTATGCGGAGTGGAATTGGAGCACTGTCCCCTGGCGGGTCGGCGTTGATTTCAAAGCGCCGACGTGCGCAACGTGTCACAACAGTCTACTCGTCAATTCCGCCGGCGAGGTTGTTGCCGAACGTTCCCATGATTTCGGATCTCGACTCTGGGTGAGGATCTTCGGACTCATCTACACACATCCTCAACCGAAAAGCGGAGCCACGTCGATCATCAAGAACAAAGATGGGCTGCCCCTTCCGACGACATTCAAAGGGGAGATTGCGCACCAGTATCTCATCGATGCGCAGGAGCAGGGGAGGAGGAAAGAGGGGATGATGAAGGTGTGCCGATCGTGTCACAGCAGTTCGTGGACAGGTGGGTTTTTTGCCCGGTTTGACACCACCCTCGCTGAAACCGATCGGATGATCGCAACGACGACGAAGCTGATGCAGCGGGCATGGGATAACAAGCTCGCCGATCCCAAGAATCCCTTCGATGAAAAGATCGAGCAAATGTGGATTGCGAATTGGCTGTTCTATGCGAATTCCATTCGGTACGCAGCGGCGATGAGCGGGCCAGACTATGCAACGTTTAAGAACGGGTGGTGGGATTTGACGAAGAATCTGCAGGACATGAAAGAAGAAATCGACGGGAGGATGAAGAGGAAATAAAAGCAACGGCTTTCTCGATCTTTCCTGTCGGTATGGGCGAACGATGGCGTGTGCGTAAACCTTCCAGAGGTGGATTCGCAAGATTCAAAAGACCTCTGGAAGGTTTTTTGCACCTATCTCATCCGGGTTTTCGTATATTGAGTTGTTTCGCAGATGCAACACGACAATCTTCCCGTAGAGGATCAAACGGGAATGATGTGAATCATCGAGGATTGATGATCACGCCATCCGTGAAACGGCAGTTAAGAATCATACAACGCTCCACATTCAGAACAAGGAGGCATCAGTTATGCGTTATGTTTTTTGCCTTTTGATCGTCGTGGGGATTGCAGGGATGAGCATGAATGCACAGACGACACAAACAACCGCACAGATCAATCCGTTGCTGATGCAATGGAATACACCGTTTGGGATTCCGCCGTTCGATCAGATCAAGGATGAGCACTTCCTTCCCGCGGTCGAAGCAGGGATTGCCGAACAGCGGAAAGAGGTAGACATTATCGCAAACAGCACCGAACCCCCGATGTTCGCCAACACAATCGAGGCCCTGGATGCAACGGGGGAGCTTCTGAGCAAGGTGAGCGCGGTATTCGGCAATCTCTCATCGGCGGAGACGAACGACAATCTCCAGGCCATCGCCCGTAGAATTACACCCCTCACCTCGGCCCTACGCGATGATATTATGCTCAATGAGAAGCTCTTTGCGCGGGTGAAAGCTGTCTGGGAACAACGCGACAAACTGAAGCTCAGGGCCGATCAGATCCGCTTGTTGGAGGAGACATACAAGAATTTTGTCCGAAGCGGAGCTAATCTCACACCTCAGCAAAAGGAGCGGTTGCGCAAAATCAATGAGGAATCATCTCTGCTCAGTCTGAGGTTCGGCGAGAACCTCCTGAAGGAAACCAACAACTATCGGCTCGTGATCGAGAAGAAGGAAGATTTGGCTGGATTGCCCGACGGCGTGATCGCTGCCGCAGCGGATGCCGCGAAATCGGCCGGCATGGAAGGGAAATGGGTGTTCACTCTTCACGCACCGAGCATCTGGCCGTTCATGACCTATGCCGAGAACCGTGATCTCCGTCGGCAGATCTTTACGGCGTACATCATGAGAGGCGACCAAGGCAACGAGAGGGACAACAAATCGCTTCTCGTAAAGATTGCCGCGCTGCGCGCCGAGAGAGCAAAACTGCTCGGTTTTCCGACGCACGCCCATTTTGTTCTCGACAATCGCATGGCAAAGACTCCCGAGAATGTGTACGGCTTGCTGAATCGCCTCTGGCCGGCGGCGCTGAACGTAGCGAAAAAAGAAATCGCCGACATGCAGGCGTTGATCAAGTCTGAAGGGAAGGAGTTCAAACTCGAACCGTGGGATTGGTGGTTCTACGCCGAAAAGGTGAAGAAGGCGAAATACGATCTCGATGAGAATGTCGTTCGTGAATACTTTACTCTCGAGAATGTCCGCCAGGGTGCATTCACTGTCGCCACAAAACTGTATGGGGTGAGTTTCGTCGAGCACACGAACCTTCCGAAGTATCATTCCGAAGTTCGTGCGTTTGAAGTGAAAGACAAGGATGGCTCTCATCTTGCCCTCTTCCTTGTCGACTACCATCCGCGTGCCGGCAAGCGAAGTGGTGCGTGGGCAAGCCGGTATCGCAGCCAGCAAATCAGGGAGGGAAAAGATATCCGGCCGATCGTCGTCAATGTGTGCAATTTCACGCGTCCCATACCGGGACAGCCGGCCCTCCTCCGTCTGGAAGAAGTCGAAACGCTCTTCCATGAATTCGGCCATGCGCTGCATTCCATCTTCTCCCGTATCCACTACCGCGGCATCGCCGGCGTCCCAACCGATTTTGTTGAACTCCCCTCGCAAATCATGGAGAACTGGGCGCTGGAGCCAGAGGTGCTGAAGATCTACGCGAAGCACTGGCAAACGGGTGCCGTCATCCCGGATGAATTGATTCGGAAGATCGAAAACGCCGAGAAGTTCAATCAGGGATTCAAAACCGTCGAATACCTTGCCGCATCGTACCTCGATCTCGATTGGCACACCTTCACGGAGCCGAAAGAAGTCGATGCCGGTGCGTTCGAGAAGAGTTCGCTGCAAAAGATCGGACTGATGCCGGAAATCGTATCACGATATCGGAGTCCGTACTTCCAGCATATCTTCTCCGGAGGATATTCTGCGGGCTACTACAGCTACATCTGGAGCGAGGTGCTCGATTCCGATGCATTCACGGCGTTCAAGGAAAAGGGGATATTCGATCAGCCAACGGCAGCGTCATTCCGAAAGAACATTCTCGAAAAGGGGGGAACCGAAGAGGCGATGGAGATGTATAAGAAGTTTAGAGGACGAGAACCTTCTGTGGAACCTCTGCTGGAGAAACGCGGTTTGAAGTAGCGCAGTTGATATTCACCGGAGTCGGATTGTGGTGATGCAATCCCCGGGGCCCTGCGGTCTCGGGGATTTTTTTTGAGTTACATCACTTCCGGCGTGAACGGGATCGCGGTTTGTCCCCGGGAGGTGATTGGGTCATGCGAGAGGAACTTTGCCATTCCGCAATCCGGCTCATCGCCAGTTCGATATATTCTCGGCTTGTGTCATATCCAACAAAGCTCCGATCCGAACGGAGTGCCGCGATGGCTGTTGTGCCGCTTCCCATGAAGGGATCAAGCACGACATCACCGGCAAACGAATAGAGTTGAATCAGACGGTATGGAAGTTCTTCAGGGAACGGGGCAGGATGCCCCACCTTTTTGGCCGACACCGCGTTCATTGTCCAGATCGACTTGGTCCATTCGAGGAATTGGTCCCGGGATATCGTGTTCGTCTTGTTCCCAATGGCGCGGGAAAAATCGCCTTTGGAGAAAACGAGGATGTACTCATGGATATCCCGCAGAATGGGATTGGCAGCCGATTGCCAGCTTCCCCATGCTGTCGAAGGGCTTGCGCTCGCGGCCTTGTTCCAGACGATTTCCCCGCGCATGAGAAATCCGATGTCGATCATGATTCTTGAGATGTAGTCGGAAAGGGGAATGTACGGTTTCCGGCCAAGGTTGGCGATGTTGATGCAGGCACGTCCACCATTCACGAGTACGCGAAACGTCTCGGAAAATACGTTTCTGAGGAGCTTCAAATACTCCTCCAGGCTGAGATCGTTGTCGTACTCTTTCGTTGCATTGTAGGGGGGAGAGGTGATCATGAGATGGATTGAGCGATCGGGGAGATGACTCATGTGTTCGGAGCTCGTGTGGATGATCCTGTTTTCGAACTCCTTAGGGATGAGATTCTCTTCCGTCGGGGCAGACTCGGAGACCCGTAGAGCTTCGTACATTCGTGAATCGTAGAAACGCGAGGAATCATGACTGATTCGCCCTTTCGTTCCAAACGAACTGGTGGATGTACGGCGCTGTCTCTTCACAAGCGTTCTCCCAAGTGCTCTGCAAAGCTAACGGATTTTCCAGCTTTTCTCAAATCGTGAATAGAAGACTCTTGGGAAGATTCGGTTGGATTGTTGACACACCCGTTCGAAGACAAAAAGAAAGGGATGGAAGAGTTGAGTTCTCTTCCATCCCTTCATGCAAACTAGGGAGTGCGGGATTCCCCGCCCTCGAGGTGACTATTTCACGAGCACCATTGTTCTGTTGGCGACCTTTGATCCGGCCCGGAGTTGGTAGACATAGAGGCCGCTGGGCAGATTGCCGGCTTCGAAGGTAACCGAGTACTTGCCAGCCGACTGGTAGCGGTTGACAAGCGTGGAGACTTCCTGTCCGAGCATGTTAAAGACTTTCAGCGTGACTTCAGAGGGAGTCTGGATCTCATAGGTAATTGTGGTGCTTGGATTGAACGGATTCGGGTAGTTTGGACCGAGAGTTGACTTGTTCTCTGTCTCGAGTTCCGCCAAGTTGCCACCTCGCTCCAGACCGCTGCCTGCAAGATAAGCATTGGGGCCGGCGGCAGTCTGAATCGTGCCGAATTCCGTTTCAACCGGATACCAAGTCTCGTACAGATCGAAATTAGCGGCGCCAAAGAAGCCAATCCTGTAGCCAACCTGTTGACCCGCGGAGATTGCCATGTCGAAGCTGTCTCCGCTGTTCAGAGGATGAGACATTTCGAAGACAAACGTTGTTGCATCGGCGCTATAGGCTCCGATTCCATGCTGGTCCGCATCAAACTGGAAGCATGGTACCTTATAAGGAGAAGAATCACAGACACCAGGCGGGAAAGCAGAACCATCAATGAACGGAAGATCGTTGCCGACATAGACCACGTCATCGTTGCTGGCGAGATCTATTCGCAATGCGACGAGATTCAACGGATCGAAACTGCCGATCGGAACTGCAAATGCGAAGTAAATATTATCTGCATCATTCAGGACGTAGAGTGTTCCATCGACTCCTCCACCGAGAAGAGGGAACGTAACACTGCCGGCATTTGCCCATTCTCCCCCACCTGGAGGAGGATTGATGATGTTGTTCGCGGCCGCGGTCCATTGATCGCCGAGAGCGACAGGCACATCTCCCTTCTTCACAAGCTTCTTCACCTCTTTGAGGAATTTCTCGATCTCATCCTCGGCCTGTTTCAATTTTCCCTGATCGATGCGCTTAAGTGCGTCTTCGAGGCTTCGGACGAGCAGCTTCACATCTTTGGCTTTCACCGTCTTGTCGGCAATCCGGGCTTCAACCTCGGTCTGCAGCGCTATGATGGCTGCCGGCGACAAAGGTTCTCCTCCGGGTCCCCCGCCTTCCAAGACGCCGTCGATTGTAGGTGTGCCCCATCCCGAGAGGATCTGGCCAGATGAAACCGACGCCACCATGAAGACGGCCAACAACACCAAGGCCAAGCGGTGTCCATTATGTTTCAAAAACTGTTCCCAATACATGGGTCCCTCCGCGATGTGTAAGTGGATGTTATGTTGGATGAATCTAAACTGGATAGTCCGCCACTTCGGTGGTCGGCAGCCGTCGGGAGGGAAAAAGCGAAGCGCAAATCTGAAGGATCTCGAAAGCCTCTGTGCAACCTACGAGAGGCTTCTGCCAGAGCCGATTCACCGGGAGGGGGTGTTTCGCTCTTTGCTCGGCCTAAGTTCCGTTTCCTTGTTCTGGGATAAATGTAAAGATGACAGTTCGGATTGTCAAGCCGTGTGGTGACTTCCATCACATTTCTTGATCAACATTCATGCAACAGCTCCAAAAAGGCAGAAAAAGCCGATCCAAACATCCCCCTTCTATGTGACTCAAGGGCAGTCGAGCGGTCGTGCCAGTGCCTTGGCGAGGCCCGTCGGGAGGAGGCGCGCGATCCTTATTGTAGGTAGGGATTCAACGGCTTTCGCGGTCGATCGCTCCCGAGGAAAACGCCATTCGGCATCATCCCTTTTCGAATTTCACATTGTTGCCTCAGTCGAGATGCATCACTATAATGGGCACGGCGAGAGACTTTCGATCGTTCTTTCCGTTGTACAGCAGTGGTTTACATCCCGAATACGCTCGCTCAACCGGCGCGACGACTATTCCTACTTCATTCTCAATTCACTCTTCAGGAGATTCACCCATGATTCAAATCCCCTCCTTCTTGCACCGCGCGGCCATGATGGCAATGCTGTGTGTGTTGTCTGTGTCCCTTGTCAGCGCGCAGATGGATCCCAAACAATTTTCTCACATCAAAGCGCGGAGTATCGGTCCGGCCGGTATGAGTGGACGAATCGCCAGCATCGATGCCGTTCATTCCAATCCGAATATCATTTACGTCGGGGTTTCGATCGGCGGCGTCTGGAAGACTACCAATGGAGGCACGACGTGGAAGGCCCTCTTCGACGATCAACCGGTCTCTGCCGTCGGGGCTGTCGCCATCGTTCAACAGAATCCGTCGGTGGTGTGGGTAGGAACGGGCGAAGGAAATCCACGCAACAGCGCGAGCGGAGGCAACGGAATCTATCGTACGCTCGACGCCGGGGATACCTGGGCGCACATGGGGCTGGACAAAACCGAACGCATCCATCGGATCCTGATTGATCCGTCGAATCCCAATGTCGTCTATGCCGCGGCGATGGGGCAGATGTGGGGAGAGAACCCAGACCGCGGAGTATACAAGACGACCGATGGCGGAAAGACATGGCGCAAGGTGTTGTACGTGGATGAGAAGACCGGTTGTGCAGATCTCGTCATGGATCCTCAGAATCCGAACAAACTGATCGCGGCAATGTGGGAGTACCGCCGATGGCCCTGGTTCTTCAAGTCCGGAGGGCCCGGAAGCGGATTACACGTGACGTACGACGGAGGAGAAACCTGGAAGAAACTCAGCGATGCCGACGGGCTTCCGAAGGGAGAGTTGGGACGAATCGGACTGGCGATCGGGGTGAACAATCCCGATGTCGTCTACGCGCTGGTGGAGGCGGAGAAGAATGCGCTGTTGCGTTCCGACGACGGGGGCAAACGATGGCGAACGGTCAACAATTCCAACAACATCAATCCACGTCCATTCTACTACGCTGATATCTATATCGATCCACAGAATGAAAATCGCCTGTACAGTCTGCATACCAATCTCACTGTCAGCAACGACGGGGGAAGAAGCTTTGCGACGCTTGGCGGCGGGAACCGTATCCACTCCGATCATCATGGGTTCTGGATCAATCCAAAAGACCCCGCGCATCTGATCGACGGAAGTGATGGCGGAGTATACATCAGCAAAGACTACGGCCGATCGTGGTGGTTCATCGATAACCTGCCGCTCGGTCAATTCTATCATATTAATGTCGACAATGAAGTTCCGTACAATATCTACGGCGGAATGCAGGACAATGGATCGTGGAGGGGGCCGAGCAGTGTGTGGGAGAATGGGGGAATCCGGAACTGGCACTGGAATGAGGTAGGATTTGGTGATGGATTTGCCACTATAGTAGACCTCTCGGATCCGCTCTACGGCTATGCGATGTCTCAAGGGGGGAACTTGATGCGATTCAATGTGAAAACGGGAGAACGAAAAGACATCCGTCCGGTTCACCCGGATGGCATCAAACTTCGGTTCAACTGGAACGCGGGAATCGCTCACGATCCATTCGACGTGAAGACTATCTACTACGGAAGCCAGTTTGTCCACAAAAGTACAGATCGGGGCGAGTCGTGGACGATCATCAGTCCCGATCTCACCACCGACAACAAAGAGAAACAAAACGCTGAGAAGAGCGGCGGTCTGACGCTTGATGTGACGGCGGCGGAGAATCACTGTTCGATCCTCACAGTCGCCCCGAGCGTAATCAACCGAAACGTGATTTGGGTTGGTACCGATGACGGCAATATCCAGCTCACACAGGATGGCGGCAAGACATGGACAAATGTGGTCGTAAACATCAAAGGTGTGCCGAAGAACACCTGGGTACCGCATATCGAGCCGTCTAAGTTCGACGCAGGATCGGCCTATGTGGTGTTCGATGACCATCGACGTAGCAACTGGACGACCTATGTGTTCAAGACGGGCGATTACGGAAAGACGTGGACGAGTCTGACCAAGGACAATCCGTTCGCAGGAACAAACAAGCTCTGGGGCTACGCGCTGGCGATTGAGCAGGATCCCGTGAAGAAAGATCTGCTCTATCTCGGAACGGAATTCGGTCTGTTCATCAGCTTCAATGACGGACAGAACTGGATGCACTGGACGAATGGATTTCCGACCGTCTCCACGATGGCGCTCATCGTCCATCCGCGCGATCACGATCTGGTGATCGGCACTCATGGACGGTCCGCATACATCATCGACGATGTGCGTCCTTTCCGTGCGGTCTCGAAGGAGCTCCTCGACAAGCCGATGCACATGTTCGAAATTCCCCCAACGTACCAGTACCAGGTTCGGGCCGGAGACGGGTATCACTTCCCGGGCGATGCGTTCTTCCGCGGAGACAACAAACCGTACGGTGCGACGATCACGTACGCACTCAATCCGGAAAAGCTTCCCGAGCTCCGTCCACAGCGCGGCGAAGAGGAATCAGGGATGGGTGGAATGGGGGCCGCTATGGGAGGCCAGATGTCGGGAATGATTCAATCCTTCATGGCGCAGATGGGAGGCGCAGCCGGAGGAAGGTTCGCGGAGATCGCCGAGCGGATGCGTGACTCGGTTTTTGTGAGAATCGAAATCCTCGACGAATCCGGAAAGCTCGTTCGCCGATTTAACGGCACGGCGTCGAAAGGCCTCAATCGTGCAACGTGGAATCTCCGGATGGACGGCCCGCGCTATCCTCAGCTTGGTGGCGCGCAGCGAGAGCAATCGGAGTTCTTCACTCCTCAGGGACCCGAGGTGCTGCCCGGTATCTACACCGCGAAGATCAAATTGGGGAAAGACTCCGTAGTGCAGAAACTTGAAGTGTTGCCCGATCCGCGAACATCCATCCCGTTGGCTGACAGGAAAGAAAAGCTCGAGCTAATTCAGAGCCTGAGCAAGAAGATCTCCGTGGTTACCGAAGCGATCGATCGCATTCAAAAGACGCGGCGGGCGATTGAAGTGGCGTGGGAGTTCGTTCGTGAACGCCGCGATTCCTCTGCCAACGCCGTGAAGCGGATGATCCCCGGCTTGCGGAAGGGACTCACCGACGTCGCGGATAGATTCATGGAGGAACCGAATCGCGTGCAGGGGATGTCGCGCAACCCCGAGACAGTCGTCGCGAAGCTCGGCGGGATCGCACGTTCGCTTGGCAGTTCCTGGGACGCCGTCAATGAGACTCAACGAATCAACGCCCGTGCCGCGGAGAAGGTGCTGGATGAGGCGTTGTCGGAATACAACAAGCTCTTCAGCGAACAGGTCCCGACGTTCCGGAAGAGAGTGGAGGCAGCCGGACTGAACTTCTTCCCCGAGCTGTCACCCCTTGATGCAAATTGGGAAAAGAAGTAGCTTGCACGTCACGCCGAGCAATGATGTGAATTCACTTCGGCCGAAAAAATGAAGTAACGGCGCGCTGTCGGGGCTTCCGTTTCTCAGAATCATTCGTGCTGTCGATTCAGAGCAACGAAAGTCCCGACAACATATGTACGCCCAGCCGTCAACTTCCCCAACCATTCAGTCGTTCAGCAATCTGATGACATATTTCGTATCGCCTTCTCACTTGAGTCCCAGGAGGATTATATGGATGCGAACCGGCGTCACCAGCGAGCGGTTCTTTTCCACGGTTTCAGGTATTGGCTCCTTGCTGCACTGGTGCTTGGAGCCTCACCTCTCGCAACGGGCCAGCAGAAGAGTATCAAGTATGGCACATTCCTCTACAAGTCAATGCAATGGCGCGAAATCGGCCCCTTCAGAGGTGGGCGTTCAATCGCAGTCGCCGGACACAAGGACCAGAAGTACACCTACTATTTCGGCGCAACCGGAGGCGGCATCTGGAAAACCGAAGATGGAGGAGCGACGTGGCTCAATGTTTCAGATGGATACCTGAACGTGGGGGTTGTGGGAGCGCTGGAAGTCGCCGAATCGGATCCAAACGTGATTTATGCCGGCACCGGTGAATCGTGTATCCGCGGAAATGTCATGCCCGGTGAAGGGGTGTACAAATCAATGGACGCAGGAAAGAGCTGGGAGTTCATCGGACTCGGACAGGCGCAAACGATCAGCCGCGTGCGCGTTCATCCGAAGGATGCAAATGTTGTCTACGTTGCCGCGCTGGGACACGTGTTTGGAGAGAATCCGGAGCGCGGCATTTACCGCTCGTTGGATGGAGGAAGGAACTGGAAGAAGATTCTGTACAAAGATGACAAGACCGGCGCGGCGGATCTGGTTATCGATCCGTTCAACCCGCGCGTTCTCTATGCATCTCTCTGGGAAGCGATCCGAACTCCGTGGAGCATGTCGAGCGGCGGACCCGGAAGCGGTCTCTGGAAGTCAACGGATGGCGGCGACACATGGAGGGAACTTACAAACAATCCCGGCATGCCGAAGGGACTACAAGGACGCATTGGTGTCGCTGCCTCGGGGGCCCGGAGTGACCTCGTGTGGGCAATGGTGGAAGCCGAAGATGGAGGATTGTATCGCTCGAACGATGGAGGAAAAAACTGGCGTCGGGTGAACGATGATCGACGGCTTCGTCAGCGTGCCTGGTACTATTCTCACGTCTATGCAGATCCAAGAAATCCTGAGACGGTGTACATCCTCAATGTTGGCTTTCACAAGTCCATCGACGGCGGCCGGACGCTCACGACAATATCTGCGCCTCACGGAGATCATCACGATCTCTGGATCGATCCCACCGATCCTCTTCGCATGGTCAACGCAAACGATGGAGGCGCCAATGTGTCCTACAACGGCGGCTTGACTTGGTCAGAGCAAGATCTCGCGACCGCGCAGTTCTACGGCGTCACCCTCGATGATCAATTCCCTTACAAAGTCTATGGTGCTCAACAAGACAACAGCACCATCGGTATTGCGAGCCGCACGACCAGCTTCGGCATCGATCGTTTCCACTGGCATGCGGTCGGCGGAGGCGAAAGCGGATACATTGCGGTGAATCGAGAAGATCCAAACATCGTCTATGCCGGCAGCTACGGGGGGCTGCTGACACGATATGATCATCGCACCGGGGAAACGGAAAACATCACCGTATGGCCCGACAATCCTATGGGGGCGGGCGTGGAAGCGATGAAATACCGGTTTCAATGGACATATCCCATCATCACCACCCCTCACGATTCGAAGACTATCTATGTTGCGGGAAATCACCTTTTCAAATCCACAAACGAGGGAAAGCGCTGGGACATCCTGAGTCCCGATCTCACCCGGAACGACAAATCGAAGATGGGATCGTCGGGCGGACCGATCACAAAGGATAACACGAGTGTCGAGTATTACGGAACAATCTTCACCGTCGCGGAATCGCCGATGAATGCCGACGTTCTCTGGACCGGTTCGGATGATGGATTGATCCATCTGACACGGGATGGAGGAACGTCGTGGGTGAACGTGACGCCGAAGGACCTGCCGGAATGGTCTCTCATCAGTATCATCGAGGCGTCGCCGCACGATCCAGGGACAGCATACTTCGCGGCAACGCGATACAAGCTGAACGACTTCAGGCCATTCATCTACAAAACCGGCGACTTCGGCAAGACGTGGAAGAAGATCGTGAATGGAATTCCCGAGTTCGAGTTCACGCGTGCGGTGCGCGAAGATCCTCATCGCAAGGGATTGCTCTACGCCGGCACGGAGCGGGGCATGTGGGTGTCGTTCGATGACGGAACAACATGGCAAACGCTCCAGCTCAATCTTCCCATCGTGCCCATTCACGGTATCGCAATTCAAGCGCGCGAGAAAGATCTTGTCGTTGCCACACACGGCCGGTCGTTCTGGATTCTTGACGACCTGACTCCGTTGCATCAGCTGTCGGATGAGATCGCCAGATCGGAGATGAATCTCTTCACGCCTCGTCATACGTATCGTATGCGGGGGGGAAGTTTCTCGAGACCCGGCGTCTCTGTCGGCAAGAACCCTCCATCCGGAGTAGTGGTAAGCTACTCGTTCCGCCAGAGACCGAAGGAGGAGGTGAAGCTCGAATTCCTTGACGCGAAAGGATCACTGATCAAATCGTACTCCTCGAGAGTATCGCGGGAAGAGGCGGGACAATCACGTGAAGGGATGGAAGAATTCTTCGGAGGTGGCGGAGGCGCTCAACGAGTGAGTGCCGATTCAGGAATGAATCGATTCGTTTGGGACATGCGCTATGAGGACGCGACGAGTGTGCCAGGCGGTTTGATGTGGGCGGGAACCACGAGGGGACCTCTCGCGCTTCCCGGGACATATCAGGTTCGGCTCACCGTTGGTGAGAAGAGCCAGACCCGGCAATTCGAGATCAAGCTTGATCCGCGTTCGCGTGCGACGGAGGGCGAATTGGTAGAACAGTTCGATTTCCTGATCAAGATTCGTGACCGCGTCAGCAAGGCGCATGAGGCGGTGAATACGATTCGGGAGATCCGGAAGCAGCTCCAGGATCTCAATCAGCGCATCAAAGGACATCCGCAGGAAAAAGCGGTCCTTGCGGCGACGAAATCGCTGGACGACAAGATGACGCCGGTGGAAGAAGAGATCATTCAGGTGAAGATCAGAAGCAGTCAGGATGCATTGAACTATCCGATCAAGCTCAACAACAAGATTGCTGCGCTCACGGGCGTGGTCTCTGCGGCCGATGCGGCTCCGACCAAGCAATCGTATGATGTTTTCAACGAATTATCCCAACAACTCGAGGATCAGCTTGTGAAGTTTCGCGTCTTGCTCAAGAATGATCTTCCCCAGCTGAATGAAACAATCAAGAGCCAAGATGTGCCGGCAATCCTATTGAAACCGGCGGAGAAACCGAATTGACGGCATCCCGAAGTTCCGTCGATTCCCTCGGCCAGTGATAATCGTTACGCCGTGATGAAGAAGGAAACCACTGAGGACGCGAAGGAACGCAGAGAGGGAAACAGAACCGGCATCCTACGTTTTGCGACCTCCGCGTATCTCTGCGTCCTCCCTGCCTGCTGCAGGCAGGCGCGGTTCCCCTTCTCCACAGGAATCTGCCTCCGACACTGAAAGATAATCTATGAAATGGATATTTCTGCTCTGCCTGGTCGTCGTTTTTCCATCCTTCGCCCAGGATCAGGCACCGAACTCCTCTGACACGCTGAAGATCTACTATCTCGATGAGGTACTTGTTGTCGGTGCGCGTGGAGGTGGTGAAACTCTAAGAGTCCCGATGGCTGTTGGGGTCATAACACGTCCGGAACTCGCAAGCATCAGGCAGGTTGGATTGAACGAGGCACTCCGGTACATCCCAGGCGTCCTCGCGCAGAGCAAATCGGGGGGACAGGATGTGCGACTGACGATTCGCGGGTTCGGAGCTCGAGGCAACGGCGATCGGTCCAATGCCGCTACCATTCGCGGCATCAAAGTGCTGGTGGATGGGATTCCGGAATCGGATCCGGATGGTCGGACAGCCCTCGACTTCATCGATCTCTCAATGACGTCTCGCATCGAAGTGATCAGGACCAATGTCTCCAACCTGTTCGGAAACGCATCGGGGGGGATTGTCAATCTGGAGACGTTTGGATCTGTTGCTGAACCGATGCTCGTGAGTCGGAACCTCTTTGGCTCGTACGGTCTTCGGAAGAACGCTCTTTTATTTGGGACCCCCTTCTCCTCGGGCGATCTGGCAGTTTCACTCTCCAATTCGGCGTTCGAGGGGTGGAGGCGAAACAGTTCGAGCACATCGATCCACCTCCACACCAGCATCGGTCTGAAACCGGACGCTCATACGTCACTGCGGTTCTTTGCCGGTGGCACGGACAACACATTTCACATCCCGGGCCCTCTGACGGAATCTGAATATTCAGCAGACGCACAGCAGGCTCATCCGCTCTATCTCGCGCGACGAGAGAGACGAGAAAACCAGATTGCGCGATTTGCGCTCAAGGTGGATCGAACGCTGGGCGATCGGTCCGGTGTGAATGCGGTTGCATATTACATGCCGAAGGTGCTTGCTCGATCGGAGCGGAATACCTATCGCGATTTCAATCGCTACCATACGGGCATTGGAATCACCTATCAGTGGAGCGACGGGGAGATGGCGTGGAATCCGCGGGTGCTGATGGGAGGCGATATTGCTTATCAGGATGGAACAATTCTCTTCTATGGTCTGAAGAACGGTGAACGGGGAGATTCACTGAGAACGAACAAGCGCGAAGGGGCGGGGACATTCGGTACGTTTGTGCAGGGAAGCTTCGACCTGTTTGAGCATGGAACGCTCGTCGCCGGAGCGCGCTACGACTGGCAGGACTATCGGAGTCAACTCTATCCGGCCGGGGTCACACGGACGAACACGGTCGAGCGACTGACGATGACTCACGTCACGCCCCGCGTGGCGTTGATGATTCGCCTTTCACCGTCGCGCACACTCTATGCAAGTCTGAGCGGTGGAGTCGAAGCTCCGGCATTCAATGAAATCGACCCTCCCCCCGATGTGAAGGCGATCGAACTGAATCCGCTTCTGAAACCCATGACGTCCACGACATATGAGATTGGATTCAAAGGCATCGAGTTTCTCGAGGGGGAGGAGATGGGGGGCAGCGTGAGCTATTCGATTGCGTTGTACGCCATCCGGGTGAAGAATGAAATCGTCCCGTTTGATGGGGGAAGCTGGTTCTTTTCCGTTGGATCTTCAACGCGACAAGGGGGAGAATGCGGCGTAGAGATCGACTTGCGGAACGGATTGTCGTTTCGGAGCGCGCTTACGGTACTGGAAGCAAAATACACATCGTACCAGAACGAGCTGGGCGATTTCCAGGGACATGAAGTTCCAGGAATTCCACTGGTGAATGCGCAGGCGAGGGTGCGATATCGGAAGTCAGGTTTCAGCGTGGAGCTGTCGGCAGAGCACGTGGGGCGCTCGTTTGCCGACGATGCAAACATGCTCGATGTCCCTTCCTCGCTCGTCTTGAACGGAGCGGGATCGTGGTGGTTTCGGATTGGTCCACTCAAAACACAATTTGTTCTTGGCGTCCAGAACCTGACGGATGAAAAGTACATTTCCTCCTCCTTCATCAATCCAACGAGAAGAATTGTCGATGGAATGGTGTTGCCGGCATACATTGAGGCGGGACTTCCGAGAAATGTTTACCTCGGGTTGGACGTGGAGATGGAACTGTAATCTGCAATCTGGATACCGATTTCAAATACGGAGAGATTGTCGTGAAAAAGCAAATCGACTGGCGAAATCATTCTTGTTGTGGAATACTACACACTGCTCCAGAATATTGAGGATTCCGGAAGAACGATCGAGATAAATGAGCATCTCAAGAAGAGCCTTGCGCGAAAAGTGAAGCAAACGATTCGAGTGTACAACGGAATGCGATGGACCGCGTGACGGCACTGCTGTTCTCGGGAAGAACTTGAACAAACGACCACGGAGAGAATGAAAGGAGCGATTAATTTGAGAGCATGGATCGTCGGAGGCATGGTGACCGTCCTCCTGGGGTGTCTTATGGTTCCGGCCCATCGTACTCATGCGCAAGAACGTTCAACGGTCGCGAACCTCGATGAAACCGTAAAAACATTTCTTGAGCGCCGCGAGGGGACATGGAGGGATATGAACGTTCCAGCGAGTGATGGAAAGATCCTTTATGATCTGATCGTGAAAAACAAGTACACCAAGGCGCTGGAGATCGGCACTTCCACCGGACACTCAGCGATCTGGATCGCGTGGGCTCTCAGCAAGACCGGGGGGAAGCTCATCACGATCGAGATCGATAAATCCCGATACAATGAAGCGCTGGCGAATTTCAAAGAGGCCGGTCTCGCCGGCTACATCGACGCACGACTTGCCGATGCCCATGATCTGGTACCCAAGCTCGAGGGGCCGTTCGATTTTGTTTTCTGCGATGCGGACAAGGATTGGTACAAGAACTATTTCGTGGCCGTGGAGCCAAAGCTCGAAATCGGAGGATGTTACACTGCGCACAATGTTTCCGGCCGCGGAGGCATGCGAGGCACTGCTGAATTCTACAGCTATGTGCGAAGTCTGACACATTTCGAAACTTCGCTCGACCGGACAAGCCGGTCAGGGCTCTCCATAAGCTTCAAGAAATCGGCGAAGTAGGTCTGTGAATTCCGGATCGAATCAGGACCTCGGCCGCACCCTGGGACTCTTCCCCGTCACGAGCATCGTCATCGCGAACATGATTGGCGCGGGGATCTTCACCACGTCCGGGCTTCTGATGAGGGATCTCCAGAGTCCCCCCCTCATGATTCTTCTCTGGATCGTCGGGGGCGGAATTGCGCTCTGCGGGGCGCTGAGTTACGGAGCACTCGGTTCGGCAATGCCTCACGCAGGGGGGGAATACGTTTTCCTTTCCCGCCTGTATCATCCCGCGTTCGGGTTCCTCAGCGGCTGGGTCTCCTTTGTGGTCGGTTTTTCTGCGCCCATTGCCGCCTCTTCGATTGGTGTGAGCGAGTACTTCGCAAGGGCATTTCCGGAGTGGCTCGCGTGGAGTGCCGGCCTCGGGATCGAAGATCCGGCAATTGGGAAAAAGCTTCTTTCCATCCTTGTCATCTTTGCCTTCACGGTAGTCCATTTCCAAGGAATTGAGCTGGGAGCGCAAGTCCAGAATGCTCTGACGGTCTTGAAAGTCGGGCTGATTGCGGTACTCTTGATTCTCGGGTTTCTCTGGGGGAGCGGGGAGTGGGATCACTTGTCGGCTTCGGAGCTTTTCGCGTTCGATCTCGGCGGCTGGAAGAAGATCGGTCTCTCGCTGATGTGGATCATGTTCGCGTACAGCGGTTGGAATGCGTCGACCTATATCGGCTCGGAGATCCAGAACCCGGCAAAGACATTGCCACGTTCGCTCCTGCTGGGCACGGGCGTCGTCCACCTCCTCTATCTGCTGTTGAACGTCCTCTTTGTTTATGCGACACCCCCTGACCAGATGGCGGGAGTCATATCGATCGGGGGACTGGCAATGGCAAATCTCTTCGGTGGATCGATGGAGAGAATCTTTTCGGTTCTCATCGGATTCGCCCTATTCTCTTCCCTGAGTGCATTCATTATTCTTGGACCCCGGGTCTACTACTCGATGGCAAGAGATGGCTATTTCTTCAATTCGATTGCCCGAGTTCATCCGAGATTCGGCGTCCCCGCAAACTCGATTCTGCTCCAGGGTGTCCTTGCATCGGTGATGGTGCTTTCCGGAACGTTTGATCAGGTTCTCACCTACATGGGATTCTCTCTCGGGATATTTCCTATCATCGCGGTGTTGGGGGTGTTCCGCCTTGAGGTTTATCACAGAGCGATGCTTCCCGGGTACCCGCTTGTCCCGGCTGTATTCATTCTTGCCAGCGCGACGATACTCGTGCTTGCATTTCTGGAACGTCCCGTTGAGTCGTCGATCGCATTGCTTACGGCGATCGCCGGAATTCCGATGTTCTATCTGTTCAAACGCATGCATCGTCCCAGAGAGTGAGCGAGTGCGGAGACCGATCCCGTCGGGTGGTGAGAGCATTGCTTGACATCTCTGCGGGGAGGGGGTACATTGGATTGACGATGCTGGTGAAGAGGGGGATGCGGGACAATCGAGAATCACCGGCGGATGGAAACCATGAACAGTTCACCCTCCATCGTTGTCGTTGTTTCCCTCATCGTGAGTTTCCTGGCAGGATGCGAGCGGTCAACCCAACCGGATGAGTATGAAGTCGTCGCGTACCAGATCAAGGGATGTCGCCAACAGCTTGGCAAACGCGGGGAAGGAGACTCGTGTTTTGCGTACGTTTTCCGCGAGTCGCTGGTCGTCGATTTTTGTGTAACCGGCAATTGTTGTCCGGACACAAATCGCTTCATTATCACGCCGTCCATCGCGCTCGACACGATCGAAGTTACAGTCGTTGACACGGCTCAGAACCTCTGCCGGTGTGTGTGCCCCTACCTTCTGCATGTCGAGATTCACAATCTCCGCGGCAACTCGTACTTCTTGCGGTGCATTCAATTGCGTGATTCGGTCCGCGTTCTCCTCTACTCGAGACGGGTCGTGAGGGACGTTGGGTGGCTCGGATCGTGAAGATTGGAGACGATTGTGGAGGTTCGGCGGGTGTACGTCAGGATTCTCGCTGATAGGCCATTGCGTTCAGCAACATGATCCGCTTGGCAATAGGCGGATGAGTGGCGAACAGATCGGCCAGCGCTCCTTCCTTGAAATTCACCTTTCGCCCCAGCGGATCCACGATACACAAATGAGCGGCCGATTTCTTGATTGATTGAGTCGGTGCGGATGCGCTCTCGATCTTTTGAAGCGCGTTGGCAAGACCGAGCGGATTGCGGGTGAGCTCGGCGGCGGTTGCATCGGCAAGGTATTCGCGTTGTCGGGAGACGGCCATCGAGAGAAGACGGGTAATGAAGGGCGCAAGAATGATCGCGAGAATCCAGAGTGCCAAGAGGATCAACGCGAGACCGCCACCGCCGCCCCCCTTGCTGCGTGAGCTACCTCTGCTTCGTCTTCCCCCACCAATACCGTATCGCATTGAGCGCGCCGCCCAATCCGAAAGAAGGAGAGCCGCGCCGATGAGTGCTGCGATCACCGTCATCAACCGGATATCGTAGTTCCGGATGTGCGCGATCTCGTGCGCGATGACCCCCTGAAGCTCCTCCCGATTGAGTTTTTCCAGAAGCCCTTTGGTGACAGCAATGTGTGAATGATGCGGATCCTTCCCCGTCGCAAAGGCATTCGGATCGGGATCGGGGATGACGTACACCTGAGGCCGGGGAAGTCCCGACGCGATCACCATTTCATCGACCACGTTGCTCAGCACCCTATGCTCGGCATCCGTGCTGGAGACCGGGACTGCTCCCGCCGATCGAAGAACCGCCTGGGCACCTCCCTGAAGTCCCCAGAGCGCCATCCCTCCCCCGATCAAGAGAGCCAGAATTGTCCCAACGGGGATCATCGGCGTCGACTCTGCAACGACACCAAAGGGGTCGTTCCCCAGGTAGAACAGGTCGAATCCAAATCCAAGGAATCCAAAGAAGAGGACAAACCCAACCATGATGAGGATTGTCTTCCTCCGATTGGCGTTCTGCTGTTCGTAAATGTTTGGAAAATTCTGGGTGGCCATCTATTTCTTCAGAGAGAGATCGACGGTTGGAACTGCACGCTCTGCCGCATCGGTGACCTCAAAAAGTTCCGCCAGCGTGAATCTTAACAGATTCGCGATGATGTTCCCGGGAAACACCTGTTGCGCGATGTTGAACGATGTCGCGATGTCGTTGTAGAATTGTCGTGCGAAGCTGATCTTGTTTTCCGTGCTCGTCAGCTCCTCCTGGAGCTGCAGGACATTCTGGTTCGCTTTGAGTTGAGGATAGTTTTCGACGAGCGCGAACAAACGAGAGAGCACTGCGGTAAGCTCACCTTCCTTGGACGCCGCATCTGCGACTCCCTTTGCGTTGACGGCGGCGTTGCGCGCCTCAACGACCTGTCGAAGTGTATCCTGTTCAAACTCCATATACCCCTTGACGGTATTGACGAGATTCGGTATCAAATCGTGGCGTCGCTTGAGCTGAACGTCGATCTGCTTCCACCCATTTTGAACCTGATTGCGGAGTGTCACGAGTGAATTGTATTTGACAATCACCCACCCCGCGATTGCGGCAACAACGATCAACACTATCCAGAGAGCCATGCGGATACCTCCTGTAAGAAAGTGGCTATGGGAACATATCGAAACGCTGGATCGGAATCAATGCGCGACACGAATTCAAGAATGGTCTCCCGCTTGACGGGCTGTTCTTCGGATTTGGTGCCGATGGCCCGCACCATTGCGAAGACGGCGAAGAGATTCTTGATAGAAGCGTTTGCTCTTCTCGAATCCGATGAAGTGTCGGCCGCTGCGCAGACATGCGAGTGCCGTTGTGCCGCTCCCCATGCACGGATCAAGAACCAGATCGCCCGGATCAGAGCTGACCGTGACAAGATACTCGAACATCTCCACGGGCTTCTGGGTCGGATGGATCTTGCTCTTGCCGGAGGGATAGCGGAGAATCGTGTTCCGGCAGTGTTCGTTGAACGGCGCGCCCCGGAACTTCCCGAAGACGCAGACCTCGATACCGCTAAGCCAGATGCTTTGACCGTTCATGGGCGAAGGATTCGTCTTCTCCCAGATCAGGAGTCTCGTTGAGAGTTTGGATCTCACGAGAAATTCTCGAATGAAGCTGACCTGTTCGGTGCCGCAGAAAATGTACAGACTTCCTCGACAAACCCGCACACTCTCTTCCAGGAACTTCCCCAACTCGAATGTGGATCGATCGGCTTTCTTCTTTGTGAGAGTGCGAAGTCCATTTGAAGGTCTGTTCACGACCGAGTAAGGGATATCAGTCAGGATAAGATCGACTGATTTGTCCGGAATGAGCGGAAACCCATCCATACAATCGAGATTGTAGATCTCGTCGGGAAGAAGCGGAGCAAGAGGAGGGGCGAATTTGCGCATGACAGCCAAATCTATGAAAAAAGGGGGTGAGAGCAAAGGGCCCATCTGATCGTCCGGGGTGGAGTCAGCGCGATGGCCGCAAAACAAGTGCGGTTGATCGTTCGTAGGGTCCGGTGGCGGCGCACGCACGGCCGAGTTTCATCGTGGCCTGAAAGGGGAGAAGGGCTTCGCAAACGTTGGTTGCATTTCGATTTTGCTTGACAGAAACCCAAAAATCCCATACGGTTCAGTTACCGGTAAAGTAACCGATACAGTTAACTGAAATCCCGCTCTCCTCACCCTTCAACAACGGCTCCAACCGGCGCATCACGAACTGAAGTTTCATGCGTACCCCGGCATTCATAACCATCGCGTATACCGGATTCATTTGTGCCTTCCTCTCCACACAGGAAAGCCGCGCTCAGCTGCCCGCCTTCCCCGGCGCTGAAGGTGGAGGACGATTGTCCGTCGGCGGACGGGGTGGAAGGGTCATCGAAGTGACGAACCACAACGACTCCGGTGAAGGGAGTCTTCGCGCCGCAGTGACGGCGAAAGGGGCGCGCACGGTTGTGTTCCGGGTCTCCGGGACGATCACACTGAATTCCCGGTTAACGATTTCGAATGACTCGATTACCATCGCAGGGCAGACTGCACCGGGCGACGGGATTTGCATTCGCCGGTACGATGTTGCGGTGAATGCCCGGCATGTCATCATTCGTTATCTCCGCTTTCGTGTCGGTGATGAGTCAGGTGGAGAACGTGATGCGATCGGCGGAACGTGGGGAACGCATATCATGATCGATCACTGCTCGGCAAGCTGGGGGCTCGATGAGGTGATGTCCCTGTACGGCGCGGACAGTCTGACCGTTCAGTGGTGCATCATTAGTGAAAGTCTTTACAATTCTACCCATCCAAAAGGGAAGCATGGCTACGGTGGAATCTGGGGAGGAACAAATTCGACATTCCACCATAACCTTATCGCAAGCCACTCAAGCCGCACACCACGATTCTCGGGTGGAAATCCTCCCGACCCGAGCAAGACACCAATAGCAACAAACCTCGACTTCCGCAACAATGTGATCTACAACTGGGGATCTAACGGCGTGCATGGAGGTGAGGGAGGAACGTTCAACATCATTGCCAACTACTATAAACCGGGTCCCGCCACGCGCTCAACCGTACGAAACAGAATTGTCGAGCCGTATGACGCGAACGGAAAGTGGTTTCTTGACGCCAACGTAGCGATGGAGTCGGCGATGATTACAGCCGACAACTGGGCCGGCGGGGTACAGGGCTCGTACGCAAACCAGCCGCAAATCAAAGCAACCTCGCCATTTCCCTTTGCACCGGTGACGACTCATCTGCCGGCCGTTGCCTACAATCATGTACTGAATACCGCGGGAGCGGTTCTTCCGAGGCGGGATGCCGTCGATATGCGAATCGTCAACGAGGCAAGAACCGGAACGGCAACGTACGATGGGAGCAGCGCAAGCAACTACAGGACGACATACAATCTCCCCGCACCTACCGGCATCATCGATTCGCAAAACGACGTCGGGGGCTGGCCGGATCTTCAGAGTCTCCCTGCGCCGCCTGATTCCGATAAGGATGGTATGCCGGATGACTGGGAGACGGCCAACGGGCTCAACCCCAATGATCCGGAAGACCGCAATCGGCTGGCCACAGATGGCTACACCATGCTGGAGGTCTATCTGAATTCGCTCACAAGCGTCATCACCGGTGTCGCCCAATCAACGCAACAACTTCCGGAGCAGTTCTCTCTGCTCCAAAACTACCCAAACCCGTTCAATCCATCCACGACGATCGCGTATGAAATTCCTTCCTCAGGAAGGGTAAAAATAGAGATTGTTGACCTGCTGGGGAGGATGGTCGAAGACCTGAGCGATCAGGAGCAGGCTCCGGGCAGGTATGAAATCCGCTGGGATGGTACCGACGGAACAGGGCGGCAGCTTGCATCAGGCATGTATATCGCTGTGGTTCGGTTTGAATCAACGATAAGAACACTCAAACTCCAGCTGATCAGGTGATCTCTGTGACCACGAGTATCTGCCAGCTCCTGGTTGTGATCTTCTTTTTCTCTGTCGGTGAGCTCTCTGCACAAGTACTGGCATTTCCCGGCGCAGACGGCTTCGGACGGTTTGCGTCCGGAGGACGTGGTGGAAAAGTCCTGGCTGTCACGAATCTGAATGATCGAGGACCAGGGAGTCTGCGCGCGGCGCTCGCCGAAAAGGGAACTCGAACAATCATCTTTCGCGTCTCCGGCACGATCCCGCTCGAATCGGATCTCCTCATCGAACATGGTGATGTGACGATTGCCGGTCAGACGGCGCCGGGGGACGGGATTTGCATCAAAAACTACGCGACCATCATTGCCGCGAACAACATCATCATGCGTTTTCTCCGATTCCGATTGGGCGATGCGAAGGGACAAGCGTCTGATGCGATCATGGCCCTCGGATGTCGTGATGTTATCATCGATCACTGTTCGATGAGTTGGGGGATCGATGAGGTTGCCTCATTCTACGATAATGAGAACTTCACCCTGCAGTGGTGCATCGTCTCCGAAAGTCTCGACAGTTCCATCCATCCCAAAGGACGACATGGGTACGGAGGCATTTGGGGCGGGACACGAGCTTCGTTCCATCACAACCTGCTTGCACACCATACGAGCAGGAATCCCCGCTTCCAGGGAGGGAGGACGCCGGGAAAGGGTGAAACGGAACTCGTGGATTTCCGGAACAATGTTGTTTTCAACTGGGGATTCAAAGCGGCCTACGGAGGGGAGAGGGGACGTCAGAATGTGATCGCGAACTACTATAAGCCTGGCCCGGCGACTCTCCGTAGGGATCGTATTCTCGAGCCTGATGATGCCGAAGGGAGGTGGTACGTCGCTGATAACGTGTTGGAGGGATCGGCCGCAACCTCTCTGAACAACTGGAACGACGGAGTTGAGGGTCCCTACCGCGTGTCAGGCCGGGTGGCAATCCCCTTTGAGTTCGCCGCCAATTATACGCAGAGGGCCGAAGAAGCATATGAGGATGTGCTGAAATTTGCCGGTGCAGTTCTTCCGGAGCGCGATGCCGTCGATCGGCGGATCGTGGATGAAGTGCGGCGCGGGAATGCAACGTTCGGGCATTCCGCATATGCCCGGGAACATAGACTGGGACCGAGGCCGACCGGAATCATCGACTCGCAAACCGAAGTGGGAGGATGGCCATGTCCTCACGGGCTACTTCGAACCGATCGATACGAATCTCAACAACCTCCAGGGTGCCTTGATCAACGTTCCGACGGCAGGCGCGGGAGCGCGGATCGTGATTGATAGCTGTATCCTCACGAACTCCAACGGTAACCATGTCCGCACAGACGGCGCAGCGAAGATCGTGTCCATCACGAACACCATCTTCGCGAACATGGGATACCTCGGTCGATCCAACCTCGGTGCCGGAAAGGGGATCGATCTTCGCGACGCAACGTGCGACTCGATGATTGTCGAGAACAGCACGTTCGTGAACTGGCAGGATCGTGTGATTCGCCACTACAACTTCAGCAATCCCGCGGCGGGTACCGGTCCGATTCATTACTTGAAATTCAACCATAACACGCTGGTGAACGGTATGTCGTACCATGGACTCCTGTCACTTGGGTCGATGGGGAAACGGGCCCTCATTACCAACAACCTGTTCATCGATCCGTTTTCGCTCGGGAACGATACGGATGCCGTTCGTCAGGCCGAGTTCCTGAATCATGGCGAGAAAGACCAGTTCGGCGGGGCGCGAATGATGTGGATCTTCACATCACCCAACGACACCACCATTTGGACGATCCGCAACAACTACTATGCGGTTTCCGATTCGGGCCAGAAATTCTACACTGAATTCGCCGCGGCAGGTGTGACCGGAGAGGGAGTTCCTCTGTCCTATCACATCAACCGGAGAATCGGAATCGACTCGGTCACGGCGTTCAGGAAGATTACGCCGCCGCTTGTGCTGACGAGAGTCCCGTTGGTGATGAACAAGCTGAATCGATGGTACCGATCGCCGACCGGCGGTAACAAGACGAAGAACACTCCTACTGCGGCGTGGAACAACTCCTTCGACTTCGATCGGAGAAGCTGGCAATACTTCCACGATACGCTCAACTGCGCATATCCGACGACTTCGGTGGCGTACACCGGAGCCCAGGGCGGTTATCCTGTCGGTGATCTGAACTGGTTCCCGGCACGCAAAGCCGCGTGGCTTGCGAATCCGCCGGTGAGCGTGACAGCGAGCGAGGTAGTTCCTGAAAACTTCGCGCTCAGCCAGAACTACCCTAATCCCTTCAACCCCAGCACGAAAATCGAATTCACCGTTCCGACGGAGTCGCGTGTGCGGCTGGATATCTTCGATCTGCTGGGACGCAGGATTGCCACGCTCGTTGATGAGCAAAAGATTGCAGGCACGTATGTCGTTGATTTCGAGGGATCGAATCTCGTTTCGGGAGTGTATATCTATCAACTCTCATCAGGTACGCAGATCCTTTCGAAGAAGATGGTCTTGCTGAAATAAGTCCGCCAATCGGCGTCTTCCGGAATGGGGCGCAAACGGGGCCGGGTGCGCCCCCTCCCGGCCTTCGATCTGGCACCGCGCGTGCGGGAAGAGAAGGAGAAAGCACCTTCAAGCGCAACCGACGCTGGAGGGAACTCTGATCGACCGGCCAGTACCTCCATGGTGAGATACCTGGCGATGCACAAGGAGCTCTAATCATGGCAAAGAAAAGACATCATCTTGAACTTCAGGTGACCCTCGACGACATTGCCGAGAAGCTGAAAGTCTCGAAGGTCACAGTTTCAAAAGCGCTCCGGGGACATCCCGATATTTCCAGCGAGACGGCGGAGAAGATCAAGAAGAAGGCGCACCAAATGGGATACTATCCCAACCTCCTCGCGCGCAGCCTCTCGTCTCAAAAATCCAATACGATCGGTGTGGTTGTCCCGAAAATTGCTCATCACTTCTTTGCCAGCGTCATCGAAGGGATCTACGATACGGCGTTTGAACACAATTACGAGATCATCCTGACCGTTTCCCAGGAAACTGCCGAACGAGAACTGCGGCATATACATTCCTTGCTTTCTATGCGGGTTGATGGACTTATTATTTCCCTCTCCGAGGAGACGAAGGACTTGAAAGTCTTTCAGGCAATCAAGCGCATGGGTCTCCCACTGACCTTCATGGATCGGGTTCCACGATTGAACGGTTTCACGACCGTGGAAGCGGATGATCGGGGCGGAGCGTTCGCGGCGATTCAGCATGCCATCGAAATCGGATACCGAAGGATTGCACATCTCGCGGGATATCAGCACACGAACATCGGTCGCGAACGCTATCAGGGATTTCTTGATGCAATGAATAAGCACAACCTCGCCGTGAAGAAGGAATGGGTTGTGTTTGGCGGCTTCGACGAGGAACAGGGCTACAGGAGTATCAAGCAGATCTTTGGAAGCGCGAATCATCCTGAGGTGATTTTCACCGTGACGTTTCCGGTGGCCGTGGGGGTGTTGAAAGCCGTGCGGGAGATGGGGATGAGGATTCCGGATGACATCGACCTCCTCTGTTTCGGTCATAGCGGCATGAATGAACTGATTTCGCCCGCCGTGAGTTATGTCGAGCAGCCAAACTACCAGCTCGGGCGGATGTCGTTCGAGCTGACGCTTGATCACATACGGGAGAAGGGAAGTTACGTGCCCAAGCACATCAAGCTGCCAACTCGATTTGTCTTATGTGGCACGTGTACAGAGAAGGCCGCCGTTCGACGGTAGTTGCCAGCAGAATTTCTTTTTGAAGGAAGGAAGGGCACGATGTTTGTGCCCTTTCTTGTTTCGTAATGACTGCACGTGCTCTTCTTCGCAATGCAGCCGGACGTTCGCTGTGCTTCTATCCCGGCGGGAATCGGGCGGGGATTTCATCCCGATGTTCAACAACATCGGGACTCAACAGGAAGGGATTCGGGTTCCAGTGACAGGTACAAAGAAAAACTCCCACAAGGGGAGTTTTTCATCCTCGGGCCCAGAATCCCGTTCTACAGCAACGGGATTTCATCCCGATGTTTGACAACATCGGGATTCAACAGGAAGGGATTCGGGTTCCAGTGACAGGTACAAAGAAAAACTCCCACAAGGGGAGTTTTTCATCCTCGGGCCCAGAATCCCGTTTCACAGCAACGGGATTTCATCCCGATGTTTAGCAACATTGGGATTCAACAGGAAGGGATTCGGGTTCCAGTGACAGGTACAAAGAAAAACTCCCACAAGGGGAGTTTTTCATCCTCGGGCCCAGAATCCCGTTCTACAGCAACGGGATTTCATCCCGATGTTTGACAACATCGGGATTCAACAGGAAGGGATTCGGGTTCCAGTGACAGGTACAAAGAAAAACTCCCACAAGGGGAGTTTTTCTTTGTAGTGCCCAGAACAGGAATCGAACCTGCAGGGCCTTGCGGCCACTAGCTCCTGAAGCTAGCGCGCCCGCCTGCCATGCAGGACAGCATTCGGCGAGTGGTGCCCGAGAGGAGACTTGAACTCCTACGGCCTTGCGGCCACTAGCTCCTGAAGCTAGCGCGTCTGCCAATTCCGCCACTCGGGCATATCCGGCGGGCAGGTCCGCCAGTTCCCTGGCCGCCGAAACGATGTCTGTAAAGGCGGCCGCCATCTGGGCATATCTCGATGCTGCAATGAGAGAGAACAAGATGATCGGCACCGAATCCGTGGCTGACGATTCCGCTGGCCCTCTTGCCTGGCACAAATATATGAAGAAACCTCTCCAATCACAATCTGAAGCTGCGGCAAAACTCGATTTCTGCAACAAAAGAAATGCCGATCGTGACTCTGGCTTTCACCCAGAATATTTCGTACCATGATCCGGCCTTTTACGGATCCTCTTTTTTTCGGACAGCGTGCCAGCGTACGTACTCCTTCTTTCCGTCCGAAGAGAACATACATCTGATCAAGAAAAAGAATCGCTATGGAATTCTATCTCTTTGTCCTCATTGTACTGTTCTGTACTGCCATCGCTGACCTCTATGCTGGAGTTGCCAACGACGCGGTCAATTTTCTGAATTCGGCGGTGGGTTCAAGAGCGGCTTCGCGGGTCACGATCATGATCGTCGCTTCACTGGGAGTCCTTGCCGGCACGATGTTCTCCAGTGGGATGATGGAGGTGGCCCGGCGAGGGATCTTCAACCCGGAAATGTTCACCTTCCACGAAGTGATGGTGATCTTTCTTGCCGTCATGCTCACAGATATCATTTTGCTCGATTTGTACAATACATTCGGACTGCCGACCTCGACAACCGTCTCAATTGTATTCGAATTGCTGGGGGGTGCCGTGGCAGTCTCGGTCATCAAAGTGACGCAAATGGGTGGGGTCTTTGGAGATGTTCTCCAGTTTCTGAACACGGAGAGGGTCCTCACGATTATCTCAAGCATCGGACTGTCGATCGTGATCGCGTTCGTTTTCGGTGTAACGATTCAGTTCATCACGCGCATCATTTTCACATTTGACTATGAGAAGACGTTTCGGAGATACGGCGCCCTGTATTGTGGAACAGCACTGACGGCGATCACCTACTTCATCCTTGTAAAAGGAGCCAGTGGATCGGCCGTTCTCACGTCGGAGCACGTGAGCTGGATCCGGTCGAACATCGTGGAAATTCTGGTCTACAGCTTCGTCATTTGGGTGATCGTGTGGCAACTCGTGATCTCGCTTACCAAAATCCCCGTGCTGAAGATCATTGTCCTCATCGGGACATTTGCGCTCGCCCTTTCGTTCGCCGCGAATGATTTGGTGAACTTCATCGGCGCCCCGATGGGCGCGCTGGGGGCGTATGAGTTGGCATCGGGGAGCGGCGGCGATGTTGCCAACCTGATGATGGGAGGTCTGGCCGCGCCAGTTCGAGCAAACACGCTGATTCTCCTCGTCGCCGGAGCAATCATGGTGATGACCCTCTGGTTCTCGAGAAAGGCACGGTCGGTGACTGAGACCGAAGTCACACTCGGAAGACAGGAAGAAGGAGTCGAACGATTCGAATCTTCACTGCTGTCGAGGACGATTGTGCGGATGGCGCTGGGTCTCTTTTCGGTCGTTCAGAGAGCCGTACCGCTGACGCTCCAGCGTGCCATCGCGGGACGTCTCGATCTCTCCAAGGCGAAGCTCGTTGCGGCTGATGATGGTCCCCCTCCGGCATTTGATCTCTTGCGGGCAGCGGTAAATCTCATGGTTGCCAGCGCCCTGATCTCGTTAGGCACATCACTCAAGCTCCCGCTTTCGACTACGTTTGTGACCTTCATGGTCGCGATGTCCACCTCATTCGCTGACCGTGCATGGGGACGAGAGAGTGCCGTCTACCGGGTCAACGGGGTTATCACGGTGATCGGCGGATGGTTTTTCACCGCCCTCTTGGCGTTTACCGCGACCTTTGCCTTCGCCTATGCAATCTATTACGGCAAACTCCCTGCGATTCTCGGTCTCGTGGCGTTTGGATTCTTCTTCTATTTTCGTTCGAATCGCCTGCACAGCACACGCGAGGCAGAGTTTGCGCGCCGTGAAAGTGAAGTCGGGACGCTGGCGGCTCCTCTGGGCCGGTTCGAAGGGAACATGAAAACCGTCGCGCGCTACATGCGAGATGTTTCGGAAACGATTCGGGAGTGCTATGAAGGATTGATGAAAGAAGGTCGGAGGGAATTGAAAAACTCCCTCTATCGCGCCGGCACTCTCTCCAAGGATGGAGATCGGATCGTGACTGACATCCTTGAAGTCATGAAGTCGACTGCAGAGGGAGAACACGCGGCCTCGCCGCGCTACGCGCGCAAAATTGGTGCTCTCCAGATCATCGGCATCAACCTCTCATCGCTCACCAACGCGAGTCATACGTATATCATCAACAACCACCAGCCCCTCGACGAGGAACAAATCCAGGAAATGAAGAGGGTGAGGGAGGAGGCGCTGGGGGTGATCGCTTCGTGCATCACGATGCTGGAAACGAAGGATTTTTCCGAGCTTCCGACGCAGAGGGATCGCCTGGCTCAACTCAAGGAAACGATCCGCGAATTTGATCGTCACCAAATGAAACGGGTGAAAGCCGGGAAATCGAAAACGAGACAGAGCCTGATCTTCATCGGGACCCTGAACAAAGCGGAGCGGATTGCAGATCAGGCCATCGTGCTTGCAGACCTGTATGATGAGTCACACACCGAGCTTTCGGCGTGAGGAGAGTTGATCGGCAGGGAGGACGCGTCAGAGATCCTTGATAACCTTGATCACTTTCCACATGAAGGTGATATCCTTCTTCTTTACTGCCATCGGTTCATATTCGGGATTGAGGGGAATCAGATAAACGAGCTGTTCCTCAATCTTGATCTTCTTCACGGTGTCCTCGTCACTCACCCGTACCACACAGATGTCGCCATTCCGAATGTCGAGCTTGGGACTCACGACGATGGTGTCTCCATCCTCGATCCGTGGTGCCATGCTGTTTCCTTTTACCTCGAGGGCGAATGCCTGACTGTCGTTCACATCGTCCACAGAGATATAGCGTTCGACGTAGTCGGGGTGGAACGTGAGACTCGGCGCGCCTCCCGGAACAGAGGAGAGTAGCGGCAGTGAAACGAGTTGGATCTTCTTGTACCTGCCTGTCGGAAGAGGGAGGATGTTCGGCACGGGATGGTCGCGGACATACATTTCCCCCTCGCCGGTCAAGAGCCAGTGTGCCGAGACATCCGTGTGCTTCGCAATCTTCATCAAGTAGTTTCCTGCGGGAATCTGTTCACCCTTCTCCCATCTCTGAAGCGTTCGCGTCGCGATATCGAGCTTCGCGGCGAGACGTGCCTGTTCGAGGGATTTTGCGAGACGTGCTTCCCTGATCCGCACTCCAATGGCATTCTTCATGACAGCTCCATGCGACATTTATGTCGTTACAATGAAATCAATTTGCATGATAGTGTCAAGCGGAAACTGAGGTCGTGATTCCCGGCGAGACCGCTTGCCGCGAATCGCGGGACATCATCGAACGCGCGCACGGGTCGGGAATGTGGGGAAACCGTGCGTTTCTTGCATTTGCTCGAAAGGTTGTGTACCATAAATCCAATATCGCAATCCCGGACGTCCTTTGTCACACGGGAGCGTCTGCTCTGAAGAGGTCCCCGGAAGAAATTGGATTCGCGATGACCCCAGAGGGTCGCCTCCCGCCCCTCCAGACTTTCCAGAACGTACGTGTACACGAAATAACGGCCTATGGCCCAGCTCACTCCACGGGATGATACGAAGAAGGCGATCAGTGAGATCCTAAAGCGGGTGGACCAGCTTCTGCGGGCGGGTCAGCTCGAACCTGCGATGTTGGAAATCGAGCGCGCGAAAAAGCAGGATCCTCGAAACGTCTACGTGAAGGCGTACGAAGAACGGATCCAGTATCTTCTGGAACAGCGACAACAGCAGCTGGCCGCCGCAGAACAGGACAAAAAAAGGGCGGAGGAGCAGAGGCTCAGAGACATCGAGGAAGCCCGACGCAAAGCGGAGGAAGAGCGCCAGAAGAGCCTGCGTGAAGCGGAAATGCGCCGTCCGCCTCAGGCGATTCGCGAGGATTTGAAAAAGTTCCAGACCGAGCGCGAGCAACGCAAAGTCCACCCCCCACCCCCCCCTCCGTCACCACCTCCACCTACCGATCCGGCAGCCGCTATGAAGGAAGAGGCACTGAAGATCTATCGAAAGGTGCTCGAAGAAGTGTGGCTAGACGGGTCTGTCGGAGAACGTGAGCTCGAACAGCTTCATTCGCTTCGGAGTTCATTTTCGATATCCAGCGTCGAACATGATTCGCTTGAGCGTGAAGTCCGCCACCGGTACTATCAGACCAGCCTCCATAAGTGTCTGATTGTCGACAAGCTCGGGCCGGAAAGCGACGAGGTGCGTCAACTCCAGGTACGCTTCAAGATCGCACCGCAGGATCATGATGATATCCTGGCCCGGGTTCAGGGAACCGGCGCGCCGATGGAACGAGCCAACGAAATCCTCTTCATCGATGATGATGAAAAGCTCCTCCATGTGGTCGCGGAAATGCTGGAGGAGGCAGGGTACGTCGTGAAGGCCGTCACAACGTCAGACGAAGCGTACGGGATTCTCCAGGAGTACTCTCCAGACGTGATCATCTCGGACATCAATCTCGAAACCTCCACCATGGGAGGATTCACGTTCTATCAAAAAGTGCAGGAATTGGAGCACGCGACAGACATCCCATTCATTTTCCTGAGCGGACTGACCGATGAGGTGCTCATCCGGATGGGGAAGGAATTGGGGGTGGACGACTACGTGACAAAGCCCTTTTCGAATGAATCGCTGCTTGCCGTCATTCGGGGAAAGATCAAACGCTACGAACAACTGCGCAAAAGAAAAAAACGCTGAACATCCCTACCTCGTACGCGTGAAAGCAAGTCTTCTTCGCAACACGCGCCTGCGGTACGTTATCGAGACAATCAGAATTCCGTTCATTCCGACGATGTTCGCCCACAAGTAGAGATCGAGCTCTTTCAGAATCGAAAAGAGTGTCAGCAGAAACAGCTCGGTGCCAATCCCGAGCAATCCTGAAATGCGCAGTCCGGCGCCGTCGCCATACCAGCGTGCCAGGCCATCCGGATCGCGGATACTTCCCCGGCACCATCGGTCGATTCGAAGCATCAATCGGTCTTGCCACCCATAGATCCCGAGAAACACCTTTTGCAGTGCAAGCGTGAGACGGGGACCCCGCCGATCTGCCTCCGTCATCTCTTCCGTCAGACGATTTCCCCCATAGATGCCCTCTCCGTGCAGGAACGAGACCTGATAGAATACGTGGTACGAGACCCGAAGCGTGATGCCCGCGAGTCCTGCGATCGCGAGGACCATACCCGCGAGGTCCTGCGACTCCCGATAGAGATGCCATCCGATGGCGCTGAAGACGGCCAGGTTTACGACGAAATCTCCAATGGAATCGAGAAATCTCCCCGATCGGCTGAACAGACTCTTCGCGCGGGCCAACTGGCCATCAGCCGAATCCAGAAGATCTTTCGTCGTGACCGCCAATCCGGCAAGCGGAAGCACCGTTGGATCGCCCCGGGCGTAGAGAGACGCCGCACCGAGTCCCGCGATGATCGAGAGGAGTGTGAGGTGATTCGGGGTGATCGGGGTGCGGGAGACTATCGTCACGAGGAGACCGGCAATCGGACGGAGGAGATACGTGTTGATGAGTTCGTCGGACTGCCGGGATTTGAGCGAGCGTTCGTATGTGACGGGCTCAGGCATGGTCGAGGAGGGGGATGAGGGTGTGCTCCGCGTATTCCAGGTCCTCTTTCGTATCGATTTCCGCCGCAGGAAAGGAACTGACGTCGATGGCTTTGAGGGGGATCCCTTCGTCGATCATCTGCTGAAACGCCGATTCGTAGTATTCCGATCTTCCATTCCCGTTCCGCATTCGTTCCCCAAGAATCGCGAACAGGCGGACGGTTGCACGGGGGGAGAAGATCTCGATGCCGAGCGATTCTCCGAACGTCGATCGAAATGAAACATGCTTGCTGATTTCGAGGATGTTCGCGTACCGATCGATTCGCACGCGCATCTCCTCCTCATTGTGCTTTCCTGAGACTCTCACGGCTACGCGATTGGCCCCTCGAGATTGTTTGAGATGCGTCAGAAGATGATGCGAGAAAATGATGTCGCCGTCCAGGAGAAGAAAAGAATGATCCGGTATCGTCTTCTTTCTGCCCCGCTTGGGCGGTCCCTCTGTCGGGTGATGAAGACAGAACTCACGTGCAATGAAAAGGGAATAGGCGTTGTTGGTAGATCGGAAGGAGGTGTTCTTGACGAACGCGATCGTCGCGTCGGGGAATCTTCGCCGAAGAAACCGCCGAATGAGGTCATCCCGGTAACCCAGGACGATCGCGATGTCCACGATGCCCGCCGCGTGCAGTTCCCGGATGATGCGTTCGAGAATCGGAATGCCACCGACCTTCAGGAGACACTTTGGCGTATCGTTCGTGATCGGACGAAGTCTCCTGGACACACCGGCGGCGAGGATGACGCACTTCATCTGGTGATTTGCCCGGGAATGGCGTGAAAGAATGTTCTCATCGTTTCGCGAAGATGTGTGTTTTGTTCGGCTGTTCCGATTGTGATACGGATGAAGTCCGTGAACTCTCCCTCTTCGAAAAATTTGATCCGGATTTGTTCCGCTGCAAGATGTTGCTTCAAAGGTTTCACGATCTCCGGCGGCAGTCGGATAAGCAGAAAGTTTGCGTCGGAGCGGTAACAACGCGCTCCGGGGATATTGGCGAAGAATTCGGTGTATCGATCGCGATCTTCGGTTATCTTCGACGCAATGGAGGTATAGTACTCGGGAGAATCAAGTGCGGCGAGCGCAAGCTCTTCGGAGATTCTATTGTATCCAAGAAAGCGTGACGCGAATGTGTTCAGGCGGTTCAGACTCGGACCACAGAGCGCGAAGCCGATTCGGGCCCCGGCAAGGGCGTAGAGCTTCGAGAACGTTCTGAGAATCAGCAGGTTGCGATACCGGCTGAGCAACTCTCCCGCGTGCTCGGCGATATCCGGTACGAAACCGCGGTACGCTTCATCGAGAATCACGATGCTCTCCCGAAACGCCTCGGTCAGTCGATTCAGATCATCGATCGGAAACGAATTGCCCGTCGGATTGTTCGGCGAGGCGATGAGAACGATGCGAGGAGACTCACGATCATAGAGCTCGATCATCTCATCCACGTCATAATAGTACGATTCGTTCCCCTGCTTCAGCGCGTAGGTGGTCGTGATGCCGCCGACTTCAGTGGCAACCGATCGATAGTACCACCACGATTGCTCGGGGCAGAGGACCCGTTCGCCCGGACCGACATAGCAATGGATTGCCTGCTTAATTAGATCCTCACTTCCTTCGGCCAGGAGGATCTGGTTTTCAGGGATACCGAGCTCCGTGCTCAACCGCTCGGAGAGCCGGCTCTTGATGCCCCGCGCATAGTCGCGGGAGTACATACTCAGCTTCTCCGTACCAATCGATTTCAGGACGTCGAAGCAACGGGGAGCAGGCCCATACTGGTTTTCGTTGCGATCAAGGAAGATCGGAGGATGATCTGTCATGCGCACTCAGGAAGACAACGGTGATATTAGTGAATCGATTGAAAAAAACATCTACTCGACGACCCATGGTTCCAGCAGATTGCCGCCGATTCCTTCGAGAAAGCGTGAGGGCTTCGTGAGAATCAGTCCGGATTCCCGATCATAGATGTTCATCGGATACGTGATGTAGAGGTGTTCTTTCCCCCGAGTGCAAGCGACATACATCAATCGTCGCTCTTCTTCCAACTCTTCCGGATCAAGCACGGAACGCATGCTGGGAAATCGCCCCTCCAGAGCATAGATGACAAAGACGGTATTCCACTCAAGTCCCTTTGCACTGTGGATCGTCGATATCGTCAGGTATTCGGTTTCGTGGCCGGGGGCTTCGACATCGACGATACTTTCATTCGGCGGTTCGAGGGCCATGTCCGTTAGGAGGGAAGGGACATCATGGTAGCGTTCGGTGATGTTTAGAAACATCTCGAGGTCCTTTTTGCGCTTGTTGTGATCGTCGTATCGGGCCCGAAGGAGCGGTTCGTAGTACTGCATGACGTGGTACGCTTTCTCAGCGGGGGGAATGGAGGGGGAAGCCACCTGACGAAGTGTGGCAAAAAGCTTCCGAACATTTTCGGGATGATGCTGATATTCGGTCCAGAACTTCGATGTCACCGTTGCCTGCGGAGCCCCCGCGAGCGGGGCAAGCCGCTTGGTGAGGATATCGTCGATCACCTTTTCCGCAGTTCGAGGTCCCACGCCGTCAAGAAGCAGCAGGATGCGATTCCACGCCACCACGTCGCGTGGATTTTCAAGCACCCGAAGATAAGCCACCACGTCTTTGACATGGGCTGTTTCCACAAACTTGAATCCTCCAACCTTGACGAAGGGGATATTCGCCTTGCTGAGTTCGATTTCGAGATCGAACGAATGAAAGGATGAGCGGAAGAGGACAGCAATCTCCTCAAGAGGAATTCCTTCCTCGCGCAACTCGAGGATCCTCTGAACGACAAAGCGCGACTGAACATTCTCGTCCGACGCGATCACAAGCTGCGGAAGCTCGCCCCCCTCTTTCTTCGTGTAGAGCCGCTTGAAATACATCATCTCTCCTCATCGATGAGGGCTGGACTCCGCCGTAAAATCTCGTTTGCGAGGTCGAGAATGGGCTGCGTGCTCCGGTAATTTTCCTGAAGCTTGATCACTTTGCAGGGAGCGAACTCCTTGGGGAAGGAGACAATGTTCTTGATGGTCGATCCCCGGAACCCGTAGATCGCCTGTGCATCATCGCCGACCACCATGACATTTCGGTATCTGTGGCCGAGATGGGCGACGATATCGGCCTGAATTCGATTCGTATCTTGATACTCGTCGACCATCACGTACTTATATCGATCGGAAATCGCGCGGCGGACGGCCTCGTTGTTCCTGAACAGTACGACAAGATTGACGAGAAGATCATCATAGTCCATCAAATTGTGTACCTTCTTGTAGCGCTCGTACGCGTGATGAACGCTCTGGATGTCGGCTTCCTGTTCAAGGTAGTGGGGATAGTCGAGCGCGAGTAAGTCGGTCAGCGAGGTCTGCGTGTTGACGGATCGGCTGTACAAGTCGTAGAGGGTTTCCTTACGCGGGAATCGTTTTTCCTTTGTATCGAATTTCAATCGTGTGCGGATGAGATTGATGACGTCCTCGGCGTCGCCTTGATCGAGGATGGAATATGTGGGCTCGAATCCGATAAGGGACGCGTGCTTCCGGAGAAGCATGTTGGCAAAGGAATGAAAGGTACCGCCGGAAACGCGTTCGCAGCGGCTGTCAAGAAGTATGGCCGCGCGCCGGAGCATCTCCTGTGCGGCCTTGCGCGTGAACGTCAGGAGCAGAACGTTTTCGGGCTTCACTCCGAGTTCCACGAGATATGCCACGCGGTAGACGACTGTCTGCGTTTTTCCCGTTCCGGCCCCCGCGATGATCAGATGCGGGCCGTCAACCGAGGTGACAGCTTCAAACTGCGCGTCGTTCAATTCACGCCGGTAGTCCAGGGTGAACGTGCGGGGCTGGACGAGGGTGAGATCCCCGGAGCCGAGAGGTTTAAGCTTGTATTTCTTCATGAAGGAATTTGCGACGCTACTTCCTGGCCTTCAGCTCTTCGTAGGTTTTGGTGATGTTACCGAGCGGTCCTGTGAGCGACTGTCGGAAGTTGGGAAACTCCTTCTCGTACGCCGAAAGTTCCTGAAGCACGGCGCTGGTCGTCTCTTCAAGCGATGCACCTTTTGCAACGTGGCGCTGGACAGCAGGTCCGAGATCGCGCAGGTACCGGATGACAAGCTGGAGTCGGCCCTTCCCGGTCTGCACGTCACCATGGCCGGGTATCACCGTCGCAATGTCAAGCTTTTCCACGGCTTCGAGGGTTGGACCCCAGGCAGAGGGAATGGCGTCCCGCATGAATGGTACGCCGCCGGTCAGCATATCGCCGGAGATCAGGACTTTGGCATCGGCGAGGTAGACGAAAAGATCGCCGCGGGTGTGTCCCTCTCCGAAATAGAGCAGATCGATCCGGCGGGATCCAGAGTGAATAGAAGCGCTCTTTTCAAAGGTAAGAGTGGGAAGCGTAATCTCGATGGACTGAAGCTCGGAAAGATATCTTTCCTGGCTTTCGAGGGTGCGCTGGACCTGGGCAAGATCGGCCTCTGTCAGTGCCGTACCGTCGGGCCGCGTCCTCGACTGAATCTGCGCCTTCAGTTGCGACAGCCGGGAGGGGAGATCGTTCAGGTTTTGCTTCATGCTGGGAATCGCTATGCCGATGATGTCTTCGCGCGTGTGGTGATGTGCGATGAACTCCGTGCCGGTCGGAAACGCCGCCCGATATGCCTGATTCCCCTGCGTGTGATCATTGTGCCAGTGCGTGTTGATGACGTAGCGGACCGGCTTGTCGGTGATCGTTCGAATTTCCGTGATGAGATCGCGTGCCCAGCTCGGACGCAAATGCGTGTCGACAACAATCACTGCTTCTTCCGTCACGATGAATGCACCGTTGCTCAAGACACCGGGCTTCCCGATTGCCGCGTAGACTCCGTCAGCCACTTTCTTGATTTCGAAAAACTCCGACGCTGATGATGAGGCGACGAATGTCAAAACTGAGACGATCAACGCTGTGAAAGACGATCTCATCTTCCTTCCCTCCATTGGTGATGGATTATCACAAAAGATACACAAAAAAAAGTGAAACGGAAGGAGCGGCACTTGAGTTTCGGGCAACATTGCGCTACCTTAACACGAGTGAACTCATGCAGCGGACCGCTCGTGAGTTCATTTCATCTCTTTCACTCCCTTCTACGAACCTGATCGACAATCCTATGAATATCCTGGTCCTCAATTGCGGAAGTTCTTCACTGAAGTTTCAAATCATTCAAACTGATCTGGAGCGCATCGAACAGAATTCCGACGTCCAACATGCGAAAGGAGTCATCGAGCGGATTGGCAGCCAATCGCTTGTCACCCTCCAGGCGACGGGTCATGCTCCCCTCAAGAGCGTTGTCCCTCTGAGGGATCATCGGGCGGCGTTGGACTACGTTGTTCGCTGGGTTGTTTCGGCGGATGCCAACATTCCGGGGATTCGATCGCTCGGTGATATCCAGGCTGTTGGCCATCGGGTCGTGCATGGCGCCGAAAAGTTCAAACGTTCTGTCATCATCACCGATGATGTGGTCAAAGGGATCGAAGACGTCATTGAGCTTGCACCTCTGCACAATCCCGCCAACCTGAAAGGCATTCGATCGGCAATCGAGCTCTTCGGTCCGGGGATTCCCCAGGTTGCGGTCTTCGACACATCGTTCCATTCGACGATGCCGGAGACGTCGTATCTCTACGCGATCCCCTATCAGCTCTACCGGCGCCACAAAATCCGGAAGTACGGATTTCACGGCACGTCTCACCGGTACGTCGCGTTTCGCTACCGCCAGCTCGAATCCGTTTCGCGAGAAGAGGTGGACGTCGTGACCATCCACCTTGGCAACGGGTGCTCCGTCTGCGCAATCAAGGCCGGCGATTCGTATGATACCTCAATGGGATTGACCCCTCTGGAGGGTCTGGTCATGGGAACACGCGCCGGCGATATCGATCCCTCGATCATTGAGTTCCTGATGCATAAGGAGGGTCTCTCGATCAGCGAGGTCGACACGATGCTCAACAAGCAGTCGGGTCTCCTGGGAGTATCCGGACTGACGAACGACATGCGCGACTTGCTTGAGGAAGAGAAAGAACACCAGGATCGTCGTGCTGCACTGGCTGTCAATGTATTCTGCAAACGCGTCCGGAAGTATGTCGGGGCGTACCTGGCGGACATGGGGGGTGCCAAATCGGTCATCTTCACCGGTGGTATCGGAGAGAACTCCCCCGTCGTTCGTCAGCGCATCTGCTCCGGTCTCGAATGGATGGGGATCGAGCTTGATGACGCACTCAACCGAGGCATGAAGGGGGGAAAAGAAGGGATCATCAGCAAAGAGAATTCCCGGATGAAGGTCTACGTCATCCCGACGAATGAGGAACTCCTGATTGCGCGCGATACCGTTCGCTGCGTGAAAGATGCTCCCCGCCGCTGGTAGAAAAGGAAAGGTGCCTGCAGCAAGCTCGTCGCATCCGACAAGCCTGATTCGCAGGCACCCTCACTAACCCCCGTGGTAACGCTGAAAGGAACCTCCCCTGATCATCGGTCCCATTCGGAGCCGATGATATTCCCTTCGGGAGCGTTCCTCTAGTAATTCCTATCATTTTACTCCCGCTGCAGAAACCTGGATGTCGATTTCGTACGCTTACTATGCCATCCGCCATCAATAGCGCTCAAAATCAGCAGCGTCAGAAATCCCCGTGCGCTGTTCTGAAGACCGTGACAGAAGATTCTTCTTGACAGATCTGGGTCTATCCGCTATATTCCACGAAAGTTTGGTCGAATCAGTTCCCCATCATCCACTTTTCAATAAGGAGGTATGCATGAGATCACGAGTCCTATCTCCCGTGGTCGTGTTGCTGGCGGTAGCGCTTTCAATCTGGGGCTGCTCAGAGCAGAGATCACCAGTATCGCCGGGTGACGAGTTTGGGACAGTGTCGAATCCGCTCTTCAAGATCGCTCCCGGTCAGGATAGAGTACCCAATTCGTACATCGTAGTACTCAAAGGAGATGTTGCGAATGTTCCGGAGGTTGCCTCCGATATGGCGCGTCTCCACGCCGTCGCGATCGGTCACGTATATCAGACCGCGATCAAGGGATATTCCGCGACGATCCCGGAGGCGAGGCTTGAAGCTGTGCGAAACGATTCCCGAGTTGCGTATGTCGAGTATGACTATGTTGTCTCGGTCGGACCCGGAGTGCAGGCCAAGCCCGGAGGTTCCGCAGCTCAGACGACACCGTGGGGAATAACACGCGTTGGCGGCGCCGGTGACGGCACAGGGAAGACAGCTTGGGTGATTGATACGGGTATCGATCTTGATCACCCTGACCTCAATGTGGATGTTGCGCGAAGCAGAAACTTCGTATCTCGAGGGAAAAATAGTCCAGATGATGGTCACGGCCATGGGACTCATGTGGCCGGAACGATTGCCGCGATCAATAATTCGATCGACGTTGTCGGAGTGGCGGCAAACGCGTCGGTCGTTGCAGTTCGGGTGCTCGATAACTCTGGCTCCGGTTCGTACTCCCAGGTCATTGCAGGTGTGGATTATGTCGCGTCCGCTGCAAGCGCGGGGGATGTCGCGAACATGAGTCTTGGCGGACCTCCTTCGACGGCACTGGACGATGCTGTTCTGAATGCAGCAGGGAAAGGCATAAAGTTCTCACTTGCCGCCGGCAATGATGGTGCTGATGCAAATGACTTCTCACCAGCTCGCGTGAATCACACGAACGTATACACCATCTCAGCAATCGCATCGAATGATTGTATGCCCTCCTGGAGCAATTGGGGTAATCCGCCCGTTGACTTCGCTGCGCCCGGAGTGAGCATCCTTTCTACCAAGAAGGGTGGTGGTACGACGACGATGAGTGGCACCTCCATGGCAGCTCCGCACGTCGCTGGAATTCTCCTCCTCACCTCCGTGAAAACAGACAGATACGCGTGCAGCGATCCGGATGGGAATCCTGATCCAATCGCACATCGGTAGAAGCGCGGACGTACGACATTGTTCACAAGAGAGGCGGTTCTGAGAACCTGGAGCCGCCTCTTTCGATTTCCATCCACCCACGGCTTCCGAATAATTCTCTTCTGGCATTTCTTTAGATTTTTTTGCAGACTAAGAAGTTGTTGAAAAAGTATTATTCTGTCATTCTGAAGGAGCCCTGCCTGCCCCAAAGGGGTCCTTCGGACCGGCAGGCAGGGAAGCGACTGAAGAATCTCGCTTTATGAGTCAGATTCTTCATCCCGCTAATAAACAGCGGGATTCAGAATGACATTGGACCTCGTTTTTCAACACCCTGCTAACAATCCATTTTGGATAACATGCCAAATTTCCACTGTTTCTGTGAATGATGGACGACGCAACGAAGCCCCCCTTGTCAACCAACCTGGCTGATCAACTCATCGTACTTTCCCAAAACCTCTGGTGGAGCTGGAATCCTCAGGCGCAATCGGTTTTTGCCGAGCTCTCTCCGTATGTATGGGAATCGACGTGCCACAATCCTGTTGCCGTTCTTCGGTCACTCTCGCGGCAGGAGCTCGAGGCCCGTCTGAGGGATCGCGATCTCGCGGAACGCGTGAGAGCTGTTGTATCTGAATTCCACCAGTACGAGCAAGAGACGGAGACGTGGGCGGCCACGCATCCGAACAGGCCCCTCCCCTCAATTGCCTATTTCAGCGCGGAATTTGGCCTCCATGAATCACTCCGCGTCTACTCAGGGGGACTCGGCGTGCTGGCGGGCGATCATGCGAAATCGGCCAGCGATCTCGGTCTCTCATTCGTTGGCGTGAGTCTGTTCTATCGGGATGGATACTTCGAGCAGCGGCTCACACCTGAGGGATGGCAGTATGAACTTTATGTTCCGCACAAGGTGGATGATCTGCCCCTCCAACCAATCGTCGATGCAAATGGAAATCGAATCATCGAATCTGTGGAGATCGGTCATTCGACCGTCTCCTTCACCGCGTGGAAGTTGGACGTCGGCCGCATTCAAATCTATCTCCTCGACACAAATATTCCCGAGAACGATCAGCATTTTCAGAAGCTCTCCGCCAATGTGTACGGCGGCGATATGGATACCCGGATCGGTCAGGAGATTGTTCTTGGCATCGGAGGTGTTCGCCTTCTCCGTTCGCTTGGAATTCATCCCGACGTCTTTCACATGAACGAGGGGCATTCGGCATTTCTTGTTCTTGAACTCCTGAGGGAACAGCTCTCGAACGGCGTCGGGTTTGATGCGGCTCTCGACTCGGTGCGATCAAAATGTGTTTTCACGACTCACACGCCGGTCCCTGCCGGGCACGATCGTTTCTCATCGGAATTGCTTGCCCATTCTCTTGGTCGGTTCTGGCGCGCAACCGGATTGTCTCACGACACGCTCATGGGAATTGGCCGGGTTCGTCCAGAGGACGAAAGCGAGGCGTTCACCATGACGGTCCTCGCCCTGAAGATGTCCAAGGCATCAAATGCGGTGAGCGAACTGCATGGCCGGACAAGTCGGGAGATGTGGAGATCGCTCTATCCGGATCGGGAGCCGAAGGATGTGCCGATCGGATTTGTGACGAACGGAGTGCATACGCCGAGCTGGGCGACCGCTCGGGCGCACGAATTCTGGAACAAACGGCTGGGCTTCGACTGGACAGCCAAACTTCTTGATCGCGATTTCTGGCGTCGCATTGAGGAAGACGGCCTCGCCTCTGATGAGGAGCTCTGGGCGTTCCGCTACACGCTACGACGGGAACTGGTGGAGTTTGTACGGAAACAAATCCGGCGTCGATATCCAGGCGGCGAAGAAGGAGGATTTGCATCGTTGGAGCGCGTGCTTTCTCCGGACGCACTCACGATCTGTTTCGCCCGCCGGTTTGCGACGTACAAGCGAGCACCGCTGCTGTTTCGCCACCTCGATCGGGTCCTTCCCCTTTTCGCAGATCCCGAACGACCGATCCAAATTGTGTTCGCCGGGAAAGCACACCCGCGGGACCACGAGGGGAAGAGGTTCCTTCAGCATATTGTCGAGCTGAGTCGACATCCCCAGCTATTCGGGAGAGTGGTCTTTGTCGAAGAGCACAATATCGCGATCGGCAGAGCGCTTGTCTCGGGGGCTGACGTGTGGCTCAATAATCCCAGGCGCCCTCTCGAAGCAAGCGGGACGAGCGGGATGAAGGCCGTCATTCATGGCGGACTGAACCTGAGTATTCTGGATGGATGGTGGCGCGAGGGGTACGACGGCTCGAACGGATGGGCCATCGGGGAGGACAACCACTTCGAGAACGATCTCGACGCGCAGGATGAGCACGACTTTGAAAAGTTGATCAGCATTCTCACGGAGAAGGTGATTCCTGAATTCTATGAGCGTGATGAGTCTGGAATTCCGCGCGCATGGATCAAGCGCATTCGTCACGCGATGCGAACACTCCTTCCGGAATATAACACCGAACGCATGGTGGCGGAGTACGTTGAGCGATCGTATCGTCGTTAGTCTCCTTCGGTTATCGAGTCACACGGGCCCTGTAGAGGAATTCTACAGGGCCTTTTCCTATTCTGCCACACTTGCCAACGGGACACATTTGCTTTTTGGAATAGTTTTTCACACGCGTTGGAAACGATCGATATCGATTTCCGACAGTTGGGAACGTTTCCTGAACCATCATTCAATTCTGTTTGAAGCAAGGAATTTCTGAGGCGGCACACTTTTTGGCAGGATGTGTGGATTGCACGCAGAACACCAGGTGAACCATTCGCACAAGCCTGGCGCCAGATTGCCTGAGGGGATGGAGCCGGCTGCGGTTCCAGTTTCTCCGGCTTCACGCGAACGTGTTGGTCAACACATTTCACACTCATTAAGTACCAATCTCGGGAGGAGTCATATGAACGAACAGATAACGCGTCATCAGTTCATTCGCAACTCGGCAAAAATCGCCGCAGGCATCGCAGCAGGAGTAGGAGTGATGGGAGCGATGTCCTCAAAGTCGTCCGGTCAGACAACAAGCTGGCCCTGGCCGTATGCGGAAATCGATGCTGAGGAAGGACGAATCCGCGGTCACCTTGGCTACTATGCGCGAGGATGCTCCTATGGTGCTTATCATGCCATTGTCTCTCTGCTTAGCGAAAAAGTGGGGGCCCCCTATACGACAATGCCCACCGAGTTCCTCGAATGGGGAAGAGGTGGCGCGTGGTCATGGGGTACGTTGTGCGGCGCGCTCACAGGCGCTCTCACCGCCATCAACCTGTGCCAGACGAAAGCAGCCGCAGAGAAGATCGGCAATGAGTTGATCGGATGGTATTGTGGAGCGTTGTTCCCCTCCGATGTCAGTAACCAATACGCTGTGGCGAAGACCTTCAGGGATAACCGATATGACAAGACTCTTCCGCAATCCTCCTGCGGTTCGCCTCTCTGCCACGCGTCCGTCTCCACTTGGTGTACGTTCTCGAAATTCAAGCGAGGGGGGAGCGAGCGGAGCGAACGATGTGGACGATTGACAGGCGATGTCGCGGCGTATTCGATTAAGTTGATGAATGACGAACTCAAGCAACAGTTCAAAGCATTGTACACAACACCGGCGGTTGTCACCTATTGCATGACCTGCCACGGCCCGGCGCTGCGTGATGATACGCTCGGCAAGATGACGTGCAGGGTGTGTCACGGCGATCATACCGGCAGTGCGCCTCCAACCTCGGTGACAGCTGATCAACTGCCCGATGCCGCATTCAAGCTTCATCAGAACTATCCAAATCCGTTCAATCCCTCCACAACAATCCGGTTTTCCATCCCGAAGGATGCGATCGTTTCATTGATCATCTACGACATTCATGGGAGGGCAATCAAGAATCTCATCAGCTACGAAGACTACGGACGGGGTTCATTTGAAGTGCATTGGGATGGACGGGACAACGCGAATCAGGCTGTGCCGAGTGGAACGTATTTCGCGCATCTCTTCGCAGGAACACACTCGAAAACCATCAAACTGAGTTTGAACAAGTAACCTCTGTATCGCTATATTCCGTAATACAGAAACCCCCGGCGTCGAATGACTCACGGGGGTTTCTGTTTGTGGACGACAACTAATTCTTCACTCAGCCTGCAACCATCGGCTGTCTCCGTCGGTACGTGAGGGATCGCCAGAGCCATTCCACCGGTCCGAATCGATACCGTCGTATCCACCATCGACTCAGTACGATTTGCAGGGAGAAGATTGCGACGGTGAGAACCAACCCCGCGGCCGGTCCCACCTCTCCATAGAATCCCAAACCATAATTGTAGAAGATCAACGTACAAATCACTGACTGCAGCAAGTAGTTGCTGATGGCAAAACGGCCCACGGCGGCAAGCGGCGCAAGTCGCCGCTTCCATCCGCTGCTCATCGAAAGACGTGTGAGGGCCGCAGCATAGAAGAGGCAGAGAGCAGGACCCCCAAACGCAAAGCCTGCCGTAGAGACAAACGAGAGGAGCGTCGGTTCGGAGGGGATGGAGTATTCTCTCGCGAGCGCGTAGATAAGATTTCCGGATATCCCCAGAACCAATCCCCACCAGAATGTGCGACGAATCAGATTCTGATGCGTTGGGAGTTCAGAGAAGATTCGTCGGCGACCGACGTACAATCCGATCAGAAACATCGCAAAGATGTTTGTGAAATAGAACACAAGTCCCATGTAGTTGAACCTGAGGTCGTCAAGACGTTGAGCGAAGATTTCTGAAAAGCCACCTTGGGAATATGCCTCGATGGATCGCTGGGAGAGTTCACGGTATTCTTCGGCCTGTTGCGCGAATTGCGCGTCGATTTGTTCTCCTGCCTCCGGCACCATTCGGCCCAGCTCAAGCATCGTCGCGCCGAGTCCTGTCAGCAGGGCGGGTATCAACAAGAGGACGATTGCCCAGACGATGAGGGTCTTTGGTTTCCGATTTCGGAAGAGGAGCAGAACGAAGCCGAAGATCGCGTAGGGAACGAGAATATCTCCGTGCCAGATCAAAAACGCGTGGATCAGTCCGACGATGAAGAGAACGACAAGTCGTCGTCGATAGAACGGGAGGAAGTTTTTGCCCTGCTCTTCCGCACGAAGCATTTGGATGGCGAGTCCGAGTCCGAAGAGGAACGAAAAGAGCGTGATGAACTTACCCTCCGCCGCGAACCGGATCAATCCTTGCGCTACACGATCGACGGTGCCCGTCCACCAATCGGTCGGCATGATGATAAGATAAACCGGTGAATTGAAGTACGCCATGTTCACGATGAGGATGCCGAAAATCGCGAAGCCGCGCAGGATGTCGATCGTCTCGATCCGTTCCTGCGGTTGGACGGGTTGGAATTGAACCTCGGTTGATGCAACGGTGTTCTGCATGCGTTCCTCCGCCGATCGATTGACGACTGAATCTATTTCAAATACACCATCTTCTGAGTTTTGGTGAAAGTTCCAGCTTCGATCCTGACAAAGTACACGCCGGTTACGAGTCCCCCTGCCTCCCACGAAGCCACGTACGATCCGGCCTCCACGTCACGATCGATGAGGGTCGCCACGAGCCTTCCGGCAAGATCATAGACGCCAAGCGTCACGTGAACGCGCTGCGGCACGGAGAACGGGATCGCCGTAAACGCGTTGAAGGGATTTGGGAAGTTCTGATCCAGACGGAATCCGGCAGGCGGAGCATCGGGCGGGATAGTGAACGGAGTGAGCAACGATGTCTCGTAGACGCCGTTTCCGTGCGTCACGGCGCGGAGCTTTCGATTTGAGGTGGAAATGCTCAAATCCGACACCATGACGGCGTCCGGTAGCCCATCGTTGAGAGAATGCCAGGTCGTTCCCCGGTTTGTTGTCAGGTAAACGCCCAGATCGTTTCCGATATAGACGTGGTGAGGGTAGATTGGATCGATCGCGATCGCGGATGTCGGAACATCGGGGAGCTTTGCTCCAATGTCGATCCAGCTCTTCCCCGTATTGGTCGTCTTGAAGAGATGCGAGGTGCCGAATCCTCCCAATGATACATAAGCAATCGATGCGCGGTGAGGATCGACAGCGATTTCCAGATAGTACCGGTCGGGAAGGTCTCGCGTGATGTTTTCCCATGTTCCTCCTCCGTTGGTCGAAACAAATATCCCGGCTTTCCACGATTCGGGAGCGGTCGCGGCGTAGATTGTGTCGGGAGTGGCTCGCGAGACCGCGAGACTAAGAACAGGATTCTGATCGAGAGACCGATTGCTGTTGAGCGTCTGCCAACTGCTTCCGCGATTGAACGATCGATACACCCGATCGCGCGCGGCATAGAGGAGATCAGGTACCGTCGGATGGAGCAGAAACGGACCGACGAATGCTGTCGTTGTGGAACTCGGAGGTGAGATACTCGTCCATGTGCTCCCTCGATCAAGGGATCGACGCAGGCTCAGATATTGACTCGAACCGTACATGATCTGCGGGTTGTTGGGAGCAATCGCCGTCATGGCTCCATCACCGCCGAGGACCCGAATCCATTCTAGAGATCCATCGTAAATGGCGGTTGCATTATCCTGCATTCCTCCGATTGCAAGGAGTGAATCGGAGGCAGAACTTGTGTATCCGCCGTAGAACTGGGTGGTCTGCAGGCCGCCGTTCAATCCCTCAAAACTCTCTCCACCATCCAACGATCGAAAGACGCCTCCGTCGGTGGCAAAATAGATCATGCGCGGGTTCGCGGGATGATATGCGATCGCGTGGTGATCGGCATGCGCATAGTCTCCCGGTCCTTCGGGACCACCGGCCGGGGTTTTCCCAAATGTCCACTTGTTCCAGTACGACTTCTGTCTCAGATTTGTGCCGCCGGTCGTCGATTTCCAGATATCGATGCCGCCGCAGATCACCTTGCTGGAATCCGTCGGGTCCACGCCCACATAGTGAGAATACCACCCTTGATAAGTCGCGTAGTCAAGCAACTCGACGATCTCCCAACTCGATCCGTGGTTCGTCGTCTTGCAGAGCCACGTTCCTGCGCCCGTGAACGATCCGTTTCCGATACTGACAAAAAGGATGTTTGGAGATGAGCGATAGATCGCAAAATTGGCCTTCCCTCCAAATGTCTCCGGCAGTCCGATTGTCATCTGCTCCCATGATGTGCCGCCATTGGTGGAGCGATAGAGACCATGCCCGGTACTCCGGAGTCCACCGCACGCGACATACACGTAGTTGGTATCCGACGGGTTGATCACGACGTCCATGGCCATGACGACAGGATGCACCCGTGTCCATGACACTCCCGCGTCGAACGAACGATACGTTCCTTCGGTTGTCGCGGCCCAAACGGTCGTCGGTTTTTTGGGATTGATTCGTACCGCCTGGACGCCGCGCCTTTGCTGATAGGACCAATCAAGACTCTTCGTCCAGGTTTGTCCTCCGTCGGTCGATTTCAGGATGCCAATCCCATAACTGCCTCGGGTTGTTCGGATATGGACGCTTGGTTGAGCACCCTGGTGACCGTACACCTCTCCTGTGCCGATGTAGATGATGTTCGTATCGGTGGGGTGAACGGCGATGGCTTTCACACTGAGCACCGGGAAACCGGTTCGGATTTGATGCCACGCCTGTGCGCCGACACCGCCGGTATAACTTCTCCAGAGGCCGCCGCTTGCAGAGCCCGCGTAGATCGTTGAGGGATTCAGAGGATTGATGGCGATGGAAAGCGTACGCCCGCCGATATTATGAGGACCGATCGATTGCCAGCGAGGGAGGAGCGCTCCTTTCAGGAACAAATTGGAAAGCGGCGGGAGAGAGGTTCGGGAATATTCGAAGCCGTGCGTGTAGGCTGCCTCAGGGATGGTGCGTTCCGGGTATGCGCGCGCAGCGTGCCAGAAATCGAGCGCCTCTTTCGCGCCGGACGTTCTTCGGCTCGTTCGGTCTGTCTGATGAACCTGCGACTCCGTCGTACTCCTGTGGCCAGCCGGGCGTACCGAAAGCACAACGGCCAAGACGAATGCAGTAATTCCGATCAGGAAGAGAGGTGGGAGGGATCTCATGCGCGTTGGCGGTCGGAAGTGGGCTGTATTCGTATTCGTCTAAGCGGTCGCGTCCACGATCAGGCAACCGCTGCGATATCGTCGTTCTTGTCCCCTCGTGGGCAAAAACATACGACTTTCGAGCGCGAATGTCAAAGGAAACCGACGGCTTCTACTTCCGAAACGAAACGCTGACTTCCCGATTGAGCTCCACCTTAATGCCCGGATATTTCTTCATCAGTCTCTTCGCGTCGCTGAGAGAGATTTCCTCGTACTCACTTGCTTCCTGCAAGAATCCTTCGGAATCGAGAAGATCGTCAAGGTTGATGGCGAACAATGTAATCACCGATCCCTTCCGGAATGACGCGTTGCTCTCCATCACGCGTCCCTCAACCTCAACAGTCGTCGAGAGCTCAAGGTCACCGACAAGCCATCGGGCAAGATCGAGTCCCTCGTCGTCGCGTGAACGCGATTTCCGTTCTTTTTTCACGCTGACCTCCGCGCGTTTCTCCTGCGGCATCAAGATGGTCAAGCGGGAAGGCTGTCCCTTGCTGAACCGGAACGTCACGTACTCATCCTTCATCTTCGGTCCTTCAGATCTTGTCTTCTTCGATCCTGTGCTGACGACGCGATCAGGGTTCTGGTTGAGACGAACCGTATTGATATCCGTGAACGCAAAGATGGCTCGATGGCCGCGGCTGTCCCTGCTCCGGATCCGACTGGAAGAGACGAACGTGACACCTTCCCCGTACGAACGGCTTCGGTCCCTGACTTCACTCCACTCGTCCTCTTTTTCGTCGAAAACCTCTTTGAGGATGGCGATGGATTTCCCGTATGTCACGGTTTCCTCAATCGTTCCGCTTCCGTCGGTGTTGACCTTGACCACTGTATGAACCTGCAGGCATCCGCTTGCGAGGAATGCAAGCGGCAAAAACATGAGGCAGAATGAACGAAGGTGCATGACTGTACTCCAAGTGTCGTGGCAGGATGGTAATCAAACGATATCAGAAATCTACGCATTTGTGAATTATTAGTTTCATGTGCCAGTGGATGGGATTGTTGAGGGAGGCCGGAACGGATAGATACTCGGCGTGGAACAACTGCACTCCCCTCATATCCCTCAATCGTGATCATGAGAGATCGTGGGGAAGCGATCCTTTCATTGAAGAGGTGTGTAGAGGTGTCAAGAAGGATACTCTCTGGTTTTGGAATTGAGACAATTATTTGCTATACGTAAGCGCTTTCATTTCGCTGAAATGTCTGTTTCTATCGATAGGATAACCAAATGTCCAAGAGAATTGGATTTGACGACGCGAAGTATCTTGAAACGCAAAGAGAAGCCATCCTGGAACGCGTCAAACGCTACAAGAACAAACTGTACCTCGAGTTTGGAGGGAAGCTTCTTCATGACTATCACGCATCGCGTGTTCTTCCGGGCTATGATCCGAACGTGAAAATGCGTCTCATTGGCCAGCTCAAGGACGAGGCTGAGGTTGTCCTCTGCATCTATGCGGGAGATATTGAGAAGCGGAAACTGAGAGCGGACTTCGGGGTCACGTATGATGTTGACACCCTCAAACTGATCGATGACTTGAGGGAGTGGGGTGTGGAGATATCAGCAGTCGTGATCACGCGCTTCAGCCAGCAGCCATCGGCACAGATGTTCAAAAACAAACTGGAACGACGCGGAATGAAGGTTTACACGCATCCGATCACCAAAGGCTACCCCACCGATATTGATCTTATGGTAAGCGACGAGGGATACGGGGCGAATGAGTACATTGAGACGACAAAACCGCTGGTGATCGTCACGGGACCTGGACCGGGGAGCGGAAAGCTCGCCACCTGTCTTTCACAACTCTACCATGATCATACGCGCGGCCTGGATTCGGGCTATTCCAAGTTCGAGACCTTTCCCATTTGGAACTTACCTCTCAAGCATCCGGTGAACGTGGCGTACGAGGCCGCGACGGCCGATCTTGGCGATATCAATCTGGTTGATCCCTTTCACCTGGAATCGTACGGAGTTTCGGCCATCAACTACAACCGCGATGTAGAAGTCTTCCCTGCATTGAAGAGGATATTGGAACGAATTACGAAAGCTGAATCACCATACAGATCCCCAACCGACATGGGGGTGAATTCAGTGGGATTTGCGATTACCGAAGACGGCGTGGTGCGAACGGCCGCAAAACAGGAACTGATCAGAAGATTCCTTCGCTACAGTTGCGAGTATAGCATGGGGTTTGTCGAGAAGGAGACTGTCCAGAGAGCCGAACTCCTGATGAAAGAACTGGACCTCAAGGAAACAGACCGAAGCGTCGTTCAGCCCGCGCGGGAAGCGGCGGAAGATGCGCGCCGCTCAGGAAAAGGAAATGAGGGGATGTTTTGCGGCGCTGCGTTGGAACTGGAGGATGGGACGATTATCACAGGAAAGAACTCTCCATTGATGCATTCCGCATCGAGTCTAATGCTGAACGCCGTCAAACACCTGGCTGGGATTCCGGACCAGATTCATCTCCTCTCTCCTGCCATCATCGAATCGGTTGCTCACCTCAAGGAAAAAATCTTGGGAGCAAAGACCGTGAGTCTGGATGTGGAAGAGGTCTTAATCTCGTTGAGCATCAATGCTTCCATCAATCCCTCGGCTCAGATGGCGCTTGAGAAGCTCAGCGCGCTGAGGGGATGTGAAGTACACCTGACCCATATTCCCACTTCGGGGGATGAAGCCGGACTCAGACGGCTGGGCGTGAACGTGACGAGTGACCCGATTTTCTCGAGCCGATACCTCTTCGTTTCGTAAGGAGCTGATGGGAGACGAGGATAGGAAAACAACATTAGCAGAACCAGGCAAGCGGAGTTATGCTTCGTTCGGAGAGTCTCGGCGAATCGGCCTTCGGGCACCGCGTGAGGACAACGCCTTAGATGCCGAGAATCCGGGGCAGTTCTGTCACGGAGACGATGCGGCAATCGGGATCATCGAACTCAGAGCTGGCAAATTCGCTTCTGACGCCGATGAAGCGGACGTTGGCGGCTCTGGCCATCTCATAGTCGGCTAACGCGTCGCCAACATACATCACCTCGGACGGCTGGACCTGAAGGTCCCGCAGCGCAACCTCAAGGCCGTCCGGCGATGGCTTTGGGTTCTGGATGTCGTCCCCCGTTACGATCGTTCTGAACAAATGCGCGATTCCCGTTCTCTCAAGATCGTTGAAGACGCGAGTTTTGGATCCGGATGTCACGAGTCCGAGGAGGAAATTCTTCTCGAGCTTTGTGAGAGTCTCCCGCACGCCGGGGAGGAGCGTGGCGTGTTGTTTCTGGGCCTCCTCAATCCAGCAGGCGTCTGCCGCGCTCCAGTGTTCTTTTGGCAGTCCGAATGCCTCGTAGGTGTGGTACCAGTTGGGGGAGTACGAGTTCAGGAACTTCTCTTTTGTGACTTCGATGCCGAATCGCGCGAACATGAATTCGTACGCTTCATAGTGTACGGAAAATGAATCCAGCAACGTTCCGTCGAAATCAAACAGGAGTGCCCTGAATTGATTGCTCGTATTTCTCTTGTCGCGGGCGCCTAACGGTGGATTCGGTTTTGGCATACGGAGTTCAATCTACTCCTTCCCGCGCCTCAAGTCAAGCAACCGGAAAAGCGTGCAAACACCACGTTGCTAGTGCGCCTGACCGAATTCAAACCATTGATGCACATCCCGGATCAGCTTTTCGTGATCGAGCTTCAAGTGATCGTACATTCTCGCGTTTTCGATCCCGATGCCGCCCAGGTCGGTCAACCCGGAAATGAATTCGTTGTCCAGATCGGAGAATTCCCGAGGTTCCGAGCAATAGATCCGGAGAACACCGATAATGTTCTCCCTCACGTAGATCGGAACTGAAAGGATTGACGCGATTCCCTCTCTCTTCGCCTTTTCGGGATACTGAATTCTGGGATCGGATGTTGCATCCGGAATCCAAACCCACGTTCCGGTCAGACATTCCGAGATGCTTTTTTCCAGACTGATCGGTCCCTTGCGGATATATGCGTCGCTCAAGCCGTGCGAGGCGCTCACTCTCCATTGCTTCCGGTCCTGATCGAGCAGGTAGATTGAACATGCCTTGACGCCGAGCAGCCGTACCGTATTTTCGGCGATCACATCAAGGACTTCGCCGTAGTCCAGGGACGAGTTGATCTTCTTGCACACATCTTTGAAGGACTTGAGATACTCCATTTCCTTGGTTTGCATGGTCTCCCTCCTTTCCTCATGGTGTGCGGAAAATGATCTTGCCTCCTCAACGCGAGACACGCGTGAGAGTTCACCGCCGGTGTCTTGAGCGATTGAGAATGAGGACTATGTGTGAGGAATTGCTTCCCCGGAGGGGAGGGCGAGGGTCCCGTTGGAGTGGAATGCCTTGCGAAGCTGCAGAGGTCGTGGAAATCTTGTTTCTGTTCGTAAGGGATGCGGTCGACGCTGTTTTTGGGGCATTCGTGTCGGCCTGTACTCCACGAGCACCACGCCTTCCCACTTCCCTTGGTATCTACTGATAATGTAGTGCTTCGGTCATCTGCAGTCAAGAGGTGTGGCGCAAGTTTCGAGTTACTCGCGCACGATTGTCGCAGGACCACAACAGGAACTTTTCCGGTTTTGGCGGTAAGCATTTGTTGATGTGATCTTCCGCGCGCGATCTGGTGGCTCAGCGCTCCTCATGCATCTTCGTGCGTCGCTGAAGTTTGCGGGGAAGGATTGGTTGGTTGTGCTAGAATAGAGCCGGATCTCCCAAACGAGACTGCGAATTTCGCTAAGTCGACATACCTCCAAACGGCCTGCTTCTTATCAATGGGAGGTTTAAAAATTGGATGCTCTTTGTACATGCCTAGGAAGGTTAGGTTAGTGCTGCCTCATGCTTGCTGTGCAGTGCCTTCATGGAGTAATTTCTGATTCGGGTGGCGGGTTCAAATCTACTCGTTCCCCGATCTGAAATTAAATCAACTGGCACGGATTCGGCTCATTCATCCCTGGGTGACTCATTTCTCCTTTCATCCCGCGCTGGCTCTCGAAATCGTTGGCGCTGTGGGAGAGGTGATTGAGAGCGCGTTCAATTTCGGTGCGCTAGCAAAACGCCAATCGGATCGTCTTCTCTCTGGGCACCGAAATTGCGGCCTTGTGCGGTTGGAGACGATTTTGCGGGATTCGATTTCGAGAGGCTTTCTTTGTTACTTTCTTTGGCCACAAAGAAAGTAAGCACAAAGAGTCGCACAATGGCAGAGCTCCTCATTGACGGCTGTTTCTCGTTAACACCCTCCGCACCTTGAGGCAGATCATCTCCGCGTCACACCCTCCAGAGATTGCTCTGCATAACATATTTATCTTCCCTCTTGACAACACGACATATTTGTCGTATCCTCCCTCAGGCAGTTCGATCGTGTTTTGAACCCCGTTTTCGGACCACTTCCCATGTTCCGTACCATCGCCGGCTGGCTCTTCGATGCATATCCATCCCCGCAGGGGATCACCCTCTGGTTCATCGACCGCAACGGTGAGAAGCACGTAGCGCTCTTTCCCTTTACTCCCTCATTCTTTCTGCACCTGAATGATGGCGATATTGCGCGTGCGGAGGTGCTGGCGCGGCGTTCACCGGCTCCATTGACGCTGACACGAACGGAACGGCGCGAAATCTATTCCAACAATATCTGGAATGTCCTGCAGATCTCCGTTCACGATGCGACGCAGTTCAAGGCCGTGTCGTCGTACTATGCGCGCTTCTTTCCTCACTTCGCGTTCTTCAATTCCGATCTTCTGCCGGCACAACTCTTTTTCTACGAGACACAGCTCTTTCCTCTCGCATATGGTGAGTACCGTATCGATGACAACGGCCGGTTGATGGAGTGGACGCTCCTTGATGGACGCGAGCGTGTGGAGTACGAACTTCCTCCCCTTGCCATCATGATTATCCGGAATGCCAACGATTTTGTTCCTCCGAAATACCAGCGTACCCTGCAGCTCGAAATCGAGTACGACGGAACGACCTGTACTCTCGAGCAGGAACACCCGCGTGAAGTTCTCGAAACGCTGAACTGGCATCTCTATCGCTTCGATCCCGACATCATTCTCACTGAGTACGGCGACGCCGTTCTTCTTCCCAAGCTTGTCGATCTCTCGCGTCGCATGAATCTTCCCCTCCTTCTCAACCGCGACCAGGGAACGGACTACAACGTATCGCGCGAAACGAGCTTCTGGCAGTACGGCAAGGTGGTACACAAAGATGGCGCGTTTGAGCTCGCGGGGCGATGGCATGTGGATGTCGATAATTCGTTTACGGTGGTGGAATCGGATCTGGACGGCCTGTTCGAGCTGGTGCGACTGACCCAGATACCGGGACAGAGACAGGCACGGGCGAGCATCGGGACCGGCCTTTCATCGCTTCAGCTTTCGTGGGCGTATCGGAACGGCATTCTCATTCCGGCGAAGAAGCGGGAACCGGAAGAATTCAAACCGGCATCCACGCTCCTGCTGGCCGATCGGGGGGGACTCATTTTTCAGTCCCCCGTCGGATATCACGATGACATCGCTGAGCTTGATTTCGTCTCGATGTACCCATCAATTATGGTGAACCATAATGTTTCTCCGGAAACGGTAAACTGCCGCTGTTGCGAGAACACGAAGGTGCCGGAGCTGGAGTACACGATTTGTGAAAAGCGGCAGGGAATTATTCCCTCCACGCTGAAGATGGTGGTGGAGAAGCGGGCGTACTATAAACAGAAGAAGAAGGAGTTCAAGGGGAAGGATGATGCGCTGTTTCACCGGTACGACCGACGGCAGAATTCTCTTAAGTGGATGCTGGTGTGCTGCTTCGGATATCTGGGATACAAGAACGCGCGTTTCGGCCGCATTGAAGCGCACGAATCGGTGAATGCGTTCTCCCGCGATGCAATCTTGTTGGCCAAAGAAATCGCCGAGAACCAGGGATATGAGCTTGTCCATGCGATCATTGACTGTATGTGGCTCCGCAAGCCGGGGGCGACCGAACGCGATTATGAAGATCTCTGCCGCGTGATTGCCGGGCGCGTCGGCATCGATATTTCGCTTGAAGGAATGTACAGCTGGATCGTCTTTCCGGCTTCGAAGATGGATCCTGTGATGCCAACGGCCAACCGGTATGCCGGACTGTACCGGCATGGCGAGCTGAAGATCCGTGGAATCGAATCGCGCCGGCATGACACGCCGAAGTTCATCAAAAATATGCAGGCGGCAATGCTGTCACGCATGAATGTGGCCCGGAACACCGAAGAGGTTGAAGCGATGGTGCCGGACCTGCTCGATATCGCGGGGGGATATGTGTCGCTGCTGCGAAGCGGCCGCGCCAATCCGATGGATCTTGTTCTGCGGCGACGAATTACCAAAGAGCCGGAAGAGTACACCAACAACAGCATCAGTGCGGTTGTCTCGAAGATGGTGGATGCCATGGGCATTCATCTTGCCGCCGGTGAATCGATCGAGTTCATCATCCTTGATCAGTCGGGGAAGAAGAAACCGGAGAAGGCGAAACCGATTGCGCTCTACGCGTTTGAGGATGGATACGATATCGAGAAGTACACGGAGCTCGTGCTAAAGGCGATTGAAACGCTCCTGCTGCCGTTCGGTTATCCGATGGAAAGGCTGGAAGAGCACTTTGATATTCCAACACCTCGTCGAACACGTGCCGTCAGGGAAATGAATCGTTTCCAACGCCGGCAGATTCCGCTGGTGAAAGAGCTATCGCTCTTCGAGGGTCTGGATGTATAGTCGTCCTTCGACTTCGCTCAGGACGACTTCCTGCCCGTGGCAGGCGGGCGCTCAGGACGACTTCCTGCCCGCGGCAGGCGGGCGCTCAGGACGACGACCGGCCAACCGTCACCCTGAGCGCAGTCGAAGGGTGACGTGAGAGCGAAATGTCATTCCGCTCACAATTGAAACTCTATTCTCTTTTGCCTATTATGCACCACCATTCATGACCATCATGCACTCCCGCGCCGATATTGCACGCCAGCTTGTCCACGTCTGCCATCGTCTCGCCGAAAAAGGATTTGTCACCGCCACCGACGGCAATGTCAGTGCACGGCTCTCCAGCGGCAATATCCTCACCACACCCACCGCCCTGAACAAAGGAAGAGTGACCGAGAGCGATCTGGTGGAAATTACGCGAGATGGCAAGCCGATGACCTTCGGACGGCGCCCCTCGACGGAAATCGACATGCATCTGTTTATCTACCGGGAGCGGCCGGATGTGCACGCGGTCGTGCACGCGCATCCGACCTATGCGACCGGGTTCGCGACTGCCCGGATTCCATTGACGGATTGCCTCTTTCCGGAAGTCATTGTGGGCCTGGGAGCTGTTCCGCTCGCACCGTATGCCACTCCATCGACACGCGAGGTGACCGATTCGCTTGTCCCGTTTGTACAGCAGACGAACGCGATTATGCTGGCAAACCATGGTGTGGTGACGTATGGAGCCGATCTTGATGACGCGTATTTCAATATGGAAAAGGTGGAACACGCCGCGCATATTGCCTTCGTGGCGCATATGCTCGGAGGACCTCAACTGCTCACCTCCGAGCAGGTGGAGCGACTTCGTACGATTGCCCAATCAAGCTACGGAAAAGATGTGACAGGCATGCTGGAATGCCGGACAGCCCGCCAGATCGGTGCCGCGCCAGCTGAACGGTCTGACGCATCGGAAGAAGAGGTGAAACAGCTCATCCGTGAAGTCCTCACAGAGCGGCTCCGGAAACCAATCACATTATCACAGAACAAAGCGTGAACAGGAAAATCCGTGTGGGTGTCGTGTTTGGAGGCCGATCGGCCGAGCATGAAGTGTCGCTCGTCTCTGCTGCCTCCATCATCAGAGCGCTGGACAAGGAGCGGTACGATATCTTGCCGATTGGAATCACGCCGGAAGGTCGATGGCTCTCGTCGCAGGAGGCCGTGACGCTTCTGAAACAAAAGGCGCGCATCGACCACCTGCCGGAACATGTTCTCACTCCCGATCCGCGCAAGAAAGGGCTTGTGCCTCTCAATCATGCCGGAGCATCGTCGGAAACTCATCCGGTAGATGTCTTCTTTCCGGTCCTGCACGGTACCTATGGGGAGGATGGAACGATCCAGGGATTGTTCGAGCTGGCGGACGTGCCGTATGTGGGAGCGGGGGTGTTGGGTTCGGCCGTCGGGATGGACAAGGTGGTGCAGAAACAATTGCTTCAGCACGCAAAACTTCCTGTTGCCCCGTTCCTCTGGTTTACACACGATGGATATCGAACGAACGCAAAGAGATGGATTGCCGCGATCGAGCAAGAACTTCGATATCCCTGTTTTGTGAAGCCGGCCAATTCCGGTTCGAGTGTCGGGATTTCCAAGGCACACAACCGGAAGGAATTGTTGTCATGGATTGAGCTCGCGGGAGAGTACGATCGGAAGATCATTGTGGAGCGCGGTGTTGCGAATGCGCGTGAGATTGAATGCAGTGTGCTGGGGAATGACGATCCTGTTGCCTCTCTCCCCGGCGAGATCGTTCCGTCAAACGAGTTCTACGACTACGATGCGAAATATGTGGATGGGAAGTCGACGGCAATCGTGCCGGCCAAGTTGCCGAAAGCACTTGTGAAAAAGATACAGCGGCTTGCGTGTGATGCTTACCGCGTGCTGAATTGTGAAGGGATGGCCCGCGTTGATTTTCTCATTCCACGGACGCTGAAGAAACTCTATGTCAGCGAGGTGAACACGATTCCCGGTTTCACCGCGATCAGCATGTATCCGAAGATGTGGGAGGCCTCGGGATTGCCATATCCCAAACTGCTTGATCGGTTGATTGAACTTGCCATCGAGCGGCATGCGGCAAAGAACAAGTTGAAAACAACATACCAACCAAAGAAAGATTGGTATAAGGAATAGTCTTCCTCCGCGTACCTCTGCGTCCTCTGCCCTCTGCGATTCGCTGTTCAAAAGCAAATCGCAGGGGCGCGGAGGACGCGGAGTGACGCAGAGGTAAGTGAGACCGAACGGAGATGAGGAGTAATGGAAGGTGATTTCTACAGACCGGCTCCTGCCCGGCACCGGGTGAAGGATGGACTGAAACGGCTCGTGAAAAACCGGCGACGACTGGTTGTGATTGTTCTGGGATTCATCCTCCTGATGTACCTTCTCTTCGATAACAAAGGAATCCTTGCGCGCATCGGACTCGAGATGAAACAATCAGAGATGGAGCAGAAAGTTGAGGAAGCAGAAGCGGAAACGAAGCAGCTTCAACAGCGCCTGAAAGGACTGCAGGGAGACAAGCAAACCATCGAGAAAACCGCGCGCGAGAAGCATGGAATGGCGCGCGAGGGCGAGACCGTCTACCGCATCAAACCGCAGGAGTAACCCGTGGGAGTACGAGATGCACAAGATCGTCGTCAGAGCATGTGTTGTCCTCTTCATCAGTTCCTGCACCAGCATCGCCGATCACGCCGAACCGCTGTTCGACATCCGCGTTATCAACTCGTCCGAAGCTCCGCAGTTCATCGACTATGAACGGACGTACGAATACAACTTCTCTTCCGTCAATCCCGAATCTGTGCTGACTGTCTTGTGGAAAAACGGCTTCAAGATTTCGCAAGCGTGGCTTCCGATCGACTATCGCTGCAAAGATATGATCGGCGCGCGGCTCACCGTGGAACTGGTAAAACCGGATGAGAGAATGAAGAGTTTCGATTTCCGGAACGGCACCGGCCGACTGAGTTGCGCATCACAGCTGATGTGGTACAGAATATTGAACTGAAGCATTCTTCCGCACGATTCTTCAATCTTCAATTACTAATCTCCAATTTCCTATGTCGGACCTCTTCTCCAACGACAAATTGCCCGACCGCCGCAAACCAGCTCCGGTCTCCGCGCCGCTCGCAGAACGAATCCGACCCAAAACGCTGGAGGAGTTCGTCGGACAGCAGCATCTGATCGGAGCGGGGAAACCGCTGAGACTGATGATCGAGCAGGATGCGGTGTCGTCGATGATTTTCTGGGGCCCGCCGGGAACCGGAAAGACGACGCTCGCCCGGATCATCGCCAATCACAGCAAGTCAGATTTCCATCAGCTCAGCGCCGTGGCTGCAGGGGTGAAGGATGTGCGTGAAGTGATTGCCCGCGCGGAGAAGGTCCGGAAGCATCAGCACACATCGACTCTCCTCTTTATCGACGAAATCCACCGCTTCAATAAGGCACAGCAGGATGCGCTGCTCCACAGTGTGGAAGAAGGAGTGATCACGCTGATCGGGGCAACAACCGAGAATCCATCGTTCGAAGTGATTGCGCCGCTTCTCTCCCGCTGTCCGGTCTATACGCTCGAATCGTTGGGACAAGACGAGCTGAACAGCATCATTGATCACGCGCTCCGGACCGATATTGTTCTTTCGAAGCGAAAGATCGCGATCGAGGATCGTGAGTACCTCATGCTCCTTTCGGGCGGAGACGGGCGCAAACTGTTGAACGGGCTGGAGAACGCCGTCCGCCTCACGAAACCGGAACCGGATGGGAGCGTCACGGTAACGAAGAAGAAGATCGAAGAGGCATTCCAGCGGAAATACACGCTGTACGACAAGGCCGGCGAGCAGCACTACGATATCATCTCCGCGTTCATCAAGAGTCTGCGCGGAAGCGATCCCGACGCCGCGGTCTACTGGATGGCCCGTATGCTCGACGGCGGAGAGGACCCGAAGTTCATCGCGCGGCGGATGGTGATTCTTGCATCCGAGGATATCGGCAATGCCGATCCGTATGCGCTGACGCTCGCGACATCGTGCTTCACGGCGATCGACTATGTCGGCATGCCCGAAGCGAGGATCATCCTGGCGCAAACGGCAGCGTATCTGGCCTCGGCTCCGAAAAGCAATGCGTCGTATCGCGCGATCGAATCGGCCTGGCACGACGTGCGCACGCTCCCGAATCTCCCTGTCCCTCTTCATCTCCGCAACGCCCCCACAAAGCTGATGGAAGATCTGGGGTACGCGAAGGACTACAAGTACAGTCACGACTTCGACGACCATTTTGTCGAACAGCAGTACCTGCCGGATAATCTGAAAGAGAAGACGTACTACGAGCCGACGGAGATGGGAAAAGAAAAGGATATCAAAGCCCGGCTCAAAGCATTGTGGAAAAGGAGGCAGAAGTGACCTCCCGGGAACGAATGGCGACGGCGATGCGTCTCGGGATTCCCGATCGTGTGCCGGTGATGTGTCAGCTTTCCCTGGGACACTATTTTCTTCATGCCGGTCTCAAACCGATGGACATCTGGTACACATCGGAGGGATTTGCCGAGGCGCTTGTGACTTTGCAGAAGCGCTACCGCTTCGACGGCATTCTCGTCAACCTCCCCGGGCGGGAGCCGGACTATGAGGATTTCATTGAGAGCATCGAACGCGGCGACAGAGAGAGCATCATCCGTTGGAAGAACGGCGACTACACCCTCTTTCCCGACGATGACAACCCGCACTACTTTCAGTCGGATGGAACGAGATACTTTCCTGCGTTTGGGGAGATTGATCCGGAACAGCTCTACTACGTGGAGCCGTGGGATGTCGCGGACATCTCGTATCCGCACATGTGGGGATTGAGAGAGGAGGGGCGCGCTTTCCATGATTTCTTTCCATCGTGCCACTTCGACACAATCCGGAAAGTACGGGAGAAAGCGGGGGAGAGTGTTTCGCTTCATTCAGAGATCTATTCTCCCTGGTCGCAGTTCCTCGAGCTGTTGAACTATGAACATGCGCTCGTTGCGATTCTCGATGATCCGGGAAAAGCAAAGGCGTGTCTCGAACGATTGACGGAAGGCGCGGTCGATCTCGCGACGAGGCAGGCATCGTGCGGCGTGGATGCTGTTCTCATCTCCTCTGCCTTTGCCGGCGGTGGATTTCTCTCGCCGCAGCATTACGAGGAATTTGTTCTTCCGTACGAGAAGAAAGTGATTGAGGGAATTCATGCGAAGCATCCTATGCCGGTCTACACGCACACGTGCGGCAGTATCGGTGATCGTCTTGACCTGATGGTCGCAACGGGAACGAACGGTATCGACACGCTCGATCCTCCTCCGCTCGGCACTGTTGATCTCGCAGAAGCAAAGAAAGCTCTCGCGGGACGAACGTTCATCAAAGGGAACATCGATCCGGTGAACACGCTGCTTCTCGGGAACAGTGAGACGGTCAGGAATGATGTGAAACGGCGTCTCGGTATCGGGATGCCCGGAGGTGGATACATTCTGAGCTCCGCCTGCTCCGTCTCGCCGCACACGCCGCGCGAGAATATTGAAACGCTTGCTCTTGTCGCCGAAGAAGCGGGGGTGTACTGATGCCATCCGTGCAGTCAACGTCTCTTGTCCGCAGCTCAGCGCAAAACATGGCGCAAGCCTTCCGTGAGCCGCGCGGAAAAGTCTATCTCCTTTACGGGGACAACCTCGTCTTCCAGTTTTCACACCGCATCGGGGCCTCGCTTGCAGGGCAGGGGGGATCGATTGCCGTCGTCGACGGAGCGAACCGATTTGATGTGCACGCGGTCGTGCGATTCGCGCAGGAGCGTCGTCTTGATCCCGAGGCACTGCTCGACCGGCTATACATTTCGAGGGGATTCACCTGTTACCAGATGGAGGCCGCGGTGGCCGAGCGACTTCCCGGCTTTCTCAAGCAGATCGGTTCTCACACGGCGTTTATTTTCGGGTTGCTCGATACGTTGTACGACGAGCAGGCGCCTCTTCGTGACGTCCGGGCGATTCTGAAACGTGTGGTGAGCACACTGAATACGATGAAGGATGAGGGGATTTCAATTCTCCTGACGTGCAGTGATTGGAGGGTTCATCCCGAGGAGCGCAATCAATTGTTTGCGGAACTGAAACGCTCTGTCGATCGTGTGTATCGTCTGGAGATGGGTGAAGAGAAGACGCCACAATTGTACCTTGAGCGGGAACGACACGATGCCGCTGTGCCCCGACCGCTGAAGAAGGGAGAGAATACCGATGGGAAGAACCGTACGAACGTTCACAAACATTATTGACGACGAGATTGCCAGCTGGTCGACGTACCGGCATGCACTGCGCAAGGAGGATCAGGAGGCATTTGACGATCTCTTTCGCGCGGCACGGCATCATCTCGCGGAAAACTTCTATGCGATGCGGACCGTTCCGTTTGAGAGTATCATGATCTCTGTTGCGATTGAACAACAGAAATCAATCAAGGCCCTCCAGAAGCAGGTTGCCGATCTGGAGGCCCGCGTAGTGAACGGTCCGTCCAGCCGTCAGGCAGAATCATGACACGTGAGCGCAGAAGATTGCCGACGCGAGAACATCAGGGCTCAGATTTGGGACTGAAATGTCGAAAAACCCCACAACTCCGGACTGTTAGTGCCTCAACGACCGGGATCTCCCGCAGCGTCGCGCGATAGGTACCAGTAGCGTCCGAAAGCAATCCCGAGGATGTTTTCCCTAGCGTGGGAACGAATTCAATCTCCTTGACATTCGATCCTTCCTTTGCTACACTTCCATCAGAACTCGGTGAGATCGCCGATGCCGTGATTTGCTTCCGAAGACGAAACCCAGACAACTCTCCCCTTCCTCTACACGCGTCTAGGGTGCAGAACTCTACTCAACCATCCCTCGCCGAAACACGGAAGCAAATCTTCTTTTCGACCGCTGAGCGATAATCGCTCCCGAGTTTGTCGTAGCCTCATCGATCCGGATCCGGATGACTTTGAAATCAAAGGAGGCCCGCAGTGAATGCGTCTGTGAACCATGGAGGCAAGCGCGGGAACGGGACGGAGAATGGGATTGTGGGGAAGAGTCCCGCGATCTTGTCAATTCTTGATCAACTCAAAAGCATTGCGCTCTCCGACAATACGGTTCTCCTCATCGGCGAAACGGGAGTGGGGAAGGAGCGATTTGCGGAGTACGTTCATCAGAAGAGCGTCCGCCGGTTCAAACCCCTCGTCAAGATCAGTGTCTCAACCCTGCCGCGCGAGCTTGTTGAAAGCGAGTTGTTCGGCCACGAACGCGGCGCCTTCACCAGTGCATCCGCGGAAAAAAAAGGGCTCTTCGAAATCGCGAACGGAGGGACTCTCTTTCTCGACGATATCGACGACCTCCCCTTTGAGATGCAGCCGAAGCTGCTGCGCTCGTTGGAATCGCGCGAGATCCACCGGATCGGCGGAACCCGATCGATCCCGATCGATGTCCGGTTCATCGCATCGACGAAGGTGAACCTCAAGGATCTCGTCGATCAGGGTCGCTATCGATCAGACTTGTTCTATCGCCTCAGTGTTGTTCCTGTCACCATTCCGCCTCTGCGGGAACGCCGCGAAGATGTTCCGCTGCTCCTGAGTCACTACCTCCGAGAATTCCTGCCTGAGAAAGAAATCGAGATATCCAGGGATGCCCTTCGCGCACTCACCAACTACTCGTGGCCCGGAAATATCCGGGAATTGGTGAATCTCGTTCTCCGACTTCTCGTTTTTGTGAACGGTAAGATCACCGCCGACGATCTTCCACGAGAAATCAGAGAAGAAGAGCCGATTGAGATGCTTCTGTCCAGCTGCACAAAATGCCTGACGGAGGAACGGGGTAGCTTCAGCGAAATCGTTTCATGCCTCGAAACAAGACTGCTCCGTCACGCATTGGAGCTGAGTGACGGAAACAAGTCGCGCGCGGCGAAACTCCTCGGAATGAAACTCTCCACGTTTCGAGATAAAATCTTGCACTACCAGCTAACGGACTTCCGCTAGGAAATCGGCGGTTTTCCGCCACATCATTTCCAAAGAACGGCAATTCCTTTCATTCTTCATCGATCCCCACTGGCACACTGATTGCAGTGCTTGGCAGGTTTCACTCTCATCACAATTCCTGCCGAGTCGATGCTTACTCTCGCTCTGTGCATCAGACCACGAGCTCACGCGTTTGTACGATCACCGTCGTACTCACACGTTCTTTCGTACGCTCACCTCATCGACGACGGTCGGCGTCTCCGACCGATGAACACGAACAGATTTCAGGTTGCTCCATGAACAGTCTCTCTACGCCAGGATTGGTGCGCGATGTCCGCAGGTTCGGTACCTTTGATGCGAACGCCTGTCTCAACTGCGGCACGTGCACGATTGTCTGCGATCTCTCCAACGGATCAATATCGTTTCCCCGCCGGACTCTCCGCAAGGCCCTCTTGGGACTCAAGACTTCGCTCCAGGGGAGTCTGGAACCATGGCTCTGCCACGATTGCGGCGACTGCACGATCTATTGTCCGAGGCAGGCAGAGCCGCGTCAATCGATGAACACGCTCAGAAGGTATCTCGCTGCGCAATATGACATTACCGGCCTCACCTCGAAAGTTCTCACCTCACGGGTATGGGGAATCGGAGCAAATGTGTTTGTTGCTCTTCTTGTGTTTGCTCTGGCACTGGCCTATCACCTGTACTATGTCGAGCTGGAAGTCTCAGATCTGCTGACGATGCCCACCGGGATGGAGCACATGTTCGATCTGATCGAGCAGTTTACGATCGTCGTTTTCGCGATTCCTCTGCTCGTCATGCACGCCAACGCGTATCGGATGTACCGATTCAACGCGCTTCAGCCGGCTGGGCCACGAATTCCGTTTCGACACTATCTGGCCGAAGCCAAGACCATCGTCGTGCATATGGTCTCGCACAAGAACATCAGAAAATGCGTTCAAGCGGTTCACCAGAAACGGTGGAAGAAGCACTGGCTGCTGGGTCTGGCATGCACAATCAAGTTCGTGATCGTTATCTTCTTCCTGAGTTGGTTCCAGACAGACAGTATCTACCCTGTGTATCATCCGCAACGATGGCTGGGGTATTTCGTCACGATTGTGCTGATTGTCGTGCCTATCGATATCATCGTTGGCCGAATCAGGAAGCGCGAAGAAATGCACAAGATCTCGGATCCCGATGATTTCGTTCTTCCCGTCATGTTGCTCCTCGTGGCGTTGAGCGGGATTGCCCTTCACATTTTCCGATATCTCGAATTCGCGTTGACCGCGCACTTCCTGTATGCGGTCCATCTCGCTGTCGCCGTTTCGCTCGTTATCGTAGAACTCCCGTTCGGCAAGTGGTCCCATGTGATCTACCGGCCCCTTGCCCTCTTCTTCCAGGCTGTGAAAGAGCGTGCCGCGAGGGAAACGGCTGTTGTTCCAACTCATCACGCGGGCAATGAACTTGCGACCAAGGAGGCACAAGCCGCATGAACGAAGAACCTCAGAACAAGAAAATCGGCGCAGCGTTGGTGGTCGGAGCCGGCATCGGCGGAATGCAGACCGCGCTCGATCTGGCGGAATCTGGTATCAAGGTCTATCTGGCGGATTCTAAACCCTCGATCGGTGGAGTGATGGCACAGCTCGATAAAACGTTTCCGACAAACGACTGCGCCATGTGCACGATCGCTCCCCGACTGGTCGCGATTGGGAGACACAAGGACATCGAGCTCATCACGCTGTCGACGCTCAAGAACATTCACGGGGACCCCGGCAACTTCAGAGTCACGCTGCACAAGAAGGCCCGATACATCGATGAGACGGCGTGCACCGGCTGCGGTTCCTGCGTGGCCAATTGCCCGGTCCGGCTCAAGCCACAACCGTTGAACGGTGAATCTATAATTCAGCTTGCTCCGGAAGTGAAAGAGCGAGTCGATCAGATCATTGGTGAACACCGTCATCGGCGCGGACCGCTCATGCTGGTCCTGCAATCGCTCAATGCGGCGTACAACTACTTCCCCGAAGATGTCCTCCGGTACGTAGCCCTGGAGATGCGAATCCCCCTCACACAAATTCTGAGGGTTGCCACGTTCTACAACGCGTTCAGTCTCAAACCGAGGGGCAAACACCTCGTCAACGTCTGTATGGGAACGACCTGCTATGTCCGCGGGAGCGAACGACTGATGGATAAGTTCTCCGACGCACTGGAGATCAAGCTGGATGAAACAACTCGCGATATGCAGTTTACGCTTAAGAGCGTTCGCTGTATCGGATGCTGCGGGTTGGCCCCTGCGGTGATGGTGGGTGAACAAGTCTTCGGAAAGCTAACGGCTCGTGAAGTACCGGGTATCATTCAAAAGTACAGGACGGTAACCTAGTGGACTGTTACCATAATTAACTGAAAATTCAGTATCTTGCATGCATTCTCTCATGTATCACATTCAATGGAGGATGTGTGCGCAAACAAAAATATCCCGTTAACCTGAGCAAGAAGCAGCGGAACGA
>Ga0194127_10000042_pt1 | contig 170688 bp, 150 predicted proteins | sample TA2KigC100mmetaG_FD_148624 | JGI IMG/M metagenome (GOLD analysis project Ga0194127, IMG submission 148624) | Freshwater microbial communities from Lake Tanganyika, Tanzania - TA2015036 Kigoma Deep Cast 100m | ecosystem: Environmental > Aquatic > Freshwater > Lake | place: Tanzania: Lake...
GGAAGTTCGCCGCGCTCTTCCTGCGCGCGTGCGACGTTGCGGTATGCATTCTCGACCAGGACAATCGACGCATCGACAATTACGCCGATGGCGATGGCGATGCCCCCGAGGGACATGATGTTCGACGTGATGCCCAGATGTTTCATGAAGATGAAGGCAATCAGCACCGCGATGGGGATTTCAATGATGACGCGGAGAACACTCCGGACGTGGAGGAGGAAGATCATCACGATAATGCTGACGACGATGGCCTCTTCGACGAGCGCGTTGCGAAGCGTATTGACGGCCGCCGTGATGAGATCGCTCCGGTCGTATGCCGGGATGATTTCGACGCCCGGGGGAAGACCCGGCTTGATCTGTTCGAGTCGCGCTTTCACCCGGTCAATGACATCTTTGGCATTTTCATCATACCGCATGACGACGATTCCACCGACCACCTGTCCCTTGCCTTCTTTTTCGAGAGATCCCCGTCTGATATCACCCCCGATCTGGACGTCGGCGACGTTGTGAACATAGATCGGTGTTCCGTTCTGACCGGTTCCAACGATGATGGTTTCGATGTCTTTGATGGACTGAATATATCCCTGTCCCCGCACGAAATACTCCGCATCCGAAACTTCCAACAGCTTTCCGCCAACGTCGTTGTTGGATCGCATCACAGCGTATTTGATATCCGAGAGTGAAACGCCGTACGCCTTCAGTTTGAGCGGATCGACATCGACCTGATATTGGCGGACATAGCCCCCGACGGAAGCGACTTCGGCGACACCGTCGACTCCCTGCAAATACAGTTTCACATACCAGTCCTGAATTGCGCGGAGGGTGCCGAGATCGTACGCACCTTCGACAGTATACCAGTAGACGTGACCGACGCCGGTCCCATCGGGTCCAAGTTGCATCTTTGCCCCGACAGGGAGAGCGGCCTGAACCGTGGAGAGCTTTTCGAGCACTCTGCTTCGCGCCCAGTACGGGTCGGTCGATTCCTCGAAGATGATGTAGATGAAGGACATGCCGAACATCGATTGGGCGCGTACGGCGTGAACCTCGGGCACACCTTGCAGCGCCGTCACGAGAGGAAAGGTGATTTGATCCTCAACAAGCTGTGGTGCGCGGCCCATCCATTCGGTGAAGACGATCACCTGATTCTCTGACAGATCGGGGATGGCATCGAGCGGCGTATGACTCACAGCCCATATTCCCCACCCGACGACGATGAGGTACATGAGGATGATGATGAATTTGTTGCGGGCACTGTATTCTATGATTCGTTCGATCATGGTTCACATTCCTTGCGTATGGTCATGGTTGGTGGGGACACATCATCACTCGTCCATGACGATAATCTTGCCATGCAGCATATTCATTCCGCACGAAAAGTGGATCTCGCCCGCCTTCGAAGGTGTAATGGTGATCGTTGTCGTTTTGAAGGCGGGAAGCTTCTCGCGGATGCCGAGTTCTTCGAAAACGATCTCCTCCGTGCAGATGGACTTCTCATCTCTGAAGAAGTGCAGCTTCACCGGCTTCCCCTTCTTCACTCGAATGAGATCCGGGGTGTATCGTCCCTTTACCAGAATGTTGACCTCCCCGTTCGAAATTTCAACTCGAGAGGTTCCTGCGGCGGATGGAGAAGTCTTCGGAAGGTGATCGGTATGAGCTCCGCCCGCAGCGGGAATCGAGAGCAAGCTCTCAGAATCAAGAAGGAATCCTCCTGTCGTGACCACGCGCTCACCACCAGCCAATCCGGACAAGATCTGGGTTACGGAAGGAGTACGAATGCCGACAACGACATGGCGCGGCTCATACGTATTGTCATCGACTTCGATCCAGACGACCGTACGATTGCCCATCGAAAGGAGCGCGGAGGAAGGAACGGCGAGCGTACGGGTTGCCGTCTCTTGAATCTGCGCCCGAACGAACATCTGCGGTTTCAACTTCCCGGAATGATTGGCGAACTCTGTTCGTACACGAATAGTCCTCGTATCAGGATTCATTACGGGATCGATGAAGCTGACCTTCCCGGAGAACACTTCGTTCGGATAAGCGTCCACGTGGATCCGAACGGTCTGAGCGACCTTCACGTGTCGAAGATCCTGCTCGTATACATCGAGGTGAATCCAAACCTTTGACAAATCCGCGAGCTGATAGAGAATCGCCCCTTCGTCAACATATTGACCTTCGACGATCTGCTTGCGGACTACTGTTCCGGAGAGAGGAGCATAGAAGGTCAGATACGGGCGAACGATGCCGCTGCGCTCGAGTTCTCCGATTTGTTCCTCCGTCATCCCAAAATGGATACGGAGACGGTTTCGACTGGATTCGAGAATCTGATTCTGCGACGCTGCTTCTGTTGGAGAGACCGTGCCCGATCGAGACTGAGATACGCGAAGCGCGAGGAGAAGTTCCTGCTCCGTGGAAATGAGGTCGGGGCTATATAAGTCAAATAACGGATCTCCCTTCCTGACGTTTGTCCCGGTGAAACTTGCATGGAGCTTTTCGATTCGCCCGCGAAACCGGGCCGCAAGAGTGGCTTGCAGAGGTTCCGCGTAATCCACCACGCCAACGGCATTGATTTCTTTGGTGAGATTGTGGCGCTCGACAATGGAAACGGCGACATTGGCCACAACACGTTGAGCGGGGGAGAGACTGACGCGTTGGAGTTTGTCAAGCTCTTGTTCTGAGAGATCGCGCTGCGTCGATTTCTTCACAAGCGCCATCCCGCATACCGGACACGCTCCGGGCCGATCCGAGATAACAGAAGGATGCATCGGACATGTGTAGACGTCCTGTTGCATCGCGGATTCGGCTGATACTTCGGATGCAGGTTTGGGCGAGTCGGCAGTACAACCACCCATGAGCCCGGCAATGAATGCAACAAGAAGAAAGAAGATGAAAGATTTCATTTGAGAATCTCCTTCTGATCAAGACGAAGTTCGCTCAGGCTCACGACGCCGACGTGACGTTCGAGCTCGGCGACCGCTTGTTCGTATTTCATACGTGTCATAGTGGCTTCCATTCGCATATCCTGGTACATCCTGTATCCGTCGATCAACATGATGTACGTGGTCCGCCCCGTTTGATAGTCGGCAAGAAGCCCCTCAAACGACTGGAGTGACTGCGGAAGTATGGACCGATCGAAGGATTCCGTTTGAGCCGCGAAGGAATGTGCCTTCGCATAGGAGTCGCGGATCAGAGCATCAGTCATATTCCGCGATGCAGTCAGCATCGACTCCCTCATCGATTTCTCGGCCAGAGCCTCCTGGACTCGGGCAGAGGATTTCCCGAGCGACCATGGGGCAAATGGAATGGAGATACCGGCCATCACCGACCACATGTTCATCCCCTCAACGGGCATGGTGACTCGTTCGACCGCAACGGAGAAATCCGGGATGTACTCTTGTCGCGCCATTGACACCATTTTACCTGCCTGTTCGATCGCGAGCGAATCAGAGAGCAGCATCGGGCGCGACCGGCTGGCGTGCTCCAGCAATCGCGGGAGTCTGATGTCGAACCGTGCAAACGGGGGATAGCTGATTTCGCCGATGGGTCCTTTGGTACGGTTGAGGATTGCCATCATCATGCTCTCCGCCTGAATCACTTCCTGGTTGAGCGTTGCCTCTTGAAGGCGGCTTCTGTCCAGCTCGATCCTTGTCCGAAGTATATCCTGAAGAGAGCCTTTTCCGACCGAATATTGTATTTCTGCAACGTGGAGGATCTGCTCAAGAAGTTGTTGATTCTGCTTGTTGATGTTCAGATTTGTTCTTGCCGCCCAAAGCATCGCATAGGTCGATTTCAGAGAGGCGATCAATGCGAGACTCTTTTCGGAGTACTGGAGTCGGGATGTCTGAAGACCAAGGTCGGCGATCTCCCCTCGGATGCCGAGCTTGGTCGGAAACATGATCATCTGCATGAGGCCGTAATTCTGAAATCGCGCCTCGCGAACATTGGTTCCGGGAAATTCCATGAGCGAATACGTGAACTGCGGATCGTCGAGTGCCCGTGCCTGCGGAATGCGCGCTTCCATCATCCGGGTCCGATGGAGCTCGGATAGGAGTTCGGGATTTCGCCCGATCGCCTCGGCAATGAGATCCTGCATGTTCTCTTTCATGCGATCTTGGGCAAAGAGCGGAGCAGTGCTCATGGAGAGCAAAAGAAGAATCGTGAGACGCTTCATTGAGGTGTCCGTGTTAGTGAAAAGAAACGCGATGTGGTGCAGATGTTCTGCACCGAGCTAAGACAAAAAGGGAGCAGTGAAGGGGTCTAGATGAGGAAGCTGGAGTTTAAGACGTAGAGGGGCTGTCTCGTGTGGCTTGGATTCGGGGCGAGATCGATTGATCGCTCGATGCGAAAACGATCCTGACCTGTTGACGAGCCCGATTCCAAAAAGGCCGCGAGCTTGAGTCCGAAATCCTGAAACGTCTGAGCCAAGCGGTACGGCGTTGTGTTCCGTTCGGCGCCGACGAACATGGCACAGCATCCGTGGACCTGTCGGCCTACGGTGTGGGTTCCATCTCGGCCCTCACCCGGAACCTGGCAGCAGGCGGACGCCGATTCGACCATCGGACAAAAGTACAGAACGATGGGAATGCCGATGTTGAAAACGGATATCGAAACAATCAGTGCGATCGATGTCGATATTTTTAGCCGATTGATCATTGGTCCAGGTTTGAACAAATATAACGGATCAATTGTTTCCACGCAACCATCTCGCTGCACAACTTAACGAATTCCGTCTGGGAATCGGCGAATTCTGACCTATTATCCTTTCGCCACAACGAGATCGAACAGATTTCCCACTCCGATCGAGACCGGAGATTCGAAGGGCTCGCCGTACTGCACACCGATGAGATGGCCATAATACTTCGCTCGGGTCTCGATCAGTTCAAGAAAGTTGGGCTTGCTCAGGAGGGTTTCCCGTTCTGCGCTTTTCGGATTGAAGAACTGCGACGCGTGCGCACGGATCGATTGCATGCGAGTTTCGAAGTGTTCCGAAACATTGATGATGAACGTGGGTGTGAATTCATACTTCTGCATGAACATGAAGTAATTGTCCGGACGGTAGGCTGATTGCGGCGCACCGTCGAGTGTCGTCTTGATCTTTTCGAGGCCAGAATAGAACCACGCCTCCTTGCAAAGCACGTGTGCATGCTCGTGGTCGGGATGACGTTCGTGATAGTGCGGGATCAGGAGGATTCTTGGCCGGAGTTCCCGGATGAGAGCGATGACTTTGTGAAGATTTTCCTTGGAGAGTTCGATATTGCCGTCCGCAATCTGGAGGTTACGACGGGTGGTGACACCCAATATCGTTGCTGCCTTCTCAGCCTCCGCCGCGCGGATTTCTTTCGTGCCGCGTGTGCCCAACTCTCCCGCCGTCAGATCGGCGAGGGCGACGGTGCGCCCCTCTTTCACGAGCTTGGCAACCGTTCCGCCACAGGATAATTCGATATCGTCAGGATGTGCACCGAGTGCGAGGACGTCTATAGACATGGAAATTCCCATTTCTCCGAAAAATGCGTGACAATATACTGAACACTGATCTGAAAGACAACATTTGAACGGCAGAGGCGGGAAACCTTGCAGCCGCTTGTCTCGTTTCAACACAGAGTGTACGGGGCGGCACCGAGGAAGGATTCTCCATTCCACGGTTGATTCATGTGAATTCCTTGTAACTGGCCCGCCAGATGAGTACTATTGTCGTGTGGGAGTGTTGAGATGAACATGTTTTTCGAAAGATCTCCGGAGTCTCCGGTTCGCATATCCGGTCGAACAGTTAGGCGTTGCGTGGTGATGGCGTTCTTGCTCTCGACGATGGCGACGGCTCAGCCGACGACAGGAATAATCAAAGGAACGATCACGGATACCAGAGGAGCGGCTCTTCCGGGCGCAAACGTTGTGGTGGAGGGTACCTCAATCGGGGGTGCCACAAACAAGGATGGAAACGTCGAGATTCCGTTTGTTCCTCCAGGAACGTATGAATTGATCGCGACGATGGTGGGCTATGAACGGACGGTCGTTCAGAACATCCAGGTCAAGGCGGGTGAGCAGACATCCTTTACCCTGAAGCTCAAAGAGGCGATTATTCCGCTCGATATCGTTCAGGTGATCGGAGAACAACGACGGCAGGGACAAGATGACACGCGTACGAGTCTTCTGACGCTCGAACCCCGATCGGCAAAGATCCTGCCGGGGTTCGGTGAAGATGTGCTGCGTTCGATTCAGGCATTGCCCGGCGTCGTTTCCCCCAGCGACTTCAGCGCACAGCTCGTCGTCCGCGGAAGCGGGCCGGATCAGAACCTGATTGTGATGGATGGAATCGAAATCTTCAATCCCTACCGCCTGTACGGTCTCATCAGTATGTTCAATCCCGAGACCGTGAATGACATCACACTTCTGAGCGGCGGATTTCCCGCACGATATGGCGATCGACTCTCGGCTGTGCTTGATGTGACGAACAAGGAGGGCGAGCGGAAGCATGCCTTTGGCGGAAGTTTCAACGCGAGCATCTCGAATGCGAATATCGTCGCTGAAGGCCATGCCCCCTTTGGGCTCGAAGGTTCATATCTCCTTTCCGCTCGGCGGACGTACTATGACCTGATCGTGGGTCCCTTCGCGAAGAGCGCCGGACTTGTCGCCAACGATGTCGCGTTCCCCAATTTCTCAGATCTCCAGGCGAAGATCGTCACGGGACCCTTTGGCGGACACAAGTTCATCCTCACGGGGCTGAAAAGTCGCGACGGCGTCGACATCGTCTCCGGCACAAAGAGAGAAACCCCTGACAGTGTGAATGTCTTCAACGAAACGAATCACGAGGTGCTGGGAGCTGCGTGGCATTTCGTGCCGTCATCGGATTTTTTCTCCCGGTTCGTTCTGTCGTACTATCGCAACGACGGGTACTCGGATTTCGGAGGATCCTTCATCGACCCGGTTCTTGACCGGGAGCGGTATCGAGGAAGCGATATTGATACAACGGGAATACGACTCTTCACGATATCTGCACAATCTCACTATGTATTCAACAAATATTCGGTCAAGGAAGAGGTCACGCTCACGCGGGGCGCTCACACCATCGAAGCAGGATTTGGGGCGGATTTCCTTCGAACCGTCCTGGTGTGGGATCTTGAGCTCGATCCAACACTCCGCTCAATCATCGGAAGCCGTGGTCGAACGGTGATCGACCAGTTGGAAGAAGATCGTCGCTACCATCGGCTGAATTTCCATCTCCAGGACAGAATCGCAGTCACTCCCCGATTCTATGTCCAGCCCGGTGTGAGAGTGGATTACTACGATTTGCTGGATCGATGGACGATCGCCCCACGGTTGAGCTTGTCGTACGGAATCGACAACATCACAACGCTGCGCGCGGCATACGGTCTCTTCTATCAATCGCCGGGCTACGAAAAGCTTGTTGATCAACAACGAAGTTCATTCCGCGAGCTCGATGAACGATACACCGTGAATCTCAAAGCAGAGCAGTCGGCGCATTACGTGCTGGGTGCGGAGCGGTGGTTGAGTAGCGGGTACCTCTTCAGGCTCGATAGCTATTTTAAGGATTTCCAGAATCTCATCGTACCTCAGTTGGTCGATGGATCGAGGTACGCAGCCTCATTGAAAGCGGGAATGGATCCGCGACTGCGTGAGAGCTGGACAACGCCGGTCACTATCCGTGAGGATTCGCTCACGAGTATCCCGGTCAATGCTGCCTCGGGCAACGCCTACGGCATTGAATTCTTTCTGGAGAAACGAAGAACATCGCAGGACTCGCGCCTCCATGGATGGGTTAGTTACGCAGTGGCTTGGACAAATCGATTGGAATATGGGCGGTGGTTTCCGTTTGACTATGATCAGCGACATACCGTCAATATTGTCGCGAACTACAACGTCCTTTCGTGGTTCGACTTCGGATTGCACTGGCGGTACGGCAGCAACTTCCCATATACCCCTGCGATCGGCGTCGAGCCGCGCATCGTTCGCGTCGAACGGGACGGAAAGCTTGAGCCGGCCATCCAGACCGATATCCTTGGAAACGTGATTTTCGACATCGATCGGGGTGGATTGGAAAACCGTAACTCGAAGAGGCGCCCTGCGTATCACCGTCTCGACCTGCGAGCTACCGCGCACGCGAGATTCTGGGGACTTGAGTGGTCCTTCTATCTCGACGTCATCAACGTGTACAATCGCACGAATGTCCTCAGCTATCAGTATTTTATCAACGATGACCTCACGTTGGGTGTTCGAACCACATCGATGTTTCCCATCCTTCCAACAATTGGAGTGAGTTTCCGATTCTGATGAAATCAAACAAACAAGTCTTCAGCGTCAGCGAGCTCACGATGATGCTGAAGAAGTCGCTGGAAACCAGTTTCCCGAGCGTCTGGATCCAGGGTGAAGTCTCGAACTTGAAGAGGCATTCGTCGGGACATGTGTACTTCACATTGAAGGACGAGAATGCCCAGATTGCATGCGTGTTGTGGAGGAGCCGAGCCGCATCTGTCGCCGTCGAACTTGATGACGGGCTGAAGGTGCAGGCACAGGGCGCGATCACGGTGTACCCTCCGCGCGGGAACTATCAGCTGGACGTCGTGCGTCTGATTCCTGTGGGCATCGGGGAGCTACAAGCCGCATTCGAGAAGTTGAAGGCGAAGCTCGCCGCCGAAGGATTGTTCGCACCTGAGCGCAAGAAGCCGATTCCCCCCTTTCCGCGTCGCGTCGGAATTGTCACCTCTGAAACGGGTGCCGCGCTGAGGGACATTCTGAGCGTGATTGTGCGACGGTTTCCCGCAGTCGAGGTCTTCCTTCTGCCGGTTCGTGTCCAGGGAGCGGGAGCAGCGCAGGAAATCGCCGCCGCCATCAGGGATATGAACGCGTACGGAGAAATCGATGTGATGATTGTCGGCCGGGGAGGGGGATCACTGGAGGACCTTTGGCCATTCAATGAAGAGGTGGTCGCGCGCGCGATCTTTGATTCGCGCATTCCTGTTGTGAGCGCGGTTGGACACGAGATCGATTTCAGCATCTCCGATTTCGTTGCCGATCTTCGGGCACCGACCCCCTCTGCCGCGGCGGAACTTGTGGTCCCAAGCAGGGACGAGTTGCTTGAAACTCTTGGCAACATTTGCTATACTATGCATCAGAACTTGAGCGACCGGATAGCCTCGGGGCGCAAGAGTGTGGCGACAATTCTCGGAAGCTACGCCTTCAACCTTCCCCGGCAGATGGTTGCATCCCAGGCCCAAAGACTTGACGAACTTGAACGAAGTCTATCTGTCGAAGTCGAGCACTTCCTCGAAATCACACGTCGCAACCATCAATCCCTCCAGCAACGACTCGAATCAGTTGGTCCCGGAAATATTCTCAAGCGGGGGTATGTGATCGTCCGGAAGGAAACAGAGGTGGTGATGACGTCACGGCGCCTCAAGCGGGGCGACCGTGCGACGTTGGAATTTCATGACGGCGAAGTTCAAACGCGTGTGGAGCCACAATGAGCGCAAAAAAGAATGAGAAGACATTCGAATCGGCCCTCAAGCGTCTGGAGAGCATCGTGGATTCCTTGGAAAGCGGATCTGTCCCTCTTGATCGTGCGATGGACCTGTATGAAGAAGGAGTGGAGCTGGCAAAGTGGTGCGGACAAAAGCTCCAGGCGACTGAGATCAGACTCAAGAAACTCTCGAAATCGGTCGAGGGACGATTTGAAGAAACTGACGGTGACGCATAGGTGTGTATGATGAGCGCTACGCATTACGAATTACTCAATACTATTGACGATCCGGCGGATCTCCGCAAACTCGATACCAAGCAACTTCGTGAACTCTGCGGAGAAATACGGGAGTTCATCGTAGAGCACGTCTCGAGCACCGGTGGACACCTTGGTGCGGGGCTCGGCACCGTCGAGATGGCGGTGGCCCTCCACTACGTTTACAACACGCCGGAAGACAAGCTCGTTTGGGACACAGGCCACCAGGCGTATCCTCACAAGGTTATCACCGGCCGGCGCGATCGATTTCATACACTGCGTCAGCTCAACGGCATCAGCGGATTCCTCAAGAGAAGCGAAAGCGTCTACGACACCTTCGGCGCCGGCCACGCCAACACGGCAATCTCCGCGGCACTCGGCATCGCCGCAGCCCGCGACTTGTCGGGGAAGGATTTCAAAGTCGTGGCCATCGTTGGTGACGGATCAATGACCGGAGGTATGGCATACGAAGGGATGAACAACGCGGGTTTGTTGAAGAAGGACATGATGGTGATACTGAATGACAACCAAATGGTCTCCCTCTCCGCCATCCAACCGCGCCTCTGGTCGTTCCACAATTACTTCGCCGAAGTCTTGACACACCCGACGTACAACAAGTTCAAGGCAAATGTGTGGGATCTCACCGGGAAGCTGGATTCGTTCGGCGATCGACTTCGTGCCGTCGCACAGCAGGTGGAAAAAGGGGTGAAAGCGATCGTCACACCTGGGATGCTGTTCGAAGCGCTCGGGTTCAGATATTTCGGTCCCATCAACGGACATAATGTGACAAAGCTTGTCGAGATCCTGCAGCACGTCAGAAATCTGAAGGGACCGATTCTCCTGCACGTGGTGACGGAGAAGGGGAAAGGATATGGTCCGGCGGAGCGCGAAGCAACGCGCCTGCATGGTGTCACCCCATTCGACAGGAGCACCGGCGTGGCGCACAAAACGGATGCACCGCCTCCGTATACGAAGATCTTTGGACAGGCGATGGTCGAGATCTGCGGCACGAATCCGAAAGTCGTTGGAATCACCGCGGCGATGCCGGATGGCACGGGATTGAACTACTTGCAGGAGGCGATGCCCGAGAAGTTCTTTGATGTGGGAATCGCGGAACAACACGCCGTAACGTTTGCGGCCGGTCTGGCAACCGAGGGATATATTCCCGTGGTGGCGATCTACTCCACCTTCCTTCAACGGGCGTTCGACCAGGTTGTGCACGATGTGGGTATTCAACATCTGCCTGTGGTGTTCGTTCTCGATCGCGGCGGAGTGGTCGGTTCAGATGGCGCAACCCATCACGGGGCGCTCGATATCTCTTATCTGCGAATCATTCAGGATATGGTACTCATGGCTCCGCGCAATGAACAGGAATTGCGCGACATGCTCTACACGGCTGTGGAGTACAAAAAAGGCCCGATTGCCTTGCGCTATCCGCGGGCGAACTCTGTCGGGCTTTCGATCCGACCCGGCTTCCGGAAAATTGAAATCGGAAAAGGGGAGACGCTGCGCGTGGGAAAAGATGTTGCGATCCTCGCAGTGGGAAATATGGTGCTCCACGCCGAACAGGCCGCGGAAATACTCGAGCAGGATGGGATTTCAGCAGAGGTCGTCGATATGCGCTTCATCAAACCGTTGGATGAGGAACTGCTCGCCTCAGTCGCGAAGAGGTTTGACGCCATCCTCACCGTCGAGGAAAATGTTGTCGCCGGTGGCTTCGGGTCGGCAATCGTCGAAACCCTTGCATCGCTCGGTGCAGGGCACGTGGCTGTCCACATTCACGGCTTGCCGAACAGGTTCGTGGATCACGGGACGCCGGAAGAATTACATCATCTCCTCAAACTCGATCCTCAAGGAATTGCGGAAGTAACACGCCATTTTCTGGAATCGAAGGAGGGGAAATCAGCCCACCAATATGTCGAAGAGTGAACGAAAAAGAGATGGAAAAAGCTCGACTTGGAATTGTTGGTTTGGGGTCGATCGCCCAGACGATCCACCTTCCGATTCTGTCCAAAATGCCTGACGTGGAGATCGTAGCGGTGTGTGACATTGACAAGGGGAAGGCGCAATCGATAGCGTCTAAATTTGGCATCCGTCGGTACTACACCGATTATGAGCAAATGCTCAACACGGAGGAAGATATTGTCGGAGTAGACGTCCTGACGTCGACAAATGCCCATCGCGATGTCGCGATCGCGGCTCTCGAGGCAAAGAAGGATGCGTTGGTGGAAAAACCACTTGCCCGGACCCAACGGGAGGCAGTCGAGATCGTCGGAGCAGCAAAGAAATCACACCGGAAGCTGATGGTCGGGATGAACAATCGGTTTCGTCCGGACGCGATGATTCTCAAGAGCTTCGTCGAAGCGAAAGAACTCGGAAAGATCTATTACGCGAAGGCCGGCTGGCTCAAGAAGTTGAGCGTCACGAATCCCTGGTTGACGCGCAAGGAACAATCGGGAGGTGGTGTCGTTCTGGACCTCGGCATTGTGATGTTCGACCTCGCCTTCTGGATGATGGGATACCCGGAGGTATATGAGGTCATGGCGGCAAATTATTCCCACAATACGAAGGGGGTCGAAGATTCCTCCATCGTGTTTCTCCGGATGAAAGACGGCTCGACCCTCACCCTGGAATCAAGCTGGTCCTTCGAATCGAATACGGACTTCTTCTACTGCGACTGCTACGGAACGGAAGGGAGCGGATCGCTCAATCCGTTTCGGATTTACAAACGCATGCATGGAAACCTCGTGAACGTCGCACCGGTCCACAACGAAACACCACAGTCGTTGTACCGCAAGTCGTATGAGAATGAGCTCAAGCATTGGGTCGGATCGTTGCGGGGACTTCACACGGTGATCTCGACCGGCGAAGAGGCCATCCATCGCATGAAAATCGTCGACGCCATCTACAAGTCCGCGAAAACATCGCGGAACGTCAGCCTGAAGGGATAGCGTGACGACCATTCGGTTCGTGGCGACGAGCTTCCTTTTCTTAGGGTCATGACTGCCCAACTGGATTCACACCGACGTACCCCGCCATCGAGTCTATCGAAGCCCATTATTGCACTGCTGACAGATTTCGGCCTCGGCGATCACTATGTCGCCACGATGAAGGGAATGATTCTGAGACAGAACGCGGACGTGCATTTGGTCGACATCTCGCACGATGTTCATCCGCAATGCGTTCGGGAAGCTGGGTATCTTCTGTGGGCCTCCTATCGATATTTCCCCGACAGAACAATTTTCGGTTGCGTGGTTGATCCCGGTGTGGGATCGGATCGCAACATCGTGATCGTCGAACGCGCTCCTTTCGTGTTCGTTGCTCCAGACAACGGTCTTCTGGACTTTGTGCTCAGTGAACCCAGCGATGTCCGCATTTATCAGATAGGAAATGACGACGTGCGGCGGCTTGCGACCGCCGGAGTGCTTGCTGAGAACGTTTCGTCAACGTTCCACGGCAGAGACATCTTCGCTCCGCTTATCGGGTTGCTCTCCCGTGGGGAAAAACCCGATCGGTTCGGTCGCGCATGTGAACGACCGAAGCCGCCGACTCCGTTCTTCGAAGGGCTTTCTTCCCAAAGTCACGCACACGTTCTTCACATCGATCGATTCGGCAATATTGTGACAAATATCCGGGTCAGCTCATCGTCGGATGATCGCGTGATCAAGGCGCTTCGGATCGGTGAACGATCCGTCGAGAAGTGGGTGAGCTGCTACGCCGATGCGCCGGAGGAAACGCCGGTCATGATCAAGGGAAGTAACGATCTGGTGGAACTTGTTGTGCGTCAATCGAGCGCGGCACGCCTGCTTAGCGCTCAGGTGGAAATGTCAATCGAGGTATTCAGATGACGCATGGAATCGACGATGAAATGATGCACCGGTGCCTCGTGCTGGCAGAACGAGGGCGCTTGAATGTCACGCCCAATCCGATGGTTGGTTGTGTGGTTGTGAAACGGGGAAAGATCGTCGGTGAAGGATATCACAAGCGTTTTGGAGGCCATCATGCGGAAGTCTACGCTCTGCGGCAGGCAGGGATGTCCGCGAATGGGGCGACGCTCTACGTGAGTTTGGAGCCGTGCGCGCACGTTGGAAAGACACCTCCGTGCGTGAACGCGATTATTGCCGCCGGGGTAAAACGAGTGGTGGCGGCGACGCATGATCCGAACGCGATCGTTTCCGGAAAAGGGATCCGGATGCTGCGGGCGTCGGGCATCGACGTGCAGGTCGGTGTGTTGAGAAAAGAGGCCGAGAAGCTGAATGAAAAGTACATCGTTGCAATGAAATCCCGCAGACCGTATGTTGGGCTAAAGATTGCACAGACGCTCGATGGAAAAATCGCCGATCTCCATCGCAACTCGAAGTGGATCACGGGGGAGGAATCACAACGATACGTTCATCAGTTGCGCGCGGCGTATGAGGCGGTTCTTGTGGGAGCGGGGACTGTCGTGAAGGATGATCCGGATCTCACCGTCCGATTGGTGCAGGGGCGCGCGCCCACGCGGATCGTAATCGACGGATCGCTCAGAATTCCCATCGGGGCGCGCATGTTCCGTACAAACGGCGGAAGGACCTTGGTCTTGACACGTGCGGCGTCTCTGGAGCGAAAGAGAAGACACGTGCTTCGGCTCGAGGCGAACGGCATTCAGGTCTTCGGCGTGCGGACCTCCGCACCGCTTAGTGCCGGAATCATTCGTCAAGTGCTCGGCATGCTCGGCATTACCTCCGTCCTTGTCGAGGGGGGAAGCCGGATATTCTCTCGTTTCCTCGACGAAGGGATAGCCGATCGAATTCATTACTTTATTGCGGCGAAGATGTTCGGAAGGGGACTCTCAAGCTTCGAGTCGAAGACTGGGAGGACAGTCGGATCACCTATCGTATTGGACGATACTTCGGTTCGCAGACTTGGCACCGACATCTACGTGGAGGGAAGACCGGTAGATAATAAGTCAGGGAAGCGAAGGTAAATCATGTTTACTGGACTCGTCGAAGAAACAGGTACGATCAAAGAGATGCGGAGGAGAAAAGGAAGCATCATCTTCACGGTGGAGGCCACAAAGACTGCGAAGGATTTGGACATTGACAACAGTATTGCCGTGAATGGAGTCTGCCTTACGGTGATTAGACGGAAAGGTCGACAATTCGATGTCCAGGCGGTGGAGGAGACTCTTCGGAAGACTTCGCTTGGCTCCCTGGAAATCAGCAATCTCGTAAATCTGGAGCGTCCTCTCCGGGCATCCGACAGACTTGGAGGTCATTTTGTTCTCGGTCACGTCGACGCGACCGGTACCATCGTGGATATCGAGGATCGGAAGAGTAGCTGGATGTTCTGGATCCGTTATCCCAAGAGGTTTCGAAAGTATCTCATCCCGGTAGGATCGATTGCGGTTGATGGCGTGAGTCTTACGATCGCGTCGCTGCGCAGAAATGAATTCGGCGTTTCGATCATTCCCTACACGATGGACGTGACGACGTTCAAGGACTATCGGATAGGCACCACCGTGAACCTCGAATACGATGTCTTGGCGAAATATGCCGAGAGCTTCCTGAAGAAACATTGATCGCGGAAATGGGACGAAGGATTCTATACGGCATCGACAACGACGGACGCAGCACCATCGATGAGAATGAATGGACGGAAGTTCTTCGCCTCCAGCACTGGTATAATAGCGAGTTCGATTGGTCCACCGGTAGACTCGCCTTCAAGAGGTACTTGCTCTTTCCCAATACAAGAGATTTCGAGGGACTGGATATCCCGATGGCGGAACTGATCCAGCAGCGACTCGAGGTGCTTCGGCGTGAGGGTTCTTCCGAACTCCGGGCAGTTGCGAGGTTGGAGGCAGAAGGATTACTCACCGTTAAGTGGGGTGGAATTCTCGACTCATGTCTTGCGAGCGGTTTTACCCGTGTCGCCAACAATGAATGGAATGCCTATCTTGTGTGTGAGTTCCTGCTGAAGTGCTCTCGCACGTTGCGACACGCGAGCATCACAGTGAGGGACGAGGGGGGATTTGTTCGGTGCGGTACGATCTGGATGGAAGACGGTCGAGTCATCGTTGAACGGCGGAGCACTGCGGAGCAATTGATCGCGACTCGTCGAATATTCGCAGTTGTTGATCGAGAGCAATATGCAAGGCACGAAGGATTGAAGAATCAGATTGCGGGATTTCGCGAATTGAATAGAGAGGAGAAGTCCGCGATTCTCCATGATTGGAATTGGCTGGGATATGGCGAGTCCCGGAGCCGCGATCCCGAGGGGGGCTGTGATCTGAACCTCAAGGTTCGAGGTTTTGAATTTCGGTCAAAAGAGAGGTGACACTGACCTTGCATATCGATCTTCACTTCGCTATATTTAATGCCTAAAATTGATTGTCCGCCCAATTTCAGAGAGACTGGTATTCATGTACGCCTTGTTTATTGTTGTTGAGATCATTATTGCCGTCCTCCTCATGATCGTGATCCTGATGCAGGCAAGCAAGGGAGGCGGTCTTGCAGGAACATTTGGCGGGGGAAACATCGGGTCGATGTTCGGCGTTCGGCGTACGTCCGATTTCTTGAGCAAAACGACAACTATCCTTGCCACGGCGTTCCTGATTCTGGCGCTGTTTATCAATATCTTCATCCTCCCAACGGCGGAACGAACGGAGCAAAGTGTGATCCAATCAGTTCCCTCTCGCACGGCGCTTCCGCCTCCGCCTGCAGAATCGACACCTCCGCCACGGCAATAATTGCAGCACAGAGGATGCACCCATGGCTCAATTGGTAGAGCAACTGACTCTTAATCAGTGGGTTCCAGGTTCGAGTCCTGGTGGGTGCACTGGTCACGAAAGAGCCCTTCCCTCAAAGGGCGTTCTCGTTCGTGGCGCCCGTACCGACATGGCAAAATCCTAACAGTCAATGCGGAGTACAACAGTGAGCACGTTTTCTGAACACCCACAAGAAAGGAACACTCCGATGGAGAGCCAGCTTCCTATCAGAGTCTTGATTGTGGATGACGAGGAATCGTACCGCTTGAGTCTCGAAATCGCACTCAAGATGACGAACCGGTTCACGATTGAGGCGGTTGAATCGGGGGAGCAAGCGCTGGAGACTTTGAAGGAACGAGATTTCGATGTGGTGTTGTTGGATCATCGGATGGTGGGAATCTCGGGATTGGAAGTCCTGAGGGAAATGCACGAAAAAAACATCTCCACGCCCGTCGTCATGCTGACCGGCGCCGGCTCCGAGGAGCTTGCGGTCGAGGCCATGAAGCTCGGCGCGTATGACTACTTGTCGAAAGAACACATCAGCATCGAGCGCCTCCCGCTCACGATCGCCAATGTGTTCGAGCGGTACCGCTATCGTCAAGAATGGCTTCGCCGCGAACGAGAACGCCAGAAAGAGAAAGAGCGCAAAGCCGATCTGCAGTCGCTACGGATGTTTCAGGAAACGGTTCGGTCGATCGGACAGTTCGTCGACGGCAACCTGATGATTCTGATCAAGAACATCGATCGTGCCGAAGAACAGGTGATGCGATTGTCGGGATCCGAGGAGTCGAAGGAGATCAAGAAGGCATTCGAGACACTCCGTGCGGACTTCCAATTGGTCTCCTCGGGCATCAAATCCATGGTCGATCTCTCCAAACTCGTCGCCGCGCGCATGGATCACGTCCAGGCGATCGACGAGGAAAAAAGAGACGCGCGGCAGTGATGGCGGGTCGTTCTCTCTTCAAGGAACGCATTGATGAAGCGTAGAGGCGCGCTCTGGGCAACGATTCTCCTTGTGGTGATTACCGGAACGGCGCTTCTCTTCCTCTCCCTTCGCTCCACATCCATTCTTCCGGACTCGCTCTCGAGTCTCGCGCTCGTTCGTCACGTGACGGGCGATGACGCGAGGGAGTTCGTTGATCGCCTCCATGGAAAGGGTGTCTCCCCCGCTGAAACGGAAATCGGGTTCTATGAAGGAGAACGTGGAAAGGCGACGATCTACGTGTCGTCCTACCGGCGCGGAAAGGAAGCCGAGGAAGCGTACTCCCGAATGGTTCGCCTGATCGAAGCAGGCAACCCGGTGTTCGGGCACTTTCAGATCGTCGAGATCGAATCCCACAGCGTTGCCTTTTCTCTGGGATTGGGAAGAGCGCATTACTTCTATGTCAGTGAGGCGCATCTCTTCTGGTTGGAAGCGGACCTCCCGGTCGCCTCGGACACGATTCGGGATTTGCTGAGACGAACCAAAGGGGGTGAGAACGAGCAGGCGCGTGTCCCCCCTCCGTTTTCACACGGGTTGATGTTCGGGCAACAATTTTTTACCTTTTTTCAGAATGTCTGATCTGTAATAGCCGAAGTGGCGGAATTGGCAGACGCGCTGGACTCAAAATCCAGTCTGGCTCACACCAGGTGGGGGTTCGACTCCCCCCTTCGGCACTCACACAGTGGAGACGGATATCGGACAAGGTTACGATCTCATGTAGTCGAAGACGTTGGGTATCCCCATGAAGATCGCCCACTACACCATTGTCATCCTTCTCCTGTCGCTGATCGGCTCGCTGCTCCAGTCTCAAACTTCTATCCATGTCCCGCAGGATTCATCCGGAACAACCGCCTATTGTGAGATATTTCACCTTGCCCCGTCGGATTCCCTGATCCGCCTGTCGAGTTCCCCCCTCGTCGAGGGGAGTGACAGCGTTGTGGTGAATGGTGAGGCCACTCTCACCCGCGGAGAGGAGTATCGAGTTGATGCCGCCGAAGGATCGATCACCCTTTATTTGGGGCGAGGGAGATTCTCATCGCTCTCCAACGATTCCGTTCGGATCGAGGTCTTCTATCGGGACGCGGGACAACTCCTGCGGGAAGTCTACCGCCTTCGCAGGATTGAACCTGTGCAAGGACGTTCCGTCGATACGTCGGCTGGCATTGTTGGCGCCGCATCGGCCTTCAAGATGGAAGATGTGATCGGCCCGTCACTCAGGAAGAGCGGCTCGTTGTTTCGTGGATTTTCTGTCGGCTCAAACAGGGATCTCTCTCTGCAATCGGGATTTCGGCTTCAGCTGGATGGTAAGATCACGGACGATATGAAAATTGTCGCGGCATTGTCGGATGAAAACTCCCCGATACAGCCGGAAGGAACGACTCAGCAACTTCAAGAACTCGATCGGGTGTTCATTCAGCTCTCGAGCGGAGAACACTCGGCGACGTTGGGAGATTTCGTTCTCGAACGCGCGGCTCCTCACGCCAGAACGTTTGGCAAGATGAGTAGAAAAGTTCAGGGTGCGAGAGGTGTGTTGAGTCTCGCCAGCATAAGCGGCGGAGGGGTGAACGGAGAGATTTTCGGGGCGGCGGCAACCAATCGCGGAAAATATCACACGAACTATTTTCAGGGAGTGGAAGGAACGCAGGGGCCATTCCGGCTGACCGGCAAGAACGGGGAACGTCAGATTATCATCGTTGCCGGGACGGAGAAGGTGTATCTCAACGGCGAGGAAATGCTGCGGGGCGAGACGAATGATTTCATCATCGACTATGCCGGCGGCGAAGTGTTCTTCACCGGGAACCGCCTGATTACGAATGCGTCCCGAATTACGGTTGACTTTGAATACACGGATCGGAGTTACAGCCGCAACCTTCTTGCCGGTTCGGCGAGTGTCGCGATCCTTGATCAGCGCGCTCGGGTGAGTGCATTCGCCCTCAGGGAATCTGACGATCGGGAGAGTCCCATCGAATTGAGTCTCAACGACGATCTGCGCCAGGTTCTCGAACGGGGCGGAGCAGATCGACTCCGTGCCTCGGTGAGTGGAGTTCGTTTTGTCGGCATCGATTCTCTTTCCGGACTTGGACGCGGACAGTACGCCCGGATCGATACGACCGTCGAGGGGCAACAAGTTTCACTCTATCGATTTCTGCCCGGTTCTGCGCTGGCGCTGTATGCCGTGACATTCTCGGCGGTGAGTCAGGTCCCGGAGGATTCCATCGGGTATCGGCGGGTGAAGATCGGTCATTTCGAGGTCGCGGGAAAGGGGCAGGGGGAATACCTCCCTATCCAGCTCTTGCCGCTTCCGTCTCAACACGACTTTCTGGACATCGCATTTGATGGAAAAGTATCGGCGGCACTTTCCGTTGAGGGGGAATTGGCATTGAGCAGGCAGAATCTCAACACCTTCTCTTCGCGCTCGGATGTTCATCGCAAGGGGGCCGGATACAGCTACAGGATCCATCTTGACCCGACGGAAATTGAAGCTCTTGAAACGCAACTGGGTCAAGTTTCCGCGTCGTATTCCGAGCGATTCGTTGAGGAGAAATTCCTTCCGCCAGATCGATACAACGACATCGAGTTTGATCGGAAATGGGATTCGTTTGAGTCTCCAACGGGTGATGAGACAATCCGAGAGGTGGCGGCAACATACAAGCCCGCGGAAGGGCTTGGTGTGCAGATCGGATACGGCTCGCTGCAGCGTGAAAACGTCCTCGGATCAAAGCGATGGCACGGTTCACTCACCGTTGCGGAGACCTCGATGCCGAAGATTGTCTATGCATACGAAGCGATTTCCTCGACAGATGCAAGGAGTGCGGCAGGTGCGCGTTGGACGCGGCAATCGGGAAGGTCGACCTATGATTTCTGGCATCTTCGACCCGGCATACGCTTCGAGCACGAGAAGCGCCTGGCATCTGGGCAATCGTCGCGTCCATCTGCAAGCAAGGGATTCAGGATATTCGAAATCAGCCCCTCCCTTGAGACGAGAGAGACAGGACGGTTGAAGGCGATGGCGGAGTTTGGATTCCGATCCGAAGATAGCACGATTGGGGGCGATTTGAGGCGCGCACTCGCGGCGTTCACTCAACGATACATGTTGCAGGTGAGGGAGTGGAACGACTTCAGCGGTACATTGGCGCTCAACCTGCGTCGCACGGAATTCACGTCGGAATTCAGGAATCGGGGCAATACGGATACCGATATCATGCTGGTGCGCGTGGATAGTCGGTTCACCCCGCTCGACCGCGCGTTGACGACGGATCTTTACTACGAATTTGCCAACCATCGTTCGGCGAGTTTTGAACGTGTCTTCGTGCGTGTGCCGACAGGAATAGGAAACTACCGCTATCGGGGCGACTTGAATGGGAATGGCATCGCCGACGAGAATGAGTTTGAGCTGACGCGGTTCGACGGCGAATACATCGTGATCTCAGTCCCGGGAGATCAACTTGTGCCTGTGGTCGATCTCAAAGCGAGCATCCGGATACGCCTGAACGTCGCCCGCCTGCTCGGCTCAACCGATGGATTGCTCGCCGAAGCGACAAAAGCACTTTCAACCGAAACGTATCTTCGGGTCGACGAAAAGAGCGCGGACCCCGATGCGAGCAACATCTATCTCCTGAAGCTCTCATCGTTTCAACAGGAAGGGCTGTCTCTCAGAGGGGGCGATCAGGTTACTCAAGATGTGCACCTATTTGAATCAAGCCCTGATTTCTCGTTACGGTTTCGTTATGATGCGCGCCGGGGTTTTCTCAAGCTGGTAGCATCTTCGGAAAGGTCCCGCCTGCTCGAACGATCACTCCGGCTGCGGTGGCAGCCGATACGGGAAGTGGGGAATCAAACTGATCTTGTGTTGAAGAGCGACCGGGCCATCAGCTCCGTCCCGTCACTGCGAAACCGCGATCTCGATGCGGTATCGTTACTGACAGATTTCTTCTATCGTCCGGAACGGGAATGGGAGATCGGATTGAAAGCCGGATTCTCGTCGACCGAGGACCGTTTCGGAGGGCGGAATGTGACGGCAAATCTGAATACGCAGGGTATTCGCCTCGTCTACGCGTTTCTTGGCCGGGGTCAACTCCGGATCGAACTCGATCGGGAGGAAGTCGGGTTGGCGCGAGGAACTCAGGAGTCAAGTGGGCTCTTTCCGTTTGAGTTTACGGGAGGGCGAGACGTCGGGAAAACATATTTGCTGCAAGTCGGTATCGACTACCGCTTAAACCAGAACTTGCAGTTGATGGCTCAATACCTTGGTCGAAGCGAGCGAAGAGATGTCATCAACCACTCCGCGCGCGTGGAAGCCCGCGCGTTCTTCTAACTCCATCCTCGTCCTCGCCATCGGATATTCAAAAGAATCTGCGTAACGTCGGATGAGTTCTTTGTGACCTTCGGGCTTGCCTTTTCTAAGTGATTTCTTTAACATCTTCACCGATTCCCTTTCCTCCAATACCGACATCTCAGTCCGCTTGAGCCCCTGAGCGGTGAACGTCCTCACCGCCTGCACTTGACCAGGGCGAGACTCAATAACTATGACGAAGGTCTACTGGAGTTCATTCGATTCGAAAATTGGCACGATCTATCTTGCCTCGACGGCGAAGGGGATCTGCAAGATCGGTATTCCTGCCAGTACGAAGCGTGAGTTTTTGTCATGGCTCGAATGCCGGTTTGATGCCGGACACATTGTCGAGTCGACGGCGAAGAACAAACCTGCCATGGATCAGCTGAGTCGTTACTTTGACAGGAAGCTTGCGCGGTTCTCACTGAAGGTTCACTTTGTCGGAACACCATTCCAAATTCGCGTCTGGAAAGAACTGAAGAAAATTGGCTACGGTCGTACGATTTCATACAAGGAACTGGCTCGCAGGGTGGGGAAGCCTGGAGCGTATCAGGCCGTGGGGCGTGCGAACAGCACGAATCCTTTGCCCATTCTGATTCCCTGTCATCGTGTCGTCGGCGTCAACGATGATCTCCGTGGATATGCTGCAGGAACCAAGACGAAGGAGTTTCTCCTTCGGCTCGAAGGTGCGCTGCTGATCTGACTACCTGATTCAATCTCCCTTCCCGTCATGTGATCGTGTCAAGCTCAAATCGATCGACCGCAGGTTCATGACGAATTTGCGCTTGCCTTGCCGATAATTTTTCGGTAGTATCCACCCGCTTCAATAATGTGCTGAGTACAGCTCTGCCCGCCCGTTCCCATGTCCTACTTACAAGAACTCAATCCAGTCCAACGAAAAGCTGTCGAAGCCGTCAACGGTCCCGTCATGATTGTTGCCGGTGCGGGGAGCGGCAAGACGCGCGTTCTCACCTATCGGGTCGCCCATCTCATTTCGTCACGGGTTCCTCCCTATGATATCCTCGCGTTGACCTTCACCAACAAAGCTGCGAACGAGATGAGGGAACGAATCGCTCATCTTGTGGGGGGCCAGGCACGCGACATCTGGATGGGGACGTTTCATTCCACCTTCGCGCGCATTCTCCGGCGAGAAGCAGAGACGATCGGGTACACACGCACATTTACCATCTACGATTCTGAAGACTCGCTCAACGTCATACGTCAATGCATGGCCGACCTGGGCCTGTCGCTCCAGCAATACAAACCTCACGCGTTCAGAGCTCTCATCAGCAAGGCCAAGAACAATCTGGTGCATCCGGATGAATATCAGAGAACGGCCAGCGACTATATATCGGAAAAAGTGGGTCAGGTTTTCGAACAGTACGTCCGGCGGATGCGTCTCAACAATTCGATGGATTTTGATGATCTCCTGATCAAACCAATTGAGCTCTTTGAGAAGAAGAAATCGGTTCTTGAGAAATACAAGTACCGATTCAAATTCGTGCTGATTGATGAATTCCAGGATACGAATCGGGCACAATATGTCGTGACGAAGATGTTGACAGAGCGGTATAAGAACATCTGCGTCGTCGGTGACGATGCGCAGAGCATCTATGCGTTCCGCGGCGCGGATATCCGGAACATCCTCGATTTTGCCAAGGACTATCCCGAGTGTGCAACGTTCCGGCTCGAGCAAAACTACCGATCAACGAAGTCGATCCTTCATGCTGCCGGCAGGCTTATCGAACACAACAATCATCAAATTCCGAAAGCGCTCTGGACCGAGAATGCGCAGGGGGATCCCATAACCGTTGTATCGTGCGCGGACGACCGGGACGAGGGGCTGCAGGTGGTCCGCAATGTGAAGGAGGAGATTCAGCGGCGGAAATTGGCTCTTCGTGACTTTGCCGTGCTCTATCGCACGAACGCCCAGTCGCGCGCCATCGAGGACGAATTCCGGAGGGAAGGCATCCCGTATGTGATTGTCGGCGGCGTAAGGTTCTACGAGCGGAAAGAGATCAAAGATGTCCTTGCGTACCTCCGCCTTCTGACGAATGAGCGAGATGACGAAAGCTTCCGTCGGGTGATCAACTATCCGAGCCGGGGGTTGGGGGGGGTATCTCTCGATCATCTGCAGGAATATGCGGCGTCGCACACCATCTCACTCGCCGAAGCGGCGGGTGATTACGGGAAGATCGCGGGGCTGACAGATCGGGCGCGGGTGGCGATTTCGGGATTTATTCAGTTCATCGAGAAATATCGGTTGCTGGCGGAAAAGATGTCGATGAGCGAACTGGCACGGTCCCTCGTCGATGAGCTCGGAATTCTGAGAAGCTACAAGGAGGAGGGGACGCCGGAAGCGATGGCACGGTGGGAAAACGTCCAGGAACTCCTCTCGGCGATTTCGGAGTTCAGCGACACGCGGGAAGACGCCTCGATGGCTCAATTCCTTGAAGAAGTCTCTCTCATTTCGGATGTGGATTCATGGGAGGGAACAAAGAATGCCGTCACGCTCATGACTCTTCATTCGTCGAAGGGGCTTGAGTTTCCGGTCGTGTTCATCACGGGACTCGAGGAAAACCTGCTGCCGTTCTCCTCGGGAACGCTCGAACAATCGGAGCTGGAGGAGGAGCGGAGACTTTTCTACGTCGGGATCACGAGGGCGCAACAAAAGCTCTATCTTCTGCATACGCGGACCCGATATCGGTTCGGCGATCTTTCGTTTCCGGTGGTTTCTCAGTTTGTCTCTGAGCTTGGGGACGAGGCATGTGAGATGCGATCGAGTCAATCACTGACTCGGGCATCTGCCTTCAGCAAAGGGTTGCAGGGGGCGGCGGTGCATCGTGCTCGAAAATCTCCGAAGCACCGCGCCGACGAATCTGCGTATCATCGAGATGAAATGCCTGACTATGAATCTGAATCACAGCTGGAAATGGAAATCAAGCGGGGAACCATCGTGATTCATGAAACATTCGGGCGCGGCAAGGTGCTGGACGTGTCGGGACGGGGGGAATCTCAGAAGGCCTCAGTCCAGTTTGACGAATTTGGTGTAAAGAACCTGGTCCTCAAGTTCGCCAGATTGCGACCGGGATCATAGAGTGACGCAACGTGCTTCCGGAACGGGACGGAACGTGCTGCATTCCGGTCCGATCGGTCGAGATGCTGGGTGGCGGCGGTGCGCACTAGTCGGGCCATCGGAGCGAGCTCACGACGACGAGATACGGCCAGTAGTCCGGATGGAGATAGTGCGTAATGATGGTGTTGAATTCCGGGACCTTGTTTGCAGGGAGAATTACGTAGAGGAACGCCTGCTTGCCGGTCCTCGGATCGGGCTGATCGAGATAGACGTTGTACTGTGTGAGGGCGTGCTCCGTTTCAAGATCGTCATCCCCCGTTTTTGCCTCCCCGATGACGTATACCTTCCGTTTCCGATCATAGCCGTACACATCAGGTGTCTTCTGCTGTTGATCACCGTATCCGCGATTCTCGAGGGGCATGGGGGCCGAGTATCCTTCCACACCATCCGCGGCGATAATATCGAACGAGGCATTGGTAAAGAGGAGACATAGTTCCGTGACAAGCGATTGATGTTTTTCCTCGCGTGAGATCGGCATCGATGTTCTCAAATCACCTGGGTGTGATGGCGGGTTGGGCCATGATTCGCTCGTAGTACTGCTCATACATCGCGATGATGTTGGTTGATTCGAAGGTGAGGGCGCGTTCCCGACTGGCCTGGGAAAAGAGTTCATGTTTCTGCGGGTTCGAGAGGAGTTCAATGGCATAGCGAGCCATTCGACTGATATCACCGATCTCGGCGATATATCCGGTTTTCCCGTGAACGATGAGCTCCGGCAGTCCGCCAACGCTTGATGAGACGACCGGAACAGAACATGCCATCGCCTCGAGGGCGGAGAGCCCGAAGCTCTCCGATTGACTGGGCATGAGAAAGAGGTCCGCGATGGAGAGGATATCACGGAATTCCGTTTGCTTTCCGAGGAACTTGACATCCTGGTAAATACCGAGATCACGACACATGTGTTCGCAGATGGATCGTTCAGGACCATCGCCGATGAGGATGAGTTTGGAGGGGATCTTCCGGCGGACTTCGTCGTAGATTCTGATCACATCCGGCACGCGCTTCACGGTTCGGAAGTTCGAAGTGTGCACGAGGATCTTTTCGCCGTTGGGAGCACAGCGTTGACGAACGTCACTATCGGACCTGCGGACGTAGAATTCGGTATCAATGAAATTGGGAATAACTTCGATATCTTTGTTGATCCCATAGTTGGTTATCGTCTTTTCTTTCAGGAATCGCGAGACGGCGGTCACGCCATCGCTGTGCTCGATACTGAACTTGACGATGGGAAGATAGCTTGGCTCCAGACCGACCAGCGTGATGTCGGTTCCGTGGAGGGTGGTGATCACCCTGATGTTCGGAAGTCCAAGCATTTGTTTGGCCAGGTATGCACTTGTGGCGTGAGGAACGGCATAGTGACAGTGGAAGAGATCGATCGTCTCAAACTGAGCAACCTCTACCATCTTGCTTGCCAGGGCGAGCGTGTAAAGCGGGAATTCGAACAGCGGATAGCTTGACATCTCCACCTCATGGAAGAGGATATTGCCGCTGTACCCGTTCAGCCTCATGGGCAGGGCGTAGCTGATGAAATGAACGGAGTGACCGCGCGCAGCGAGGGCCTTGCCAAGCTCGGTTGCGACGACGCCGCTTCCTCCGTACGTGGGATAACACGTGATTCCGATATTCACGAATTCCTCCTGTCGAGTCTCATTGAAGTTAGCACGTTTTGGAGGAAGATACAACGCGCCGATGATGGCCGCTCCCCTCACACAGGATCGCGTGTGAGGGATGGTAAAGCTTGGAGCGTTGGGCGAGAACCCGCACGGACTGTGAAACGTTTCCCCCATGCGGGCTGTGTCGCCGATGCGATAGTCGTCTGTGGGTTGCGGAATGGCGGTATTATGTCGTGGTACGAAATGGAGGAATCATTTTAGAGGGGAGAACTTTTCCCGTTCCGAGCTTGTTGGTTTGTTGGGGATGCCACGTGGGAGAAATCGCTGCGCCATCAGAAACATCCTCGTCTTGGTCAGAGCCCACCGCGGTGCGAGGAGTCGATTTTTTTGCTTGACAATATTGATGATTCCGGTGTATATTTGAACAACCAGTTGGAACACAGGGCTAATGAATGCCCTGATTTTTTTGGCCAAATATAAGACCAAGTGAGTCGGATTTATGTTGCAGCTCTCAAAGAAAGTTGAATACGGTCTCATCGCGTTGCGCCACATGGCGATGCGACCAGCGGGGCAGGTTTTCACGGCCAAGGAATTGGCGGCCGAGCACAATATCCCATATGAGCTTCTGGCCAAGGTCCTCCAGAAGCTGGCACGGGCGAATGTTGTTCGATCGCTGCAGGGAGTTCGCGGAGGGTATTCATTGTCCATCAAACCCTCCGAGCTGACGGTTTCGAACGTCATTCAGATCATCGAGAACGAAAAGCCGATGATCGCGGAGTGCTACATCGATGGACCGGATAGCTGCTCGATCTACGACAATTGTTCCATCCGTAAGCCGCTGGGCAAAGTTCAGCGGAATTTGAATCTTGTGTTCGACAGAATGACTATTCAGGAAATCATCTAGACGGCATGAACAAGCACGCTTCGATTGTTTTCGATAACCGCACGGAGTTTCTCTATTTCCTTCGAAGTAGATTCCGCCTCTATCACAAATCGAATCTTTTCCTGCGAGACTTGCACTACGGAGTTTCGGGATTCCTCGAGCAGTACGGCGTACGATTGAGCTACCATGAGTTGGAAGAAACGACGCAACGCGTGATCGGGCTTCTTGTGTCAGAAGCCATCCTCAAGGAAATCGATGCGCGAACGTGGATGTTGAACTACGAAGAATTCCAGAAGCTCAGTGCGAAAGCTCCGAAGCCATCGACCGTCGGGCAAGACCATCAGAAATCCGCGAATCCTTCGGGGGTTCATCCCGGAACACAGGACAAAAGCGGTCAATCAGCGATGCCGAGTTCACACGTTCAGAAGTAGGGAAGCACATGGAAGAACAAAACAAAACAATTGAAGAGCTGGCCAATCGTGAGTACAAGTGGGGATTTGTCACGGAGATCGAATCGGAGTCGGCGCCACGCGGCCTGACAGAAGATACGATCCGACTGATCTCCGAAAAGAAACATGAGCCCGGTTGGCTGCTGGAGTGGCGGCTCAAAGCCTACCGCCACTGGTTGACCATGAAGGAACCGCGGTGGCCGAACGTCAAGTACGAAGAGATCGACTTTCAAAACATCATCTACTATTCGGCACCGAAACAGAAGGTGCGCCCGAAAAGTCTCGATGAAGTCGATCCCGAGTTGCTGAGGACGTATGAGAAGTTGGGTATCCCGCTCCGGGAACAGGAGATACTCGCCGGGGTGGCCGTCGATGCAGTGTTCGACAGTGTCTCGGTCGCAACGACCTTCAAAGAAAAACTGGGGGAGCTCGGCATCATCTTCTCTTCCTTCTCAGAGGCGGTTCAGCATCATCCGGATCTGGTGCGGAAATACCTTGGATCCGTTGTTCCAACCAACGACAATTTTTACGCGGCACTGAATTCCGCAGTGTTCAGTGACGGCTCATTTTGTTTCGTTCCGAAGGGCGTTCGGTGTCCGATGGAATTGTCCACCTATTTTCGGATCAATGCGGCAGATACCGGACAGTTCGAACGGACCCTCATCGTGGCAGAAGAGGGAGCCTCGGTGAGCTATCTGGAGGGCTGCACGGCGCCGATGAGAGATTCGAACCAGCTCCATGCCGCCGTCGTCGAACTGGTGGCGTTGGATAGTGCGAAGATCAAGTACTCGACTGTGCAGAACTGGTACCCTGGTGACAAGAACGGCAAGGGGGGAATATACAATTTCGTCACGAAGCGGGGAAAGTGTGCCGGCGTGAATTCCAAAATCTCCTGGACTCAGGTTGAAACGGGTTCAGCCATCACCTGGAAATATCCGAGCGTGTTGCTGCTCGGCGACAATTCTGTCGGGGAATTCTATTCTGTTGCCGTGACGAACAACTACCAGCAGGCCGATACGGGAACGAAGATGATTCACATCGGAAAGAACACGAAGAGCACTATCGTGTCCAAAGGTATCTCGGCCGGTTTCGGACAGAATTCGTATCGCGGGCTTGTCGAAATCAAGAAGAACGCTTCGAATGCCCGAAACTTTTCTCAATGTGATTCTCTGCTTCTGGGCGACAAGTGTGGTGCGCATACTTTTCCCTATGTGGAGGTGAAGAACAGAACCTCCAGAGTAGAGCATGAGGCCAGTACCTCGAAGATCGGAGAAGAGCAGATCTTCTACTGCAAGCAGAGGGGGTTGTCGACCGAAGATGCCGTGAATATGATCGTCAATGGATTCTGCAAGGAGGTATTTCGGGAGCTGCCGATGGAGTTTGCCGTCGAAGCTCAGAAGCTGCTGGGAGTAAGTCTTGAAGGAAGTGTTGGATAACAATTTTTGGAGAACAGAACAGTGTCAATGTTGAAAGTCAAGAATCTACACGCCTCTGTTGAAGGAAATGAAATCCTGCGTGGAATCGATTTGGAGGTCAGTGCGGGCGAAGTGCACGCCATCATGGGTCCCAACGGATCAGGTAAAAGTACGCTCGCGCAGGTCCTCGCCGGCCGTGATACCTACGAGGTGACGCGTGGGGAGATCTTTCTTAACGGAAAGAATCTTCTCGAATTGGATCCGGAAGAGCGGGCTCACGAGGGATTGTTCCTGGCCTTCCAATATCCTGTGGAGATCCCGGGTGTCACGAACACCTACTTCCTGAAGGCGGCTCTGAATGCCATACGCAAGAGCCGCGGACAAGATGAGCTGGACGCGATAGACTTCCTCGCGCTGGTGAAGGAGAGAATGAAGATCGTGGAGCTTGATCAAAGTCTGCTGAATCGGCCCGTCAACGAAGGTTTCTCGGGGGGAGAGAAGAAGCGCAACGAGATCTTCCAGATGGCCGTTCTGGACCCGATGCTTGCCGTTCTCGATGAAACGGATTCGGGACTCGATATCGATGCGCTGCGGATCGTGGCTGACGGTGTGAACCGACTGCGCCGCAAAGATAACGCCACGATCGTGGTGACGCACTATCAGCGACTACTGAATTACATTGTCCCCGATTTCGTGCATGTGCTTGTCGAAGGAAGAATTGTGAAATCGGGAGGGAAAGAGCTCGCCCTCGAGTTGGAGGAAAAGGGGTACGATTGGATCCGCAACGGATCGGAAACTACACAACCAGCGGGAATAGGATAGGGAGTCGCTCACCAATGTCGCTGTCTCACGAACAAACGATTAATCATTACCTCGAGAGCTACAAGGCCTTCGAAAAGAGTCTCAACGGAGATTCGAGCCTCCCAATCCATTCGCTGCGAGATGAAGCAATCACGCGATTCGCCGAAATGGGCTTTCCGACCAAAACGGATGAGGAGTGGCGCTTCACGAATGTTTCCGAGATCGCCGCAAAGCGTTTTGAGATTCCGACTCTCGGAGCGGGCTTTCCGGAACGGGAAGCCAAGACCGAGAAGTTTGTCTTCGAAGACTTGAAAGGACCTCGGCTCGTTTTCATCAATGGGATCTTTGCCAAGAACCTGTCCCGTTTGACCCAATCCGGATCCGACGTCATTGTGAAGCAGTTGTCGTCGGCTCTTTCTGAGCACCCGGACTTGGTCTCCGCTCATCTGGGACGCTACATCTCGTCAGGGGTGAATGGCTTTGCCGCTCTGAGTCTTGCGTTCATGCGAGACGGGTTGTTTCTCTCTGTCCCCGATGGTGTCGTTCTGGAGGATGCGATCCAGGTTCTCTTTGTCTCCACCGAAGCAGAATCCGAGATCGCAACATATCCGCGCAACCTCATGATCGTCGGATCAAACTGCCGTGTCTCGATCGTCGAGAGCTACGTTTGTATTGCCGACGATTCGTACTTCACCAACGCAGTCACAGAAATTGTGGTGGGAGAGAATTCAGTTGTGGAGCATGACAAGTTCCAGAATGAAAGTGTGAATGCGTTTCATATCGCTGCCACTCACATCCATCAGGCGGCGCATAGCAACTATGTGTCGAACTCCATCGCGGTTGGCGGCCGTCTGGTCCGGAACGATATCACAGCCGTTCTCGATGCCGAGAGGAGCGAATGCACGCTGAACGGGTTATCCGTCGCAACAGGGAACCAGTTGATTGATAACCACACGACCATTGATCACGCCAAAGCGAACTGTCAGAGTCATGAACTGTACAAGGCAGTGCTTGATGGAAATGCGCGCGGCGTCTTCAACGGAAAGATCTTCGTTCGCAAGGATGCTCAGAAGACCGATGCGAAACAGACAAACCAGACCCTGCTGCTCTCTGACGACGCAACGATTGACACGAAGCCACAGCTGGAAATATTCGCGGACGATGTCAAATGCACGCATGGGGCCACCGTAGGACAACTCGATAGTGACCAGCTGTTCTATCTCCGGACGCGTGGCATTCCAGAATCGAAAGCTCGTGATATTCTTACCTTCGCGTTCGCAAGTGACGTTGTAAGCCGGGTGAAACTCGATGCGCTGCGCGATCAACTTGAAGCGTTCGTCCATGCCAAGTTGGATGCGTCGCGAAGAACGAATGGGTCATGAACAGCACAACTGTGAAAAAGGGGGTTCGAGATGCCACGGTCTCCCGGTTTGATCCGGGGACCGTCCGGAGCGACTTTCCCGCCTTGTCGGTGACCGTCAAGGGGAAGCCGTTGGTGTATCTCGACAACGCCGCGACTACGCACAAGCCGGCATCGGTCATCGAGGCGATCACTCAGTTCTATTCGGCAGAAAACTCGAATGTGCATCGTGGTGTCCACCATCTCAGCGAGTTGGCAACGGAGAAGTTTGAGGAAAGCCGTAGGAAAGTTCAACGATTCTTGAATGCAACTGAATCGAGCGAGATCATCTTCGTGCGAGGAACAACCGAGGGTATCAACCTCGCGGCCCAATCGTACGGAGGGACGGTGCTTCGCAACGGCGACAACGTCGTCATCTCGGCTATGGAACATCATTCGAACATCGTTCCGTGGCAAATCGTTTGTGATCGCGTCGGAGCCTCGTTGCGAGTGATCCCAATCAACCGGAAGGGAGAACTCCTTCAGGAGGAGTTCGAACGTCTTCTTGATGAGCGGACAAAAATCGTTGCGCTCACGCATATCTCAAATGCGCTCGGTACTGTCAATCCTGTGCAGGAGATGATTCGCACGGCACACGACCGGAAGATTCCCGTACTCATTGATGGTGCTCAGGCGGTCGCACACGGACATGTCGATGTTCAGGAACTCGATTGCGATTTCTATGCGTTTTCTTCTCATAAGATGTTCGGGCCGACCGGGATCGGTGTCTTGTACGGCAAAAAGGAGTTGCTCGAGTCGATGCCACCCTACCAGGGGGGCGGGGACATGATCAAATCCGTGTCGTTTTCCAAGACGATGTATGCCGATCTGCCTCACAAGTTTGAGGCAGGCACTCCGCACATCGCCGGTGCGATCGGACTGGGTGCAGCCATAGACTATATCGGCGAGCTGGCAATGGAAGAAGTTGCGCTCCACGAACGCCGCCTTGTTCAGGATTTGACCGATGCGCTGACGGACTTGCCGGGTGTACAGATCATCGGCACAGCGACCAACAAAGCGGGCGTCGTATCATTCACGATCGACGGCATACACCCTCATGATATCGGCACAATTCTAAATGAAGATGGAATTGCCGTGCGTACCGGACAACATTGCGCACAACCTGTGATGGATTTCTTTGGAATCCCGGCCACTGCACGAGCCTCTGTTGCGCTGTACAATACCACAAAAGATATCCAAGACCTGGTTGCCGGCGTACGACATGTCCAGAAGGTTTTTCACTGATGTCTGATCTGCGATCGCTGTATCAGGAAATCATACTCGATCATAACAAGAATCCGCGCAATTTCGGCGTGTTGGACGATGCCAACCGAGTAATTGAAGGGTACAATCCGCTGTGCGGCGATCGATACACGATTTACCTGAAGTTGGAGGATGATGTGATTCAGGAGATCAAGTTTTCGGGAGTGGGCTGTGCAATCTCGAAAGCGTCGGCCTCCGTGATGACGACCGTGCTGAAGGGCAAGACAGTTCCGGAGGCAGAAGCGTGGTTTGAGAAGTTCCACGCCCTTGTGACGCACCCGTCGGGAGAAGATGCTGACGGAGCGTCGTTGGGCAAGCTGGCGGCTTTCGCGGGGGTGAGCGAATTTCCTGCGCGCGTCAAGTGTGCGACGCTGGCCTGGCATTCCCTGAAAGGCGCACTTCGATCGTCAGCGACATCGGTTTCGACGGAATAGAATTCACGGTTTGAGATTGGGCACAACACATGGAGGGAAGATATGAGCGGAGTGATGGTTGAGCACGACGTCGGGACGACCGATAGTATTACGATCACGCCACGTGCGGCACAGGAAATCATAAAGATCAGGATGGAGAATAACATTCCCGATTCGCATGCGCTGCGGTTGGGCGTGAAAGGGGGAGGATGTTCGGGGATGTCGTATGTTCTGGCCTTCGATGAGAAGACGAGAGAGGGGGACAACGTTCTTCAAATCGCCGGCATCATGCTCCACATCGATCCGAAGAGCATGTTCTATCTGTCAGGTACCATATTGGATTTTTCCGACGGCCTGAACGGACGCGGATTTGTCTTCAACAATCCGCAGGCGACAAGAACCTGCGGCTGTGGCAGTTCGTTCGGTGTATAAACAGACGACCGGAGTTGATCGATGGACGATCACCAGACGAAAAGCGCTCAGGAAAGCGCACAGGCCTCGATTTCTCGGCGAGAGGAATTCGAATCGAAAACCTGGAAGGCGCTTCGCCAATGCTATGATCCTGAGATTCCCGTCAATATCGTTGATCTGGGTCTGATCTATGAAGTGACCATCGATGATGAGATCACGGGCGAGACGAATGTGTTCATTAAGATGACTCTGACGGCGCCCGGCTGTGCGATGGGCCCGATGATCGCGTCCGACGTGAAGCGGCGCGTGCAACAGATTCACGGAGTGAAGAACGTTTGGGTCGATCTCGTTTTTGACCCGCCCTGGAATCCGGGCCTGATGAGCGAGGCGGCTCGGCTGCAGCTCAACATGCTGTAGAAATGATTGATACTGTATTCTGAACCATGATACATTTGTGAGAGGAAAGGAGACATCGTATGTCAAAGGAATGGAAGTTCAATCCACGACCTTATTCTGATGAGGAGGCGAAGAACATTCTTGGCTCGGTGATCAGTCCGGAGACAGCCGACTGGCACTACAACACCCATCATAAGGGATATGTCACTGCCCTGAACAATATTGAAAAGGGGCTTGAGACGGCAGATCGAGCGGCAGCCAACGGCAACTACAGTCAGATAGGAGAACTGAAGCGTCGCTTCACGTGGAATCATGCGGGGGCTCTCCTGCACGATATCTACTGGGAAGTTATGGGCGGAGACGGCGATTCGTCAAAAGGGCCGGAGATCAAATCAGCGATCGAGAAGGAATTCGGATCCATCGACGCGTGGAAGGCGGATTTCAAAGCATCAGCGGTCAGCGCAAAACTCAGTGGATGGGGCCTTCTGGTATTTGACCGGCTCTACTCGGGGAGACTCCTGAATGTTTTGGTCGATGAGCATCAGTACGGTGCGATCTGGGGGGGCGTTCCCTTGATCTCCTGCGATGTCTTTGAACATGCCTACTACCACAAGGATGGACCGGGACGTGCGAAGTACATCGACAATTTTTTGAATTCGCTGCACTGGGAAAGAATCAACGAGCGATACAAGAAGTTCGTCGTCGGCAAGTAGCCGGTGAGTCCAAAAGCAGACGAGGGTCGGATTCAATGGGTCAGACCCTCTTGCTTTTCGAGGGTTGCCGATGAGATGAGAATTCCCTATACTGTGGCGGATTTTGTTGTCGAAATTCCGCGGAGTGATATGTGAATCGATGTACTCTCAGACTGCTCGCGTGTTCTTATCTCGTCCTTCTTCATCTGCCGTCCACGGCTTTTTCGCAAGCGGAACACGAACTCGCATTTGCCCGTCGGGTGTCGCAGCGGCTGCTCCTCTCGCACGTCCGTGATCTTGTCCAGATCGGCAATCGATTCGGGGGAACGCCCTCTGGCGATTCTTCGGCGGCGTATATCCACCGCAAGTTTTCTGCCTATGGAGTGAAGTCGAGGATCAATCCCGATCCCGAGCGAATCACGTATGCGCACAAGCGCTGGCTGTTGCGTGTTCATCACCCTCGGTCCCACAGAAAAGTGATCAAGAACGAGTGGCTCGCCGGCTATTCCCCAAGCACGCCACTTACGATTTGCCGTGTGACCTTCCTCGATGTGGGCGAAAGAATTGATCCAGCAGTGATCGATAGCGGAGCGATTCTGACTCCACGATTCCCCGATCATAAACTCTATGCGGAGTTGGTAAAGGCGGGCGTGCGCGCGATCCTCTGGTATCCCGACATTCCGTTCAACGTGTATGAGAATCACGCCTATATTGGTCAGCTGCCGTTATCCAAAGAGAATCTCGTTCCGCTTTTCAATATTTCAGCGGGCAACGGCAAGGCATTACGAGACATTATTCAGCGGGATTCGCTGCTCTCGATCGAGTTCCTCACTCAGACGGAAGTCTTCACCGGAAGTCCGAAGACGGTTGTCGCGGAGATAAAGGGAAAATCGGACCAATACTTCATGGTCTGTGCCCATGGTGATTCAGATTCCGGCGGTCCGGGAGCCGATGACAACGCTTCGGGGATGGCCGGTGTGTTGGAGGTCGCTCGTGTTCTTCGAAGTCTGATTCGCGACAGACGATTGCCTCAGCCGGAATACTCGATCCGATTCATTGTCTGGGGAAGCGAGTATTTCTCCTCGGATCACTACGTCCGCTCAAACAGCAAAGAACTTGATCAGATCAAGGGAGTCATTAACTTTGATCAGATCGGAACTGGAGCTACACGCAACTGTGTGTACTTTGAATCCAATGAGGTTCCGCACAATCGGACGCTGCTGAAAGTTCTGGAAAAAGTCGGCGAAGATTATGCAGGCCGAAAAGGATTCTGGGAGGAGGCGACGACGAATCCTTCCCAGGGGGGAACCGACTCGTACGTGTTTCTCCCCGACTATCTTTCGAGAATCAAAATGCCGGATGTGAAGATCCCGTCGACCACGATGTTCACCGGTGCGTGGAACGAACCGAGGACCTACGCCCAGACACCGGGATGGAGCTCCGCTGCGTGGAAAGGGGATCCCGATTCGGTGACAGTCGACTATTCCGAGTACTACCATTCATCGATGGATATTCCTCGCTTGACCACCGACCGAGAACCATTCAACATGGCCTGGGCAGTGAAAGCCACGGGGATTGCCTTGCTCCGCCTGGCATGGGAGCCGCAAGGGAGTTCGCGGGTGGAATAATGCAGCATTCCCCTTTCGCGGGCATATTACCTGCGCTTTCCATAATTGCCCAAATCCATGAAGAGGAAAGCGGTCAACCCGGGTCCTACCCAGACGATGACATTCACTTGACGTTGAAGCATGATACGATGACGAATATGAGGTACACGTTTGGACCGACGCGCTACGATTTGTCTGCACGCGCGCATCTCATGGGTATCGTGAATGTCACGCCGGATTCCTTCTCGGATGGAGGATCGTACCTCGCTCCAGAACGGGCAGTTGATCATGCGCTGCGGCTGGAGGATGAAGGAGCTGACTTCATTGATATTGGCGGGGAATCGACTCGTCCAGGAGCGGTTCCCATCCCGATCGAGGAGGAACTGGAGAGGGTGATTCCCGTCGTCGAGAAGCTTCGGGAGAGGATATCCATTCCGATCTCCATCGATACATACAAATCGACTGTTGCGGAAGCTGCACTGCGTGCCGGTGCCGTCATCGTCAACGACATCAGCGGACTTCGCCATGATCCATCGATGGCCTCGGTTATTGCGAGATACGGTGCATCGGCGGTGATCATGCACATGCAGGGGACGCCAAGAGAAATGCAGGTCAATCCCACGTATGAGGACGTCGTGAAAGAGGTCAAGAAGTTCCTTCGTCTTCAGGTTGATCGGGCCGTCGCGAACGGTATTGCGCAGGTCATCGTCGATCCGGGGATCGGTTTCGGCAAAACGGTTGTGCACAATCTTCAGCTCATTCGGAATCTTCCGGAATTTAGCGAGCTCGGATGTCCCCTCCTCGTCGGACCGTCACGGAAATCGTTTATCGGGACGCTGCTCGATCTTCCCGTCGCTGAACGCCTTGAAGGAACGGCGGCGGCGGTGACTGCCTGCATCCTACGCGGAGCATCGATTCTCCGCGTGCACGACGTCCGGGCGATGAAACGCGTTGCGATCATCGCCGATGCAATTCGAAAGGGAAGCTCATCGTGACCGGTCGCTTTGGCGTTCTGATTCCTGCCTACAATGCGGCTGCAACAATCGGGCAATTGCTGCACGATCTCCATCGATATCTTTCCTCTGAACACATCCTTGTGGTGGACGACGGGTCCACAGATGCAACGGCGGCCGTTGCCGAATCCGCACGCGCCGGCGTGATTCGACATGTCCGGAATGTCGGGAAAGGTGGCGCCCTCCGCAGTGGGTTCCATTACTTTCTCGAAAAGACCACCCTTGACGAGGTTGTGACGATCGATGCAGATCTCCAGCACTCCGTGGACGATATGGGGGCGTTTCTTCATGTGCGACGTGAACGTGGGGCGAACATTGTTATCGGGTCACGTCGAATTACCGGGTCGTCGATGCCGGTTCACAGGCGATTGTCCAACATTGTGACCTCCTATTTGGTCTCGACCCGAACCGGCGTTGCCATCGACGATAGTCAGTGCGGATACCGGCTGATTGGTAGAGAAGTTTTGCGTACTATTGAAACGGAAGAAGATGGGTTCACGGCGGAAACGGAATTGCTTATCAAAGCCGCCCGTCACCGGTTTCGGATCGTCTCTGTCCCCATTCAGACGATCTATCGCTCCGGCAAGAGCCATATGACGAAGTGGAAGACCACAAGAGAATTTGTCCGAACGTTGATGCGTGAGTACTGATGGGACGGTTCGAAGATGAACGACGGGAGTTGATTGGATCGCTTCGCGACAAGGGGATTACGGATGAGAAAACCCTGGATGCGATGATGCGAGTCGAACGACACCTGTTCGTGATGGATGCTTTTGTCAATCGGGCTTACGAAGATACTGCTCTTCCAATTTCCAAGTCGCAGACGATTTCCCAGCCGTACACTGTTGCGTTCATGACTCAACTCCTAGCTCCAAAGGCCTCGGACAAGGTCCTGGAGATCGGAACGGGATCGGGTTATCAGGCTGCAATCCTGGCTGAACTGGGATGCAGGGTGTTCACGATCGAGCGTCACTACGAGCTGCATCTTCAGGCGAGGAACCTGCTGGAACGGCTTGGGTACCGCGTTGCAACCCGGTCGGGTGATGGTACCGTGGGGTGGTCTGAGTTCGCGCCGTATGACGGAGTTCTCGTGACGGCGGCTGCGCCCGACGTCCCGCCTGCCTTGCTTCAACAGCTTGCGATCGGTGGACGGTTGGTCATCCCGATTGGAGATCTCGACACGCAGCAGTTGCACGTCGTGACAAAACTGGAAGATGGTGTAGCCACTAAAATGATCAACGGCTTCAAGTTTGTTCCTCTGATCGGGAAGCAGGGTTGGAACTCGAAGCTTTAGATACGCTCCAATTCACGTCGTCCTCTCCCGTTGTCAAAAGGCCATGTCACTCGGCTTACTCTCTCAGGTCATAACCGTCGTTGGCCCGACCGCATCGGCCAAGACGCCCCTCTCGCTGATTCTGGCTGAGCGTCTGCAATCAGAGATCATCTCGGCCGACTCTCGACAGATCTACCGCAAACTTGATATCGGAACGGCAAAACCACCCCGTGCTGATCTTGTGCGCATTGTGCATCATTTTATCGACATACGCGAGCCGGATGAGATGTACAGCGCGGGAGAATACGGAAGGTCTGCGAGAGCGACGGTACACCGCTTGGCGACGAAAAATCAAGTACCGGTTGTTGTAGGAGGTTCGGGCCTGTACATCAGAGCGCTCACCGAAGGATTGTTTGAAGGTCCGGGACAAAACGATGAGATGCGACGTCATCTCGAATTCCGTTGGGAAGAGGAGGGAGGAACGGCTCTCTTCGAAGAACTCCGCCGGCACGATCCTGACGCCGCGGCGGGGATGGACGTGTCGAAAAAGCGGAGAATCATACGGGCGCTTGAGGTGTACCATATGACCGGGAGACCGCTCTCCGAGCTTCATCGCACCCAGCGCCGCGAACAGGAGTTTGAATTCGTCCAGTTCGCGCTCGACTGGCCCCGTGAGCAGCTGTACGAGAGGATCGATCGGCGGGTCGATTCTATGATTGCATCAGGTCTTGAGGACGAGGTACAGAGTCTTTTGAATGCGGGGTACAATCCACAATTGAATGCTCTCAATACTGTCGGATACAAGGAGATTGTCTCGTTTCTCGAAGGAAAGATCTCGACGTTGGCTGAGGCGGTTGCATTGATCAAGAGGAATTCGCGTCGTTTCGCCAAACGCCAGCTGACTTGGTTCCGCGCCGATGCGCGCATCCGCTGGATTCCGATGAAGCGTGAGGCCACGATGGAAGAGGTTGCGGAGAGGATTCTTGCCGCCATCCGGTCGGAGAAATGATGCGTTGATATTCGTCCGTGATTTGAGTATATTCGAACGTTGTTGATCCGGGGCGTGGCGCAGCCTGGCTAGCGCGCTTGGTTCGGGACCAAGAGGTCGCGGGTTCGAATCCCGCCGCCCCGACTGCTTACTTGCTCACCTACGCCAGAACAGCTCGGCGCGGTTTCTCCCCTATCCATCAACTTCCACTCGAACCTAGCACAAAGACCCCGTTCCAATCATCCTTCGGGGGACGGTGTTTGTACATTCGCATTCGTTCGATGAACATGTGAGCGACTGGATCAGTCGGCACGTACGCAAGTGCCCCTTCGAGATAGCCGATCCCTTCATCCCACTTGCGAGCTCGGTATGCTGCAAGTCCCTGATGATAGAGCTCAAGAAAGTATTTTGCGGAATCGACGAGTGGATCCGTTGCCAGCCCGATCAATTCATACACCGTCACCGGTTCTGTTCTTCCCGCCACCTGAACGATGTCTATCTCGCGCGCGCGAATTCGTTCAGTCACGCCTCGGTACGTTTGTCCGCTCATGAGAATGGTTGTCCCGTACAGCTTGTTGATACCCTCCAACCGGGAAGCAAGATTGACCGGATCGCCCATCGCTGTATAGTTGAACTTGGATTCTGATCCCATATTTCCCACGATACAGCGCCCCGTATTGATTCCCACTCGATGTCCGATTTCAACGTTTGTCAGCTTGCGCCATCGGGGCCGGAGGGAGTCGAGCCGTCTTTTCATTTCAAGAGTGGCGACACAGGCCTGATATTGGGCGTCGAGATCGGAGATCGGTGCGCCCCAGAATGCCATGATCGCATCGCCGATAAACTTGTCGACCGTCCCGCGATGATCCATGATGATGTTTGTCATCTCGGTGAGATAGGTGTTGATCAGACGAACGAGCGTGTCGGGGGAAAGTCTCTCCGACATCGCAGTGAAATCCTTGATGTCAGAGAAAAGGACCGTGATTTCTCTGGACTCGCCACCCAGTGTGAGGAGCAATGGATTCTCAATGAGTTGCCGGACGACAGTGCGGTCAACATAGCGGGCGAACATATTGGTGATCATCTTGCGCTGATGTCCCTCGGTCGCGGCGCGATAGGTCAACGAGGAGCCGAAGCAGACAAAGAGTGCAAAGAGCGGCCCTGCCACTCGGTACAGCGTATTGCCATCCACGAAGGCAAAATAGGCAAACAGGATCAACGCGAGAGCAAGTGTGATGGAGATGATGACTGCGATCCGTGTACGGATTGTTGTGGCAACGATTCCCACGATCGCGACAATGACGGGAAGAAGGATCAGTTGGATCGTACTATTCGCATCGCGAATGAAATTGCCGGTGATGATTGTGTCGTACATGTTGGCGTGAGCGAGGTACCCGGGCGTTCCCTCCGAATAGGGCATGGAGTAATAATCGCCCACGGCCCTGGCGGTGGGTCCGATAATGCACACTTTGTCCTGGAACTGGGAAAGAAAAGCACTGTCTTGTGTCTTCGCTGCCATAAGGATGTCATAGAGCGAGACTTCCGGAAATACTTTTCCCGGTCCGACAAAGTTGATATATACCTCGCCGTGAAGACCCGTTTGTATCTCCAGTGGTCCGCCGCGGACGAGCGTTCCGAGATCATTCATTTCGAAGGAGATTGCCTGTGCGGAAACCCCCAGTCGCTCCATGGCGAGGGCCAGCCCAAGTGTGGGGTAGAGCTTCCCAGCGTACTCAATGAACAACGGACCCGATCTCATGATCCCGTCCAGCGGGTCGAGGATCAAGTTTGTGTGGCCTACACCCTTGGAGATCTCAGCGAGTTCCGGAAAGGGATAATCGTCGATAAATGGTGATCGGGGAAATGTATGGGCCGGGGGAGCAGGAATGCCGAATCTGCCAATCACATAGTGGGCGGTGCTATCGACGTCGAGCGGCGCGGCCGTCGCCTCGGCATCAAATGCAGGAATAAAGGCGCCGATTGCCTGATAGATATTCTCTGCCTCGCGCAGATACTCGACCATCCACGCACCTTCAATGCTGTCGCGGCGCGAAGGCGCCATGTAGACATCGAGGGCGACCGCCCGCGCGCCGAACGTGCTGAGAAGTGTCATTGCGGCACCGACCTGATCGCGTGGAAGTGGATATTCGTTGTCCATCTTGTTGATCGTGTACTCGTCAATCCGCACCATCACGAGATGGCCGGACTGCACGCGGGTACCTCGAGCTTTCAATAAGACGTCGTACACTCTCCGTTCAAGCGACTGGAAGATATCGATCCCGAGAGAATACCGGAGGAATGGAGTGTGGAACAAGAGGAGTGTCAGAAGAGAAGTTGCGAAGGCAATGCCAATCCCGACGAACCATCGGCGTTGACGAGTCTTGGTATCGAGGATTTCCATTCCATTCCTCCAGAAAGTATGCGGACGGACGGTCTTTTGTGATGGACCGAATGTAACCATGCCCCGCGGGAAAATCAACCAATGGAGTTGAGACGGAGCATCTCCGTTTCCCGGAGTCGGGGAACACACATCACAATACTCCTCAGAAATCTTGACAAACGCAGCGACAATGGATATATTGGAGTGGAATGTATGTTTTCTGACACCCCCGAGCAGGCTGATGAGGCATCGCCCGCGAAGCGGAGGAAGAATTCAGAGTTGACTCCAGGTCGTGATTCTCTATCGGAGGAGCCCAACGTCGTGCATGCAAGCCAGCGTCGTCCTTCACCCTCCCATCTCTGGCGACTTCCGCTTGTCTGTACTGTCTTCCTCTCTCTTGTTCAATTTTCCCCCTTGATGTCCAGAGCGGTATTTTCCCCCATTGAGAATTCGGGCAGTGTGTTTTCGCGTGATACGATTTCGCTCGGTGATCTTGCTCCGACGTTCGTGCTCAGAGAGCTCTTCACGGATGAGCCGGTTTTTCTTCGTGACTATTCCGGTCAGACCTTGAGACAACCGTGGAAGGAAAGTGTGCGTCAGGTTATCGTCTTAAGCTTCTGGGCCACCTGGTGTGAACCGTGCAGGGAGGAGATTCCGATTCTGACCGAGCTTGCCAACCGGTTGATGAGCAAACCGGTTCAGATCTTTCTCATCAACACCCGGGAGCGGCCTCAGATGACCGAGGAAACGCTGCGTCTTCTCGTCAAGCAACGGGGCTACTCTCTTCCCGTCCTTCTCGACGCAACGGGATCGGTAGCTTCTCGCTATGGTGTTCGTTCACTGCCGACGTTGATCGTTATCGACAAGTTTGGAATTGTGAAGAGGATTAGTCGGGGATTTCATCCTGGATTTGAACGGGATCTGGAGCGACTTGTCAGAGACCTTGTAGAAGTGAGCGAGAAGCCCTGAGGAGGTTCTTATGCTCAGCCGTTGCATGGATTGTCGATCGGGTTTGAGGATATTGGTCACGGTGCTCGTACTGATGCTTCTTCTTCCGCCTGTCCACTCGCAGGTCCGTCAACAGCGGAAATTCAGCGTTGCCGTGCTTGATTTTGATGCACGTGCCGGTCTCTCGGCGGGTGAAGCCGCATCGCTCTCGGACATTTTCCAGGGTGCCCTGGTGGAAAGCGGTGAGTTCATCGTGGTGGATCGTAACCGAATCAAAGCGATTCTCCAGGAGCAGGGGTTCCAGCAATCCGAGGCGTGCTCACAGGTGGAGTGTATTGTGGAGGCGGGAAGGATCCTGAAGGTGGAGAAGATGTTCGCCGGAACGATCGGGAAGATCGGAAGAATGTTTACGGTGAATGTCCAGGTGATCGATGTTGCCACGGCTCAGATCCTCGATACCAGACAGAGGCAGCACCTGGGAGAGATCGAGATATTGGCCTCCGATGTCGTTCCAAGCATTGCCGCAGAGATGATCGAAAAACTGACGGGACGGAAAGTCTCCACAAAAACATCAAGCGTCGGAACGGGCACAAATTGGCTCCTGTATATCGGCGGAGCCGTGCTGATTGGAGGAGGAGCCGCCGCGTATGTTCTCCTCACAAAGTCTAAAGAATCGTCCAATGGGGTAGCGAAAATCGAACCGTTGCCGGATCCGCCCACTCTCCCGTAGGCGCGTGAGAGAGTGAATGGAGAGTACAAACTGCCTATGATCTTGTTACCACGATTCCCGTTGATATTGTTGATCGCTCTCTTGCTCTGGCAGGCCGCGCGCGCTCAATTGCTGGCTGTACCGAAGGAACATGAGGAAGCCGAGCGTCCGTGGAAGGAAGATACACGGAACGATACTTCACCTGAAGTCTCCCCGTTGAACGAATCCGCCGCAGCCATCCCTGATCGGTCTTTGGAAATAGTCAGAACCGATTCGCCAAAGGATTCGGCCGCTGACGTAACTCAACCCGTCGTGAAGGTGAACTCGCCAAACGGCGGCGAGCTGTGGAACGAGGACATGTTCCACCGCATTCTTTGGACGGCAACGTACGGAACCGCAATCGCCCGCATTCAAATTCTCTATTCGATCGACAACGGCAAGACCTACCTCTCAATCCGAGATTCTGTAGCCAACACCGGGACATTCCTGTGGCAAATTCCGAGGACCCAGACGGCGAACGGTTTCGTGAAGATCGTTGCCTATGGAGCGGACGGCAGAGTGGGATCGGACTCCAGTGATGCTGCCTTTGTGATTGTAAACGTTCAAAGCTATCTCCATAAGACTAGACACTTGAGCACGACCGTGCGTAACGACAGCCATTCTGGGGGGATTGGCAGAACGGCTGATCCGGCGCAGATGGGCTTCGAATTTCCGTTAGGAAGCCGATCCAATCATCTGGCCCTGGGGCAGTTGCTTGTTGCAGCTGTCAAAGGTGGAACAGATACCATTGCGACGTTGGACTATTCCGACGAATTCTTTCCCACGGATGTCCTCCGTGTAATCAATCGATCAAATTACGTCCAGACAATTGCTCGCTACAAGGACAAGACCGGCTTTGGAGTCGAGGTTGCGGAACGAACATTTGCCTACCCGGACGAAGCGTTCATCATTCATGACTATCGGGTTTTCAACGCCGCGAATACGGTCCTCCCGACGATCTATCTCGGGATGTTTGCCGATTTCGACGTGGGCGATGGCCGATCGAACCGCGTTGGCATCAATTCGGCCGAAGGGATTATCTATGTTTCCGCGCCCATTTCCGCCACTTCCACCTTCGTCGGTTTGGCGCTGTTGGATAAAAAGCCGCACGCGGTGCGGCGGTGGAGCGGAAACGCAGGCCTGCCGGCGACCCCTGCGGAGATGTTCCGAAAACTCGCCATCGCGGGAGAGGATGTGGTGACCACCGATCCGGCCGCCGATTACCGCGTCATGCAATCGGTGGAGGTCCGATCGATTCCCGTGGGCGGGAGCGCGAGCCTGGCGTTCGTGGTAGCCATAGGTTCAAGTTTGACGGAGCTCATCGCGACGGTGCGGACGGCGAAGACCAAGTGGCTGGAGGTATCGGGATTGATTGCCGAGATTGAGCCGAACAACAACGGTGCTCAGGCCCAGCTGGTGGCATATGGAGATTCATTGGCAGCCGAGATCCGTCCGGCCGGCGATCAGGATTTCTTCCGGTATAGCGTCATGATCGGTGATACGGTCGATATCATCACGCAGAATGTGGGAGACACTGAACTAGACGGACACCTCACGGTCTTCAATGCGGCAGGAGTACCCATCACGGCAAACGACGATTTCCTCTCCGTGCGGGACTCGAGAGTGACGTACCTGGCAAAGTCGGGCGGAACGAATTTTGTCCGCTTCGCCGATAATGGATCGATCGCGACTACCACCGAGAGCATAACTCAGCGGTCGCGCGCGAACCCTCGCACATTCGATCTATTTTCCTTCGCCGATGCTGAATCCGGACAATCGGCTCAATCGCCGGCCAATACAGGTCAGTATCGGCTTTCCCTCAAGAGGTTCAGAAAAGGGGCGCCGGTCGGGGTTCCCTACGGCGAGTTTAATCTTTTTGCCACCACGGCCAGTCTCGACGGAAAGTTCTACCCGAACGGCCTCTCGACGACGATCATAATCAACTATGGCACAACCCCGGGGTACGGCAACAGCGTCACGATAGCCGGAAGTCCGTTCAACGAAATTGCAGAGGTTGAATTCTCCTCAGACTTGACGGGACTTACTCCAAACACGGAATACCACTACGAGATGGTGGGAACAAATTCTCTGGGCAACTATCGCACACCGAATCAGACGTTCAGGACCCCGGAGGCCTCCAAGGAATGGACACGAAGGAGTTCGGGCACGATGGAACTGCTGTGGTCCCTCGCGTTCGGTGCGCAGAAGATCGGGACGGCAGTGGGAACGAGCGGGATCATTCTCCGGACGACCGACGGCGGTGCGACGTGGAACTCGCAGAAAAGTGGGGTCGAGCAATCGTTGCTGGGAGTGTCGTTTTCAGATGCGAATTCTGGCGTCGCCGTAGGATTGGACGGGACGCTCCTGCGTACTTCGAACGGCGGTTCGACGTGGGAGAATCGTTCAACATCGTCTGCGCTGATGTTCGTTGACGTTCATATGGTGGATGCCAGCGTGGCGTACGCCGTGGGCAACAGCGGCGTGATCGTCCGGACCAGCAACGGCGGGCTGACATGGCAAACGCAAACGAGCAACACGACGAACAATCTGCGGGGCATCCATTTTACCCGGACGAACACGGGCGTCGCTGTCGGACAGAATGGGACAATCCTGCGAACGACAAACGGCGGCACAACCTGGACCCAGATCACGAGTCCTGTTGCTCAATCGTTTTACAAAGTCCATTTCCCCGATGTTGACACGGGCTATGTCGTCAGCCACGAAGGCGGAATCCTGAAGACAGTCAATGGGGGCCAGTCCTGGATACCTCAAGTGAGCGGAGTAACAAGCTGGTTGGCCGATCTGTTTTTCACGGATGGTCGAACGGGAGTCGTGGTCGGTGAGGCGGGGCTTGTACTCAGGACAACCGATGGTGGCGCAGTGTGGTTCAAGGAGGCGAGTGGGACGGGGAATTACCTCTTTTCCGTTGCCGCCAACCGCGACGGCGGTCTGGTCACGGTGGGCGACTTTGGGACCATCCTTACCGGTTCAGTTGCCGCCGGACCTGCGGCGCCAACAAACCCGACGGTGAGTCCGACGGACTGGTCAAAGACGAATTCGTTTGTCCTATCGTGGACAAATCCACCGAACGTTGTGATCCAAAAGGTGTGGATCAAGTTCGGCCAGCCTCCGAGTGTTTCCTCCCCGGCGACTGCGAGTTTTTCGATTACCTCCTCCACGGTCACATTTGCCGTTCCCGATGTCGGATCCCATCAGGTCTATTTCTATCTCGAGGACAAAGATGGCAATCGAAATCCGAACAACCATGCGATGGTGATCGCGCAATTCGATTCCGTAAAACCGACCGTGACACATTCGCCGGGCAGTGTGGCGAAAGTAGTGTTCAGTAATGGTGCGCTTGTGGGTTCTCCACCGGCGATCAGCGCGACCAGCGCCAAGACAGCCGGGCTATCGGCCATCGAAAACACGAAGCTGCTCTACAAGAGAAGCAACGACAATACCTTCACAGAACTTGATTTTCCGACTCCGACGGGCGGATCGGTTTCAATACCGGCTACGGTGTTTGTGGTGAGCGGCGCCGCGCGCGGGGCCGAGTACCGCATCAGAGCCACGGATGAGGCGGGTAACAGTTCGTTGACACCGATCTATTCGATTCTTGTTGAAGTCCAAAGCCAAACGACGGCGACCTCGCTTCCTCCGGCAGCGGGGGAGGGAAGCGATCGGGATGCCCTCGTGAAGTCGTATCGATTGTTCTCAGTCCCTCTCGAGCTCGCGAACAAGAAGCCGAGTGAATTCATGGAAAGCACTGACCGCGGCTTCGGATCCCACAAGAAGGACAACGTGAACTACTACTTCTGGCGGATGTCGAGATTAATCGGAGGATCCTTCCAACACTATGAAGACTTCAAGAACTCAGATGTCCTCACGGTAGGTTCGGCATTCTTTCTTATCCGACGTGATGGAAACAGCACGATCAAAGTGGGAGCAGGTAATCTGGTGAAGCTGAAAGACATGGTCGATACCGGAATTCCGCTTCAAGCAGGTTGGAATCTTGTCGGAAACCCGCTTTCGTTTGCCTTTTCTTCGGATAGCCTGACGGTGACGAACGGAAGCATTGTGGGTCGGGCATACTATGACGGGACAGGTCCGCAGAGCGGCTGGCATACCTCCGGGACGCAGATTCGAACTCTCTTCCCCTGGCAAGGTCTGGCCATCAATGTGACACAGGCGACGACATTGAAATTCAAGGCGCTTCCCTCCGAGCAGTCTCAGTCCGCGTCGATTGCTGACCAACTCTCCGGAGCCACTATTCGTTCAGAGGCAGACCGATCGGCAGGTGCCTGGACGGTGAGCTTCAGCGCCACGCGGTTGGATAACGGCATGAGGGACCTGGACAACAGTATGGGAATGTTGCGCGGGGCATCGGAAGATTTCGATATCTACGATTCGTATCAGCCCCCCTTTGTTGGAGAGCGTAATGTGGCGCTGTATTACATGAATGACAATAGAGCACTCACGAATGATCTCCGGCCGGTGAATCCGCAGGGGGGTAACTGGGAAATGAAGCTGGAATCCGGCGACAAGGGTTCGCGCGTTCGTCTTTCCTGGGATGCATCGCAGCTCCCCCGAGATCCTTCGTTCAAGGCCTTTCTCATTGATCTCGATGAAAAGATGGCGTATGATCTGCGTCTCTCCAGCAGCGCGGAGATCACGACAAAGATCGGATTGCGAAATTTCCGTGTGGTGGTTGGAGACGCGGAGTATGTCAACTCCCACAGCGCAGGCGTGGATTTGGTACCGCAGGTCGCAAAGCTTTTCGCAAACTACCCAAATCCGTTCAATGCAGAAACGATCATTCGCTATGCGATCCCCGGCGAGATGCAGACGTATCAGGTCGCGCTGAGAATCTATAACGTGATCGGCCAAGAAGTCGTGACTCTCGTCGAACAAGAACAGGGTCCCGGGTACTACGAAGTGCGGTTCCATGCAAATGATCTTGCTTCGGGTATCTATCTCTATCGACTGACAGTGTTCGGTGGGACGAAGGAATCGACCTTTGCGGATTCGCGCAAGATGATGCTCCTGAGGTAGTGTACGCTTCAACCGAAATCCTGGAGTTCACCTCATGAGATTACCGACGTTGATTGTTCCCCTGGTTCTGGCTCTGCCTGGACTGATCTTCGCTCAGGTCAGAGTTTCCGACAAGCCGCGGGTGATGGTTGTGATCGAAGAACGAGTCGACAACCAGACGGCCGAGACCGGCATTGTGGGGACTGCAGTTGAGGAAGCGTTTCTCTCAAAAGGATTTCGGCTCGTCGACAAACAGCAATTTGAGGCCGTGCGCTTGAGGGATTTAGAGGTTGCGGAAGGAAATCGCGCTCGCGCGAAAGAAGTTGGAATGAGATATGGTGCAGAGATGATCATCGTCGGAAAGAGCGAGGCGGCGCTGGATGCTGAACAAACATATTACGGAGTATTGAACTATGTCTACGCAGGAAAGGTCAGCGTCAAGATGATCATCACCGACACCGGTGAACTGATTGCGGTCTCGTCACAGACGGCGAAGAAATCCGCCCAGGGAAAGTCGTCGGCGTCGTCGTTGGCCTTGAAGAGTGTGGCAGCCCTCCTTGCCGACGATCTGCTAGCGAAGCTGCATCTCCGATTGAAGGAGGAGGAAGGTGGTCGACGTATCGTGCAACTGGCGCTGCTGGGAATTGACGATCGGCTCGTTGCCCGGTATGAGCAGTCGCTTCCGCGCGAGATCGACATGATCGAAGGCATGCGATTGCGCTATCTGGAGAAGGATGGCGCAGTCTTTGAAGTTGATTTGAACGGAACCATCGATCAACTTCGGCAGGTTTTCTCGACTCGAAATGACTTGGTGGTCGTGGGATTCACGGGATCCCGGCTTGACGTGAGTACTCGAGGAAATGTTGATCGCGCCCGCACAAGCACCATTACGACAAGTCCGCTGGATATTGTCGAGTTTGCGATGGAGAACATCTTTCCGGCTCAGGTTAACTACTATGCGCGCAATCCGCTCGCGGAGCTAACCGTCGCGAATACCGGGAGTGCAGAGATCCGAAACGTGAAGGTTTCCCTGTTCGTTCCAAATTTCATGGCGCTCCCCTCCGAGAGCATTGTTCCCGCAATTCCGGCTGGATCAACTCAGAAATTCCAATTGCCCGCAACGTTCGATGCAAAACAGCTCTATGCCTTGAATGCAAACGCAAGCGCCCAAGCTCGAATTGAACTGTCATATGCCGCAGGGGGAGAAGTCCAAACGCGAAACCTTGTCCGACCGGTCACCATATATAACCGGAGCACCATCAACTGGAGCGACGGGGAGTCTGCCGGTGCCTTCATCACCGAAACAGATGATCTCGTCGCCGGTTTCTCGCGCACCGTTGTTGGGAGTTTGGCAAACACGGATCTTCTTGGCTCAACCCTCCCCCGCTCGATGGTAAATGCAATCGGGATCTGGAATGGAATCCGTGCGCACGGCATCAACTACGTCGGCGATCCCTGGAAGTCATCGGGGAAGGATGTGTTGGATCAAATCCAATACCCGCGTGAGACGTTGAGTCTGAGGAGCGGCGACTGTGATGATACCTCAATCCTGCTCACAAGTTGCCTTGAGAATATCGGCATCAGGACGATTCTTGTCGGCACGAGTGACCACGTTTTCATTATGTTCGATACGGGTCTGAAACCCAAGAACGGATATCTGGTGAGTCACAGTGCGACGGACTACGCCATTCACGAGAATAGCATCTGGATACCGCTCGAAACGACAATGATCAATGATCCGTTTCCTGCTGCCTGGAAAGCCGGCGCCAGAGAATTCCATCGAGCCCGAACGGAGGGACGAACACTCGATTTGATCGACGTGAGGAAGGCGAAGGATTCTCACCCACCGATGAGTCTCCCTCCAGCGACGCAAATCAAGATGCCTGCTGCGGATCGGGTTGTTCAACTCACGCGCCGGGATATCACGGACTACCAGTACGGACAGGCCGAGACGTTGAGTGCTCTTCTGAAGTCATTGCGCCAGGATCCTGCCGCGTCGGCGAGAGAAGCGGAAGCCGAGTTGCTCGCGAAATCGGGTGAATTCGAGTCCGCTCATGCAGTGCTGAGGGGGATATCGAGTTCAAAAGCTCATAACTGCAGAGGAAACACTTTCTTGCTCGAGAACAACCTCCTGATGGCCCAGGAAGAATATCAGCGTGCCCTGGAACTCGATCCGAACGATGGAGGACTGTATCTCAATTTTGGTCTTGCCCGCTACCTTGCAGGATCATCGGACGATGCAACGGAAGCGTTTCAGGCTGCGATTTCGAAGTTCAGTTCACCAGAAGAGGCTTTTGATGTTCTTGGCCTGGATCGCGTCGAGGAGTCGCTCGGACTGAGAGCAAATGAACGTCCCGAACGGCGCGTGGCCAAAGGCGACATCTTTCAGCTCCTGAGCAAATCGTTGGAAAAACTCCCCGATCCGAAGTTGACCTCCCCTCAATCGAAAAAGGTGCGGGAGCGATACAAGGATGAGCGGAATCGTTTTGTGTTTGGGGGACGTCGCGGTGCCGATCCAACCCAGATAACCGGCGTTCGGGAATTCCTGTACTGGAAGTTGCGGTGAGCATGCGAGGATCGAACTTCTCTCATGTCTGGCCCCTCCACCGCGGAGGGGCTTTTCTTTTTCCCATGGATCAACTCGCCGACAGGTTGATATGAAATGAATATCGTACTCGTCGGGATTCTCGGATATGTTGCAGTTCAGTTGGTCATCGGATTCCTCGTCAGCAGGGGTGTCACGACGCAGGACGACTCTCCTCGTTTATCTTGTCGCTTCAGTGATTGACCGTCATCGATCCGAAGCGGTTCCTGTCGGTGGTCCTCTCTGACGATACCAGGGGAGATTTCTCGCGGATACGGGCATTTGGCAGGAAGAGCAAGGTTGAAACTCGCCATTCTTCTGCGTAATTTGAAAAAATTGCAGCAAGGCAGTCGAAAATGTCCACACCAATCGTCGCAATCGTCGGTCGCCCGAACGTCGGCAAATCGACCCTGTTTAACCGGATTCTCGGTATCCGGGAGGCGATCGTCCACAACTTGCCCGGTGTGACGAGGGACCGGAAATATGCCGAGGCGGAGTGGTCGGGACGGAAATTCACCGTTGTCGATACTGGTGGCTTTGTTCCCGACTCGGAGGATATTTTCGAGAAGGCGATCAGGGAGCAAGCGGAAATCGCTATTGAAGAGGCCGACGTGATCGTCTTTGTCGTCGATGCGACCGACGGTATCGTGCCCCTCGATCGTCAGATTGCGGAAGCGCTCCGACGAACGAACAAGCCGGTTCATTTGGTCGTGAACAAAATCGATTCGGCGCGTCGTGAGCTTCTCGTTCACGAGTTTCACGAGCTCGGACTCGGCGATCCGCACTCGATCGCGGCCCTTGGCGGGCGACAAATCGGGGATTTCTTGGATGTCATCTGCAATTCGTTCGAAGCTGTGCCGGCAGAAGAAGAGGAAACACGGATCCGGCTCGCGGTGATCGGTAAACCGAATGTCGGCAAATCGTCGCTCGTGAATGCGCTGCTCGGGGTGAACCGATCGGTTGTTTCGGAAGTTCCGGGAACGACGCGCGATTCCATTGATTCAATCCTGAAGTACTATGGAGAAGAAGTCATTCTCGTCGATACGGCTGGACTGCGCAAGAAAAGCCGTGTGAAGGAAAGCCTGGAATTCTTTAGTGCCCTGCGAACGTTGAGAAGTATCGACCAGAGCGATGTTGCTGTCATCCTGTTTGATGCGGAGCGGGGGATCGATAAGCAAGATCTGCATATCGTCGAGACTGCGCTGGAGCATCGGCGTCCTTCACTGATCGCGGTGAACAAATGGGATCTGGTTGAAAAGGAGACGAATACTGCGCGTAACTATGAAACGGTTATACGGCAGAAACTCGGGATGTACGATTATCTCCCCATCGTGTTTATTTCCGCGCTCACGAAACAACGCGTGTCGAAGGTCATCGATCTGGCGAAGGAAATCCACGCTGAGAATCATCGCAGAATCGAAACGAGTCGTCTGAATGACATCATGCTGCCGATCATCGAGCACTATCCGCCCGTGTCTTCGAGTCCGAAGGAAATCAAAATAAAGTACATCACTCAGACAAAGTCGGCGCCGCCGGTCTTTTCGTTCTTCTGCAATGAGCCGAAATTGGTCCAGGAATCGTACCGACGGTTCCTGATGAACAAGATTCGTGAGCACTTCGGATTTCAGGGGATTCCGTTGACAATATCATTCCGACCAAAATGAAACCGCGAATCATCATAGTCGGCGGCACGGCAGCGGGACCGAGCGCTGCGGCCAAGGCGAAACGGATCAATCCGAATGCCGAAGTCGTCCTGTATGAAGCGGGAGAGCACATTTCGACGGGAATCTGTGAAGTGCCGTACCTGGTGGGAGGAGTCGTGCCGGATGCGGATGAGCTTATCCATTTTACACCCTCAATGTTCGAGAAGAAGAAGGGCGTAATGGTCAGGACCTACCACCTTGTGGAGGAGGTGCAACCGTCGCGCAAGAGTCTCGTGATTCGCGATTTGTCCAAGGGTCGAACCTTTACAGAGCGATACGACAAATTGGTTTTGTGTACGGGATCGAAATCGAGACGATTGGAGATTCCCGGAGAGGATGGACGAAACGTCTTCCGCGTGAAGTCAATCGAAGAGGGGAAAGCGATTGGAAAGTACCTCTCAGAGTTTGCGCCGCGGCGAGGTGTGATTGTCGGCGGCGGATATATTGGAATGGAGATGGCGGAGGCCCTGGTTCGTCGCGGTCTTCATGTGACCATTGTTCATGGCGACGAGCGGCCGATGGAAGGACTGGAGCGTGCAGCTCGCGATGCCGTTCGGGAGGAATTGAAGCGCAACGGGGTAGAGTTTAGGGGGAGGAGTGAGGTGCGAAGTTTCACGGCGGACTCCTCCGGAACAGTCACCTCGGTGAACACATCAAGGGGAATGGTCGAGACAGATCTCGTCATCCTCTCGCTCGGTGTCTATCCGAATACGACACTCGCAAAGGGAGCGCGAATCCGCGTCGGCACGTTCGACGGGATTGTCACGGACGAACGCCAGTTGACAAGTGTCGATTCGGTCTATGCTGCGGGAGATTGCTGCGAGACAAAGAATGTGGTTCACAACCGGTCGATGTATCTTCCGCTCGCGACATACGCCAGCCGACAGGGTCGAGTCGCTGGCGCGAACGCCGCAGGGCGGAAGGAAGTATTCAAGGGGGCAATTCGAGCGATGGCGGTGAAGGTCTTTGAGCTCGAACTCGCACAAGTGGGGATCAGCGAAGGGGAGGCGGTGGAGTCCGGCTTGCATGTTGAAGTGGAAGCGATCGAGTGCGATTCACGCGCATCTGGATTCCCCGGCAATTCTCGATTGCACGTGGTCGCAATCGTGGAGCGTCGATCTCAACGATTGCTCGGAGCGAATGTTTTTGGACGGGACGGCGTCGTCGCACGGGCCAATGTCCTCGGATTTGCCATTCAGCAACGGCTGAGTCTGCGCGAGCTCGCATCCCTCGATCTCATTTATGCACCCCCGTTTGCGCCGCTCTGGGATCCGGTGCTGATTCTTGGAAACAAAGCTCGTCGGGGTTTGCATGATATCTGAACAGAAAGGACGTCGCATGCCAAACGTCAAGTTGATTGATCATCCCCTCGTGAGGCGCGATCTGACGTCGCTTCGAGACAGGCGCACGCCAAGCAATTTGTTTCGCGCGATACTGCGCCGAACATCGAGCCTCATGGCGTATGAAGTGACGAGAGATCTGCGTGTGAAAGAAGTGGTCGTTCGAACCCCGCTCGAAACTGCGAAAGGGTACCTGGTCAGCCAACCGATTGTGCTTGTGCCGATCTTGCGCGCCGGTCTGGGGTTGGTGGGGGGATTTGTCGAGGTTCTTCCCGATGCCCGCGTCGGACATATTGGTATGTACAGAAGCGAAGAAACCCTTCAACCCGTCGACTATTATTTCAAGGTGCCGCGGAATCTTCGCGATGTGCTCGTCCTCGTTCTCGATCCAATGCTTGCCACAGGCGGGAGCGCCGTTGCAGCTGTGAGTTTTCTGAAAGCGAAAGGTGCAAGGACGATTCGCTTTGTCACTCTGGTCGCCTCACCGGAAGGAGTCCGCACACTCCGCAAGGGTCATCCTGATGTCGAAATCTTCACGTGTTCTGTGGACAGGGGATTGAACGAGAAGGGATTCATCCTGCCCGGACTTGGTGATGCGGGCGACAGAATGTTTGGGACTGAGTAGCTGGGTGGATGCATGTCGAGATTCATTACCATAACGCTTGTCGTAGGTCACTTCCTCGGACCCGCCTCGGGATGGTCGAGACAATCGGTGTCCGGACCGATGGAGACACAGCTGATGCGCGCGATTGATCACACCTTGCGTCAGGAGTATTGGGCCGCGGAATCGGTGTTTCGGCTACTGGCCGAAGAGTATCCGAACCATCCGGCGGCGAATCTCTATTGGGCCGGAATGCTGCAGGCGCGGGCAGAAGACTACTCCGAATTGCCTGATCGCAGGCGGTTTGATTCCCTATTGATCGTCGCGGACGAGAAGGCACAGAGGCTGCAGAGCAGGGAAGAGACTCTTGCGGAGGGATTGTACTATGCCGGAAGCGTTCTGAGCTACCAGTCTTATGTCTCTTCATCGACGGGGGAGTGGTTTCGGGCGGTGACGAAAGGAATCTCGGCCGTCTCGAACCTGAACAAAGCGCTTGCCCGAGATTCATCACTCGTTGGTTGTTATGTGGGAATCGGTACATACAACTATTGGAAGAGCCGCAAGACGCAATTCCTCAGCTGGCTTCCATTCGTGCGCGATGACCGGGTGGAGGGGATTAACCAGTTGCGGATCGGATTTCGAAAGGGCACATACAATCGCTACCTTTCGGCAAGCTCGCTGATCATCGTGCTGATCGACGCGGGGGAATATGCAGAAGCCGTTGACGTTGCCGACGCCGTTCTTGCGAAATATCCTTCGAACCGGCACTATCTTCACTGGAGGGCAGTCGCGTGTGAACAATGGGGGCGGCTGGAGGAAGCTCTCACCGCGTACGGTCGATTGCTTGAGAATCTGAAGGCTGATACAAACTTGCATGCGTTCCGTCGGCTGCAGTGCAATTTGAAGCTGGCCGATATTCACCTCCGACTTGGGCAGATGGATCGCGCTCTGGAGTACGCACGAGTCACGCGAGACTATGCGCCAAACTCATTTCCCGAGCATTTGCGTGAGACAGCGGCTCAAAGATTAGCCGAAGGCAGAAAGATAGAGCAGCATATTCGATCGCTCGGTGCCGGGAGCCGATAACAACTGATCTTGACAATGAGACAGCGGATGATAAATTGCGTGGTGGGACCGCGGAGCGAACGAAATTCATTCTTTGCATGTTGATTGTTAAACGGGATGATACAGCGTCGATCTCTCCATATTGACTACGACAAGAAGCTCAAGTATCTGCTTGACACGTGCCACCGCGCGCTTCCGAGCGTGAACGATGACCTCTTGCGGCGAGCGTTTGCCGTGAGCTATGAGGCGCACAAGCAGGACCTCCGGGCGTCGGGCGAACCGTATTTTCTCCATCCGTATGAGGTCGCCCTGATTATCGCGCGTGAGATTACGCTCGACGACATCTCAGTTGCCAGCGCCTTGCTTCATGACGTTGTCGAAGATACCAGATTCGATCTGAAGGCAATCCGGGAGGAATTCGGGGATACCGTTGCCGATATCGTCGACGGGGCGACCAAAATCAGCGACATTTTCCGAAGCCATGAAATCACACAGGCGGAAAACTACCGCAAGATGTTGCTGTCGATGGTGAACGACATCAGAGTCATCCTGATCAAATTCGCGGATCGACTTCACAATATGCGGACGTTGGAATTCCTGCCTGCCGAGAAGCAGATGCGGCTTGCCAAGGAGACGCTCGATATCTACGCCCCGTTCGCCCATCGCTTCGGTCTCGCGAAGATCAAATGGGAACTCGAAGATTTGTCGTTCAAATACCTCCACCGGGAAGATTACGACGAGATCGCGGGACAACTCAAGGCGCGCAGGCGGGAGCGCGAGCACTACATCCGAAAGTTTGTCGGCCCGATTGAGCGAAGCCTGAAGGCCAATGGCATCAAATACGAAATCGTCGGGAGACCCAAGCATCTCTACAGCATCTACAACAAGATGGTCCGCCGAAACAAGCCGCTCGATGAGATCTACGACTTGCTGGCTGTTCGGATTATGCTCGATTCAGAAGAGAACAACGACTGCTTCATCGTGTACGGCCTGGTGACGGAAATCTACAAGCCGATTCCAGAGCGGTTCAAAGATTATATTTCGATTCCAAAGAAGAACGGCTACCAGTCCATCCACACAACCGTTGTGGGCCCGGATGGACGGCTTGTCGAAATCCAGATCCGAACAAAGAAGATGCACGATGTCTCAGAACGGGGAGTGGCTGCTCATTGGATGTACAAGGAGAGCAAGACCTCGCTGGATCAAGAACTTGAGGGCTGGATCAACTGGGTCCGCGAAATCTTCGACCAGAAGACAGAAGATACGCCGAAAGAACTGATGGAGAGTTTCAAGCTGAATCTCTATCAGGACGAAATCTACGTGTTTACGCCGAAGGGGGATCTCAAGATCCTCCCCCGCAAGTCGACTCCTCTCGACTTCGCGTTTGAGATTCATTCGAATATCGGCTTCCATTGCATCGGCGCGAAGGTGAACGGCCGGATCGTTCCGCTCAACACGATTCTTCGCAGCGGCGATCAGGTCGAGATCATTACTTCGAAAAACCAAAATCCAAATCCGGATTGGGAGCAGTTTGTCGTCACGCATAAAGCAAAAACACAAATTCGAAGGTGGATGCGCGAGAACGCCCGCAAACGGAGTGAGTCCGGTCGGGAAATCTGGCAAAAGAAACTCCGGCGCCACAAGTTTCACATCAATGAAGACGACCTCGCACGGATGTTGCCGGCTCTCCGGTTCGAGAACTTGCAGTCATTCTATATGGGGATTACCGAAGAAAAGATTGACGCGGATGAACTCATCGAACAGCTCCTGCTTCGGGCAAAACATCGCCCGTCCGAAGATGATCGGGAAGCTGAATCTCCAAAAACACTCTTCAAGAAGTTCGTCACGACGGCGAGAGACATCGCGAGCGGCATCTCGGTGCTCGGAAGCAAGGAAAGCTTCATGCACCAATATGCCAAATGCTGCAACCCGATTCCCGGAGACGACATCGTCGGATTCGTGACGGTCGGAGAGGGGATCAAGATCCATCGACGCGATTGTCAGAATGCGCTCTCTCTTCGGCTTGCGGAAAGCGAACGCATCGTGGAAGTCGATTGGCCCTCGCAGGATGGAGGCGACTTCCTTGCAGCGCTGCACGTGACGGGAAAGGATCGTTCGAGCCTCCTGAGTGATATCACTCGAGTGATATCATCCCACGAAAATACAAATATCCGGAGTGTGAACATGGATTCGCACGGCGACGTCTTTGATGGACAGATCATTTTGTACGTCAAGAACACCGACCATCTGGAGAAGATCGTGGAGAAGCTAAGAAAAGTCGAGGGCGTTATTCAGGTCGAACGGTTTTCCGGTCATGGGTTGCGGAGGAATTGACGTCGTGAATGTATTGGGCCACGAGGGGACGCGCGTTCTGGGCATCGACTATGGTTCAAAGCGGATCGGGCTCGCGCTCAGCGACCCCGTGGGCGTCATCGCCCAGGCTTTTGAAACCATCCCGAATGATGAGAACGTGTTGGACCGCCTGAACGCTATCATCGCAACAGAAGGAGTGCGGTTGGTTGTTGTAGGGATGCCCCTCAATCTGAAAGGGGAACGGGGACACAAAAGTCTGGAAGTTGATGATTTCATCGTACGGCTTCGCGATGCCATCGCGATTGACGTCGTGGAATGGGACGAGCGATTCACAAGCACGCTGGCTCAGCGATCAATGCGTGATCTTGGGACGAAGAAGAAGAAACGAGCGGAGAAGGGAAGAATCGATGCCATGGCAGCCGCGCTGATGTTGCAGAGCTTTCTCGATCGGACGAAACGATCGATTGGTTGTTGAAAGCGGAAGTGGCGAAATTGTTGAGCCGTGGAACAGTCGAATACGGCGAGCAGCAACATGAAATTTGAACACCTCAGACGTCGTCTCCCCTGGATCGTAGTCGCCGCGTTGGCCGCATGGGTTGCTCTGGAAATTGTCTTGCTTCCGTTCGGTGCGATCCGCGAATTGCGACGCATCAATCCGAGCGAGACAGCGTTCATGCGGGACTATATCTCACGAACAGAGGAAGCCGGGCGGCGTCCGAGACTCCGCCATCGCTGGATCCCCCTCGGTCAAATCCCCCTCCATGCGCGCAACGCGGTGATTCTCGCGGAAGACGGGGCCTTCTGGAGCCACAGTGGGTTCGACTGGTTCGAATTCGGCGAATCGCTGAAGAAAAACTTCGCCGAACTGCGCGCCGCCCGCGGTGCGAGCACCATTTCCCAACAGCTTGTGAAGAACCTGTACCTCTCCCCATCCAAGAATCCCATGCGGAAGATCAAGGAATGGATTCTCACCTGGTGGCTGGAGCAATCGTTGCGGAAGGAGAGAATCCTCGAAGTCTACCTCAATGTGATCGAGTGGGGTGACGGTGTCTACGGAGTTCAGGCCGGAGCGCAGTACCATTTTGGAAAGGACGCGTCGTTGTTGACGCGGGAAGAGGGTGCGCGCATGGCAGCCATGATTCCGAGCCCGCGGCGCTACAAGCCGGGCCAAACGACGCGATACCTTGATCGATATACCCGCACCATTCTCACGCGTATGAATGCGCGGAACATGTAGGATTCCACGGAGCATGAATGACTCAGAAGGATCTTGAACTTCTGCTTGAGGAGGGAGAGGGGTTCCAGCTTGAGTTCAAGCGAAAGGTGTCGTCGGCCGAGAAGATCGCGCGAGCGATGATCGGTTTCGCCAACACACGGGGAGGAACGATCCTGTTCGGTATCGACGATGACAAACGAGTGGTCGGCGTTGAGAGTGAGAAGTCAGAGCTCGAATTGATCACGGTCGCCGGAACATACCATATCGAGCCCCCGATCGAACCATTCGTCGAAATCATTCCTTACAAAGGTAAGGACGTCATTGCCGTTACGATCGAGGAAAGCAAGGACAAGCCGCATTCACTTATTGTGGACGAAGAGGATCACTATGATAGTTCGTCCCGCGTGTTCATCCGGGTACACGACAAAACGATGGCGGCAAGCAGGGAGGTGGAAAAGATACTCCGCTCGGAACAGCCCGACGCCCCGCCGCTCCGCATCGAGATAGGGGCGGAAGAGCGGCGCTTGTTTGACTACCTTGAACAGAATGAACGAGTCACGGTAAAGGAATTCGCGAAGCTGGTGAATGTCTCTCAGCGAAGAGCCTCGCGGATGCTGATCAAACTTGTCCGGGCCGGCGTGCTTCGCATACACACGCACGACAAGGAAGACTACTTCACGGTCACGTTTGAGTAGATCGGGAATGACGTCGCCAGATTTTCGAAAGCTCAAAGATTGCGATCCCATACGCGACCGCGACGTTAAGGGAATGCTTCGTCCCGTACATCGGAATCTGAATCCCGAAATCGCACGACGTGATGAGTTCGGCGGAAACGCCGGTGATTTCGTTGCCGAGGATGAGGCAGAGCGGAAAGTGTTCGGGGCGAACACTGTCATAGGGAATGCTTTGATCCGTGAGTTCAAGACAACAGATGCGGAATCCGTTTTTTCGGAGTTGATCCACGGCATCAGCGGGACTTCTTCGGTATTCCCACGGGACAGTTTTCGTTGCCCCCAATGCGGTTTTTTCGATTTCTTTCCGGGGGGGTGAGGGAGTGAAGCCCGTCAGTATCAGTTTCTCGAGAAGGGCTGCGTCCGACGTGCGAAAGATCGAGCCTACGTTGTAGAGACTTCGCACATTTTCGAGGCAGGCGACGACGGGCAGACGTTCGATCGCAGAAATCTCCTCCTTTCTCAGCCGTTGCCGACCGATTTCTTCGTGTGAGAGTTTTCTCATTTAGCCAGTCGTGAAGTGTCCCGATCCGCGGAAATGGCCAAGGGACTGTAGCACTACACCATGGTGCGTGGGGGAAAATGGTTGCTCACGGAGTCAAAATTCCTTATATTAATAAGTATTTTTCGTGAGAAATTGAAGAGAATCAGCATTGCGATAGATGGGCCCGCGGCCTCCGGCAAAAGTACAACTGCGAAGCAGGTCGCCGCAGAATTGGGGTACGTCCACATCGATACGGGGGCGATGTACCGCGCCATTACGTTGAAGGTCATCAACAGGGGGATCCCCGTTGACGATGCAGAGCAAGTCTGCAGACTTGCTGAAGAGACACACGTGCGACTCGCCCGAGACGACGGTTCTCTTACCGTATACCTCGATGATCGCGATGTGACTCGGGAGATTCGAAGCAAAAAGGTCACCCAGCACGTAAGCACGGTCAGCAGTTATCCCGGTGTCCGAACCGTGATGGTGCGTGAACAACGCACGATGGCTGAAGGGGGCGGTGTGGTGCTTGAGGGGCGAGATATCGGGACGGTCGTTCTCCCCGATGCTCAACTCAAGATCTTCTTGGTGGCCAACATCGCTGAACGAGCCCGTCGGCGAAGATCAGAGCTGGAGGCATCCGGCATCGCCACCGATGAAGGCACTCTGATCAGCGAACTGGTCGAGAGGGATCGGAAGGACGAATCGCGCGAGAACAGCCCGCTTCGCCGTGCGCCTGACGCAATCGAGCTTGACACAACGAATCTCTCGGTGACCGAACAAGTTGACTTCATCGTGAAGAGGGCCCGGAGCATCATCGAAGGGAAGGTTGGACATGAACGTCACGGTTGACAGACACTCTGGTTTCTGCTGGGGAGTTGTCAGGACAATCGAAATTGCCGAACAGGAGCTGGCTGAGAAGGGGGAACTGTACTCGCTCGGCGATATCATCCACAATCCCAAAGAGATCGAGCGGATGGAAAAATTGGGACTGCGGACGATCAGCGCTTCGGATCTGCCTGTGCTTCAAGGTAAGCGGGTGTTGATTCGAGCACACGGCGAGCCGCCCGAGACGTATCGAAAGGCGGAATCCCTCGGCATCACATTAGTGGACGCCACGTGTCCCGTGGTGACGAAAGTCCAGGAGCGGATCCGGAAGTTCTATCTCGAAGGATACCAGGTCATCATCTTCGGGAAGAAAGAGCACGCAGAGGTCATCGGCCTCGTCGGACAGACCAATAATGAAGCGACAGTGATTAGCCGTGTGGCTGAAGTGCAAACGCTCGCGCTGAGAAGCCGTGTTGTTCTCTTTTCTCAGACGACGATGGACAAGCCGACGTTTTACCAAATCAAAGAAGGGCTCGAACAACGGGTCGAGGAACTGGTCGTCGGCACGATCGAGGATGAAGCAATCGAGTTTCACGCGAAAGATACGATTTGTGGACAGGTCTCAGGGCGCGAAACGAAGTTGCGTGTATTCGCCCGGAGCAATGACGCAGTGATATTTGTTGCAGGTAAGAAAAGCTCAAACGGAAAAGTGCTCTTCGAAATTGCGAGAGACGCCAACGAACGTACCTATTTCATCGAAGATCCCGGAGATTTGAAGCCGGAGTGGTTCGAGCATGTCGAACGTGTCGGTGTCACCGGTGCCACCTCGACGCCGCAATGGCTGATGGAATTGGTGAAGGAGCGTATCGAACAGCAGTACGATTCGAGGTAGCCGAAGAATGAGGAACAACCGTCATTACTAATTACATATCAATCACCACTAACAGCAGTCCGTTGTTCGATATTCTGTTGTGCGACGATGACGGGCACGATCATCATATCGAATGACAACTCCCCCATGCAACGGGGGATCAGGAGGTTTAATGGTAGAAGCAAATATTGCTCCGGAGCGTAATCACCAAACGGAGTATTCACCGGCTGAAGTCGAGCGGATGACGAAGCTCTATGAGAGCACGCTGAGTTCGATTTCCGAGAACGAAATTGTCAAGGGACGAATCGTCCATATCGGAGAGTCCTTCGTGACGGTTGATATCGGATTCAAGTCCGAGGGGATTATTTCCGCCGATGAGTTCCCTGATCTCAAAGAGATCAAGATCGGCGATCAGATCGAGGTCTTCTTGGAATCGGTCGAAAACCGGGACGGTCAACTGGTACTGTCGCGCAAGCGGGCAGACTTCATGCGGATCTGGGAGAGAGTCGTACGGGCCTTCGATACCGGAGAGGTTCTCAAGGGACGATGCGTCCGACGTACGAAGGGAGGCATCGTCGTCGACCTGCTCGGGATCGATGCATTTCTTCCAGGATCGCAGATCGATATCCGACCTGTTCGCGATTTCGACGCCTTCATCGGTCGTGAGCTGGATTTCAAGGTTGTGAAAGTAAACCATCCGTCCGAAAATGTCGTTGTCAGTCACAAAGTGCTCGTTGAGCAAGAACTGGCCGGCCAGAGGAAAGCGATCCTCGACAGCCTGGAAAAAGGGCAAATCCTCGAAGGACATGTCAAGGCCATCACCGATTTCGGCGTCTTTGTCGATCTCGGCGGCGTCGACGGATTGGTGCACATAACCGACCTTTCGTGGGGCCGGGTCAGTCACCCTTCGGAAATCGTGAAGCTCGATCAAACGATCAACATCGTCGTTCTCGATTTCGATCAGGAGAAGAAGAGAATCTCACTCGGCTTGAAGCAGTTGCTCCCTCACCCTTGGGAAAACATCGAGTTCAAGTATCCGGTGGGAACGAAAATCCAGGGCAAAGTCGTCTCGCTCACGGACTACGGAGCATTCGTCGAGATCGAGAAGGGAATCGAAGGCCTCATCCATATTTCTGAGATGAGCTGGACACAGCACATCAAACACCCGTCGCAGGTTGTCTCGATGGGTCAGATTATCGATGCAGTGATTCTCTCGCTGGACAAGGATGGAAAGAAGATCTCGCTGGGCATGAAACAGCTCGAGCCAGATCCGTGGAGATCACTCCTGGCGAAATATCCGGTCGGCTCGAAGCACGAAGGTGTCGTTCGTAACTTGACGAACTTCGGCGTCTTCGTGGAGCTTGAAGAAGGTGTGGATGGACTTGTTCACATCTCCGATCTCTCCTGGATGAAGAAGATCCGACATCCGGGTGAAGTGGTGAAAAAGGGAGACAAGATCGAAGTCGTCATCCTCGGGATTGACGTCGACCAGCGGCGAATTTCCCTCGGCCACAAACAGATCCAGGACAATCCGTGGGACAACTTCGAAACCTCCTACAAGGCCGGAACGGAGGTCGAAGGGAAGATTGTCCGCATCATCGAGAAGGGAGTCATCGTTGAACTCCCCCTCGGTGTCGATGGATTTGTACCGTTGTCGCAGCTCTCGCAAACCCCTGTCAAGAATATCAATGATTCGTTCCATATCGGGGATACGCTTCCCCTGCAGGTCATTGAGTTCGATAAGGACAGCAAGAAGATCGTCCTCTCGGTCATTGAGTTCTTGCGCGGGAAGGAGCAGAAGCTGGTTGACGAATATGTCGCGTCTCACCGGCTATCCCCGATGACCATGAAGGATGTGGTCACAGCATCGTTCCAGACGAGCGACTCTCCGACGGAGAAGAACGGGTCTTCGGAATAGTGCTTCGCACTGTGGACAGAAAGAGTTGCCTGGCATCTGACGGGCAACTCTTTTTCATATATGAAACGTGTCTTTTTTCACACACTCGGGTGTAAGCTCAACGCCACCGAGACGGCCACGATCGAGCGGCAGTTTGTTGATCGGGGTTTTTCGGTTGTCGATGGTTTGAGTTCATTCGACGTCTTCGTGTTGAACACCTGCAGCGTAACGGAACGCTCGGATCGTGAATGTCGTCAGCTCATTCGCCGGGCGCTTCGCGCCGCGCCGGAAGCGTTTGTGATTGTTGGCGGATGTTATGCGCAGCTTCAACCGGCGGCGATTGCAGCAATCGGTGGAGTAGATCTCGTTCTGGGTTCGACAGAGAAATTCCGCATCTTCGAGTACGTCGATTCATTCAAAAAGAGAAGTACACCGCTCACCTATGTTTCGGAAATCGGAGAACGACAAGATGTGGATCGTTCCACGTCAATCGGTCTCCCAGATCGGACACGCTCCTTCCTGAAAATCCAAGATGGATGCGACTACTCGTGTTCATTCTGCACGATTCCGCTGGCAAGGGGAGAAAGTCGCAGCATCCCGTTGGCCGCGATTCTGGAAGATGCCAGGACAATTGTCGAGGCGGGGTACAAGGAAATCGTTCTGACCGGTGTCAACGTGGGCGACTTCGGTTCGAAAATGGATCTCGCGCTCCTCGATGTCCTGAGATTGCTCGTGCAAGTGGAAGGAATCGAACGGATACGGATAAGCTCCGTTGAACCGAATCTTCTCTCGGATTGGCTTCTCGATTACTGGTTTGCAGAGTCGAAGATCTGCAAACACTTCCATCTTCCACTCCAATCGGGCTCCGATCGCATGCTGAGTCGGATGCGACGTCGCTACCGGCGAGAGCTGTACGAAGATCGCGTCCGTACGATCACCAACCACCTGCCTCTTGCAGGAATCGGAGCGGATGTGATTGTCGGGTTCCCGGGGGAGACGGAGGAGTTGTTTTCGGAGACGTACGATTTTCTGCGGGACCTTCCGGTTTCGTATCTCCACGTCTTTCCGTATTCGGAGCGCCCGGATACGGAGGCCGCAAGGATGGCTGGATCTGTTGATCGGGGTGTCCGAGCACGCCGGAGCGAGCGTTTGCGTCTATTGAGTGTGCGAAAGCGGCGAATGTTCCATGAACAGGCGGTCGGGCATCAGCTGGCCGTACTGTTCGAACGACAAAGTCCGGATGGAAGATTGGAGGGATTGTCGGGAGAATACATTCGTGTGCGGGCACACGGACCGGAATCATTCGTAAACCAGATTTGCATAACAGAAATCGTGAGGGCGAAAAATGAAACTTGTGACGGGCTGCTTCAGCAAGGAGCGCTGACGGAAGTTGTCGGAATACCGGAAGAAAGGACGAAAGATGCGTAGTCGATCGGCTCTTGGTGTATTGTTCGTCGCCCTTTGTTTGATGTTGCACACTTCGCTGGCCAGACAGTGGGACAATGAAGCCATGAAAGTGACTGCCCAGGAAGGCATAGAGGAAACGGGGGGGAAATCGGTGCTGATGGCTGTTGCCCTTTCGCTGGTGTTACCCGGAATGGGAGAGCTCTATGCGGGGAAATTTGAATCAGGCAAGTATCATCTCTATGCCGAGGGTGGAATATGGCTCGGGTATGCGGGAATGAAATCGTACAGCGATTGGATCCGAACCGACGCACGGACATTCGCTGTCGAGCATGCGTCGGCACAGTTTGGCGGGAAGAATGCGCAGTTCGAAGTCGACCTCGGTGACTTCAATTCGACGAGGGAGTACAATGAAGAAATGCTGAAACGCCGGAATGTGCGCGCGCTCTACGAACATCCATCCTATACATGGGAATGGGATAGCGATCTCAATCGCCAGCGATTTCGCGACCTGCGGATCAAGAGCGACAGATTATCCGAGCACGCGACGTTTCTGATCGGGGCTGCAGTCTTGAACCGCGTGATCTCCGCCTTCTCGGCAGGACGCGCGGCTGCCAGACAAAATAGTACCGCGCAGCAATCGTGGGATGTTCGCTCGGGAATTGTGCCGCACCGGATCGCCGGACAATCGCTTGTCGTCCGGTTCTCAACTGTGTTCTAATTCCTTCGTAGAGGTATTCTGAATCCCGCCGCGGGCGCTACGGGTTTTTCACATTATGCGAAATCTGAAACTTGTCATCGAATACGACGGAACAGACTTCGTGGGATGGCAATCTCAGTCGAATGGTCCGAGTATCCAGGAAGAGATTGAGAAGGCATTCCGGAGTCTGACCCAGGAAGATGCTCGTCTTGTCGGAGCGGGACGCACCGACGCCGGTGTTCATGCGCGCGGACAGGTGGCGAACATTCGGCTGGCGACGAAACTGGAATCGTCGGAATTGTTGCGTGGTCTCAATGCTTTGCTGCCGGAATCGATTGTTGTTCATGCGGTGAAGGATGTCTCGGCCGATTTCCATGCCAGATATAGTGCCGTGTCCCGTTCGTATCGCTATCTGATTCATCGTTCGAAGACGGCAATCGATCGGCACATGGGGTGGTATGTCGGTTGTTCTCTCGACGTGGATGCGATGCAGCGCTGTGCGGCGATCATCATGGGTGATCATGATTTTCGGGCGTTTTGTCGAAGCATTCCGGATGCCGATCACTATCAGTGTCGCGTGATCTCGTCCTCTTGGACTCCTGTTGAGAATCGCCTATATTATGATGTTACCGCGAATCGCTTTCTCCATGGGATGGTTCGAGCGCTCGTTGGGACTATGGTCGATGTGGGACGGGGGTTTCGACAAACGGATGAGTTCAAAACCATCTTGGAATCACGGGACCGCTCGATGGCAGGGATGTCGGCTCCTGCCAAGGGTCTTTGTTTGGAGAGGATAGAATATGATGGCGAACGCTAGAATCTGGATCAAGAAACGAAAACTGTTGGGTGTCCTGACGCTGGGAGTGCTGATTGGATGTGTGGGGGCGCTTGGCATCAATCTGTTTCCGGAGGGCAAAGATATTGAGCTTGGACTGCAGGTAGACAGCGAAATCCGGAAGGACGCAACACAATATCCCATTCTGAAGAACAGACCCGACGTGAAGAGCTATGTGGAGGAGATAGGTCGAAAGATTCTGGCCTCCCCTGAGGTGAAGAAGCGGGGGGTGTATGCCTACGAGTTTGAAATCATCCACGACGACACCACGATCAACGCGTTCTGCACGCCGGGCGGCTATATATACGTTTACACAGGGCTGATGAAGTTCGTTGAGAACGAAGCCACGCTCGCGGGGGTACTTAGTCACGAGATCGCGCATGCAGAACGACGTCATGCGACCCGACGGATGACCAGCGCTCTTGGTGTGCAGGTTCTGTTGGCGATTGCTTTGGGGGAGAAGCCCTCTCAGCTAGTGCAGCTCTCCGGTAATCTCTTTGCCGGTCTCGGACTGTTGATGAACAGCCGATCCGATGAAACGGAATCGGATACCTATGCCCTCCGTTATCTGCAATCTACCGAGTACTATCCTGGTGGCATCAGGTTTTTTTTCGAAAAGGTGGGACAGGGGCGGCGAGGGGGCTCCTTCGAACGGCTTCTCTCGACACACCCGCTCCCTCAAGACCGGATCGAGCATGTGGAGAAGCTGTTGCAGCAGATGAATGCTCCCGCACCGACGGAGGAAAATCTCTTCGCGGTTCGATATACGGAATTCAAGCGTTCGTTGCCGTAGCCGGAGGGAGACCGCGGGATAGGGACGTGGAGGCGGAGGGTGACGTGGTTGGAGCCGTCGAACATCAACAACGATAGAAAACCAGATTGAAACCACTGGGACAACTTGTTAGAAGATTGTTAGTTAGAAGCGGACTTCTCAAGGCAAGTCTCTCTGAAGAAGACCTGAAAGAAGTGATCGACGCGGGGGGTAGAAGCGGTGCGCTTGACGAGACCGAACATCAACTCATTACGAGTATTTTCGAGTTTTCGGATACAACAGCCAAGGAAATAATGGTCCCAAGGCCCGATATCGTGGCCCTCGAAGTCGGGATGGCCCGTGATGAACTCCTCAGCCAGGTGATTGAAGAGGGGTATTCGAGGATGCCGCTCTACAGCGGGAGCATCGACAATATCATTGGGATCATCTACAGCAAAGATCTCCTGAGTCTTATGGAGCATGAAGATCTCATCATCTTGCAGGACATTGTTCGACCGGCCTACTTTGTGCCGGAGTCGAAGAGGATTAGCGAGCTCTTGCGCGAATTTCAGTCGAAGAAGATCCACGTGGCCATTGTGGTGGATGAATTCGGCGGCACGGAGGGGATCGTGACGATGGAGGATATCATCGAGGAGATCGTCGGCGAAATCCATGACGAGTACGATGAAGTGAAGAAGTCCATCGAACAAGCGGGCGACGGCATTGCCATCGTCGACGGCAATATGAGTATTCACGATTTCAACGAACAATTCGGGGGATCGATTCCGGATACAGGAGACTACGAAACGCTGGCCGGTTTTCTTCAGAAGCTAATCGGCCGCTTTCCTGAAGTGAACGAGGAGATTCCGTACGAAGGATTCACCTTCGCCATTCTCAGCAAATCTGCGCGGAGAATTCGTCAAATCAAGGTTGTTCCCCCTCCCCGGTTGGCGAAAGACGCCGAGGAGGAATAACACGTATGCGTCATCGGGAGTCGAGATATTGTGTCAGCTTCTGCGCGCGAAGTCTTTGTGAAAGTCAGCGGAATTACCAATCTCGAAGATGCGATGCTGGCGGTTCGGTGCCGGGTTGATGGATTGGGATTTGTTTTTGCGAGAGGGGATCCGCGCAGTATTTCCGCCGAACGGTGCGCGGCGATTGTCGGAGCATTGCCCTCGCACATCACGAAAATCGGTGAGTTCGTCGGTTCCGATCGTCAGTACGTGCAGGGTATTCTCTCGAAGGTCAACTTGAGTGCCGCGCAGATTGACGGTCCGCTGGGTGCCGACGATCTCGTGGATTTCGAAACAAGCGTCATCAAAGTCTTCCACCTCGCGAGCGAATTCGACATCGAGGTAATGCGGAACTATCTGGTGGACGCATTTCTCCTCGAAGCGTGCATCGACGCCGGCACTCATCGAGGCGAGAAGCTCTTTCGCTGGGATGCTGCCCAGCAAGCGACCACGTACGGAAGGGTGATTCTTTCGGGCGGTTTGACGCCAGACAACATCGGCGAAGCGGTTCGTTTCGTGCGACCCTATGGCGTGAATGTCTCTGAAGGGGTGGAGAGGAAGCCGGGAGTCCTTGACCGTGACAGACTTCGAACGTTTGTCGCGAGGGCGAAGGCGGTGCGACTTCTGGACGAGGAAGATGACGCTTCCAAAGAATATCCGTGATCTCATGACGATGCCCTCCACATTGCGCCTCTCCTCGTACGACCGGAAGGAACCGGGGAATTGACTTCTGAAACGATCGCAAAGAATGCATTCTACAATGTTCTTGCCTTCAGCGTCAATTTCATCGTCACGTTTCTCCTCGTGCCTATCATGCTCGGCGCCCTCGGACCGATCGGCTTTGGTGTATGGGCGATCGTTCGAGTATTCGTGAACTATGCGTCGCTTGGTGATTTTGGGCTCAACAGCACGGTCACGAAGTATGTTGCCGAATACCACGCATCGAACGATCGCCACGCGATTGTTCGCGTCGTCCAGTGCGCGTTTGTCTTATATCTCGCCATCGGGATAATCCTGATATCCCTTGCCTTTCTCTTCGAACCGCTGATCGTGGCAACATTCTTTGCATCAAGCGGAGAATTTGCCGGAGTGGTGAGCTATGTCCTGATCGGATCGTTGCTGATCTTCGGAACCAATCTGGCTTTCTCTGTCTTCAGCTCGGCTCTGGTTGGTATCCAGCGGATGGATATCACAAACGGCGTTCTGGCGTTCTTCTCGCTGATCAACGGTGGACTGATGATCGGCGCTCTTGCGATGGGATACGGGCTGAAAGGATTGGTTTGGGCAAACGGATTGGCGACATGCTACGCGATCATCCTCAACGGCTATTTCTATTTCAAATTGTTGGGAAATGGTATTCTGCGCACGTGGACACCGAATCGACAGAACGTTCTTCGGCTCTTTCGGTACAGCCGGCATATTTTCGTCGGAGCGGTTGCGCACACCTTTCATATGCATTTCGACAAGCTGCTCCTGAGTTCCTTTCTGAGTCTGAGTCTGGTTTCATCATACGAGGTTGCCTCGAGAGTGATTATCCAGGCGCGTCAGATTCCGGTCTTGATGCTGCAGCCGCTTCTGCCCGCTGCATCCGATTTTGAGGCCCGCCAGGCAACAGAGAACCTGCGATCGCTCTATCTGCGCAGCATGAAATATGTCTTCGTGCTCGCCGTTCCAGTTCTCGGCTTCTTGGGTGCATTTGCGGAACCATTCACGATCGTTTGGCTAGGGGTGCGAGATCACCACATCATCCTCACGTTACAGATCCTGGTTTTTGCAAACTTCGTCAATCTCATGACAGGGCCGGGATACTTCATTTCGTTGGGAATCGGAAGGCCAGATTATTCGATGTACAGTGCCGTCGTCGGATTGGTGATACACGTTGTGCTGAGCGTTGTTCTCGTCCAGATCCTGGGATACTACGGTGCCGTTATGGGGAGTTTCGTGGCCTTGATTGCCGGGGCATGGGTGTTTCTCCACCTCATTCAGCGTCACATGGCGGTGAAGCTGAGGGAGGTTCTGTCGCACCTGTGGACACCCATCGGCTCCCTCGCTATTGCCTCAGCGCTGGCTCTCGGGGGCGGAGCTCTGATTGCCCAGCCGTTGCCGAAGTTCGCCGTCATGGCAGTCCTTGGACTCGGAATCTACGTCACCGGAATTGTCCTGTTGAAGTACTTCGATGAACACGATGTTGGTCTCATGAGGAGACTCTGGGCGTCTCTACGGCCGTCTTGGTTTGAAGCACCCCGCGAAACACACTTCTAGCGTTGTCGAATCTGTCGATCTGCGATTGACGAACTCGAAAGCTCACTATGCCGGATGTCACTATTGTCATCGTGAATCATAACCGGAAGGACCTCCTCAGGGATTGTCTCAATTCCATCGAGGAGAACGACGTGAGCGTTGAGGTATTTGTTGTCGATAACGGCTCGAACGACGGCAGTGTGGAGATGCTGGAAGATGCGTATCGTTGGATTCATCTCATTCGGAATCGGAACAACGAACGATTTGCGAAACCAAACAACGATGCGATTCGCCGCGCGTCCGGACGCTACATCCTCTTGCTGAACAACGATGCGATACTACGGCCGGGCTCACTTCGTGAACTGGTCTCCTATCTTGAGGCGCATCCCGATGTGGCCATGGTAGGCCCGCAACTTCTGAATCCCGACGGAACGATTCAACAGTCATGCCACGGGTTCGTTTCGCTGCGCACACATTTTTTTGATATGGTTCTTCTTGATCGGTTGTTTCCCCATTCCCGATATTTTGCAGCGGCTCCGATGACCTATTTCGATTACAAGACGGAATCAGTCGTTGATCATGTGATGGCGGCGGCTGTCCTTGTGCGCCGCGATGTTCTGCTGAAGATTGGATTGTTCGATGAACAACTGAGTGTGTACTACAACGATCTCGATCTCTCGTATCGGATGGCGCAGGAAGGATGGAAGAGTGTGTTTCTCCCTGCCGCGAAGGTTACTCACTACGGCGGACATACTGCGAAGCCCATGATGGATGACCTTACCTTCTTTCGTGAGCAATACGAGAACATCTTCCATTACTACAGGAAACACTTCGGCAAACGCACGGTGCGGATTTACCAGATTATGCTCCTGGTGGGATTCCTCCCGCGTGCAGTGTGGTGGAGCGTCCTGTCTCTTTTTTCGAGATCCGAGAGGATCTCGCAGATGCGTACATTTGCGCTTCGGACCGTCCAGCTCGCTCTGAGTACTCTGATCGATGGGGAGAAGGAATGAACGTCCGGACATCGATCATCATCGTGAACTACAACGGCCTCCTCCTCACCCAGGCACTGCTGGATTCGCTCCGGCGACACGCGCCGGGACACGAGGTCGTCGTCGTCGACAACGGATCCACGGATGGAAGCGCCGACACGTTGCAGGAGTCGCTGTTCGACGTGAAGCTTGTCCGCTTGGAGCGCAATCTCGGTTTCGGGTTGGCGAACAACAGAGGTGCGGACCATGCAACGGAAGAATTTCTTTTCTTCTTGAACAACGACAGCATTGTGCGATCTGATGTTCCTGCCGCGTTGGCCGCTTTTATGATCGATCATCCCGATATCGGTCTCTGCGGACCAAAACTCCTCAATGCCGATGGTTCGTATCAAGTGTCTCACGGTTTCGATCCCTCGTTGTGGAACGAATGGAGGACAAGACGCTTGCAAAAACGTGGTGGAAGGCGCGACCAGGCGGCCGAAGTGCCTCCGCATCCGGATTGGCTCTCGGGCGCCGCGCTGATGACACGGAAGACGCTCTTCCGGACGGTGGGGGGATTTGATCCGTCGTATTTTATGTACTTCGAGGATGCCGACCTGTGTTGTCGCATCCGTGAAGCAGGTTTTCGGATTGCCTATCTCCCTGAGATCTCGCTTGTTCACCTGCGGAGACGAACGGTCGACCGAGAGTCGTCAAGAATCAACGTCGAGTACCGAAGAAGTCAGATTCGATATTATCAGTTCCATAGGGGCGGATTATCGATAGTTCTGCTCCGCGCGTACTTGTTCGCGAAGTTCGGGTTGATTTGGATCGTCTCGCGGAGCAACACCACGCGACAAAGGACCGCAGCGGCGATTGTCAGACTTGCCATCGGGCGATCGTCGGAAGATCCCGGATGAGTCCATGAGTCATATCGTCATCGATGCACGAAAATACTTCGATTACGGAATCGGCACCTATCTTCAGGAGTTGACGTCACAGCTGGCTCAGCAGGATACCCAGCATACGTACTCCTTGATCGCCGGTAGTGAAGCGAGGACTCAGTCGCTGGGTCCTGAGCAGTGGCGAAAGTCATTCGTGCCGTATCGGAAGTATTCTCTTTCGGAGCTCCTTTTCCTGGGAGGGCATGCCCGCCGGACCCTCCGGGCCGATTTGTTGCACATTCCACATTATACCCTTCCGTTGTTCTGTGAGGGGAGAAGCGTGGTCACCATCCATGATCTCATCCAGCTCAAGTTTCCTCAATACTTCAACGCATTGAAGCGCGGTTACGCACGTGGGGTCATTAGTCACGCGGTCAGAAATGCCGGTGCGGTTATCGCGGTCTCGCAGACGACCAAGAACGATCTTCTCGACATGTTCAGTGTCGATGAAGCGCGTATCCATGTTGTCCACAATGGGGTCAGTTCAGTGTATTCGGTTGAAAACGACACTGCACGCATCGACCATTTCTTGAACGACGCAAATGTGTTTCGGCCGTATCTCCTCTACGTTGGAAGTCTGAAGCCACACAAGAACATTGGATTGTTGCTTGATTCGTTCGCCAGGTTGCACCAGGCCGATCCACAACTTCAACTCGTCATGGCCGGGGAGCGGCTCGAGCAATACCCTCGACTCCTCGATCGAGCAAAAAGTCTTGGCGTGTGGAATGCGATTCGGGAACTCCGTACATTGAGCCGGAATGAACTGCGTCTCCTCTACAACGGTGCGGCTCTTCTTGTGATGCCGTCGCAGTATGAGGGATTCGGATTGCCGCCGCTTGAAGCGATGGCATGCGGGACACCGGTAGTTTCGTCTGCGGGGGGTTCACTCCCCGAAATCGTTGGAGACGCGGCAATCGTTGTTGCAGAACCCAGCCCAGACGACTGGGCGAGGGCGATTGATGATGTGCGGAAGGACGAAGGATTGCAGAGGAAGATGCGCGAGAAAGGATTGCGTCGCGCAGCGGCGTTTTCGTGGGTACGATGCGCGTCAATGACGCTGCAGGTCTATCGCCAAGTCCTTGCCGCAACCGGGAGGTAGAACGAGCTCCGAAACGACGACAATGCCGAAAACAAGGAAACGTCCCCAGATTGGCCTATTTGGCGGATCATTCGATCCACCCCATTTGGCCCATCTGATCATCGCAGAGTGTGCCAGGGAACAGCTTGAACTCGAAAAGGTGATATTCATCCCGGCCCATCAGTCCCCCCACAAAACCGGACCGATCCTCACGGCTCCTACACATCGCAAAGAAATGACGGCAATTGCCATCGAAGGTCACTCCGCCTTTGAGGTATCAGACGTTGAAATGCGGCGAAAAGGGATCTCCTACACGATCGATACGCTGAAGCATTTTCGCGAGAGGTATCCGGGTGCGGAGCTTTTTCTTATCGTCGGGAGTGATAGTCTGGATCAGTTCCAATCATGGAAATCGCCAAAGGAAATCCTTTCACTTGCTACGTTGACAGTGTTTCCTCGCAGATGGGGAGTCGAGGTGAAAGACAAGTCTACGATCATTTTGCATGCTCCGGTCATCGAAATTTCCTCGACCGATATCCGACGGCGCGTGAAGATGGGGCGTACGATACGCTATATGGTTCCCCCAAAAGTGGAGAAGTACATCCGCCTCCATCACCTTTATTCGATGTAGACCTTTCCTCTCGCCGTTCACCCGTCGCGGCGATTCTTGCAGGAACTCGCAAAGTTTCGTACCTTTTCGTCCGAGCCAAAGAATTTCGTGGACACGGAGAGACGACCGTTAGAGTAGCTGTGCCGTTGACAGTCCACGAACGCAATCATCGCCCCTGTAGCTCAGTCCCAAAATGGCCGACGAACGATGTTGTGAGTCGCTGCCATTTTGAGCCTGCCCGCCTCAGTGAATTGAATAAGGCAGGCGGGGATCCCGCCGTTCGGCGGGATCGGAGCTACCGTTTGGAATCTTCGCCCCTGTAGCTCAGTTGGATAGAGCAGCGGTTTCCTAAACCGTTGGTCGGACGTTCGAGTCGTCTCAGGGGCACGGCACACGCTCTTCGCCGGCACGAGCCGAGACTGAGAAAGGAACTGCTGGCGTTAGCGTTTCGTTCAATCGCGTAATTCACCTCAATCCCATCAACAACGTCTCGGAACCTCATGCGTCTCAGTTATGCCTTCATCCCGACACTGAAAGAGATCCCGGCCGATGCAACAATGAAGAGTCACCAGTTGATGCTTCGGGCCGGGTTGATGCGGCAGCTCACGGCCGGAGTCTATGCATTCCTTCCTCTCGCGTATCGCGCGATGCTGAAAGCAATGGAGATCATTCGCGAAGAGATGAACGCGATCGGCGGTCAGGAATTTCACCTGCCGGCATTGAATCCCGAATCGTTGTGGGTGACGACGGGTCGACGGAATATTCCGAACCTCATCCTGAGCATCAAGGAACGCGATCTTGTTCTTGCGCCGACGCACGAGGAGGTGATCGCGTGGCTGGCGGCGTATCACATTCAATCGTACAAAGACCTGCCCCAGATATGGTATCAGATCCAGACGAAATTTCGGAATGAGCCGCGTCCGCGTTCGGGCGTTCTGCGCGGACGTCAATTCATCATGAAGGATTCGTATACGCTTGATGCGACCTGGGAAGGTCTCGACGCTAGTTATCAAGCTCACGCGGAAGCGTATCGCAAGATCTTCCGTCGATGCGGTCTGGACTTCTTTGAAGTGGGCGCTTCGAGCGGAGCTATGGGAGGGACCGGATCTCAAGAATTCATGATAGAGTCTCCGTCGGGTGAGGACACCGTTGTTTTGTGCCCGAAATGCGGATATGCAGCGAACCTGGAAATCGCTGAATCGGCCCTGCCGCCCTTGGAACGAAAATCGGAAACGAAGCCGCTGGAAGAAATCCATACTCCCAACGTTCGGACTATCGACGAGCTTGCCCGATTTCTAAAGGTTGACCAGACGCGATTGGCAAAATCGGTCGTGTATCAGCACGATGGAAAGCCGCTCCTCGCTCTCATGGTCGGCAATGACGAATTGAACGAAGCAAAGCTCACAGCGGCACTCGGCGCGGGGGAAGTCAAGCCGATCCCGACTGAAGAACTACTGGCGCTGACCGGAGCCGATGGAGGTTCAATCGGCCCGGTGGGATTGAAGAATTTTCGCATCATTGCGGACAGGCGGTTGAAGAATGCAAACGGAATGATCAGCGGCGCGAACCGGAATGACTATCATCTTGGTAACATCGATTTCACGCGCGACGTGACGCTCGAGGGCTTCCACGATCTGCGAACGGTTGAATCAGAAGAACCCTGTGTTTCCTGCAATTCGCCGTTGAAAGTTTCCAACGCCATCGAATTGGGGCACATTTTCAAGCTTGGGACAAAGTACTCCGAAGCTCTCGATGCGACTTTCCTGGATGAAAACGGGAAAGCCCAGCCGGTCATTATGGGGAGCTATGGCATCGGTGTGGAGCGGATCATCGCATGTCATATCGAACAAAGTCATGATGAGCATGGGATTGTGTGGAACAAGGCCCTGGCGCCGTACGATCTCCATCTGATCGCAGCGAATATGAATCACGAAGAGACCGTGAAGATCTCAGCCGGACTCTATGAGGAGTTGCGGGAGATCGGGGTCGAAGTGCTCTTTGACGATCGGACAAACGTTTCTCCTGGGTTCAAGTTCAAGGATGCGGACCTCATGGGGATGCCTGTTCAAGTAATCGTTGGTGAACGCGGGTTGAAAGAGCGAAAGATTGAAATCAAGCGAAGGCGGAGCGGAGAACGGACACTTGTGCCGATCCAGGATGCCGTCGGAGCGATCCGGAAAATGATTGCCGACTAGCACTATGAATCCCTCAGTTCGCCCATTCTATCTTGCCGGTGAGTGGTTGTCTCGGGAGGGTCATCGGACGCGCAATACGCTCGATGTTCGAAACCCTTTCGACGGCACTCTCGTTGCCACAGTTGCGCTCGCGTCACAGGAAGATATGGAGCGCGCGATCGAGGAGACCCGTCGGGGATTTGAGGAGACGCGCACACTGGGGAGCTATGAGCGGGCCGAGATTCTTGCGGGCATTGCCGCTCAGTTGAGTGCCCACAAAGATGAGGTTGCCCATCTCATCACACTGGAGGCGGGGAAACCGATTTTGTTCTCCCGGCTGGAAGTGGATCGCGCGATCATGACATTTCAAGTCGCTTCCGAAGAAGCGAAACGCATTCCGGGTGAAGTGATTCCGCTCGATCTGAATGCGGCATCTCGCGATCGCATCGGCCTTGTACGGCGATTTCCGTTGGGAGTGATACTGGCGATTTCGCCCTTCAACTTCCCGCTGAATCTTGTCGCCCACAAAGTGGCGCCGGCGATGGCGGCAGGGAACGCATTCATTCTGAAACCCTCGTCAAGTACGCCGCTGACCGCACTCCGATTGGCGGAGGCGATTGAAGCAGCGGGATACCCGAAGAGGGGTTTCGCTGTTCTTGCAACTCGCGGCTCGGATGCGGAGATGATGGTGAAGGACGATCGACTCAAGATGATCACTTTCACCGGCAGTGCCGATATCGGGTGGTACCTCAAGACTAATGCAGGAAAGAAACGAGTGTTGCTGGAACTTGGCGGGAACGCGGGAGTCATCGTTGATGAAACGGCCGATCTCGATCTTGCCGTCAAAAAAACGGCGATGGCCGCGTTCGCGTATGCAGGACAGGTCTGCATCAAAACGCAACGAATCTATATCCATCAGAATCTCTTCGAGCGGTTCGTGGAGCAGTTCGTCCGGCGCACGAAGGAGCTCCATTGCGGTGATCCGATGGATGACCGAACCATCGTCGGCCCTGTCATCGACGACCAGTCGGCGGAGCGAATCATTTCATGGATCGAGGAGGCGGTTGCGATGGGCGCGAAGGTGCTCACGGGGGGGCATCGAACCGGTCGGGTGATCGAACCCACTGTGCTTACAAACATTGACCGACGTGCGAAAGCGTTTTCTCAGGAAATCTTCGGCCCCGTGGTCACGCTCCACCCGTTCGCGACGATCGATGAAGCTGTGGCGGGAGTGAACGACTCGCGATATGGACTCCAGGCGGGAGTGTTCACGAACAACCTCCAGCACGCCTTCTATGCATACCGCAACCTTGAGGCGGGGGGTGTGATTGTGAACGAGAGTTCCTCCTACCGCATCGATCCGATGCCGTATGGCGGAACCAAGGATTCCGGTCTCGGGCGTGAAGGGATTCGATACGCAATTGAAGAAATGACGGAACCGAAGCTCCTTGTTGTCGAGAATTGAGTTTTCCTCTCCGTGAAGTAGGAACCATGCAGAGTTACATTCACCTCCATAATCATTCCCATTACAGTCTCCTTGATGGTGCCGCGACAGTCGAAGGACTCGTGCAAGCCGCGGTGGCCAATAAGATGCAGGCCGTTGCACTGACCGATCACGGAGTCCTTTCAGGCGCGATCGAATTCTACAAAAAGGCGCTCAAAGCCGGGGTCAAACCGATCATCGGTTTCGAGGCTTATATTGTGACAAAGGGGAGCAGGTACGACAAAGGTTCCTCCGGGGAGATGGGGACACGCGGGAGAGGAAAGGCGCCGTATCATCATATTCTTCTCCTCGCAAAGGATGAAACGGGCTACAAGAACCTCGTCAAGCTCAGTACGCTTGGGTACACCGAGGGATTCTACTACAAACCTCGCATCGATCTCGAACTGCTCGCAAAATTCAAAGATGGCATCGTTGCGACCTCGGCGTGCCCCGGTGGAGTTGTGTCCGCCTCCCTGGCAAACGACGCATATGACGAAGCACTCGAAGTCGCGGGCCTCTATCGAGACCTGTTTGGTGAAGACTTCTACATCGAAATCCAGAATCATGGGTTGGACATCGAGGTGCCGATCTTGAAACATGCACCTCGGTTGGCGAAGGAATTGGGACTGAAACTTGTCGCGACCAACGATGTACACTACATCGAGCGTGATCATGCCCTTCCTCACAACATCATGCTGTTGATTCCGGACGCGAGCAGCACGAACTCGCCGGACTACATGTCTCTCCGCTACAAGACCGACCAGCTCTATTTCAAATCTGCTCAGGAAATGGGAGAGTTGTTCAAGGAATTTCCCCAAGCCCTGAGGTCGACCGTGGAGATTGTCGAGAAATGCAATCTTGAGTTGGATCTCAAGCGGACGTACATGCCCAGGTTTCCGATCCCCGATGGCTTGGGGGCCCAAACACTTGAAGAATATCTTGATCGATTGACGAGGGAACGAATCAAGGAACGATATCCTGTGATCACACCTGAAATCACGGAACGGCTTGACTATGAACTCTCCGTGATCAAGGGAATGCAATACGCGGGATATTTCCTCATCGTGCAGGATTTTATCAATGCCGCTCGCGCGATGGGGGTGCGGGTGGGCCCCGGACGCGGAAGCGCGGCGGGAAGCCTCGTCTCGTACGCTCTTGGCATCACCGACGTCGATCCGTTGTACTATGGGCTGCTCTTTGAGCGTTTCCTCAATCCGGAGCGGATCAGCATGCCCGACATCGACGTCGATTTCTCGGACGACAGACGTGAGAAGGTGATCCAGTATGTGCGTGAGAAGTATGGGGCCGATTCGGTCTCTCAGATCATCACGTTCGGCACCCTCTCTTCGCGTGCGGTCCTGAAAGACGTTGGTCGCGTTCTCGGCATTCCGCTCTCTACGATCGAATCGATTACGAAGCAGATCCCGGTGATCCAAGGTAAGGTGCCGCCGCTCGCCGAAGCGATCGAGACCATTCCGGATCTTCGGTGGGTGAAAGAAAGCAAGGACGAACAGATCCGGATGATGGTGGACGCCGCACTCGTGCTCGAAGGGATGAACCGCAATGCATCGACGCACGCGGCGGGCGTTGTCATCGCCCCGGGCGATATCAGCGACTATGTCCCTCTCTACAAGACGCCCCAAACCGAATTGGTGACGCAGTACAACATGAAGGATCTTGAGGATGCCGGACTCCTCAAGATGGACTTCTTGGGCCTGCGGACGCTGACTGTCCTGGAGAACGCGCTCGCGCTCATCAAAGACAACCATGGTATCGATCTGGATCTCGACAAGCTACCGGTGGACGACCAGAAGACCTTTGAGCTTTTTTCAAAGGGACAGACCGTCGCAATGTTTCAGTTCGAGAGCTCGGGCATGCAAGACTATCTCCGCAAGCTCAAACCCACCGTCATTCACGATCTCGTTGCGATGAATGCTCTCTATCGGCCGGGACCGATGCAGATGATCGATGATTTCATCGCTCGAAAACACGGGCGACAGCAGATCAACTATTTGCATCCCAAGCTCGAGGGAATCCTGAAGGAGACGTACGGCATTATCGTCTATCAGGAACAAGTGATGAGAATCGCGAGCGAGATTGCCGGACTGAGTCTTGCAAAAGCTGATCTCATGCGGCGGGCGATGGGGAAAAAAGACAAGCTCCTGATGGCCGAGCAGAAGAAAGAGTTCATCACAGGTGCGCTCGCCAAAGGAATCGACAAACGGATTGCATCGGAAATCTTTGACCTTATCGAGCAGTTCGCGTCTTATGGCTTCAACAAATCGCACAGTGTTGCGTACACTGTGCTTGCCTATCAAACGGCGTATCTAAAAGCGCATTATCCGGCGGAGTACATGGCTGCCACGCTCACGAGTGAGATTGGCGACACGGACAAGATTGTTCTCTTTATCGACGAATGTCGGAAGATCGGGATCGACGTCCTTCCGCCTGACGTCAACGAAAGCGGAGTGAAATTCAGCGTGACACCGACCGGAATCCGATTTGGACTCAGCGCAATCAAGAATGTCGGTGTGGGAGCTGTTGAGCAGATCGTTCAGGCGCGGGAAGCAAAGGGACGCTTCAAAGACATTTTTGATTTTGCCGCGCGTGTTGATTTGCGATCCGTAAACAAGAAGACGATGGAAAGTCTGATCCAATCCGGCGCATTCGATTCACTCCACAGCAATCGCGCCCAGCTCTATGAGTCGGTAGAAAAGGCGATTGCGTACGGACAAACGCATCAAGAGGCGCAAGGGATGGGTCAGTCGAGTCTCTTCGACTCGCCGACGGCGAGGATTCTTCCGAGGGTAAGTCTCCCGGGAGTACCGACCTGGACCGAGGCCGAAAAACTTTCCCGAGAAAAAACCGTTCTGGGATTCTATGTCTCGGGACATCCGCTGTTGAAGTTCGAAGCGGAACTCGAAGGATTCGCTACTGCAACATTTGGGTCCTGCGAAGGGATCAAGCCGAACAGCATCGTGCGGCTCGGGGGTGTCATTACCGCCGTCAAGAAGAAGATTGACAAACGGGGAAACATGATGGCCTTTGTCACGCTGGAGGATTTCACCGGAAAGGGGGAGTGCATCGTGTTTTCGGATCCGTTCCAGAAATATGGAGAGTATCTCCGGCCCGAGGCGATGATTTTTGTCGTGGGGAAGGCCGACATATCGGGCGAATCGCTGAAGATCCTTGTCAACGAAGTCATCCCCATCGAGCAGGTGAGGGATAGACTCACGAAGCGGATCAATCTCCGTCTTGATCTCGATCGGGTAGACGAGCAAACCATCGTCGAATTGAGGCAGATCCTTGAGCGGCACCGCGGCAGCTGCGCGTGCTACTTCACAGTTGCCGGTGGCAGCTATGCCAAGAATTCGCTATATTTGACGCGTCGTTTTGTCGTGGCACCGACCCAGGAATTCATGGACTCGGTGACGAAGCTTCTCGGAGCTCACGCAATCCGGCTTGAAGGATAGTCCGTTTCCATGGGAGGTATGATGAAACCTGTAGAACTCACTGACAAGAATTTCGAGAGCGAAGTCGTGAAATCTGAGAAGCCGGTTCTTGTGGACTTCTGGGCGGCTTGGTGTGGTCCCTGCAAAATGATCGCGCCGATCGTTGAGGAACTCGCGACGGAGCTTTCTGGAAAACTGAAAGTCGGGAAAGTCGATGTCGACGTCAACCAACAGGTGGCCCAACAGTTCGGGATCCGCAGCATTCCCACGCTTCTGGTCTTCAAGGGAGGACGAGTGGTCGACCAAATCGTCGGGGCGGTTCCGAAAAACGTCTTGACTGAAAAGGTCTCCAAGCATCTGAGTTGACTTCCCCAATGTGAAATGCGAGAACGCCAGAGTCAGCATCAAGGCTTCTCGCATTTTTGTTCCCGGAGATGACAATCGTAATGGTGGACCAACGCTAGGATATTCTTGTGAAAACATTCAACAAACGGACGCATACATGTGGTGAGCTTCGAACGTCTCATGTCGGACAGACTGTGGTTCTCACGGGTTGGGTCGATCGGCGACGCGACCTCGGCGGGGTCATCTTTATCGACCTCCGGGATCGATACGGCAAGACGCAGATCGTGATTTCCGGAAAAGAGGATTCGAGGGCGTACGAAGAAGCGAAAACACTGCGTTCGGAATACGTCGTTTCCGTCACCGGTGAGGTAGAACGACGCCCGGAGGGAACAGAAAACCCCGAGATGGCGACTGGTGCGATCGACGTGAGGATTCGCGAATTATCGGTCCTCAACAAGGCCGATACGCCCCCGTTTACGCTCGAGGATGATGCGGACGTGTCAGAAGATCTTCGCCTTCGGTTCCGCTATCTGGATCTCCGAAGACCGCGCATGCAGAAGAACATTCTCCTTCGTCATCGTGCCTATCAGATCGTTCGGGCATACTACGACAGGCTGGGGTTTGTGGAGGTCGAGACCCCCGTCTTGATGAAGAGCACGCCGGAGGGAGCAAGGGACTACCTCGTTCCAAGCAGGATCCACAAGGGGAAATTCTATGCGCTGCCGCAGTCGCCGCAGACATACAAGCAGATCTTGATGGTCGCCGGATTCGACAGGTACTTCCAGATTGTGAAGTGTTTTCGCGATGAAGACCTTCGGGCCGATCGCCAGCCCGAATTCACGCAGATCGATGTGGAGATGTCATTCGTCGATGAACAAGATGTATACGAAATGACGGAAGGGCTGATGGCTGAACTCTTCCGCGGCATCCTCGATCTGGAGATTGAGCGTCCGTTGCGCCGTCTGACGTACAAAGAAGCGATGGAGAAGTACGGGAGCGACAAGCCGGACGATCGCTTTGGAATGACGCTCACCATGCTCTCTGACGTCGTCGCGAAAAGCGGATTTCGAGTCTTCAGCGAGACCGTTGCCGGAGGAAGCATCGTTTCAGGATTCGCCGTTCCGGGCCTCGCAAACTCCACGCGGAATCAGCTCGATGGTCTCACGGCTCTGGCGAAATCAATGGGAGCCGGGGGATTGATCTATATGAAAGTCACTGAGGGGGGAATCGAAAGTTCGGTTGACAAATTCGTTTCACCAGGAGAGAAGCAGGCGATCGTCGAAAGAATTGGAGCGCAGAGGGGTGATCTCTGCTTGATTGTAACCGGCCCCTGGCAAAAGACACTTTCAGTCTTGGGGGCTCTCAGACTCGAAATGGCAGACCGCTTGAATCTCATTCCTCACGATGTCTGGAATCTACTCTGGGTGACGGACTTTCCGTTGCTGGAATACGATTCGGAAGAAAAGCGATTTGTTGCCGTTCATCATCCCTTCACATCACCGAAATTCGAAGATGTGGGAATGCTTGATTCCGATCCTGGCAAAACCCGCGCACGTGCCTATGATCTTGTGCTGAATGGAAATGAGATCGCGGGTGGGAGTATCAGGATTCACGATTCGAAACTGCAAAGCAAGATGTTTACATTGCTCGGGATTGGTGAAGAGGATGCACGAAGGAAGTTCGGATTCATGCTCGATGCGTTTCGATACGGAGCCCCGCCGCATGGCGGAATCGCGTTTGGCTTTGACCGGATCGTCATGCTCCTCGCAGGAGAAGAGTCGATCCGCGAGGTCATTGCCTTTCCGAAAACATCGAGCGGCTTGTCACCCATGGATGATTCACCCTCTGAAGTCGACCAGAAACAGTTGGACGAGCTGGGGATCGGTCGCCTCAAAAAATAGGCTGTACTCGTACGATCACTATCGGCGGAGGACTCATGGTCGGAATCGTGGGATATGGCGCGTACCTTCCTCGCTACCGGATCAAAGCCGAGACGATTGCTCGGCAGTGGGGGGCAGATGCAGAGGCAATCAAGCGGGGGCTTCAACTCACCGAAAAAACCGTTCCCGGACAGGACGAGGACACGATCACAATTTCCGTGGAGGCGGCCCGCGGCGCGATCCAGAGGGCGCAGATCGATCCGCAGGAAATTGGCGCAGTCTACATCGGATCCGAATCCCATCCATACGCAGTCAAACCGAGCGGAACGGTTCTGATTGACGCACTGGGAATTGGACCGCATGTTCATGTCGCAACAAATGAGTTCGCATGCAAGGCCGGTTCGGAGGCGATGTATGTGGCCTACAGCCATGTGAAGTCCGGAGAAATGAAATACGCACTCGGAATCGGGGCTGATACTTCCCAGGGGGCCCCCGGCGACGCTCTTGAGTATTCTGCTTCGGCGGGAGGAGCGGCGTTCATCATGGGGACCGAACGCGTCGCGGCAGAGATCCTTTTCACTCATTCGTACACTTCAGACACCCCTGATTTCTGGCGGCGCGAGGGTGAATTCTATCCACGACACGCAGGACGATTCACCGGTGATCCGGCGTACTTCAAACACATTGTGGGAGCGGGGCAGGCTCTGCTGGAGAAATCGAAACTTGCGCCGAAGGATTTCACACACGCCGTCTTTCACATGCCGAACGGAAAATTTCCGCAGGAAGCCGGTCGTCGACTGGGATTCACCAAGCAGCAACTGGAATTTGGATGGATTGTGCCATTGATGGGCAACACCTACTCGGGTTCCTCCCCGACAGGACTTGCCGCGATCCTCGACGTGGCCAATCCGGGCGATCTCATCTTCATGGTGTCGTTTGGTTCGGGAGCGGGGAGTGATGGATTCGTCTATCGGGTGACCGAAGAGATCAAGGCGATAAAGGATCGCGCGCCGAAGGTGCGATCAATGCTGGACAACGGCAAGATTTATCTGGACTACGGCCAGTACACGAAGCATAGACACAAAATCAAACTCAACGAATAAGGAGGCCCCCAATGAGAGACGTCTATGTAATCGGGGCTGGGATGACGCCGTTCGGAGAATTGTGGAACAAGTCGATTCGCGAGATCTTCGTCGATGCGGCCATGTTGGCAATTGAAGATGCCGGTGTCGACCACATCGATTCACTGTACGTTGGATCGATGTCTCCGGGATTGTTTGTCGGTCAGGAACATTTGGGACCGGTCGTCGCAGATTTCCTCGGGGTGACTCCAGTGCCGGCGACGCGCGTCGAATCGGCGTGCGCATCGGGCGGCGTATCGTTTCGGCAGGCTTTTCTCGAGGTGGCTTCGGGCGTGAGTGAGATTGTTCTTGCAGGAGGCGTGGAGAAAATGACCGATGGCGCCGACGTCACGGAGGCGCTTGCGACCGCAGCCGATCAGGAGTATGAAGTCTACCATGGGGTCACATTTCCAGGGTTGTACGCCATGATTGCGCGGGCCCACATGCACCAATTCGGGACGACACGCCAACAACTGGCGGAGGTCGCGGTGAAAAATCACCGAAATGGAATGAAGAATCCAAACGCGCAGTTTCGATCGGAAATCACAAATGAGCAAGTTGTAAAGTCCACGATGGTGGCGGATCCATTGCGGCTTCTCGATTGTTCACCCGTCAGCGATGGCGGCGCGGGAGTCATCCTGGCATCTGCCGACGTGGCAAAGAAAATGAAGAGCCGCGCTGTCAAGGTGATCGCCTCGACTCAGGCCTCGGACACCATTGCCCTCCATGACCGAACCGACCTTACCACACTCGGTGCGGTAGTCCGTGCCGCCGAAAAAGCGTACGCTATGGCAGGGAAGAAGCCGAGCGACGTCAATCTCGCAGAAGTCCATGATTGTTTCACGATCGCAGAAATCGTGATCTCGGAGGATTTGGGATTCTTCGAGAAGGGGAAAGGGGGAGAGGCCGTTGAGAAAGGGTTGACCGCTCGAGAATGCGGAAAGATCCCCATCAATTCCAGCGGGGGGCTGAAATCGAAAGGACATCCTGTGGGCGCAACCGGCATTGCTCAGATTATCGAACTCTACGAGCAACTCACAGGACGCGGCGGCGAGCGACAGGTGAAGAAGGCAAATATCGGTCTTGCCCAGAACATGGGTGGGAGCGGCGCCAGCTGTGTCATCCATATCCTGGAGGCCATATGATCTCACCGCGATACGCAAGGGAAATACCACAGCGATATCAACTCGTGGCGGCGCGATGTACGTCGTGTGGAACAATCGGATTCCCTCCACGACGCGTCTGCAAACACTGCCGCGGCAGACAATTTGAGCCGACAAAGCTCGATAGTGATGGAAAAATCCTCACCTTCACGATTATCCGCGTTGGGGCTGATCGGTTTTCGAAGCAGACCCCGTACGCCGTTGCCGTCATCGAGCTCAACGACGGCACTCGACTCACGGCGCAAGTAACCGATTGCGAGCTGGAAAGTCTTGAAATTGGGCAAAAAGTCCGGCTTGTTTTTCGCAAGATTCAGGAGGATGGAAAAGCAGGAATCCTCTGTTATGGCTACAAGGCAATCTGTGTCTGATTCCAACCCTTGTCCATAGACGTTCTCGATCAAGGAGCAGTTGTGAAGGAGAGTGTTCGCATTGCATCCGGTCAGGGTTTTTGGGGTGATCTTCCCAATGCGCCGATCGATCAGGTCACGAAGGGACCGATCGACTACATCATGATGGATTTTCTGGCGGAAGTAACGATGTCCATCATGCAGAAGCAGAAGAAGCGAAATCCTGAGCTTGGGTACGCCAGAGACCTCATAACAATCATTGATCAGATTCTGCCCGTCTGTGTGGAAAGGAAAATCAAGATTATCACAAACGGAGGCGGAGCGAATCCGCGCGCTTGCCGCGATGCCGTGTTCGCTTGTGCCCGCACGCATGGCATCAAAGGGTTGAAGATTGGAACCGTGTATGGCGACGACATCCTGCCTCGACTCGACGGCTTGCGCAAGAAGGGGATGTTGTTCACCAATCTGGAAACAGGTCGGACAATCGAGCATATCGGCCACAAGATTCTAAGCGCGAATGTCTATTTTGGCGCGATGCCGATCGTGAAGGCCCTTCGCCAAGGAGCACAGATCGTCATCACGGGCCGCACGACCGACACCGGATTGACCCTTGCTCCGATGATTCACGAATTCGGATGGAAACAAAACGAGTGGGACAAACTGGCCGCTGGCACCGTTGCCGGCCATATACTGGAATGCGGCGGCCAGGCGTCCGGCGGGAATTTTTCCGGTGATTGGCGTTCGGTTCCCGATCTGGCCCATATCGGCTTCCCGATCGCCGAGGCGCATGCGAACGGTGACGTCGTTATCACGAAACACGAAGCCACCGGTGGAATGGTAACGATGCAAACCGTGAAGGAGCAGTTGCTGTACGAAATTGGCGACCCACGTACGTACATTACTCCGGACTGCATCGCCGATTTCACATCGATCGAGTTGTCGGATGACGGGAAAGATCGGGTCAAGATCTCCGGCGTCAAAGGTCGGGCAGCAACGGATACGTACAAAGTCTCAATGTCGTACCTGGACGGATATACGGCGTTCGGCACCCTCACGTATGCTTGGCCCGATGCCCTCGAGAAGGCAAAAGCGGCGGACGAAATCCTGAGAACCCGACTCAGCGATATGGGGCTGGCCTACGAAGAGATACGTTCCGAATTCCTGGGATACAATTCATGTCACGGTCCTCTCGCGCAAAAAATCGATGATGTCAATGAAGTCGTCCTTCGCGTCGGAGTGCGCAGCCATGATCACAGGGCGGTGGAAGCCTTTGGGAGGGAGATCGCTCCCCTCATCCTCACAGGTCCACCGACCGTGACGGGATTTTCCGGAGGCCGGCCAAAACCGAGCGAGGTGATAGCGTACTGGCCGGCCCTGATTGCCAAACAGTGCGTCACGCCACGTGTGGTGGTGAAAGAGGTGTAAATGAAAGTGAAGCTTCTCGATATTTGTCATGCTCGTTCGGGAGACAAAGGGGACAGTGCGAATATTGGTCTCGTGGCGCGAAAGCCGGAATTCTATCCAATCCTCGAGCAATATGTTACGGCGGAGGCCGTGAAGAAACATTTTGACGGAATAGCCCTCGGGTCGGTCGAGCGATACGAGCTTCCCAATCTCTGGGCACTCAACTTTATCCTGAACAACGCCCTCGGTGGGGGCGGAACCCGCTCGTTGAAGAATGATGCGCAGGGGAAGACTCTATCCACCGCCCTGCTCAGGATGGTAATCGATGTCAATGAATCAGTGGATCTGTAGATTGGGAGGATGAACGATGTTCGAGGAGTTGAAAGAACGGCTGGAGGAGGAAAGGAATCGATTGCAGGCCCTGCGGGGGTTTCTTTGACCTCGATGTCAAAGAAAAAGAATACCAGGAACTCCAGCAAAAGACCGCTGCCCCGGAATTCTGGGATGACAATGTTTCGGCGCAGAAGATCATCCAGGAGATGAACTCCAGAAAAGAATGGATCGACCAATGGAAAGCACTTTCCGCGCGAGCCGAGGAGATTTCCGTCCTCATTGAGCTCGGAGAGGAAGCCAACGATACCGGGACGGCGGACGAAGTGGAGCGAGATCTCGATTTGTTGCAGCAGGGGATCACTGATCTGGAATTCCTGAATATGCTGAGCGGCGAGGATGATGAGAAGAATGCTCTGCTGACGATTCATTCAGGCGCCGGAGGAACTGAATCGCAGGACTGGGCGGAAATGCTGCTGCGGATGTACACCCGATGGTGCGAGCGGAACAAGTTCAAAGTCAATCTCGTCGACTTGCTGGAAGGGGAAGGAGCGGGCATCAAAAGCGCGACGCTCGAGGTTGTCGGCAAATATGCGTACGGGTATCTCAAAGCTGAAAATGGTGTCCACCGCTTAGTGCGGATCTCTCCGTTCGATGCGAATGCCCGCCGTCATACCTCGTTTGCGTCAGTATTCGTCTACCCTGAAATTGAGGATGATATTGAAATTGAGATTAATCCCGCGGATCTGAAGATCGATACCTACCGTTCCGGCGGGAAAGGGGGGCAGAATGTGAACAAGGTGGAGACAGCCGTTCGGATCACTCACGTGCCATCCGGCGTTGTCGTTGCCTGTCAGCAGGAACGATCGCAGCACCAGAATCGCGAGCGAGCGATGAAGATGCTGAAGTCGCGATTGTATCAACTCCGTCGGGACGAAGAAGAGGCACGGATGAACGCGCTGGAAAGCACGAAGAAGAAGATTGAGTGGGGGAGCCAGATCCGCTCCTATACCTTCCAGCCGTATACGCTGGTCAAGGACCATCGCACGGGGTACGAGACCGGTAACGTCCAGGCCGTGATGGATGGTCACATCGATGAATTCATCAGAAGCTATCTGCTTGAGCAAAGTAGCACGAAATAGCGGTTCCGCCGACGTGCATCTACCATAGGACCAACGATGCGGTTTTCGCTCTTTGTCGCGCGTCGATATTTGCGCTCCCGCCACCATCGAGGCTTCATTTCGTTCATTACTGGCATCGCCATCATCGGTGTCGCGTTGGGCGTTGCCACTCTCATCATCACACTCTCCATCCTCCGGGGATTTGAGCGAACGATCAGGGACAATGTGGTCAGCTTCACGGCCCACATGCAGTTGTTTGGATTCTCGAACCTGCCTCTCCAAAACCCGGAATTTGCCGTGCAGCGCGTCAAGGAACGATTCCCGGAGGTAAGAGAAATCGCTCCCTATGTTGCTCGGGAAGCGTTGATCCGATCGTCGGTCGACATCGACGGAATCATCCTGAAGGGCGTGGATCCGGAGAATGATATCTCTGCGGCACGATACCGGCTTGCCGGGGGGGTCTATGATTTGAAGGAGCGGGGGGGGAGTATCCAACCAATTATCCTCGGCAAACGACTCGCAGAGAAGCTGGAGACTGTGGTCGGTGATACGGTCCTTGTCTTTGCGCTTGGTGGGCTGACGATATCGATGGCCGAGACCCGTGTCATGGCGTTCGAAGTGGTGGGCACCTTTGACACTGGGATGGCGGAATACGATGCGAGCTACGCCTATGTTCCACTTGCATCGACGCAGCGGCTCTTCCAGTTTGGACGGGCGATTTCTGGTTTTGACATCCTCGTCCATGATCTGGCCCGACTCGATGCGCTCTCGGAGGAAATCCCTTCCGATCTCGGCTATCCGTACTATGCACGCACGATGTATCAGATATATCGCAATCTCTTTGCGTGGGTCGATCTCCAGAAGAAGCCGGTGCCGATCATCCTGGGGCTGATCATCGTTGTCGCGACGGTCAACATTATCGGGACGTTGTTGATGATGGTGATGGAAAAGAGCATGGATATCGGCGTCCTCCGGACGTTGGGGGCGGATCGGCGAACGATCAAGAATGTCTTCCTCCTCCAGGGGATGATTATCGGGGTGGTCGGCACGTTGATCGGAAATCTCTTGGGATATCTCCTTGTCCTGGTCGAAATGGAATACAAGCTGATATCCCTACCGTCCGCGATCTATTACATGTCGAGCGTTCCAATTGAACTCTCGGCGCTGAATTTCTATCTCGTGAGTGCAGTTGCACTCGTCCTTTGTTTCTTTTCCTCGGTTGTACCGGCACGGATCGCGAGCGGCTTGGATCCTGTGAGACTATTCAAGTTTGGAAAATGAATGTTGCGAGAGTCATAGCGCTCCGATACCTGTTTTCGCGCGAGCGATTAGGATTTGTAAACGCGATTTCGATCATCTCGATTGTCGGTGTCACGATTGGGGTGGCCGCCCTCATCGTCGTCCTGTCGGTGTTCAACGGTTTCAATGGCCTCGTGACGTCGATTCTGGTGAATTTCGATCCACACGTACGCGTGGAACGACCGATCCGCGGAGATGCCGGTTCGTACGAAGAGGTTCAAGAGTTCCTCAGCCAAGAGAGGGACGTGGCGGTCTTTGCACCGTATGTGAGCGGGAAGGCCCTGATCGTTTCGAAGAATGTGAATCGGGTGGTGAACATCAAGGGAATCGATGCCGAAAAAACACGCCGTGCAACGGGACTTGCGGATCGGATCGTGCTCGGCGCATTAAGCTTCGAGGATCGCAATGTCAACGGGATCGTGTTGGGGCTCACGCTGGCTGACCGGCTGGGATCGGTTGTCGGCGATACGCTCGTCATGGTCAGCCCCGCGGGATCCGAGCCGGCGTTGCTCCAGATGGGTCAACCTCTGATCCGGAAATTCATTGTCGCTGGCATCTATGAATCAAACAACAAAGAGTACGACGGATACTATGCGTATGTGTCCTTGCCGATTGCGCAAGAATTTTTCAAATTGGGTGAGAAGATTCATGGCTTCGAGATCCGGCTCCGGCGCTTTGAGGACTCATATGCGTTCAAAGAGACGCTGACGGAACGATTCGGTGATGCGTATCGAGTCCTTTCCTGGTATGACCTTCATCGGGATCTGTTCACCGTCATGCAGATTGAGCGTTGGATCGCATATCTGATTCTCTCCCTCATTGTCGGCGTTGCTTCCTTCAACTTGCTTGGCTCCTTGACCATGTCTGTCATCGAAAAAACACGGGATATCGGTGTACTGCGGGCCATGGGTACGACGCGGCAAACCGTAACGCTCGTATTCATGTTGCAGGGGGTATTTGTGGGAATCCTGGGTGCCGCGACTGGTCTCACCCTCGGGATGGGACTCCTGTATCTGCAGAGGGAATATCATCTCTTCCCGCTCGATCCATCCGTGTACATCATTCCGGCGATTCCGGTCCAGATCGTGTGGTCCGATATTCTTCTGGTCACAGCCACTGCGCTCGTGTTTTGTTCGTTGGCCGCATGGTATCCGGCTCGCCGTGCCGCAACTCTCATACCTGCCGAGGCTATCCGATGGGAGTAACGAAGAAAAGAGAGCTTCTGCGCGCTACCGGTGTCGTGAAGGAATTTCCTACGGGACGTGACCAAACGCTTCTTGTCCTCCGCGGTTTGGAGCTCACCGTCACGGAAGGGGAGTTCCTCATCATAGTCGGTCCGTCCGGTTCGGGGAAGAGCACGCTGCTTCACATTCTTGGAGGGTTGGAGCGTCCGACATCGGGCGAGGTCTTCATTGAGGGAGAGAACCTTTTTGCATTTCCCGACGATGCGCTCGCGAGTTTTCGCAATGGCAGTCTGGGATTCATTTTTCAGTTTCACCATCTCCTTCCGGAATTCACGGCGCTTGAAAATGTTCTCATGCCCGCGTTGATTCGCAAAGAATCATTGTCTCATGCGCGCGAGCGGGGCAAGCACCTTCTCGCCGAAGTCGGTCTGGCCGACCGGTTGAACCATCGGCCGGTCGAGCTGTCGGGTGGTGAACAGCAGCGCGTTGCAGTGGCGCGGGCACTCATCAACGAGCCTCGGCTTGTCCTGGCTGATGAGCCTTCCGGAAATCTGGACGTGGAAAATGGGAATCGTCTTCACCAGCTGATCATGGATATGTCGCGTCGGAAGGGAACTACGTTTGTTATTGCGACTCACAACCCGGATCTGACAACCCGGGGAGATCGTGTCATGCGGTTGAGCGAAGGGAAACTTACGAACGTCGTGGAATAAAAATTTTTTACTGGATAAATTTTTTCCCTTGACATTGCAGACAAATCATATCATATTTCGTCCGACCTCAACAACAGTTTCTCCCCTGACTGTTGTTCATTCCATGGTCAAGCCCGGCGTTCCCCCCCAACGCTGGGCTTTTTGTTACAACGGAGAAGAACCAATCTATGGGCCGTCAGGAACGAATGACATCGAAAAAGGCAATCCCTGAAGTTTTGCCATTCACGAAAACGAACTACTTCATCCTGCTCGCAGGGATTGTGTGTATCGTGTTCGGATACCTTGCGCTCTCGACAGAGCCGTGGGACGGATCGATGGCGCTGGTCGTGGCGCCGATCCTCCTGGTTCTGGGGTATTGCGTTGTGATTCCCGTCGGCATCATGTATCGGAAGAAATCCGTCCAGGAATCTTCATAAGAGCGCGGATGCGCGGTGAGAAGACCCCCGGTTTTGTAAAAGTTGCTGTTTGTTGATATATTAGATGAGTGCTACACCGTAACGCGATCCGAAGGGCGTGTAGCTCAGGGGTAGAGCATCTGCCTTTTAAGCAGAGGGTCGATGGTTCGAATCCATCCACGCTCACGAATCAAACCCGACGCTGATCGATCATGTGATAACATACGTGGTATTTATTTCAGTGCCCGGATGGTGGAACTGGCAGACACACCGTCTTGAGGGGGCGGCGCCCGAAAGGGCATGCGAGTTCAAGTCTCGCTCCGGGCACTCCACCAATTTCAATTCAGCTATGAGGAGGGTGATGACATCATGAGGCTTTCTCTCCGTGTCTTCTGCTTCGCTCTTGCACTGGGTGTTGTTGCCGCGTGTTCGACGGCCATCGCCCAGGAGAAGAACGACGCGGATAAACTATACAATGAGGGAAACGCGCGATACAAGTCGGGTAACTATCAGGGCGCGATCGAGAAGTACACCGAAGCGTTGAACATCGTTGGCGATTATCGCTACCACTATCAGCGCGGGTTGAGCTACAAAAACAGCCGCCAATACGACAGGGCCGTCTCAGATTTTGAGGCCGCCATCAGCCTGAAGAAGGATTTCGCAATCGGTTTCAATGCCCTTGGTGGCGTCCATCTTCTGGTCGGCGACTACGACAAATCAATCGAATCCTTCAAACTTGCCGCGAAGAACGACCCACGGCTCGATCGATCCCGAAAAGGAATTGGTGAGGCCTATGCCGGGAAGGCCCAACAACTTCTCGACGCCGGGAAGTTTGAAGGCGCGGGCGTGCTGCTGGATGAAGCACTGACCGAACATTCCGAAAACGCGAAGCTCTACCTCATTGCCGCCAGAGTCTACAACAGACTCGAGAACGCGGAAAAGTCGATCAGCTCCGCTCAAGAGGCGATCAAGCTGAAGAAACGGGGAGCGATGGGAGCCGAGTACTTCGAGCTTGGCATCGGATACAAAAAGCTCAATGATTTCGAGAAAGCACGAGCCGCCTTCATGGAGGCGAAGAAAGACCCGACCTATAGCCGAAACGCGCAGTACGAGCTCGATGGATTGAAGGGAAGATAGCTGGCTGTTTCCTTGCATCGAAGAAGGGACGGTGATATCATCGTCCCTTTTTTTTGTTTCTCCGGCGATGACCTCTCGTTGACAGGTGGGATGGATGTTTTCGTGCCGTCCCCGTCAATTGATTTTGGCAGCGAAAGATTGTACTTTTTCGAGCGCCATATGCAGAGCGCCGTCCATATCATTGTGAAAGGCCTTGTTCAGGGGGTCGGATTCCGATATTTCGTCTACCGGAAAGCCGTGTCGTACGGCCTGAAAGGATTTGTCCGCAATCTTGTGAACGGGGATGTGGAAATCGTAGCCGAGGGGGATCGTTCTCTTGTGGAAGAATTGATAAAAGACACCAAGGTGGGACCGCGCGCGGCGCACGTGCTCGATCTGAAGCTGGAATGGCAGAAGCCGACGGACTCCTATCGTGATTTTGGAATGGGATAATCATGGCGCCGAACGACGTACGAATCGGCTTTGGATATGACGTTCATCGATTCACCCGCGGTCGTAAGCTTCGACTGGGGGGAGTGACGATCCCGCACAACATGGGACTCGCAGGGCATTCCGACGCGGACGTTCTCCTCCATGCAATATGCGACGCTGTGCTCGGCGCGGCCGCGATGGGAGATATCGGCCGTCATTTTCCTGACACGGACACCAAATACAAAGGGATTGCAAGTCTCAGACTGCTCCGGGAGGTGAGGAACATTGTCCGTCGGAACAGTTTCGCAGTCGTCAACGTCGATAGCACGGTGGTGTTGGAAGCTCCCAAAATCGCCCCTCATGCGGAAAAGATGCGCCGGAACATTTCCCGTGCCCTTGGCATCGAGGAAGACCGGGTCTCGGTCAAGGCCTCGACGAATGAGACCCTGGGATTCGTCGGGAGGGGAGAGGGGTGTGCTGCCTTCGCTGTCGTCTCACTCAGGCAAACGATCTGAATTGGTCTGAATGTGGAAGATCTCATTCACGCGCTTTCGACGCTTAATCCCGTTTGGATCTATTTTGCCGTTCTCGCCATAGCTTACCTCGAAAACATCTTTCCCCCTTTTCCAAGTGATGTCATGATTGTCGCGGCTGGCTCCTTCGTCGGGTTCAGCCGGGTCGATTTCCTGACGTTGTGGATCTTCGCAACGGTGGGGAGCACTCTGGGATTCGTCTCGATGTTCTTGATTGGCCACTGGTTCGGCGACAAGATCTTGGAGGAGGGAAAGATCAAGTTCATCCCGCTCGACCAGTTGCATAAGGCCGAGGGATGGTTCCGAAAGCATGGCTACGCCCTCATCGTTGCCAATCGGTTTCTCGCAGGAACGAGAGCGATAGTCTCCTTTTTTGCCGGATTGTCGGAGCTCGTACTTTGGAAAACGACTGTCCTTTCGTTTCTGAGTTCGTTGATCTGGAACCTCATTCTGATTTACGCGGGCAAGGCGCTGGGCGATAGTTGGAAAGAAGTACCGTATTATCTCGAGGCGTATAGCACTTTCGTCACCACGGTGATTCTGGTGATTGTTCTTCTCCTGGTGGCGAAGTACATATACTCCCGACGCTCAACCAATGGAAATCGAGGAAGCGACGCCACATCGAAGGGGCAGAAACCGGACCGATGATGATGGAATTCCTGTATTCGATTGACAAAGCACTCTTTGTATTCTTCAATCAGACGCTCCAGAATTCTGTTCTCGATATTGTGATGCCGTTCTTGACGGACTTGAATAAAAGTCCCGTGGTCTTGGTAACCGTCGGCGTCCTTTGGATTGCCCTATTGGTGAGGGGGGGAAGAAACGGAAGAGCCGCTGCCCTCCTCCTGGTGCCAACGATTGCCTTCAGCGACCAGCTCAACAGCTCTTACGTCAAGCACTTGTTTGAACGGATCCGTCCGTGTCACGTTCTGGATGACGTCCGCCTGCTTGTGAATTGCGGGAGTGGCTTTTCGTTTCCGTCATCTCATGCAGTGAACAACTTCGCCGGGGCATTTGTGCTGGCCTATTTCATTCCGCGAGGGGCCTGGGGATTCTGGATTTTTTCGTCTCTCGTGGCGTTCAGCCGAGTCTATGTGGGAGTCCACTATCCGGCGGATGTTGTTGCCGGCGCCCTGCTTGGCGTTGGGTGCGGTGCACTCGTCGTGATCGGATATGAGCGGATCGCAAAGGCGGTTCGCGACCGAAAAATATGTCAGCCTCAGGAACATGACATTTCGTCCGATGAAATTGATAACGCAGACAACAACGAGAAGTAACGTCGTTCTGGCCGTGCTGTCGGGGATATTGCTCGGAGTCTCGTTCCCTCCTTCTCCGCTCTATTCGCTCGCGTACGTCGCGCTCATTCCTCTGATCTACTTGCTGGATCGGATGGAGAATGCAAAGCAAGTGATCCGTTACAGCTATCTTGCGATGTTCGTGTTTCACGTGCTCACGCTCTACTGGGTGGGGGGGTTCACCCACGGAAGCGACCCGTACCTGATGGCGGCCGGCACCGCACTGTTGATTGCACATCCCATGTTCTACTGGCTCCCCATTCTCGCCTATTGGTGGGTAAAGAACCGAGTGGGGGGATTGGCGGCGCTTCTGGCTTTTCCATTTTTCTGGATCACATACGAATACTCCCACTCGCTCTCCGAGTTCTCCTTCCCTTGGATTGCCCTGGGGAACAGTCAGGCAAACGAGGTATACCGCATTCAGATGGCCGAATTCACTTCCGTGTACGGTCTCTCGTTCGTGATTCTTTGCTTCAATGTCTTCGCGTACTGGTTGCTGGTGCAATTTATTACGAGGAAGGGGAAACTCTCCCTGCGATTCCTTCTGGGATCGGGCTTGGTGCTCTTCCTGTTCTATTTCGGACCGTGGATTTACGGTTGGGTCGTTATCGAGTCGCAGGAGGCAACGCCCTCTGGAGTACCCGTGAAAACTGGGATTATTCAGCCGAACGTCGATCCGTGGGACAAGTGGGGAGAGGGATGGGGGTCAAAATGGGAATCGTATCATCGGCAGTTCAATCTCCTTCTGCCGACCCTCGAGCAACGAAGAGACGATTCGCTCGATCTGCTGGTGTGGCCGGAGACGGCGATTCCCTTTCATGTGCTCCTGCCTCAGAACCGACCCTACCTTGAACAAATACGGGAGGGGATCCGAAGTTCCGGTGTGTCGCTCTTCACGGGCATTCCTTACGCGGAGTTCTTCGATCCCGGAAATGCCCCGGTGACGGCGAGGAGAGCTGCCGACGGAGAGCGCCTCGTCGAATATTACAACTCGGCGACACTTTTCTCGCCGATGGAATCAACTTCTGTAGTTCACAAGAAAGTGGTGCTCGTACCGTTTGCAGAGCGAGTTCCGTATGCTGAGACCCTCACGTTCCTGGTTGAACCGCTGAAGTGGAACGTTGGAATCAGCGGGTGGGGAAAGGGGAAGGACCTCGTGATCTTCGCGATGCAGACGCGGCGGGGGGAGACGGTGCGATTCTCCGGGATGATCTGCTATGAATCAGTGTATCCCAACTTTGTGCGCCGTTTCGTGAAGAACGGAGCAGAATTCCTTATCATTGTGACGAACGACAGCTGGTGGGGCAATACGTCGGGCGCCTATCAACACGCTGCCTATGCTTCTCTGCGGGCAGTCGAGAATCGTCGGTGGATCGTCCGATCAGCGAACGGGGGGATTTCTGCGTTTGTCGATCCGTGGGGGCGGAGGTACTTGCAGACGAAGATGTATGCTTCGGCAGATATTGCTCATCCGATCTACGCGAGAGACGACGAGACGTTCTACGCACGCCACGGTGATGTCTTTGCATTGGTCTGCGCCGGTCTGTCCGGCGGCATCATTCTTCTTACGCTCGTGTTTCGCCGAAAGCGAGGAGTTGACGTTGAATGCTGACAGAGTAATAGACCTTCGGAGTGATACCGTTACGAGGCCGACGCGGAACATGCGCGACGCCATGGCGCGTGCGGAGGTGGGTGACGATGTGTTCGGCGAAGATCCGACCGTGAACGCACTGCAAGAGAAGCTTGCAGGATTGTTCGGCATGGAAGCTGCGATCTTCGTTCCATCCGGGGTGATGGCTAATCAGTTGGCGATCAAGGTCCACACCCAACCAGGCAACGAGATTATAGTCGAGTGGGAGTCCCACATCTTCAACTACGAGACTGCCGGTCCATCACTCCTCTCAGGTGTCCAGATGTTCCCCCTGAAGGGGGAGCGCGGCATCATTTCGGCTGAGCAAGTCGCACAAGCCATTCGTCCGGCGGCGTACTATATGCCGCGCACGACACTGATCTGTCTGGAAAATACACACAACATGGCGGGTGGAATGATCTATCCGATCGACCAGATCGGCGAGATCAGTGTCCTGGCGAAAGCAAGGGGGATCCGTCTTCATCTCGACGGGGCGCGTCTGTGGAATGCGTGTGTCGCAACGGGGAATTCCCCCCGCGCGTACGCGCGGTACGTCGATTCAGTGGCCGTTTGCTTTTCCAAGGGGCTGGGTGCGCCCATTGGCTCGGCGCTCGTCGGCTCACGCGAGGCAATCGAACGAGCACGAACCTATCGAAAGATTTTTGGCGGTGGTATGCGACAGGTGGGTGTGATTGCGTCTGCTGCCGCCTACGCCATGGAGCACCACGTCGATCGTCTCAAAGACGATCACGAGAACGCTCGCGCCCTCGCAGCCGGTATTGCGGGTCTCGATTGGCTTGCCCTGGACGTCGAGTCCGTGCAGACCAATATTCTCATCATCGACGTTTCGCGATCCGGTCAAACGGCTGAGACAGTCATTGAAAAGATGCGTGCGGACCATGTGCTCCTTTCGCCGGCAGGTTCACATCGGATCCGAGCGGTGACACACCTCGATGTAACGCGCGAAGACATCGAGAACGCAATTCGTTCCTTCAAGAACCTCTCATTCTGATCCGGTGTTGAGACGATCCAACGAGTGGATTCTTGATCAACTCTCATTCTGAACAATGGAGGGGGACTTCACGATGAATCCGACTGAAAAAAACCCGGGAGAGAACAACAACACGGCCAAAATGATGCAGCGATTGATCGAGGGACAGGAAGATTCATGGCGTATCTTCCGGATCATGGCCGAATTCGTCGATGGATTCACCATGATGGCGAAACAGGAAAATCTTGTTTCGATCTTCGGTTCCGCTCGCGTGAAGCCGGGCTCCAGGTACTACGACCTTGCGGTGCGCGTCGGAGAAGAACTGGTTAAGAGGGGATTCAATGTGCTCACTGGCGCTGGTCCGGGAATCATGGAGGCGGGCAACAGAGGCGCTCAGCGGGCGGGGGGAGCATCGGCGGGCGTGAACATCGACCTGCCCTTCGAGCAGGGAAGCAATCCCTACGTTGATCGCGAACGGGTCGTGACGTTCCGACATTTCTTTGTCCGGAAGGTGATGTTTGTGAAGTATGCACACGGCTTCATCGTGCTGCCGGGCGGATTCGGAACTCTTGACGAGTTTTTCGAGGCTCTCACCCTGATTCAGACGAGGAAGACCAAAACGTTTCCGCTTGTTTTGATGGGACGGGAGTATTGGGCCGGACTTATCGAATGGATCAAGGGAACGGTACTGGCAAGCGGGATGATCTCAGCCGACGACCTCGATCTTTTCTTCATCACGGACGACCCTGTTGAGGCCGCTGAAATGGTGGCGGAATTCTATCGGGAGCACGTAAGTGTGAAAAACTTCTAGATAATTCCCTTGCATCTCCCTAAGGGATGTCGTATATTTGTGTGCCGCAGTTGATAGCCCGCCTACGGGCTATTTTTTTTGGAGGAATTTTGATTGGTCGAAATTCAGCAGAAAATTGAAGAAGCGCTCGTTCCGATTCTGGCAACACGCGACGCCTACTGCGTCCACGTGCACGTTCACAACGAACGACGCGGGAAACTGGTGCAGGTCTACGTGGATACGGACGAGGGGATTACCATCGAGGCATGCGCCCAAATCAGTCGTGAACTGTCGTCGGTCATCAACGCGAACAGTCTGATCCACGGGACCTATCGGATCGAAGTCTCTTCTCCGGGGGTGGGACAACCCCTCAGATTGCTGCGGCAGTACCGAAAGCGGCTCGGCAAGAAAATGCGAATCAAACATCGAATTGAGGGTGAGGTTGTGGTAACCCGGGCGGTTCTCGAGGCTGTCCACGATGATCGTCTGAGCTTCATCGATGAAAAGAATAACCGACTCGTTCTGACGCAGTCGGAAATCCTGGAGGCGCGGGAAGAGCTTCCCTGGTAGATCGTGGCCGTCCCGGCCTGTCGCGGTTGAATGATATTTGTCTGGAGGAATCAATGAATCACGAAATCACTGAATCATTCGCTCAAATGGTTCGTGAGAAGGGAATCGACAAAGATATTCTTATCGGAATCATCGAAGATATCTTTGGAATGATGGTACGGAAGCGGTATGGGGCCGAGGTCCGTTTTGATGTGGTCGTGAATATGGACAAGGGGGACATCGAAATCTACCTCGAAAAGGAGGTGGTGGATGAGGTGACGGACCCGACGACGCAAATTCATATCGACGAGGCGCGGCAAAAATCCGATGAAGATATTGAGGTTGGTGAAGAATTTGTGGAAATCATCCCCCTTCAGGCGTTTGGTCGGCGGCTTGTCGTGAGCGCGAAACAGAATCTCAATCAACGTATCAAAGAGATTGAGAAAGAAACCATCTACAACGAATACACAAGTTCCTTGAACGAAATTGTTGTCGGCGAAGTCTATCAGATTCGAAAGGGGCGAGGCGAAATCCTCGTCATGCACAACCGAACTGAGATCATTCTTCCCCGGAGCGAGCAGATCTACAAGGAGCGGTACAAGAAGGGGGATACCATCCGCGCGCTCGTGAAGGAGGTCCGCAAGGGGACGAGCAATCCTGTTGTTGTGATCTCGCGGACAGACCCGACGTTTCTCCTGCGCCTCTTTGAAATCGAGATTCCGGAGATCTATGATGGGATCATCGAGATCAAGCGGATCGCGCGTGAACCGGGTGACCGGGCAAAAGTGGCGGTGGTTTCCCATGATGATCGGATCGACGCGGTCGGAGCCTGTGTCGGGATGAAGGGCGTGCGCATCCATGCCATCGTTCGCGAGTTAAACAACGAAAACATCGACGTGATCAACTACTCCGACGATCCGGTTGTATTTGTGACTCGCTCCCTGGCCCCGGCAAAACTGAAGAACGTTCAGATTGACAGTGAAAACAAGAAGGCCACTGTCCTGGTGGAGGCCGATCAAGTTTCCCTCGCCATTGGGAAGAATGGACAGAACGTCCGGCTCGCATCGAAACTCACGGGATATGATATTCAGCTCGTGAAGGAAGCGGCAGAGGAAGAAGAATACGATATGGATCTCTCGGAATTCCGCGAGGAGCTCGGAGAGGTGCTGTTCCATCGATTCTTTGACGAGAACTTCAAGACCGCCCGGGATGTGCTCGATACGCCCGTCGAGACTCTTGTCTCGGAACTGGGAATCGAAGAAAGCCAGCTTCAGGAAATCCGGGCGATGCTGAGAAAGGGATTGGAGGAGGCTGAAGTCGAAGAGGAAGAAGAGGGCACACCCGAAGGCGAGCCGGCAGACGAACCGGTCGCCGAGGCTCCTGCCTCAGAACGCCTTGAGGAGGAAACGACAGACTCCCCCGAAGTCGAACCGGCAGAAGATGAAAAGAAAGAAATCACTGAGTAGGCGATCCTAACCCGTAGGACTCTATGGCAGACGCAGCCATCAAGAAAGTCAAAATCTACAAGCTCGCGACAGAGCTTAATCTCTCGAGTGAGACGATCATTGAGTTCCTTCGAAAGAAGGGATTCGAGGTGAAGAGTCACATGACCGTCGTCACGGAAGAAATGATGCAGCTCTTGATGGCTCATTTCAAGAAGGAAAAGGACAGCGCGGAACGGCATCAGCGGAAAGTCCGCGAATTTCGGTCAAGCCGAAAGAAGGAAACAGCTGGAAAGGACGAGAAGGGAGAGATCGAAGAGATCCCCGTTCGCGAAGTGGCTGCCGAAGCCGTAGTCAAAGAGCCATTAGATCGTGCCGAAGTACTCGAGCCATCGACGACATCGGACACCGCGATCGCTGAAGGGGAAATGCCCGCGGTCGCAGAGGGCGCAATCATGGGTGAATCTGAGGATACCGAGATCGCCGTCGCCGGCGAGGTGACAGCAAGAGACTCCGGCATCGAACCAGAAGCCACCATCGCAGGTCGCACCGACGCCGCGCCGAAAAAGACCGGCGCTCGAGAAGCTGCGCCGAAAGAACCAAAGCCGAAGGGAAAGCGGTCGGAGAGTCCGTTGGAGAAGGCCGTGTCGAGGGCACCGCGCGGCCTCAAGATCAAGGGAAAGCTCGATCTGCAGAAAACTACGGAAGAGACCCCTGGAGAGCCTGAAGAGAAGAAGAAGAAGAAGAAGAAGAAGAAGGTTGTCGAGGACTCCCGAAAACAGAAGCCGGATGTGGCCGCTCCGGAAGAGACACAACGCACGCGAAAGCGCAAGAAATCCAGGCACGCGGAGGTCGACGAGGCCGAGGTCGAGCGGGCGATTCGAACGACTCTCGCCGGGATCGGTGACGAAAGTGCGGCCACACGAGCATCCCATCGAAAAAAGAAGCGGCTTGAGAGAGCTTTCGAGGAGCAGCGGATTCAGGAGGAGCTCGAGCGGGAGAAGACCATAGTCCGGGTGACGGAATTTGTGAGCGTGGGAGAGCTCGCCAACCTCATGCGGGTCTCTGTAGCCGAGGTCATCCAGAAGTGCATGGCGCTGGGCATGATGGTCTCGATCAATCAGCGTCTCGATCGTGATACCATCACGCTCGTTTCGGATGAGTTTGGATATCAGGTGAATTTTGAGCAGGAGTTTGCGCCGGAAATCCTCGATGATCACACCGACGATGAACAGAGTCTACAGCCCCGGCCTCCGGTGGTAACAATCATGGGGCACGTCGATCACGGAAAGACTTCTCTCCTTGACTATATTCGCCAGTCCAATGTTGTTGCGGGTGAATCGGGAGGCATCACGCAACATATCGGCGCGTACGAAGTTACACTGGATGACGGCAAGCAGATCACATTTCTCGATACGCCGGGTCACGAGGCGTTCACAGCAATGAGGGCACGAGGAGCACAGGTCACCGATCTCGTTGTCCTGGTCGTGGCGTCCGATGATAACGTGATGCCGCAAACGGTCGAAGCGATCAGCCATGCTCAGGCGGCGTCGGTTTCCATTATCATTGCGATGAACAAAATCGATCGGGCCGATTCGAACCCCGAACGGATTCGTCAGCAGCTTTCCGAAAAGGGAGTGTTGGTCGAAGAGTGGGGAGGGAAATACCAGTCGGTCGAACTCTCCGCAAAGACGGGCCTGAACGTCGATCAGCTTCTTGAGAAGATCCTCCTCGAAGCGGAGATTCTGAACTTGAGGGCCAATCCGATTCGGCCGGCCCGGGGTATCGTGATCGAAGCAGAACTTGACAAAGGAAAAGGAATCGTCGTTTCCGTACTCGTTCAGAAGGGAACGCTGCGCACGGGAGATGGTTTCGTCTGCGGAATGTTCAGCGGACGCGTCCGTGCGATGTTCGACGAACGCGGCAATCGGATCGAGGCGGCAAAGCCCTCTCAGCCGGTCCAGGTGATCGGGTTCGACGGCATTCCTCAGGCGGGTGACGTTCTTGTGGTGATGTCCGACGAGCGTGACGCTCGTGATATCAGTTTGAAGCGGCAGCAGCTGAAGCGAGAGCAGGATTTTCGCCAGCGTCGGTTGATCACGCTGGACGATATCTCGAGTCGCATTAAAGAGGGTCAGCTCCGCGAACTTCCGGTCATCGTCAAGGGGGATGTCGACGGATCCGTGGAGGCACTGTCGGATTCGCTGATGAGATTGTCGACTGCCGAAGTGGGAGTAGTGGTCGTACACAAGGGCGTTGGCGGCATTTCGGAATCGGATGTGCTCCTCGCAGCGGCGTCCGGCGCGGTGATCATTGGCTTCCACGTCCGCCCGAATCTTAATGCGCGGCGGTTGGCAGAACAGGAAAGTGTGGATATCCGTCTGTACGACATCATCTATGATGCCATCAATGAAATCCGAAGCGCACTGGAAGGTATGCTGGCGCCGTCGGTGTCGGAAGAAATTCTCTCCACCGTAGAGGTGCGAGAAGTGTTCAAGATGTCGCGTGTCGGCACTATCGCGGGTTGTTATGTGAAGGACGGGAAGATCGTGCGCAATGCGAAAGTGCGACTCATTCGGGATGGACTTGTGGTATTTACAGGTTCGATCGGATCGCTTCGACGATTCAAGGATGATGTGCGCGAAGTGGACCAGGGATTTGAGTGCGGTATCACTCTGGATGGATTCAATGATATCAAATTGGGGGATATCATCGAAACCTTCAAGATGGTCGAGACAAAGCGAAAGTTGTAAGAGGAGACGATGTCGATTCGAACCGACAAAGTGGCGTCGCTCGTGAAGCACGAGGTGAGCAGCGTCCTCCAGAGAAACTTCAGCATGGAGGAGTATGGATTCATCACTGTTACCGAAGTTCGGATGAGTCCCGATTTGAAAATCGCGAAGATCTATGTGAGCATTTTTGGGGATGTGACGAAAAAAGAAGGGACACTCAAAATGCTGGAGGAACAGCGACACTTCATTCGCGGTGAATTGGGACACAACGTTCGACTGAAGTATACGCCGACCATTCAGTTCTACCTTGACGAGACGCTGGATCACGCGATGAACATCGAGCAAATCCTCCACCAGATTCAAAAAGAATCCCCGAGAGATTCTAAGGATGAGTAGGCATGTCAGAGACATCCGTGAAATTGCAGGATCTCGATTTCAACGGCGATGGGGAAACGTTGTTTGTGGATAAGCCTCTGGATTGGTCCTCGTTTGATGTTGTTCGGTATCTCAAGAAACGGTACGATATCAGGAAAATCGGACACGCCGGTACGTTGGATCCGAACGCGACAGGTCTCCTCATCATCTGCACGGGTCGAAAAACGAAGGCCCTGCAGTCGTACGTGGGACTCGAGAAAGAGTACACAGGTGTGATGGAGCTCGGCGTGCGAACCGACACCTTCGACTCAGAAGGAGTGGTTGTAGAGCGGAAGACGCTGGACGATGTCACCGACCAACGAATCCGTGATGTGCAATCGCTCTTCATCGGGAGGCAGTTGCAGGTTCCGCCGATGTTCTCGGCTGCGAAGTTCAAGGGAAAGCCGCTCTACAAATTGGCCCGTCGGGGCCGCACCGTTGAGCGGGAGGCCCGGGAGATCGAGATTGCGGAATTCGAAATCCTTGACATCAGCTTGCCGATGATCACGTTCCGCGTGGTGTGTTCGAAGGGAACGTATATTCGGGCGCTGGTTGAGGACTTTGGCATCACCCTCGGGTGTGGGGCAACGCTGCGAGAGCTGAGGAGGACGCGCATCGGTACATATCATGTGTCCAAGGCGGTTTCCATCGCCGGTGTGCGCGGTGATCCGGAGGCAATGCTCGAAGGGATCGAGCGGCAATGAAGGTTGTTCACGATCTGTCTCAGACAGGGTACGAGAAGAACACAGTGGTCACCGTTGGTACGTTTGACGGTGTTCACCGGGGCCATGAGTTGATCATTCGCGAGACCGTGGATCGGGCGCGCCGTCGAGGCGGCCGCAGTGTCGTGGTGACATTCGATCCGCATCCTCGCAAAATCATCCGTCGTCAAGGGGAGAGTGTACAACTTCTGTCGAGCCTGACGGAGCGCTCGGAGTTCTGTCGTGACCTTCATGTCGATGTGTTCTATGTGATCGAATTCACGTTCGAATTCTCACGTCAGAATTTCCGTGATTTCTATCTACGGTACGTGATCAACGGGATTGGGGTCAGCGAAGTGGTTGAAGGGTACGATCATCACTTCGGTCGTGATCGCGAAGGAAATATCGAGACGCTTGTTCAGCTTGGAGGGGAATTCGATTTCAGCGTGCATGCGATCCAGCCGGTGTGTGTCGACAATGTGCCGGTGAGCAGTTCGGCTATCCGAACCACCCTTCTCGAAGGAAATGTCGCACTCGCCGCTCGGTTGCTTGGACAACCGTATCGGCTGGCCGGCAGGGTGGTGCCGGGAGACGGACGCGGCAAAGATCTCGGGTATCCGACGGCCAACCTGGCGCTCGAGTTCGCCGAGCGGCTCGTTCCACGAAACGGTATCTACTTCGTCGAAGTTATCCGAGGTTCGGAGCGTCATTTTGGGATGGCCAGCATCGGGGTACGACCAACCTTCAATACAAACGGCACGCGCACCATTGAGGTGAACATCCTCGATTTCGCGGCGGATGTTTATGGCGAGTTACTGGAACTGAAATTCATCGAGCGTCTGCGGGATGAATTGAAGTATGAACGTGTCGAAGATCTCGTGAACCAGATGCGCAAAGACCGAGAAGAAAGTCTGCGACTTCGCTCGATGATGAGCAAGTCTTAACTGGGAACGTAGGGTTGTCCACAATGTGTCATATCATTTTATCGCAGGAGCAATAATGCCAATTACGAAGGAACAGAAATCGGAATTGATCAAGAAGTACGGTAAGAAGGCGAACGACTCGGGATCCCCCGAGGTGCAAATCGCGCTCTTGACTGCGCACATCAATTCGATGACACCGCATTTTGAGAGCCATAAGAAAGATCATCATGGGAGACTCGGATTGCTCAAACTCGTGGGCAAGCGTCGTCGCTTGCTCGACTATCTCATGCGCAAAGACATTGCCCGGTATCGCAAGATCATCGCCGAGCTGGAAATTCGAAAGTAATAGAACCTCTACCCGGACGGCGAATGGCCGTCCCATTCAACAGATTGGAACTAGAAATGAAAGTATCAACAGAAGTCACGTTGGGCGGCAAGATGTTCACCTACGAGACGGGCCAATTCGCAAAACAGGCTGACGGCTCCGTCATGGTGCGATATGCAGATACAATGGTGCTGGCCACAGTGGTGAGTATGAGGGAACCTGACGAAGAACGGGATTTCTTCCCGTTGCAGGTGGAATTCAGAGAGAAGACTTCGGCAGCAGGAAAGATCCCTGGCGGCTTCTTCAAACGAGAAGGAAGACCCACCGAAAAGGAAATCCTGTCGTCGCGGCTCATCGATCGGCCCATCCGACCGATGTTTCCCGAAGGATACCGGAACGAGACACAGATTCTTGTCACCGTGTATTCATCAGATATGCAGCACGATGGAGACGTCCTCGGCGCATGCGCGGCATCAGCGGCGCTGATGGTGTCCGACATTCCTTTTGACGGTCCGATTGCCGAGGTCCGCGTGGGACGCATCAACGGACAGTTTCTCATCAATCCGACCCATGAGCAGCTCAATCAGAGCGACTGCGACATCACGGTGGCAGGCACGATGGATTCGATCGTGATGGTCGAGGGCGGATCGCTGGAACTGACTGAATCAGAAGTGCTCGATGCGCTCAAATTCGCGCACGAGGAAATTCGAAATCTCTGCAAGGGACAGGTTGAGCTGGCGAAGATCGTCCGAAAGGAAAAGCGGGAGATCATGATCCCTGAGATTCCCTCAGGACTCGAAGATGAAGTGCGATCGCTGACCGGATCTCGCCTGAAAGAACTGAGCCAGACCGTATTGACGAAGGAGGAACGAAATTCCGCAACACGGAAAGTGTACGAAGAAATCCAGACTGCTCTGGCGGAAAAGTATCCGGAGAAGCAAAAGGTTATTGAGAATGCGATCCATGAGATCGAAAAGGACGCGATGCGATCGATGATCCTTGATCAGGGAAAACGACTGGATGGTCGAAGCCTGACCGATATCCGTTCGATCTTCTGCGAGACCGGCTTGTTGCCGCGGACCCACGGATCGTCGCTCTTCACACGCGGTGAAACCCAGAGTCTCACGACGGCAACGCTGGGGACCAAGATGGATGAACAGATTCTGGACGGGCTGATTCCTGATGCGACCAAGAGGTTTATGCTCCATTACAACTTCCCCCCCTTCAGTGTGGGAGAGGTGGGGAGAGTGGGTTCGCCGGGACGTCGAGAAATCGGTCACGGTAATCTTGCGGAGCGAGCGCTTGTGGAGATGACCCCGGCGGAAAGTGAATTTCCGTACACGATCCGCATCGTTTCCGATATCCTCGAGTCGAACGGATCGTCTTCGATGGCGACGGTGTGTGCGGGAAGCTTGGCTCTGTTCGATGCCGGAGTCCCCATGAAGAAAGCGGTGGCAGGCATCGCGATGGGCCTCGTAAAAGAGGGAGACCGGGTGGCAATCCTGAGCGACATCCTTGGCAACGAAGATCATCTCGGTGACATGGATTTCAAAGTCGCCGGCACCAGAGATGGCATTACGGCGTTCCAGATGGACATCAAGATCAAAGGGATCTCGTTCGCAGTCATGGAGCAGGCGTTGGCCCAGGCAAAGGAGGGCCGAATGAAGATCCTTGAAATCATGGATGCAACTATCCCGGAACCGCGGCAGGTGCTTTCTCCGTATGCTCCGCGTCTGCAGACCATAAGAATTCCCGTCGACATGATCGGACTGCTGATCGGTCCTGGCGGGAAGAATATCCGGCAACTCGTGAAGGACACGGGGGCCGAGATTAATGTCGAAGATGACGGAACGGTCACCATTGCGGCGGTCGGGGACGAGTCGGCCCAGAAGGCGATCGCCGCGATCGAGCGCTTGACAGAACTTCCCGAGGTGGGGAAGACCTATCTCGCGACGGTCAAGCGGATCATGGATTTCGGGGCCTTCGTGGAAATTCTTCCGGGAAAAGAAGGTCTCGTGCACATCTCACAGCTTGACGTCAATCGTGTCGCCAAGGTGGATGACATCGTGAAGTTGGGAGATCAAATTGAGGTGAAGCTCATGAAGATCGACGAAGAGGGAAGGTTGAACCTTAGCCGCAAGGCACTTCTGGCCGGTGGTGAGAATGCCGAGGAGGAAATGAATCGTCCCCGTGAACGTCGTCCCCGTCGCGACGGACGCGGCGGCAGAGATTCCCGACCACGGCGACACTAGTCACGACTCGTTTACGCATGTTGCAATCCTCACACCGGGTACGACGAAGGTCCCGCTGTGGGGATTTCTTCTTCTGACAGATCGCGAATTCCATGAGCACTGTTCTGACTCCCCGGATTCCCGGCGATAAATCCATTTCGCATCGTGCATTGATTGTCGGAGCGATATCCGAGGGATTGTCCACTGTTGAAGGGCTTCTTTTCGCGGAAGATCCGAAGAGTACGTTGGGATGTCTTCGCGCAATGGGCTGTGAGGCGGAGTGGAAGGGAAGTCTCCTCCACATCCAAGGACACGGCTTGCGGGGATTCCACCAGCCAACGCAGATGCTGGATGCCGGCAATTCCGGTACCACCATTCGGTTGCTCAGCGGCGTGCTTGCCGGACAACGCTTTCCAACGGTCATATCCGGTGACGAATCTCTCCGTCAACGGCCGATGATGCGAATCGTGCGACCGCTTGTTGAGATGGGAGCATCGATCAGTGCCAGCGATGGTCGACCGCCACTCACCATACAACCGTCGCCGGACCTGCGATCCATCACGTATGAACTTCCTATTCCGAGTGCCCAGGTGAAGTCTGCCGTGTTGTTGGCCGGACTCTACGCGGAGGGAACCACACGGATCATTGAAATCATTCGAACGCGCGATCATACGGAGAGGATTCTCGGCCTCTCCACGAAGCTCATCGACGGTACACATGTTACCGCGATTCAGGGAGGGACGATCCGCCATGGTCAGCGCTTTGTGATACCCGGTGACATCTCCTCGGCAGTCTTCTTCGTTGCGGCAGCTCTCCTGACTCCAGGAGCGGAAGTGATTCTTCGGAACATCGGTATCAATCCCACACGAATGAGGGGTATCGATATCCTCAGGAGTGTCGGTGCGGCGATCGACATTCAGCCGGAAGCGGAACATGCGGGGGAGCCGATCGGGACAATTGTGGCACAATACTCATCCCTCGCTGGAGAAATCCGTCTGGGCAGGAGCGATGTGATCGGGATGATAGACGAAATTCCCATCGTGGCTGCACTCGCTGCGGCGGTCGGTATTTCGTTCGAAGTGAGAGGAGCGGCCGAACTGCGCGTGAAAGAATCGGACAGAATCAGCGCGATGGTCGACAATCTTCGAGCTCTCGGCGTGGATGTCGAGGAGTACGACGATGGTTTTGCCTTCGGGGCAGGGAAGAGGTTGCAGGGCGGCCTCGTTCGATCGAGAGGGGATCACCGAATTGCGATGGCCTTCGGGGTGATGGATCTGACAATCAAGAGACTCGAAATTGATGATCCGAATTGCGTCGATATCTCATTTCCAGGATTCTGGAAAGAGCTTGAACAATTTTCCCGGCTGCATGATCCGTAAGAACGACGGAATTCGTGGTGCGAAGCTAGAGGTGCATTTTGACCACCTGATGCCGATGCTTGTCGACGATCAGTTCATCTTTGAGCCAACGCAGAAAATCGAGCCCATATTTGTTAAGGAAGTGAACGATGCTTAGCTCACGTTCCTGAAGATTGGAGAAAGGAAAGAGATGGAGATGAGCTTTGTCAATTTGTCGTAACGTGGCCTCGCCTGCTCGTTTCTGGGCCGCGATGGCCTTGTGCTTGAGATTCTCGATCTGATAGCTGATTTTGTTTTTTGCTGTCGCGACTCCCCCCGCGAGTGTGGGGTCGATCTGCGAAAGTCCCTGTTGGAGAATCTCCAGCGATTCATTCAATCCTGCAATAGTCCCGCCAAACAACTCCTCAAGCCTTACATCGGACAATCGACCGGCGACAGTCTCGCCGAGCATTTCCCGATCGCCAAAGAAGTCCTTTACCTCCAGGGAGTATTTCTCGAGTACTCGTTGAACCCGCTCTTCGATGATCGTGACACTTGCGCGAGGGAAGAGAATGGGCATTTGAATGCCAAATTCCGCATAGACTGTCTGTAGCTGCGCGAAGTAGGAGATTTCTGCTGGTCCCGCGACGTAGCACGCGGTGGGGAGTAATGCATCCTGGCAAATAGGGCGCAACGCGACGTTTGGACTGAAGAGTTCTGGATTATTTTCAAGCATCTCCGTCAGGGCCTCCTTTGAGTGTCGCTGGCGTGTGCCCTTCAATGAGTACCCCAGGGGATGGGGTTCGATGAGATGTCGGCCTCCCTTGTGGAAGAGGAAGAGGTTGATCGGCTTCGGCTTAATCTGAGCGAGATAGTGTTTTTCCAGTTCTACACTCGCGCCGATCATCAGCGTGCAAGTCTTTGGCGCGTGCTCGATCTCCCGTCGAAAAAGAGGTTTGAGAAGTTGCTTGATCGCGGGATCGTTCGGATCGAGGAAGATGAGACCGGAATCTTCGAGAAGATCATTCATCAGGTGGACAAATGATCGATTGAACGTCATGCCTTTCTGATAGGCCGTTCGCAGAAGGGACATAACTTGCGGCGTGAATTCCGTTTCCAGCAACGAGGCGTGGAGTTGATTGATGAGGGAGTCGATCGTCTCATCGAATTCGATTCGGCCAACGGCTCCGTAGTTCGCATCGTCCTTAGCGGTTTCCGGATTGTACGATGCCTTCAAGAGATTGTTGTCTTTGTCAATGACGTTGATGGAGCGAACCTCTTCAAAGTCATGATCCTCCCCCTCCAGCCAAAATACTGGAACAAAACTGTAGTCGGGGTACCGTGCAGAGAGTTGTTCCGTAAGCTTGATGGTCGTGAGGGCCTTGTATATCGTATAGAGCGGTCCGGTGAAGATTCCAACCTGCTGGCCGGTGACAACGGCCACCGTGTTGTCGTTCAGGAGGGCATCGATGTTGGCAAGTGTCCGCACGCCGCAGTGGAATGCACGGTTCTGCAAGGAGAGGATGTTGACGAGCGTTGAACGGTCGAGTGTTCGCTGCGAGGCAGTAGTGATGCTGCGCTCCCATGCGCGGGGATCCCGAAAATCCGATTCGTAGTATTCGTGTACGCGTTCATAGTTCGTTACGTAATCCACGAAGAGTTTCGAGAATGCCGTGGAGGCTGATTGGATCTCGCGGTAATCAAGCCACTGATTCATGGGTTGGTCCAGGCGTTCGATTTGGGATAGGCCAATATACCACTTTCACGAATTGACTGCAACCAAATGGACGGAGCCGATTCCAGCTTCCGTCGGTACCGGCAGATGACGAAAAGGGAACTGAGGCGAGAAGGATGTGACACACCGCACTACAGTCGAACCAGAACGTGTTTGAGCAAGATTGCAAACTGATGCTTCACGCGATTGGCAGTCTCAGTGACTTCATCGTGTGTGAGCTTGCTGGGAGAAATTCCTGATGCGAGGTTGGAGATCAGAGAAAGCCCCAGAAGGTCCATCCCAAGTGTGGCGGCTGCCGAAATCTCCGGGACAGTAGACATTCCAACGGCATCCGCACCGATGCGATGGAGCATCTCGATTTCGGCTACAGTTTCATACGATGGTCCCTTCAGCCAGCAATAGACCCCTTCGCGCATCGGAAGTCCAATCGCGGATGCCGCATTCCGGACCAGAGCGACGAGTCGAGGCGAGAAGACCGGAGCCACCCGTTGTCGCGAAGAGCCGCCAGGAAGCTGAGGTGCATTGGGGAGGATGGCGTCCGACGTGTGGAATTGTCGATCTCCAAGAAACGTAAGACTCAGAACATCCCGAATGAGCATGAGATCGCCCGGGGAATAGGTGCGATTGATGCCGCCTGCCGCATTGGTGACAATGAGGTCCCGTGCACCAAGGGCGTGGGCGACATGGACAGGAAGAACTGTCGGTGTCAAATCTCCGGTTTCATAGAAATGCACTCTCCCCTTGAACACGACCAGCGTCGGCGAGCTCCTGCCGCTATGTCGTAAGCTTCCGATGACGATCTTCCCCGCGTGTCCGACGACGGTGGAGTGCGGATAGTTCGGTATCGATGACGTCGGTATCGATACTGCATTGTCAAGAAGGTCGGCGAAATCACCGAGTCCTGAGCCCAGGATGAGCGCAACGGCTGGACGTTTCTTCGTCCGTTTTTGGATATGCCGAACTGTCTCTGAGACCCGGAGTCGTAAGAAGTCGTAGCTCATTTATCCACCGATGAGTATTCCCGCAATGGTGGCAGTGAGGAGAGTTGCCAACGATCCGCCAAGTACTGCACGGAGACCCAGGGACGCGAGATCCTTGCGTCGATGGGGTGCCATCGGGCTGATGCCCCCGATCTGAATGGCAATCGATGAGAAGTTCGCGAATCCGCACAGGGCAAACGTAGCCATCGCAATCGCCTTCTCGGAAAAGAGCTTTCCGTCGGCAACGAGCTTCGACATGTCGAGGTAACTGACGAACTCGTTGAGAACGATCTTGGTGCCAAAAAGGCTTCCGAATTGAAATGCCTCAGCGGAGGGCACGCCGATTGCCAATCCGATGAATTGAAAGATGAAGCCAAGAATCAGCTGGAGATTCAAGGGCTGGCCATAGCTCGCCTGAAGATATGAATTGATCCCTAACCAACCACCGAGCGCTGCAAGTAAGTAGTTAAACAGTGCAATTAAGGCAATAAATGCCAACAACATAGCACCGACGTTTAGAGCCAATTGAAGGCCGTCAGAAGCTCCTGCCGCAGCCGCCTCGATAACGTTCTTAGACGTCTTTTCGACCTTCACCTTTACAGACCCCTTCGTTTGCGGTTCACCAACTTCCGGGAAGATGATCTTTGATATGAGAAGAGCGGCGGGAGCAGCCATGATGGATGCTCCGAGGAGCTGGGCGGCAAATCTGACTTGAGCGGCCTCCACCGTCAGATTGTGAGTCTGGGCGAACGAGTAGCCGAGCATCTGGACATAGGCAGCCATTACACCGCCAGCGATGGTCGCCATTCCACCCGTCATCACTGTCAGAAGTTCGGAGTTGGTCATCGTTCCGACAAAGGGGCGGATCATCAACGGGGCTTCGGTCTGACCTACAAAGATGTTGGCAGTGTTGGAGAGAGACTCCGCGCCGCTGGTTCCCATCAGTCGAGCCATCACCCAGGCCATTCCCTGAACAACCTTCTGCATGACGCCGAGATAATACAGAACGGACATGAGACAGGAAAAGAAGATGATTGTGGGGAGGACCTGGAAGGCGAAGAAGAACCCGAGTGATTCCGGCGTTCCCGGTCCGTTCGCCAGATTACCGAAGACAAACCGCGCCCCCTCCGTTGTGAACCCCAGAATCACCACAAAACCCTCAGCGATTGATTCAAAGAAGAGTTTTGGCCACCCAAGCGGGGCGAAGACCTCTCCCAGAACACGCCCCTTGATGACAAGCACACCAAAAACGATTTGAATACCGAGGCCGGTCGCGACAAGTCTCCAATTCACTCGCCGCTTGTTGTTCGAAAAGATGAAGGCGATCCCAAGCACAACAGCTATTCCAAGGAGGCCATGGAGAATGGAGGGAATGCTCATGATTGTACTCCGGTGCTCAAAGGGTGGGAAATATGTTCACTGCCGTTGCGCGAGTAGTCTGCTTGCATGTGCTGTTGAGCTCCGTCGGGACGGTGAGTGGGATCGATTCGCCCCGACCGGCCGGTGAGACTCCCGCTATTCGTTAGGCGGTTCAAAGCAGTGGCGGCAACGCGCTTCGTAAATGTCTTTCGCGCCGATGACGACAAGGTCATGTTGCTGAGTCTTTCGCTGAGTTCGATCAGCCGGATTGCCACAGACCATGCAGATGGCGAGGGTCTTCGTGATATACTCAGCAACAGCCAAGAGAGAAGGTATGGGGGAAAAAGGTCTCCCGCGGTAATCCTGATCGAGTCCCGCCACGATTACCCGCTTTCCCTGGTTGGCGAGTTCTTCGCAGACGGAGACGAGGCTCTCGTCGAAGAACTGTGCCTCATCGATGCCGATGACTTGCGCGTTTTTCGTGAGAGGCGGAATTTCGGTCGCATGTTGCACGGCGTGGGATACCAGTGATTGATCGCTGTGCGAAACGATATGGTCGCTGCTGAATCTGGTATCGATTCGGGGCTTGAAGACAGCTACGTTCTGACGAGCGATCTGAGCGCGTCTCATGCGCCTGATAAGTTCTTCAGTCTTTCCGCTGAACATGCACCCGCAGATGACTTCAATCCAGCCGGTATCGCGCGGGACGAGATGTTGCGACCATGTATCCATGAACTTCAACCTCTATGATCGGTGTGGATTTTTCAGATTCTTTGGGGTGAAGGCAAGTGGAAGAAGCTCTTTCAGCTTCACAATTTCCATCTCACCCTTCGCATTGGCCATGATAAAATCGATGTTGCCGGCCAGGTCCATCAGAACTTGACGGCAGGCTCCGCAGGGGGGGGTGAATCCCGATTCGTCGGAAATCACAGCAATGGCTCGAAAATTCCGCTCTCCTTCGGAAATCGCCTTGAAAACGGCTGTACGCTCCGCACAGATCGTAAGACCGTAGCTGCTGTTTTCGATATTGCAGCCGGTGTAGATCCGTCCATCCGTCGCGAGTAAGGCTGCGCCGACGTGGAAATTCGAAAACGGCGCGTGTGCCAGCCGGCGCACTGATTGGGCAACCGAGACAAGTTGCTTGTACTGGGTCAGTTTGGAAGATGGTCTTCGTGGGGCCACAGGAGTGTCATTCCGCGTGCTGGTGATAGTGAATTCCAAGGCCGGAAAATATAGCCAAGATTGGATTGAGAAGCAATTTGACATCTGATTTGAGGAATCAACATGTGGATCCTGAATCAGACTTCAGTTGATGGGAATGGTGAAGAAAGATAAGATCGATCTGCCGAGTTGACGGTGTTCGACGCATGAGTTCCTGACGTATTGTAAGTCAGGGCAAGAAACGCTATATTTTTCCCGTATTTGCCATGACGAAGAAGAAAAGAACATTGAAGCTCAATTTGCGACGTGCCGCGATCGTGGGCGTCATTGGGATCGCCGGGTTACTCCTTCTCGACTGGGTGGTCATGCCGATCTACGTGCAGCAGGGGAAAACCACGAGGGTTCCGCATGTCGTTGGGCTAACTGAAGAAGAAGCAATGCGTCTCCTGGCTGATCACGGCCTGCAGGGACATCGTGGGGATGTACGGGTGGACAAGTACTATCCTGTCGGATCAGTCGCATTTCAGAACCCGCCTGCAGATGCAGAGGTGAAGTTCGGTCGGGGAGTCTACTTGACGATTAGCAGTGGGGAGAATCAAGTCATCATGCCGGCGCTGAGGGGGCGATCGCTGCGCGATGCGTCGCTGGTGGTGGAGCGACTTGGGTTCCGTCTGGGTGAAGTGCGTTACGCGGTTTCCACCGAATTCCCCGAAAACACGATCATTGAGCAGTCGGTGCCGGAATCTACCCGAGTGAAGCCGGGGAGTTCGATTTCCTTCATCGTCAGCCAGGGTCCCAGCACCGACCGGATTCCTGTGCCGTTTGTGGTCAAGCGACCATTGGCAGAGGCACAACGAATGATCTTGAACGCCGGGCTCAATGTCGGCCAGATCACGTATCAAGCGAGCCTGGAGCTTCTTCCCAACACGGTCATCGACCAATATCCGCGGTTCGGCAGCTTTGTGGCTTCAGGCGACTCCATTGCTCTCTTCGTTGCGCAAAAAACAGACACTTCGGCGGTCCGTGAGTACTAATCCACTCCCAATCATCGTTGCGCCTTCCGTGCTTGCTTCGGATTTCGCGAATCTTCGTGAAAACCTCACCAGGATCGAGGCGGGGGGAGCGGAATGGGTCCATCTTGACGTCATGGATGGGCATTTTGTCCCGAATATCACGTTCGGCCCGCCTGTCATTCGATCGATTCGGAAGCATTCAACGCTTGTGTTTGATACACACCTGATGATTGAGGAACCGGATCGGTATCTTGGTGCTTTTCGTGCGGCTGGGGCTGACATTATCACGGTGCATCAGGAAGTTTGTCCGAACCTGGAGCGCACGATCGCGAAAATCAAGGGACTGGGAGCGAAGACTGGCGTGGCAATTAATCCTGCCACATCGGTGGACGTTCTCGAGGAGTTTCTCCACGACCTCGATCTTGTTCTTGTCATGTCCGTACATCCGGGCTTTGGCGGTCAGGAATTCATGAAGGAATCGATTGACAAGATCTCGCGGTTGCGCCGGCTGATTGATCATGCGCATCTTTCGGTCCATCTTGAAGTAGATGGCGGGATTGATGCGCGGACAGCAGGCCAGGTGGTGGCCGCGGGGGCGAACGTGCTTGTTGCGGGGACGGCCATCTTTGGCCACCCCTCGCCGGAGAGAGCCGTTCGGGAATTGAGGGAAGCGGCAATGAGCTAGCGTGATAGGGTGCAGCAAGGAATTGTGGAAGGATGTTCTCGATGCCCGTGGGTGCCACACCCGCGGGCATTTTTTGTTGAAAAATACCTCTTGACAAAGTCGCATGATGAGCTTATATTTGTAGCCACGGAGCTGTTTCAACCTTAATTAGTAAGGTCAGTATACAAGAAGACCGACATTATGAAACCACACGCGCTTGATGAGATTGACGTGAAATTGTTGGAGGTTCTGCAGGAGGATGGAAGAACGAAACGGAACGAATTGGCCGAAATCGTCGGGCTCTCCCTTCCGGCGGTGAGCGAGCGCCTGCGAAAACTCGAAGAGTCGGGATACATCCTCGGATACGCCGCCAGGTTAGATCACAAAATGCTGAGCCGGGATGTGACGGCGTTCATCCTTGTGACCGTAGATTCATCGAAGCATTTCTCGTCGTTTGTCGAGAACGTCCATCATCACGATGAAATCCTCGAATGCCACGCAATCACCGGCGATGGAACGCATCTGCTGAAAGTGCGTACCTACAATACGGCCTCACTCGAAAAAATGCTTGCAAGGATACAGTCGTGGAACGGTGTCGCAAAAACAACCACGAGCGTGGTGCTCTCGAGCACCAAAGAGACATTGCGATTGAAACTCAATAAACCGAAATAATCACTCAAAGAGAGGGAGAGACGTTCATGTCTACCGAAACAAAATCGCTGCCAGGTGTTGCGGAGGTTTTGGACATCATCAAATCGAATGATGTCAAAGTGATTGATCTGAAGTTCTGCGATCTGCTGGGACAATGGCAGCATTTTTCGCTCACCGCCAAGGAGTTCACCGGCGAGATCTTCGAAGAAGGGATGGGCTTTGACGGATCAAGTATCAGGGGTTTCCAGAAGATCCACGAGAGCGACATGATTCTCTTCCCCGATCCGAGTTCTGCGTTCCTTGACCCGTTTACCCAGGTTCCGACACTCAGTCTGACATGCGACATCGCAGATCCAATCACCAGAGAGAGCTATGCACGAGATCCACGGAACGTAGCCAAACGTGCCGAGAATTATTTGAAGTCTTCCGGGATCGCAGATACCGCATTCTTCGGACCAGAACCGGAGTTCTTCATCCTCGATCATATTCGGTACGACCAATCGCACCATTTCGGATACTACTACATCGATTCCGAGGAAGGATTCTGGAACAGCGGCAGCAACGGCACGCAGAACCTCGGTCACAAACCGCGCTACAAGGAAGGGTACTTCCCGACATCACCAATCGACACGCTCCAGGATCTCCGAACAGATATGGTTCTGACGCTCGAAGCCGTGGGGATCAATGTCGAGGTACACCATCATGAAGTGGCCACCGCGGGGCAGACCGAAATCGATATGCGCCGGGACACGCTCACCAAAATGGCGGACAACTTCCTGGTGTACAAGTACGTGACGAAGAATGTCGCGAAGAAACATGGCAAAACGGTTACCTTCATGGCCAAGCCGATTTACGGCGACAACGGATCGGGCATGCACGTTCACCAGAGTCTCTGGAAAGGAGGAAAGCCCCTTTTCTCCGGCAACGGCTATGCCGGACTGAGCGAGATGGCACTCTACTACATTGGGGGGATTCTGAAGCACGCTCCCGCCCTCTGTGCGATTTCCAACCCGACAACGAATTCCTACAAACGGCTTGTCCCCGGGTATGAAGCGCCTGTCAATTTGGCTTATTCTCAGCGGAATCGGTCCGCCGCCGTCCGGATCCCAATGTACTCGTCAAATCCGAAGGCAAAGCGGATCGAGTTTCGATGTCCCGACCCAATGTGCAATCCGTATCTCGCGTTCGCGGCCATGATGATGGCGGGGATCGATGGAATCATCAACAAGATTCATCCGGGCAATCCTCTCGACAAAGACATTTACGATATGCCTCCCGAGGAACTCCGGGACGTGCCGTCGACTCCCGGTTCGCTCGAAGAGGCTCTCAACGCCCTTGCCGATGATCATGAGTTCATGCTGCGCGGCGATGTGTTCAGCGAAGACTTGATCAAGACATGGATCGAATACAAGATGGCGAAAGAGGTGAAACCGATGCAGCTCCGACCACACCCGTACGAGTTCGTTCTCTACTATGATGTGTGATACGGTATCGGGGTGATGAGGCAAACGAGATCCCGTCCCGATTGTTCTCGGGGCGGGTTTCTTGTTTTCAGGCGATTTCTTGCATTTCACCGCGCTTCTGGCTATTTTCTTTCCGCAGTTCCTTCCCTTATGGACTATACGCGCATCAAATACGAGGTTGATCAACGCGTCTGCACGATCTCGCTGAGCCGCCCCGAGAAGCGAAACGCTTTCGACGACAAGATGGTGGCCGAGCTCACCACAGCCTTTTACCAGGCCCAGAAGGATTCGAAATCAAAGGTTATACTTCTCAAGGGGGAAGGCGATGCCTTTTGCGCGGGGGCCGATCTGGCGTACCTGCAACGCATTTCGAAGTTCGACTTCAATCAGAACCAGGAAGACTCATCGAGCTTGATGAAGCTCTTGCTGCAGATCTACTCAAACCGGAAGCCGGTCATTGCCGTCGTTCGTGGGCCTGCGATCGCCGGCGGGTGTGGTCTGGCGACCGTGTGCGATATCATCGTGGCCTCGAAGGAGACCGCGATGTTCGGTTACACGGAAGTACGGATTGGCTTCATCCCTGCCTTGGTGATGGTGTTTCTCGTTCGAAGAATTGGGGAGGGACGTGCGCGTGAGTTGGCGTTGCGCGGGAATCTCCTCACGGCCGATGAAGCATACACCATCGGCCTGGTCAATCATGTTGTACCCGAAACAGAACTCGACAAGCGCGCACAGGAACTCGCCCAGGAGCTGATCAAGAAATCGAGTGCCTCATCGATGGGCTTGATCAAGGAACTCATCGCGAGAATCCATGGAATGTCGACAAGCGACGCGCTTGACTATGCGGCGAATCTGAACGCTCTGACGCGCATGACCGACGACTGCAAAAAGGGGATCGAGGCCTTCCTGAAGAAGGAGTCCATCAAATGGTAAACGAGCACAGCGGCATTCATCCTCTTGCCGCAAGCATCCGGAACATACCGGACTTTCCGAAGCCGGGAATTGTGTTCCGGGACATTACCACGCTTTGGAAAGATCCTTCTGCGTTCCGGGAGGTCGTCGAGATATTCGTTCGAAGATATCGTGGGGCGGGAATCGAGAAGATCGTCTGCGTGGAATCACGCGGATTCGTGTTTGGCGGGGCCCTCGCACAGGAACTCGGTGTCGGTCTGGTGCCCGTACGCAAGAAAGGAAAGCTTCCGTCGAAGACGATTCGAGCCCAATACGATCTGGAGTACGGAACGGACACGATCGAGATCCATGCGGATGCGATCACCCGGGGAGAGAAGATTCTGATCCATGATGATCTCCTGGCAACAGGGGGGACGATTCAGGCAACGTGTGAACTTGTCGAGCAGTTGGGAGGAACGATCGTCGAAATTGCTTTCCTCATGGAATTGAGTTTCCTCAAGGGACGGGATCGACTCAAGGGGAAAGAGATCTTTTCGATCATTCGCTATGATCACGAATAGTCTCGTCGCCGATACCGAATCCAATTATCTTGATCAGCCCCAGCGGTGGGGCTGTTCGGTTTTCAGCGCAGGCGCAGAGGTCTTGCTCCACAAGACACAAGGCGATCCCGCCTCTTTATCGGAGAGAGCATGAAATTCAAGACAATCATTGAGCCGTTCAAAATAAAATCGATCGAACCGATACGGTCTACCACGCCGGAGGAGCGCGCACAATACCTGCGCGAGAGTCATTACAACGTCTTCTTGTTGAGAGCGGAAGACGTCTTGATCGATCTCCTCACCGACAGCGGAACGTCCGCCATGAGTTCTCACCAGTGGGCCGGAATCATGGATGGCGACGAAGCGTATGCGGGCTCGAAAAGCTTCTTTCGTTTTCAGCGGGTTGTCCAGGAATTGACAGGGATGAAGCATGTCATCCCGACTCATCAGGGCCGGGCGGCGGAAAAAATTCTCTTCACGATCACCGGCGGGAGCGGCAAGTTGGTTCCCAACAACACACACTTTGACACGACACGAGCGAACGTGGAGTACAGCGGTGCTCAGGCCATCGACTTCCCGACGGCCGAAGGGCGTCAACCCGATGTGATCGCCGACTTCAAAGGAAACATCGACCTTGCGCAATTGGAACGATTTATCGAGGAACGGGGAAAAGAAAACATCCCCCTCTGCATGATTACGGTTACAAACAATTCAGGGGGCGGCCAGCCTGTCTCCATGAGAAACATTCGTTCGGCAAAGGAGCTCTTATCAAAGTACGGCATTCCTCTCTTCCTTGATGCGTGCCGGTTTGCGGAAAATGCATTCTTCATCAAGAAGCGTGAACAGGGATACCACGACAAGACGGTACGAGAGATCGCCCGGGAAATGTTCTCGTATGCGGATGGATGCACGATGAGCGCGAAGAAGGATGGGCTTGTGAATATGGGAGGATTTCTCGCGTTGAACGACGATCACCTCGCATCCCAGGCACGGAACATCCTCATTGTGACGGAAGGCTTTCCCACATACGGAGGTTTGTCGGGACGTGACCTCGAAGCGATCGCCCAAGGACTGGAGGAGGTGCTCGACGAAAATTACTTGACCTATCGCATCCGATCGGTCGAGTACTTGGGGGAGAAACTTGTCGCAGCCGGCGTTCCGATTGTGCGCCCTCCCGGCGGGCATGCGGTCTATCTCGATGCCCGGGCGTTTGCGCCTCACATACCGCCTCACGAGTATCCGGGTCAGACGATTGTGTGTGAACTTTATCGACAGGGAGGAATCCGCGCCGTTGAGATTGGGAGTGTCATGTTTGGGAAGTACGATTCAACCGGAAACCTCGTTTCTCCGGCGATGGAACTGGTACGGCTGGCGATTCCGCGTCGCGTCTATACCCAAAGTCATATCGATTATGTTTCTGAAGTCGTTCAAGCGGTCTTTGAGGGACGGAAGCGCCTTAAGGGCTACAAGATTATTGAGGAAGCGCCGATCCTTCGTCATTTCACTGCGAAGTTTGAGCCGATCATATAGTACCGCAATTCTCGAAGTGGCCGAATTCCTTTGCTTCGCGAGTACCTTCTTCATACATTGCGTCGGATTTTTGGAGCCCTGTTCGGATGATCGTATGCCCGAGTTGCTCGACGGAGAACGAAGACCTTGCCGTCGTTTGTCGATCATGCAAGGGATACCTGCAGAACCGTGTCGTGAATCTGGATCTCTTCACGACAGTCTGGGGCATCCTCGAATCTCCGCGATCTACATTTCGTCTTGTGGCGCTCTCGGAGCATAAGAACTATGCCCTCACCCTGCACGCCCTCTTCGGTATCGCCGTCATGTTCACGATCTTCTGGTATCTGCGGCTGGGTGAAGTCTTCGGAGGACTCCTGGAGACGTTGATTTGGGGATCGCTTGCCGGGATCGCAATGGGGCTGCTGGGCGCTCCGCTCCTCGCGCTCGGGTACGTTCTGATTGCGCGGTTGCTTGGAGGGACAGCGAGCTTTCGAAATTCCCTCGCTCTGGTTGCCTATGCATCAGTTCCCATTTGCCTGTCGCTGTTCACGGTTTTTCCTGTGGAACTGGTGACGTTCGGCATGTTTCTGTTCACGTCGAATCCGAGTCCTGCGGTCCTCAGTCCGGTTTCGTTCTATGTATTGGCCGGGCTGGATGCGATGTTGATGCTTTGGTCAATCATTCTGCTCGCCACGGCCACACGCACCGTTTCGAAATTGTCTTTTCCGAAATCTCTGGCGCATGTGATCGTACTTGGCGGGCTCTATGTGGGCGGTCTCATCCTCCTTGCGCCGCTCTTCGTACAGTTTTTCGTTCTCATCGCATAGGGTGACGGAAATGGGAAGAGGTTTTCAGCTCTCGCGGGAAGAATTCGAAGAGATTGCGCAGCGCGCGTTCGACAGTCTGCCCGAAAGCATCACACACGAGATTGATAATGTGCACATCGTAGTGGAGGATTATCCCCCGGAACATGCGACGCGAGGGAGAGATCAGGACAAGCGATCGCTTCTCGGACTGTATGAAGGAGTCCCGCTGACGCATCGGGGCACATGGTACGGCGCAAGCCCAACGCCGCCCGACAAGATTTCCTTGTACAAGCGGAACATTGAGTCTGTGTGCCGATCGCGAGCGGAAATCGAGAGGAGAATTACGGAAGTGTTGTTTCACGAAATCGGTCATCACTTCGGCATGAGCGAGGACGAGGTGCGCGCGGCATTGAAGGACTATCTCTAGGCCGATACTCAACCATTCATTCGGAAGGAAGCCGTATGCCCGGTGTCATTTTGCAGATCTCGTACGAAATCGATGAACAGAGACGGGAAGACTATTTGCGGCTGGTCAAGGAAATGAAAGAGCATTTTACAGCTGTGCGTGGGAAACAATATTCGGTTTACGAACTTCGAGGAAAGCCGAATTCCTTCGTCGAGCAGTTTGTCTGTGGCTCTGTAGAAGAATATGAGGCGCTTGATGACAATCTCGACGAAAAGAGTGAAGAGCTGGTCAATAGGTTGGAAACACTGTTGAAGAACGGCAAGGCCAGGTATCAGACACTGGTAGAACCCGGATAGGTTCTGGGCGCGGACTCTGCCCGACCAGCCGGGCCTTGCGCTTTGAATAAGGCGAGCGCGCCTTGGAAGTAAGCCATGCGGTATTGGTGCTCAGCAATATTTCTGATTGTTCTCCTCTCCTGCTGCATTCCCTCTTGCGCAGATTTAGTCAATTCTGAACCGGCGATTCATGAAGCCGCATTGAGGCATATTCCCATTTTTTATGCACGCGTGGAGGGAGAGCAGTGGGTTGCGGGGGGTGTGACTGAGGAACCGGCGGCAACAGCGAGGTACGGCGGGTTGAATCTGCAGATCATCGGAAAGAGGCGGAAAGCGGAAGCGAACTCGCTCGAACAAATCCTTCTGGAGATGGTGAACATCTCGAAACCTGGAACCTACCGTCTTGGAATCCTGCCCCGAGCTGATGGTGTTGGATTTTTTCTCAGGAATGATACGGCAATTTTTAGAACCCAGGAGACAACGGTGGGAACAGTCACTATCGATCTCTTCGATCACACGAACAGAAGAGTGGCGGGGACATTTGAGTTTGACGCAGAAGGCCAACGGAGTGCGAGCATTGCCATTCGTGAAGGAAGATATGATGTGAGGTGGTAGGCGAGCGTTGACAACGTATGGCAGGGCAGTAAAGGAAATCCCGACGCGAAGTCGGGACTTTTCTTTGCGATGCTGGCAGCGGCGAATGAACGTCGCGCAACCGGCTCATGTCTCAACAAAAAAGGCCGCCTCTCCGTTTGGAAAGGCGGCCTTCGTACAACGGGATACTAGTTTTTCGTATAGCGAATGCTGAGCATGATCTGGTAGACATCGAATACCGAGGCCGTAGGCTCGAATGTCTTTGACATCAACTCGCCTCCGATTTCCCGCAGTCGATAGAGGGCACGGCCCTGGGCATCGACGCTGCGGAAAATCAATGGCTGATTGTGCACGAGACGCTGTCCGGCACCCCACTTCTTGTTGATCAGGTTGCCGACGTTGAGAACGTCTGCCCTGACCTGGATGGCGTTTCGGTGTCCAAAGATTTCCGCGAAGATCTCTTGAGCAACGCTCAGATCCATTCTGTACACCATCGGCAGGAAGACGGCATTGCGTTCGACGTACTTGCCCCTGTTGGCGTTCAAGTACTTATCCTGCTGGATGTACTTCTCCCACGCCTCAGCCTGTTGCGCAGCGGTAAAGGTTTTTGCCGAGGGGGTCGTGATGCTGTACGTCTCGAAGTTCATCTCGGACGTGTTGCGCGGGATATAGATCAGGTCGTTGCTGGTGCCACCATCTCCATTGAGGTCACCGGAGAACGTATAGCTCGTATTGCCGATGGTGCGGGCCTCATAGATGAGGGAGAGCGTGGTGGCTCCGAAATTGAAGTATTCCTGGCGATAGCTCAGAGCGCCGATAAATCTGTGTCCTGGTGAATTGATCGAGAACCCAACGCCGGGCTTGTTCGGATTTCCAGGATGCTGATTGTTGTTCCAGGAGCCGAATGCGATGGAACCGGGATCAACTGTGTTCCTCGCCTCGCCGTAATTATAGGCGATCTTTCCGAAGAATCCCGCACTGAATGGTTTTTCCAGGGCGAACGACGCGTTCCAATAGTAGCCCACATTCTGATTCTTGAGCACGATGGCATTATCGATCTTTGCGTTGATGCGATTCGAGGTTGTCCAACGTCCCCGATTATCGGCACCGCTGAAGCTCGTATTGGCGGGCGCCAGGTTCGCGTTGATGTAGTAAATGCCGTTCACATCGCGGTCGTAGAGGAATTCAGCGGTCGCAACCAGACCAAACGGGAGTTGCTGATCGACGGCGAAATTGTTTCTCCAGATCTGCGGAAATCTGAAGTTAGGATCTGTGAAAGCGAGCTCGTAGCTTGCAGCCGGAGCGCCGGTGACCGTGGCTGGTTTGTACTTGTTGATGTTCGGATTGAAGGGTCTGGCTCTTGTGTTGTCAAGACGCTCGAATCCGGTCAGTACACCGTTATTGCCAACCTGATTGGAGATCCAAACGTACGCAGGGCGAGCCGTGAAGATGCCCGAGCCGCCGCGCACTTGCGTGCTTCGGTTTCCAAACACGTCCCAGTTAAATCCGAAACGGGGTGACCAGAGAATGTTCGGATCTGGCATCTTACTGGTGGAGTATTTCACCGTGTTGCCATCCTCGTCGCGGAATGACATCCCATCGACTTCGGCATTCTTGAAACCAGTGTCGCCAAAGAACGGAACATCAAGTCGCAATCCAAACGTGAGCCGCAGATCCTTTGTGACCTGCCACTCGTCCTGGGCATAGGCGCCGAGATAGGTGACTTCGAGGGGCTGGATCGGCTTTTCCTGACCGGGGATGTTGGACCAGCGAACCTGGAATCGACGCAGCGTGATTGGTGATGTGGTCAAGTTGGGATTGGCAAGATAGGCGTTCGCATCGGTATAGAAGTCAGTCAGAGAGCTGTAGACGTAGACACTCTGGGAACCCGGGAAGAAGACGTTCTCGGATTCGTACATCTCTGCGCTCACGCCAAGTGTGATGTAGTGATTGGCTCTGTAGATCGTCAGGTTGTTCTGAAGCTGATAGCTCCCGTACCGGAGCTCGTTGTTCGGCGTAAACGGCTCGAAACCGAAGGAGGTATACACCGAACCTGCCGAGAGGACATCCACGAACGGGAACATGGCTCCTTTGTACGACCGGCTCTCATCACTGTAGTTGTAGCCGATGACCAGGTTGTTTGCCATCCCGTCGCCGATGATGGAGTTCCACTCACCAACGATTGAGCGAATATTCTCCATGATCCCGTAGTTCGAGTTTCGGAAGTTCAGTCCGGTCGTGACCCCCCGGCGTGTTCCAAATCCGAGCGACGAGGAGTTCGACACGAGCACATCTGTATCGGAATCGAGGTGGATGTATCGCACGCTGACCTTGTTCCGGTCATCCAGGTTGTAGTCGAGACGAACGAGGAACTTGAGAGCGGGCGTCTCGAAATCGTACCCCTGATACGGCCCCGTTTCATAGTTGAAGTTCGTCTTCAGATAACTGCTGAGCTGGTTCAGATCGGATGCCAGAACGCGGGTGATATTGCCGCTGACAGTCTGACCACCGGTGTTCGCGAGGAAGGTTGTGCCGGGAAAGGTCGTTGATTCATCCTCATAGCTCACGAAGAAGAACAATTTGTTCTTGATGATCGGACCGCCAAGGCGGAGACCGAGCTGGTTGAACTTAAACGTGCCCGGACTGTAGGTGAGATCGCCGGCTTTCGTTCCGACGAGACCCTGGTGACGACGTTGATAGTATGCGGAACCGGCGAACTCGTTTGTTCCACTCCTCGTGACAGTGTTGACACCGGCGCCGACGAAGTTGCCTTGGCGGACGTCAAACGGTGCGATGTTCACCTGGACCTGTTCGATCGCATCCAAAGAAATCGGGGAAACGTTTGTGCGTCCACCCGGCTCTCCGGCAAGTCCAAATGAATTGTTGAAGTACGAACCGTCAACAGTCGTGTTGTTCAGGCGGTTGTCCTGACCCGCGAACGAAGAACCGCTTGCTTGCGGAGTCAACCGCGTGAAATCAGAAATCCTGCGGGAGATCGTCGGCATCGATTCGATGACCTGTTTGCCAACCGAGGTTCCTGCGCCGGTGCGCGCCGCACTCATCAGTGCACTGCGCTCAGCCGTCACGACGACTTCTCCGGCGAGAATCGCCTGCTCCGCCAGCTGAAAATCCTGCCTCAGGTTCTGCGAGAGTTGAAGATAGATGTCTCCAACTTCCTGTTTCGCATAGCCGACGAAGGATACTGCGATGGCGTATGGTCCACCGACGCGAAGGCCGGGCAGGTTGTAGTTTCCATTGTCGCGGCTCGTGGTGCCGTATACAGTTCCGGAGGGAACGTGAGTCGCGATGATATTGGCGCCGGGAAGGGCCTTGCCCGCATTATCTACTACGTTTCCGTAGATTGCAGACGTCGTGACACCTTGCGCCATCATGGAAGTGGTAGCAAGTATCAACATCAAGAGGAGCAACCAAACATAACCAAATGTTCTGGTATGCATCATATTTCCTCCTTGGGGTTTAAGAGATTGAGTTGACTAAAGTGGGTTATGGAATTTCTACGTTGAGGAGGGTCGTTGCTACAAAAAGTCTGGACCGGGTTTGGCTCGAATATGGTCTTCAACAATGTGTGCCTCGACGAGTTTAGAAGCCGCGTCGACGAAAGCGGGAAACCTGTCCACGCGACTGATTCAGGACGGACAAACGTACTGAGGAGAAATCTCAGATGCAAGCAAAAGATGCCCTTTCGAGTCGATTGAATGTGGAAAAAAGCGACTGCAAAGGAGGAGAAGGAAATGCATGCCGGGTCGCAAACATGACTCGTCGCCGATTCTCACGCTTCACGACGGGAGAAAAATCAATCGATGAACACAAGTGTCAGAACCTGGAATTCGTTTTGCTCGTCGCTCTCGAACGCGCACACTGAAACCAGCGTCAACGTTTCGACCGGAGTCGTCTGATCCAATCGCAAGTTGTTGCCAGTCAATGCGTGAGATTCGGTTGAAGCCCTCCAAGACATTTCTCACGTGAAGATTCTCATGCGTTCACTCAGGGACACTCAGCAGTTGGATGTAAAGATGCTCACTGCAGTGGTCTGAGAGTCGACCCTCCGGAAGATGGATCCTCCGACGGTCACAGAATCAAGAACGAATCTTCAGAATTTCTATGAAGTGTGGTATCACGGAGTGAAAAACACAAAATCCGGCTAAGTCTATGCAAATCAAACTGTTGTGACTCCATCCACTGATCATAGACCTGCCGGAGGAGCCAAAGTGCCCGTAATCATTGGCGATTTTGAATTTTCCTATTGACATTACACCGAAAAAGTCTATATTTGCTAAGGAATTTTGAGATTGCTTGAGATTTAATCGCGTAAGTAATTCAGCTTCAAGTTTGCTTTAACTAATCATCTTATCTCCCAACATTTTAGAGGGCCCTCATAATGGGGAAGTCAATGACAAAGAGTCAAGTTGCCGCCCATCTGGCCAGCAAGTTCGACCTGAAGAAGAAGGTCGCTACAGGCATTCTGGAAGAAATGGCCGAGCTGTCGTATCGAGAAGCCAAAAACTCGTTCACACTACCGGGGATTGGCAAACTTGTTCTCGTGGAGCGAAAGGCCAGAATGGGCCGCAATCCGGCGACGGGAGAGCAAATTCATATTCCCGCGAAGACAGTCGTGAAATTCAGGGTCGCAAAAGCAGCAAAAGAGGCGATCCTCGCTCCGCCGAAGCCGTTCTAATGGGGCTTTTCTATCACGCTCGAGCGAACGCCAATGCGCACAGGCATTGGCGTTTTGCTTTCTTGGGGATATATCCCCGCATTTGCAGTGCGATGTGTCTGCGAGCCCGCGGCACGGCTTGATCGGGGATCGATCGACTTGCGTGCGCAAAAACGCCGCCGGGAAAGCGCCCCTCCCTCCCGAACGAGAGATCGCACCACCTTCTCGGGATTCTGATTCATTTTCACTATCTTTGGGCGTTCACTTCAAGCCCGCGGATCTTTGGAATCAATGCTCTACCTGAACATCATTTGGCATCATCACCAACCGCTCTACCTCGATCCAACCGCTGACCGGCTCATCGCACCGTGGGTCCGCACGCATGCCACCAAGGATTACTACGACATGGTGGCCATGCTCGAAGAATATCCAGACGTTCATCTGACAGTCAATCTTACCTCCTCGCTCCTGGCTCAGTTGCAGGAGTACTATGTTGGGCGATTGGGATCTGTGATTGATCGAGCACGCGGGAGTATCGATGTTGACAGGTTTCTTGCCAATGGAAAGGGTCGAATTGATCCGTGGATCGATCTGGCGCTGACTCCCACTCGGGATTTCACCGAGCAAGACCTCACTGCATTAGCGGGCAATACGTGGAATGCCTTTGGAACGACTGCCGTCATGATGAATAGGTTCCCTCAATACCTTGCGCTGCACAGGAAGTTCTCGCAGGGAGGGGTGAACGCTCTCTCTGAACAGGAGATGCGGGAGATCAAGTTTTGGTTCTTTCTTGCCCATTTCGATCCGGATTTCCTGACGGGGCGCCAAAAACTCATCACAGGCTACACCGTCGGCGTGAGTGACTATCTTCAGCGGAGAAGTGACGGTACGTTCTGGCTGACGAAAGAGATCGAAGAAGCCGACTGCGTCAGAATAGTCTGTGAGGCCTTTAAAGTCATCGAGGCGGTTGTCCCGATGCATCGACACCTGATGTACGATCCAGCGGAGCGATCCGGGCAAATTGAGCTCATCACGACGCCATATTATCATCCGATCCTTCCACTTATCTGCAATACGGACGTCGCGAAACAATCTCAGCCGAACGATCTCCTGCCTGAACGATTCTCGTATCCCGAGGATGCCGCAGCGCACGTCCGGAAGTCGGTGCACCTCTTTGAGGATCTATTTGGCCGAACGCCGGCCGGTATGTGGCCGGCAGAAGGGGCAGTCTCAAAGGACGCCATCGATCATTTCGCTACCGCCGGGATCCGATGGATAGCCACGGACGAACGAATTCTCCACAGATCGCGGGCTCAAGCCACCGACAAACTTCTTCCGTACCGCGTGTCGGGGAGAGGGGGGGAACTCGCCATCTTTTTCCGCGACACCGTTCTTTCCGACAAGATCGGCTTCGTGTACCAGCACTGGGACGGAAAAGACGCAGGAAAGGATTTCGTGGAGCTGGTGCTCCGGCAACGTCCAACATCCAATGATATGGATCGCGTGCTGACGGTTATTCTCGACGGTGAAAACGCGTGGGAGTGGTTTCGCTACGACCAGGATGGAAAATCGTTTTTGCACGAATTGTACGCACGACTCACCGAGGCCCAGAAACGCGGGGAGGTGCAGACAGTCACTCCGTCGGAATACATTGCGGGCAATCCAGATCGCGGCATCAAATCTCATCCGATTGAATCGATGGTTGAGATCACATCTCTTTGGCCGGGATCATGGATCAATGAAAACTTCGATACGTGGATCGGACATCCTGAGAAGAACCGTGCGTGGGAGTACTTGCGAACGGCTCGCGACGATTTAGCGGCTTCGACGCTCGTGCCCCCGAGCCTGAATGAGAAATCGCCGCGGAAACATTCGAGACGCTGGTACGCGCATCGGGCGTGGGAGGCGTTGCTAGCCGCGGAAGGATCCGATTGGTTCTGGTGGTACGGCACCGACCATTTCAATGATATGGATGCTCATCCATTCGAAACAGCATTTCTCGCCTACCTCAAGAGCATCTACACGCTCGCAGAGAAAGCGGGTGCATCACTTCCTGATCGAGTTTTTCCGCCGATCACGAAGAAGCATCAAACTCAAACGACACGAAAACAGGGAGGCACCATGGCACAGAGCGAAAAAGATCAGGTGAGGGTTCTGTTCCAGTGCGACGCGAGAGGATTCTCAGTACCGACGACAATCTACATTGCCGGCAATCATTCATCGTTGGGAGACTGGGTTCCAAACAACGTCCCGATGTACGATGATGGGACGCACGGTGATCAAGTGGCAGGGGATGGAATTTGGTCCCTCGAGGGGATGTTTCCGGTAGGCACGGTTCTGGAGTACAAGTTCACCAACAGCGGACAGCAGGGGGAGTGGGATCCGGGAGAAGAATTTCCGTATCTCACCCGGGGGATTGTCGTCGAGCGAATGCCCGATCCGGGAATTATGTTGCTGGACCGTTTTGGAGCGCTGTAGTCCGTTGCATTCATCCTCGGACAGAGGTCATCGCGTGCATCGACCATGCGCGGATGTTGAGCTGTGCCGTGATCATTGAGAAGGGAGTTCATGACCGATGAAAAGTCATACGGAATATCTCTGGTTCAATACGAAGAACGCGCGTGAATACATCAACATCTCAGGCGAGGTGGAAGAGATTGTTCGGAAGAGCGGGGTGAAAGAAGGGATGGTGCTGGTTTCCGCCATGCACATCACCGCTGCCGTGTACGTGAATGACGCAGAAGATGGACTGATCCAGGATATCGACGAATGGCTTGAGAAACTCGCCCCGTTCAACCTGAAATACAGGCATCACCGGACGGGAGAAACGAACGGCGATGCCCATCTCAAGAGCCTGCTCATGCACCATGAGGTCATTGTTCCAATCACCGATGGCAAGCTCGATTTCGGTCCGTGGCAGCAGATTTACTACGCCGAGTTCGACGGCCAGCGAAAGAAACGTGTCATTGTCAAAGTCATGGGGGAATAGCGTGCGCTGGTTCGCTCATCGTATCGAGTATCTCCTTTTTCTCCTCTTCTCCGGCTTCTTGCTTCTTCTTCCTCTCACCTGGGTCCAGCGGCTCGCCCGTGCCGTCGGGCGATTCACCTTTCGCGTGCTCGGTTATCGGCGGGGAGTCACAATTGATAACCTGAGCAAAGCCTTTCCCGAACACTCCCGGGAGCGTATTTTCAACCTTGCTCTCCGTGCCTATGAGAACATCGGCGTCAGCTTCTTTGAACTCATCTGGGTACTTCGAATGGATCGGGACTCGATCAAGCGGCTCGTCCGCTTTGAGAATGCGGAAGAAGTGCGGGCGGTCCTCGAGCGCGGAAAGGGCTTGATCTTGGCAACAGCACACTTCGGGAACTGGGAAATGTGCGCGCAGTCCTTTGTCTCCGAGCTGGGGGAGCCGTTGCACGTTGTCGTGAAACCGCAATCCAACGCCTACGTCGATAAAGAAGTCAATCGGAGGAGGGAAAAGCTTGGCAATATGGCCATCCCGATGTCTCAGGCTGTGCGCGAGATTTCAAAAGCCCTTCGAGAAGGTCGGGCTGTGGGAATTGTCGGAGACCAGAGCGCAGCGAAGGAGAGTCTATGGACCGAGTTCTTCGGACGCAAAGTCCCGACCCATCCCGGCACGGCCGTTTTCGCGCTCAAGAATCGATCACCATTGATGCTCGGCTTCGCGATCCGTCAGCCGGATGGTACATATGCGCTGAGGTTTGACGAAATCCCGATGGACGACTTGCCCGAATACACGCCGTCCAGCGTCGAAGAGCTAACCCGCAGGCATGTCGAACTGACCGAAGCGATGATCCGGCGATATCCGGATCAGTACATGTGGATGCATCGCCGCTGGAAACACCTCCCTGTTGACGAGACGATCGCACAGTCGAAAGGGGCTCAATGAGATCGGTGCGGCGTATTCTCGTGTTTCAGACCGCCTTCCTTGGTGATGTCGTTCTCACGCTCCCCCTTGTGCAGGCGATTGCCGATTTTTTTGCACAAGCGGCAATCGATATTGTCGTCGTTCCGCGTTCTGCCGAGGTTTGCCGCAACCATCCGAACATCGGCACGATCATCGAATATGACAAGCGGGGGCGTGACAAAGGTCTGGCCGGTTATCGTCGTTTGCTGGAACGATTACGTGAGCGGAGGTACGATCTTGCATTTGTGCCGCATCGTTCGATCAGAAGCGCGTCCCTGGCATTCCTGGCGGGGATACCTCTGCGCGTCGGGTTCACGCGTAGTGCGGGGAGGTTTCTCTTTAACAAGCAGGTCCACTATGACCGGCACCAACATGAGATCGAGCGGAACATTTCGCTCCTCGGGGGCCTTGGGATTCACACACTCCCATTCCTCCTCCCGACCGTCCACCCTTCGAACGATGATCGAAGAACGGTCGAAAGACTTCTGGCGGAATTGCGCGGGGGAAAGAGCGGCCGAACATTGATCGCGTTCGCTCCGGGAACGATCTGGAACACGAAGCGATGGTTGAAGGAACGATTCGCGCAACTTGCCGACATGCTTGGCCGTGAGGGGTATCGTGTGGTTCTGATTGGTGGAAGCGAGGATGTTGCGTTGTGCGAGGAGATCGAACGGGCCGCCTCCGATTCTCACGCGCGCAATCTGGCAGGGAAGCTCACAGTGCTTCAGTCGGCAGAAGTGATTCGGCGCTGCGCGGTTCTGGTGACAAACGACAGCGCGCCGATGCATCTCGGTGTCGCGGTGGGCACCCCGGTCGTTGCGATATTCGGTGCGACCGTTCCGGCGTTTGGATTTGCCCCGAGGGGACCGGGTGACGTCGTCGTCGAAACGCGCGGGCTCCGCTGCCGGCCGTGCTCAATTCACGGAGGGGCGCGGTGTCCGATCAAAACATTCGATTGCATGGAACGGATTTCCGCGGAGCGTGTATTTCTCCGCGTGATGGATCGGTTGGGGAAAGATTTCCGAGGATCGGAGCGTTAGCGTAGGTCGCACACGACGCAATGGATTGAATCTCACGAAAAAGTTGGCTATGTTTCTCCCCGTCGCGTTCGTAGTCCCGATTCACCCCATGATGCCGATTGAATCGGCAGAGTGGCGGGTGAATCCAGGATCCCGCAATGCGGGACTCAGTCGCAAAATGACTGATGTTGGCGAGCGCAGTGATTTCGAGTTCACTGTTATGTTGAGCATCCCCGCCAAAGGCGGGACTGGCAAATGTAACCTGCGCCCGTAGCTCAGCTGGATAGAGCGACAGCCTCCGGAGCTGTAGGCCGGGCGTTCGAATCGCCCCGGGCGCACTATTGAATCCACTTTCTCACGTCCACCATTGAGGATCTATGCTCAAAGCGAAGAAGAGGGTCTCCAAACGAGAAATCAAGCAAGATAGACTCGTTTCCACGTATTTCGAAGCGCGATCGGTGATTGACCAGAACAAGCGGCTGATCAGTACCGTCGCGACCCTTCTCGTGATCACTGCAATCGGGATATGGTTCTACTTGAATAACCGAGCAGCGGAAAATGAGAGCGCACTCGCCGATCTGGGAAAGATCATGCGCTATTACGATGAAGGAAAGTACGATCAAGCCATCAACGGAATTCCGGAAGAGAACGTTCGCGGGCTACAGTCCATCATCGATACGTATGCGAGCACGGAAGGGGTTGAGCTTTCCAAACTCTATCTGGCGAATTCGTATTTCGCGCTGAAGCAGTACGACAAGGCCTTGCAGTACTACGAAGATGCGGATATCGCAAACCGTGGATTGCATGCCTCCGCGATTGCCGGCGCTGGTGCCTGCCTGGAGGCGCTCGACCGACCGGTCGAAGCTGCCCGACGGTATGAAGCGGCGGCTGCGCTCGAATTGCAAGGAGTTCTCGCCCCGGAATACTACCTCCAATCGGCACGCAATTACATCGCGGCAGACAAACGGGAGAAAGCGATCGAGATCCTGTCGAAGATCAAGAAAGAGTATCCAACCTCGCTCCCGGCGCGTGAGGTTGATCGCTTGATTGCTTTCGCGAATGCCTGATCTGCTTTGGTTGAAGATCCTTCACAGACATCAAATGGGCGCTCCGAGCAAACCGGCAGTGCCCATTTTCCGTATTGCTCAGGAACGAATCGCTGTGTCCCACTGATGATCTCCGAAACGATGCACTGAGACTCGAGCATGTTCTCTTTTCCGAGCAAAGCATATTCCCATCGCATCATGCGCGTGGCAACTCCTGCGATCGCGGGGATGTCGACGCAGATGATCGTGTCGATCATCGAAACGGCGTTGGTCGGGAGACTCGGTTCCTCAGAGATCGCTCTGGCGGCGATGGGACTGGGAGTTCTGGCAACGTGGACCTTTACGAGCTTCTTTTCGAGTCTGGCCACCGGCACCCATATTCTCGTCGCGCGGAGGTACGGAGAGGGGAAGTATACCGACGCCGGTTTCATTTTGAACAATTCCTTGATCATCAGTCTCGCGATCGGCATTCTCTTCGGCGTGCTGGGGTACGTGTTCGCGCTGGAATTCATCAATCTGTTTGCTGCCGACTCCGAGGTCGCATTCGCTGCCGCAGAGTATATTCGGTACCGGTCGCTCGGCCTCCCGTTCTTTCTGTTGACGGTTTCGTATCGGGGCTTCTTCTACGGAATCGGCCACACCAAGATGTTTCTCTTTTCTGCGCTGATCGCGTATTTCGTCAACCTTGTGCTCGACTACATTCTGATCTACGGCAAGATGGGCTTTCCGATGATGGGTGTGGGGGGAGCAGGGCTGGCGGCTTCTATCGGCATGCTTGTCAGTCTGGCATTCTTCGTGGTTGTAACTTTTCTCTCGCATTATCGAAAGAAGTATAGGTATTATCAGTTCTTTCGAGTCAGCTGGCATTATATGGCGAGAATCGTACGGATATCGCTCCCTGTCTCGTTTCAGAATATTCTCATCCTTTTCGGATTTCTGATGTTTGTCGCGATCACGGGTCTCATCGGTCGAGTCGAACAGGCCGCAACGCAGGTCGTGATCACCGCCCTCTTCTTGTCCTTCATGCCCTGTTTTGGATTTGGGATCGCGGCGCAAACGCTTGTCGGAAATTCACTGGGCAACAATCAGCGGACGGTGGCACAGCATTACGGAACGGAGACGGCAAAGCTCGCAACGCTGTTTACGATCGTGGTCGGGCTTCTCTTCTTGCTTCTTCCGGAAGCGGTGCTGCGCGTGATCACCAACAACGAGACGGTGATTGAGACTGCCAGACCCGTTCTCCAATTGGCCGGCGTGGCGCAAATCGCCTACGGCTCGGGAATCGTGATCGCACACGCCCTGCAGGCGGCAGGTGCGACGCTGTATGTGATGTATGTCGAGATTCTGACACACTGGATTGTATTCCTCCCATTTTCGTATGTTGTGGGAGTGACGTTTGGCTATGGAATATTCGGAGCATGGATGGCTCTGCCGGTTTACGTCGTTTCGTACAGCTTCTTGACGTGGTCCAAATTCCTTTCTGGATCGTGGAAAACGATAAAGATCTGACATGTCCGGACTGCGAAAACTAGCATTTGTCCTTTTCCCCACCTTCTTCTTCATTGTGGTGTTCTTCCTCGATGTCGTACGAGGAGCCGTGACCGTTCTTGATGACGGGATGGACTACGTTCGCGGATCATTCATCCTCCTGGCCTTCGTCATGCTCTTTTTCTATTTCCGATCAAGTAGACGAGGCAGGACGGAAAATGTCGTTCGCGAAATCGGGAAACTCCTCGTTGCGACGCTGTTCGTCCTTTTCGTCGTGCTTCTCGGGACGATGGCCCCTTCGGTGACCTTCGTGGAGCGCGACTTCGCGCTGGTGCCGGCCAATCCCCTTACAATTCTGATGGCAAATGTCGCCAGCATCGCGATGGGCATCCTTGCCATCCTCCTTCTCCTGACGATTCGCGGCCTCATTCTGCACAAGCGCAAGAAGGGAATCAGACGCAATTTCCTCATCTATCTGGTGCTCATGCTGGCTAGTGCCGCGGTCGCGCTGCCGGTCTTGATCGTTGAGGTCGGATTCATCGGTTCTATCTTGTTCGGCCTCGCGATCCTCATGACCATCGTAAATTCGTTCAAGCAGAATTGGATCGTGTATCTCTCGCGGCGAGAAAAGATCTACGGGATCATCTACTCGTTAGCGCTTGCCCTGCTTTTGATTGTCCTCCTGGCCGTCGTCACCAACAGGGGATTTCCCGGAAAAGCCATTTCCTATTTCAGCGATCCGTTGGAACGATTCGTCGTTCTCAACATGATTTTCGGAGCGGTCTACTTCGGGATGGCCTTCCTCAGCACCTTGTTCCACCTTCCTACGGCGGATGTGTTTGAGCGGAAGCAGTCCGAACTAAGCTCGCTTCACAGTCTCAGCCGGCTGGTCACGCAGGTCTTGGACTTCTCCGATCTCGTGCGGACGGTGACACAGATGACCCGCGAGGTTTGCGGGGCACGGAGCTCCTGGCTGGAACTTGTCAAGAAACCAAGCAAAGAGCAGGCGATTGAATTCGACGTTGTCGCGACCAACAACATTACGACACAGGACATCGACACCATCTTGTCGGTACCCGAAAGCCAGATCCGATCGTTGATCCTCGAATCGCGCAAAGTGCTTCTCATCGATTCGGTCTCGGAGGATCGGAGGACCAAGCACTTCAAAGGGAGAAAGCTCGAGATCGGTTCCTTGTTGAGCATCCCCCTTATGTCTCAGCAGACATTGATCGGCATTCTTCACGCCACGAGCGAGGAGGCGTACGGATTTGACCGGGATGACATCGATGTGATGACCACCTTCGCCGATCAGGTGAGGATCGCAATCGAGAACGCGAAGCTCATTGCACAGTCCTTGGAACGTGAGCGCTACCACCAGGAAATCCTGCTTGCGCAACAGATGCAAAAAAAACTCCTGCCGCAGAAACTGCCGACTCACCCCGCGTTTGAAGTCTCGGCCATCTCGGAACCATCCCACGAAGTGGGTGGGGACCCCTACGATTTTGTCGAGCTGGGCGATGAACGGATCGGCGTGGTCATCGGCGATGTCTCCGGCAAAGGGATTTCCGCTGCATTCTACATGGCAGAGATGAAGGGGATATTCCAGGCGCTCAGCAAATCGGCGGTGACACCGAGGGATTTCGTGCTCCAGGCGAACGAGGCGCTCACAGACAGCCTCGATCGGAAGACCTTTGTGAGTCTCCTGTACGCCGTCTTTGATTTGAAGAATTCAACTGCTACAATAGCACGGGCGGGACACTGTCCGGTGATCCACGTGAGGGGAGCGGGGCATACCTTCATCCGGCCGGGGGGACTGGGATTGGGATTGACCAAAGACGACCTCTTTAATCGTTCGACGGAAGAGCTTTCGATTTCGCTTTTACCCGGAGACGCGTGTATTTTCTACACCGATGGGGTAACCGAGGTGCGGAGTCCGTCCGGTGAGGAATTCGGGGTTGAACGGCTCGTCAAGAGCATCATGGATCGGAAGGGTGCGGGCGCGGAAACGATTCGCGAGCGCGTGTGGGATAATATTCGACGATTTGCCGGAGACGAGAATTTTGAGGACGACCTTACGCTTGTTGTGGTGAAATGGCATGGAGAGGCGGAAATGAGCGACATTTCGAGAAGTGCACGAGCTTTGAGCGGAGATATAAGGAGAGAGATAGAATGACGGACTTCAAGATCAACCATCGGGAGGGCGACGGCGTCAGCGTCATAGAGCTCAAGGGGTATCTTGACGCTCACACGGCGCCGCAGCTTGAGAACGCTTTTCAGACCCTGCTCAACAGCGAGAAGTACAATATTCTTGTCAACTGCAGGGATCTTTCCTACATCAGCAGCGCAGGACTCGGTGTCTTTATGGCGTACATCGAGGATGTACGGAAGAACCACGGCGACATCAAGCTGACGAATTTGTCTGCGCGCGTGTACAACGTCTTCGACTTGCTCGGATTTCCACTTCTCTATGAGATCTTCAAGGAGGAGAGGGAAGCGATTGGCAGGTTCAAGGTGCGGCCCAGGTCGTAAGGAATCCAGCGATCATCACCATGAAACTAGCATTCTCAAAAACGATTGAGAGCAGAACGGAGAATCTGCGCGCCGTGCGGGAACTCATCGGCGGAGCGGCAAAAGACTTCGGTTTTTCTGAGGAAGATTCCTCGAAAATTGCCCTCGCCGTCGATGAGGCATGCACGAATATCATCCGTCATGCGTACCATAACCGGTCCGACAAGAATATCGAAATCACCGTCTACGCGGAGAAGGAGACGTTTGAAGTCCGTATCATCGACTCGGGCGATAGCTTCGATCCGGAAGCGCTGAAACCGGTGAACCTGAAGGAACATCTCACGGCATTCCGACGGGGCGGTCTCGGCGTTCATCTGATGAAAACGCTTATGGATGACGTCAAGTACCGTTCTGTCTCGGGACGCAAGAACGAAGTTCGCCTCACAAAACATCTCCCTCAGTAGCGATCTTAACTCGAACCATCTGTGTCCATCAAGAAACGCCAACAACGTCGCGACACACACAAACCCGTACGCCCTACCACGGTCTCCTCAGCCGAGATTCTTCCGCTGTTCGAATTCAGCCAAATCGTCAATTCGTCTCTTGATCTCCCGTTCATCCTCAATACGCTCTTGCTCACCACTATGGGGAAGCTCATGGTGTCCCGCGGTCTGGTGATGCTCCGACGGGACGGAGATATCTTCGAGGTTGTTTCCGCCAAAGGGGTTTCTTCGTCCGTCGCAGGTACGCGGCTGACGATCGCCGAACCACCGCGAGGCAACATTCTCCTCCATCGAATGACAACGAAGGGTTCAGATTGGATTTCGTTCCTGAAGGAACTCCAGCAGGCCGTTCTCCATCCCATGATTTCCCAGCAACGGATCGTCGGATTCATTTCGCTCGGACAGAAGATTTCCGGCTCGGGATTTGAAAAGAAGGATCTCGAGTTGCTTGAATCGCTGAGCAACATTTCGGCGGCGTCGATCGAAAAGGCAAACATCGTCGAAGAGCTGAAGGCGGCAAATCGCGAAGTCGATCGGAAATTGCAGCAGCTGAATACCCTCTTTGATCTCGGAAAGGAGTTCAATCTGGGATTGGACGACGAGCGCGTCGTTCGTCTCCTGACATTCTCCCTGCTGGGTCAGATTGGAGTCATGCGCTATGTGGTCTACCTTCGACAGAACGACGAACTGCGGCCCGTTGCCGTTCGCTTGGACGATCGACCGCCGCTGTCCGAGGCTCTGACATCTCTGGACTCTCTCCGCCGGCCGGCCCTCGTCTCCGACCTTCACGGCGATGACCAATTCAAGTTTGGGGCAGCCTCGCTGCATGCAATCGGCATCGAGGCGGCCGTTCCTATGATGATCCAGAATGAACTCCGCGGTCTCATCCTGCTCGGAAAAAAATTGACGGAGCAACCCTACAGTCAGGCGGATCTGGAATTCATCTATTCGCTGGGCAATCTCGCGATCATCTCGATCGAAAACGTTCGCCTGTTTCGAGAAGCTCTGGAGAAACAACGGCTTGACGATGAGCTCAAGATTGCGCGTGAGATTCAGCAGGGGCTTCTGCCGCAGACAATGCCCGTCATCGCGGGCTTTGAAGTCGCCGGCATCAATGTGCCTTCGAGTCAGGTTGGCGGCGACTACTTCGACGTGGTGAAGAAATCTGATCAGGAGTACATCATTGCAATCGGCGATGTGAGCGGGAAGGGGATGGGGGCAGCGCTCCTCATGTCGAATCTCCAGGCCAGTCTTCGCGCACTGGCGCCGTTTGAATCCCAATTGCCCGCCGCAACGAGCCGCATGAATGATTTGACATGCGCGAATACGGGTCTCGACAAGTTCATCACCTTTTTCTGGGGGATCCTCAACGTCGAGACTTCAACGTTTCGATATGTCAACGCGGGGCACAATCTTCCATTCCTCCTTCGATCAGACGGAAGCGTCGAGAGACTCGATCGCGGCGGGCTCATCCTTGGCGTGATGAAAACGCTTACGCCATATGAGGAGGGTGAAGTCAGTCTGAATGTCGGAGACACCATCTTTCTCTTCACCGACGGGGTGAGTGAAGCGATGGATGAAAACGGAAATGACTTCACCGAAGAACGGCTCGAACGCCTGCTCTTAGAGATTCGAAACGCTTCAGCACAAGAACTGCTGACCAAAGTGAAATGTGACATCGAAGCACATGCCCGCGGCGTTCTCCAGTCTGACGACCTCACGATGCTTGTGGTCCGCCGAACATAGCCATCCCTCATACCGCGTTTTGCTACTTCACGACCGTTTGAATTTCGAGCATGAAATCGCTACCTTTCCTGTTAATGACGCGCCAATCGAACGGAAGGGACCATCGTGTCCCTAATCTTTTATCAGCAAGGGATGTGCACCGGTAGATGAAATACGAATTTCTGAAAATCGAAAAGAAGTGGCAGGAGTACTGGGACCGTAACAGGACTTTCAAGATCGGCGAAGATCCCACCAAGAAGAAACTCTATATCCTCGATATGTTTCCCTATCCGTCGGGATCGGGTCTTCACGTGGGACATCCGGAGGGTTATACGGCAACCGACATCGTGACGCGCTACAAGAGGATGTCGGGATTCAACGTTCTGCATCCGATCGGTTGGGATGCGTTCGGATTGCCCGCCGAGCGGTATGCGATGCAAACCAATATTCATCCTCGAACGACAACCGCCGAAAACATCGCGACGTTCCGCCGCCAGATCAAAATGCTGGGGTTGAGCTATGACTGGGATCGCGAGGTCGATACCACCGATCCTCAATATTATCGGTGGACTCAATGGATCTTCCTCCAGCTCTACAACTCGTGGTTTGATCCCCGTTCGAAGAAGGCCCGTCCGATTGAGACGCTGCGCGAGGAGTTCCGAGCGAGGGGGACAAGCGCATTGGAAGTTGAACATTCCTTCACCGCATCCGAATGGATCGGCAAAACGCCGCTCCAGCAACAGGCGGCTCTTGCGGAATATCGCCTTGCATACATTGCCGAAATTCCGGTGAACTGGTGCGAACAACTCGGGACTGTCCTCGCCAACGAGGAAGTGGACGAATGGACAGAAAAGGGCTACAGCGTCGTTCGGCGTCCCATGAAGCAATGGATGATGCGGATTACCGCCTACGCGGAGCGGCTCCTTGAAGATGCAGACGAATTGGATTGGCCGATCTCCACGCTCGAGCAGCAGAGGAACTGGATCGGACGATCTGAAGGAGCGCACATTGATTTTCCGATTCGTGATTCGCACCAGCACATCCGGGTCTTCACGACGAGACCCGATACGCTCTTCGGAGCAACGTACATGGTTCTCGCACCCGAGCATCCCTTGGTGGATGTTCTGACGAGCGTTACCGAGCGATCGCATGTCGAGAGATACCGGAAGGAGGCTGCGCGGAAATCGGATGTCGAGCGCGGGGCCGAGCAGGAGAAAACAGGAATATTCACCGGGAGCTATGCGATCAATCCGGCGACGCGCGAACAGATTCCGATCTGGATCGCAGACTACGTTCTCATGGGTTACGGAACTGGCGCGATCATGGCTGTCCCCGGGCACGATCAACGCGATTTTGAGTTCGCCAAGAAATTCAATCTTCCAATCCGCAGAGTCGTCGAGGCCGGTCAGGATGATGACGCGGCATACGAGGGAGAGGGGTTGGGTGTCAACTCATCCGGCGAAGAAGTCTCGCTGGACGCTCTCTCCACTCCCGATGCGAAGAAGACGATTATCGCCTGGCTGGAAAAGAAATCGCTGGGGCGCGCACGCGTTCAATTCAAGCTGCACGACTGGCTCTTTTCGCGACAGCGCTATTGGGGGGAGCCAATCCCGATCATCCATATGGAGGACGGAACGCTTCGTCAGGTCCCTGAAAGCGAACTGCCGTTGCTTCTCCCCGAGCTGGCAAAATTTCAACCCAGCGGGACGACGGAATCCCCTCTGGCGCTGGCAACAAACTGGGTCAACTATGTGGACCCGGCCGACGGAAAGAAGGGGAGACGCGAAACGAATACGATGCCCCAGTGGGCAGGATCGTGTTGGTACTACCTTCGATATATCGATCCATCGAACGAGCGGCAGTTCTGCGATCCGGCGAAGGAAAAGTACTGGATGCCCGTCGATCTCTATATCGGTGGTGCCGAACATGCGGTGCTGCACCTCATGTATGCGCGCTTCTGGCACAAAGTGCTTTTTGATCTCGGCCATGTGAGCACAAAAGAACCCTTCATGAAGCTGCGCCACCAGGGTCTCATCCTCGGTGAGGATTCCCGGAAGATGTCGAAATCAAGAGGGAACGTGATAAACCCGGATACGGTGGTCGGTGAATACGGCGCGGATTCCATGCGGCTGTTTGAGATGTTTATGGGACCGCTCGAAGAAATGAAGCCCTGGAGCACGCGGAGCGTTGAGGGGGTCTTCCGTTTCCTGAATCGGGTATGGCGCCTTTTTGTCACCGAAGAGGAGACAATCGATGCTTCGATCCAGGACATTCCCCCGACGGAGGAATTCGAAAAACTCTACCACCAAACCGTCAAGAAAGTCTCGCTCGATATCGAAGCCCTTCGATTCAACACGGCGATCTCTCAGCTGATGATCTTCACGAACGAGGCAATGAAGCTCGAGGTGAAACCAAGGGCTTTGCTCCGGAACTTTGTCCTCGTCCTTTCCCCGTTTGCCCCGCACATCGCCGAAGAATTGTGGGAACGGCTCGGCAACAAAGAATCACTTGCCTTTGAATCGTGGCCGTCCTACGACCCAGGAAAAGTGATTGAGAAAACGATTGAGGTCGTGTTTCAGGTCAACGGGAAAGTCCGGTCCAGGGTGGAAGTGCCTCTCGACACGCCGGAAGAAGAGCTGGAACGCCTGGCCCTTGACGATGTGGGTGTGAAGCGCCATATTGACGGCAAACCGATCAAGCGTAAGATTGTGGTGAAGAACAAGCTTGTGAATTTCGTGGTTGGCTCGTAGAAGGAACCGATGTGACAACCCTCTCGGTTATCTGCATCACCAAGAACGAAGAACGGAACATCACGGATTGTCTTCGTTCCGTCCAGTGGGCTCACGAGATTGTCGTCGTGGACTCGGGCAGCACCGATGCCACGGTCTCGCTGGCGCGATCGTTTACCGATAAGATCTTCGATCGACCCTGGGACGGATATGGGGAGGCAAAGAACTTTGCGCTCTCGCAATGCACAGGTGAATGGATCCTCTGGATCGACGCTGATGAGCGTCTCTCCCCTGAGCTCGAAGACGAAATCCGCTCGGTCCTTGCACGCACTGTTGACGGTGTTGCGGGATACTCGGTGCCCCGCAAAGCATTTTTTCTTGGGAAATGGATCAAGCATTGCGGGTGGTATCCGGGACGGGTGACGCGTGTATTCCGCAGAAGCGACGGCCGATTTACGATCGATCGCGTTCATGAGGAGCTCGTCCTTGCGGGGTCTGTGACGGAGTTGAAGGGAGACCTTCTCCACTACACAGATCCTGACCTTTTTCACTACTTCCGGAAGTTGAACAAATACACGACGCTTGCGGCGCAGGATCTCGCGGCCGAGGGGAGGCAATTCTCGCTCGCTCAGCTGATCGGTAAACCGTTCTGGACGTTTGTGAGGATGTTCATCGTGAAGCGGGGATTCCTCGACGGGATCCACGGCTTCGTCCTCTGCATTCTCTCGTCGGCATATGTCTTTGCAAAGTACGCGAAGCTGTGGGAAAAGAATCGTCTCGGCATCGAAGAAAGGATGGTCGAATGAACGTCGCTGAAAAAGATACGGCCCTTTTCGCAAGTCTGGTCATGATGTTTCACTCTGCCACCATGCAGCACCTGGGAAAGGTGAAGAATCCGCTAAGCGACAAGATCGAGCGAGATCTTGACCAGGCGCAGATGACCATTGACATGCTGGAAATGCTTGATCGAAAGACGAAGGGAAATCTCAATGAGGACGAGGCTCACTATCTCGGTAATGTGCTCCGCGAGCTCCGACTCAACTATGTGGATGAGCGATCAAAGAAATCCGAGGAACAACCACCGAAGGACGAGGAACAATCGTGAAATTCGGAATTACGGGTAATCTTGACAAGAGTGAGATTCCCGCACTGGTCCTGGCTCTCATCGGGGTCATGCAAAGCCACCGCGTCGATTTTGTTCTCGATGACAAGTTGACGCGACTTCTCCGCAAGCACCTTGAGCGGCAAGATCAACGAAAGAGCATCTCGGTGCCTGAGAACCGTCTCCCCGACGAGTGCGATATTCTTGTTTCACTTGGAGGTGACGGAACGATCCTGAGAGCGGCACGACTGGTGGGGAAGCACGAGACCCCCATCCTCGCGGTCAACGTCGGGAAACTTGGATTTCTCGCCGAGGTCTCTCAAGACGAGGCTGCCGCCTGTTTGGAGGAGATTCTGGCTGGAAAGTACAAGATTGAAGATCGGATGATGCTCGTGGGATCGGCCGATGGATTCAAATCCACCTATTCTGCGCTGAATGATATCGTGATCGAGAAATACGGTTCGTCGCGCATGTTAACGATCGAGACGTACGTGAACGAGGAATACCTCGCCACCTACACCGCCGACGGAATCATCATCGCGACACCGACCGGCTCAACCGCATACTCCCTCGCGAACAGCGGACCGATCGTCATCCCGAGCAGCGCAGCCATCACCATCAATCCGATTTGTCCCCACACGCTCACAGCACGACCGGTAATCGTTCCGAGCAATTCGGTGCTCGTCATAAAATTGCCGGTCGCCGGTCAGAAGCTCAATCTTACGGCCGATGGCCAACAGGCAAGACTCCTCACGTCACCCGCCTCAATCCGGGTGAAGCAAGCGCCTTATGTTGCACGTCTCGTGAAACGGTTGAACAGCAACTATTATGACGTGCTGAGGAAGAAGCTTCATTGGGGAAGCGACGTGCGGATTCGCGGGAAGGGAAAGCATTAGCAGGTTGTTGAAAAAGTATTTTTCTGTCATTCTGAAGGAGCCCTGCCTGCCGGTTCACCCGCCGAAGGTGGGCAGGCAGGGAAGCGACTGAAGAATCTCGCTTTATGAGTCAGATTCTTCATCCCGCTAATAAACAGCGGGATTCAGAATGACATTGGACCGCGTTTTTCAACACCCTGTTAGTGGAAAAAGACCACCGCCTCACAAACGGACGACATCGTTCGGTCAAGTAAGGACAGAAATCCTCAGTTGTTCAACGCCCCTTCGTTGATCCATTTCTTCAAACCTTCAATCTGATTCGCGTTCAACGGTTCGCGACTCAGCGGCATGCGCGGTGGAAAACGACCGTCGACCTTCTTGATGAGATAGCTCTCGGTTGCATCACCCGGGAAAACAAGGAGAGGCTGGTAGTTTCGCAGGCGGTTGTAGGATGGGGGAGAGAGATCGAGTCCACGCGCTGCGTTCACGCCAAAATGGCATCCCGCAAAAGCACATTTCCGTTGAAACAGGGGTTCGACATGCCTGTTGTAGCTGACGTTGGAGGTCGGGAAGACGATCTCCGGGAGGTTCGGATCCACGGATTCATCGCCGCATCCAATCAGGCACATCAGGAGGAGAAGGGGAAGGATTGCCGCTCGCGCCGCATGTGTTCGCGCACTCTTCGCCCTTGATCCTGCGTCATTCACTTGCCACATCTTTCATTCTCCCATCGAGCGCGGACGAGATCTTCCCCCCCTTGCGAATCTGTTCAATGAAGACATCCCGATCGAGATCAGGGAGGCGCTCGAACGTCAGCCCCTCTCCCGTGATACCGAAATGGGTTCGGAGATTGCTCACCACGTAGTTGTTGGTCGCAAATCTGTACATGCGCTTGTCGTCGAGCGGCTTGTTCCCGATTGTGACTTCGACGAGTTTGCTTCCCGTCGGTTTGCGGGAATCGAACACCATCCTCATTCCCCCGAAATGCCCTCTCTCATCCAGCCGGCTGGCGAGATGATGTTCGAGCATTTCACGAAGCTTGGCCCCGGAGACGGCAAAGCGAACAAACGTGTTGCCGAACGGGGATATGCGCCAAATGTCCCCCACGGTGATCGGCCCTGCTCTGAGATTATCCCGTATTCCCCCGGAGTTCTGAAAGCTTACGTCTGATTCGGTAAAAGCCCGAATGACGTCGGCCTGCCAGTTCCCAATGTTCGATTCTGCACGCCTCCCGTATCCAACCGTCGTCCACGGCGTCAATAGTTCTCCGATCACTTCTTTCATTGCATCGCCGACGAGATCTTCGAACTCTTCCACTTTCTTTGCCGCCACCGGATCAGGGAGCACCTCGCTTACCCTTGTTTCGATCAAACTGCCTCGATAACTGAAGACCGAATCGCCTCGCGTGTCGACGATCAAATCCACTTTCCCGAGATATCGTCCGTACGAACCTGCCTGGACAATCAATGTTCGACCGACACGGATCGGATTCCGAATTGGTCGGTGATCGTGACCTCCGACGATGAGATCGATCTGCGGAAAGAGAAGTGCGAGCTTTTCGTCATTGGAGGAGCCCATATGGCTGAGAACCACAATGAGGTCGACGCCATCGCGTCGAAATTCTCTCACGTGGACGGCGACAACGCTGTCGACGGGAAGAAGCCGGATGTCTCTGATGCTGTCGCGAACGACGAGCGCATCCAGATCGGGCGGGGAGAGTCCAAGAATCCCGATCGTCATTCCGGAAAAGCGTTTGATGTTCGCCGCGGAGACGAATTCACGATTGCGCGCGGAATCCCAGAGATTGGCGGCGAGTACCGAAAACGATACTTCCTTGAGATGTTCGAGGAGCGACCGACTGCCATAGTCGAATTCGTGATTCCCAAGCACCATCGCATCGGGCTGGATGATGTTCATCAAGTCGATCTGCGAGCGACCCTTCGTGATCGTCGAAATCGGGGTTCCCTGAAAATCATCTCCACCATTGAGAACAAGCACGGGGCCGGACTGTGACCGGAACTTGTTAATGTAGGCAAGAAGGGTTGCACTTCCACCGATGAGGTACGTCGTATCACGCTGGCGAAGAGTATCCCGGATCGTGACAGTGTACGGAACATTCCGCGCGTGGAAATCATTCCAGTGCAGGACCGTCAACGGGACGAGATGTTCCTGTGCCTGTACACTGATAACAATGAAGAGCCCGATGAGAAGTCTACGCATTGTGGAGTGGCCGGAAAATTGTTGGATGTATTTCTGTTGCACATGGTACTCAAATGTGTTCCAGACCGCAAGAAGTTTGTGTTTGACTTTCCTTACGGTTATGGGTATATTGACTGCGGTTTTTTGGGCCGTTAGCTCAGTTTGGGAGAGCGCCACAATGGCATTGTGGAGGTCACCGGTTCGACCCCGGTACGGTCCACCAGTTCTCTGTCGAACACATTGGGGAAGAGTTTGGGAGAGCGTCCCGTCCCGGCATACGTCGTGACGGGAAGGTCACCGGTTGAGCGTTGTTTGCGAAATGCCTTTGGCATTCGACCCCGGTACGGTCCACCAGTTCTCTGTCGAACACATTGGGGAAGAGTTTGGGAGAGCGTTCCGTCCCGGCATACGTCGTGACGGGAAGGTCACCGGTTGAGCGTTGTTTGCGAAATGCCTTTGGCATTCGACCCCGGTACGGTCCACCAGGCAGGAAAAGGACAATCATGAACGATTGTCCTTTTTGTTTTGTGAACGGAGAAGAGAAGATGATTCCACGGAAGGTCCATCTCAGTCCACATGGCCAGCTCCTGATCGAATGGAGTGATGGTCACGAGAGTTCGATATCCCTGAGAACATTGAGAGAAATGTGTCCGTGTGCCTCATGTCAGGGAGAAACGGTGCTCCTTCATCACTTCCCCCCAACTCCTCAACCCGATCTTCCAGGCAAGTACTCCTTGAGAGGAGCCGAGCAAGTCGGATCATATGCACTACAACTCACGTGGGGCGACGGGCATTCCACGGGCCTGTACTCGTGGGAATATCTGAAATCGCTCTGCGAATGCGATCAATGTCGCACATAAGAGCACTCCGCTGACGGCATCAACTTTTCTGCAACTGATCCCGAACACCCGCACAGCAACGTATTCTGCTTCGTTGAATTTGCCCGAAAAATAGGGTACGTTTGCCCCTGTCATGACGACGTTTCTGCGACTCTCCAAGTACTTCCTCGCCTACCGCTGGCGCATCTTTGCCGGACTCTTCTCAGTTGCAGTCATGAGCACGGCAGATACGATTTCGGCCTTCCTCGTTGCTCAGTTGTTTGCCGTTCTCAAAGAGATCGAGGGATTTGTCCGGCGTGGATCCGAGATCGCCATTTCCGTTCCGGTTGAGATCTACGGCTACCGGCTCCGAGAGCTCACGATCACGGGCTATTCGGAAAGCTTTGACATTATCGTCCTGTTTGCCGCTGCGATTACTGTCATCATTCTCGTAAAGGTCTGTTTTGTGTACGTGCGGGAATACATGATGAGCTCGGTGCAGCAGAAGATTCTGATGAAGTTTCGAGTCGAGTTGTTCGATACGGTTGTGATGCTGCCGGCGAAGTACTTCGATAAGCAGAAGACGGGCCGGATCATGTCCCGTATCACGAACGACGTCAATGCCGTTGAGCAATCGCTCTTCCAGATTATCGAGATGGCACAGAATTCGATTTATGCGATCATATTTGCCACAGCACTTTTCTACACCAACTGGCAGCTGACCATCTTCACCATTGTCGTCTTCAGTATTTCAGGCATTATTTCTCGCAAGTTCGGTGATCGCATCCGGTCCATCAGCCGTGAGATCATGAACACGCTGGCAGAGATCACTGCGTTTCTTCAGGAGAAGATTGCATCAATCCGTATCGTGAAGTTTTTCACGCGTGAAGAATTCGAAAAAGAGAACTTCCGCGCCAAGGTCGGCGAGAACTATCGGCATTCGATGAAAGTCGTCAAGACGGTTGCCCTGCTCAGCCCGATCAACGAGTTCTTCAATACGCTGGTCATTGCCCTGGTCGTCATCTTCACTGCCTATCTCTTCATCGAGGGGTCGATGACGATTCAGATGATGATTCAGTTTCTTATTCTGATGACGTTCCTTGCAAAGCCGGTCAAGGCCATTGGAGAGAACGCGGCACGCCTCCAGAAAAGCCTTGTCTCGGCAGGCTTCATCTTTGAGATGATCGATCTTGAGAAAGAGGATCTCTCGAAACCCGCAAGCGTGTCTCCTTTTGAAACCGGCAACGTCAGCTTCAGAAATGTCAGTTTTTCGTACGACGGCGAGATACCGGCACTCCGCAACATTACGTTCGACGTCAGAAAGGGAGAGCGTATCGCCCTCGTCGGCCCGAGCGGCAGCGGGAAAACGACCTTGATCAATCTTATCCCGCGGTTCTATGAATCGACCGAAGGCACGATCACGATTGATGGATCGGCGACCAGTCTGATGCGACTCTCCGATCTCCGGTCACAAATCGCCGTGGTTCCTCAGGAAGTCATGCTCTTTGCCGGCACGATCCACGACAACATCCGATATGGACGGCTCGAGGCCACGCGGGATGAGGTTGTAGCCGCGGCACAAGCGGCCAACGCACACGAGTTCATCGAACGACTGGAGCGGAAGTACGAGACCGAGGTGGGAGAACGAGGGCTCCAGCTCTCAGGGGGACAACGGCAGCGAATCGCCATCGCCCGCGCCGTCTTGCGAAATCCGAAAATCCTCCTGCTGGATGAAGCGACATCTGCGCTCGATACCGAGTCGGAGCTCGCCGTCCAGGAGGCGCTCGACCGCCTCATGGAGGGGAGGACCTCTTTCATCATTGCGCATCGCCTCTCTACGGTGTATCGCTGTGACCGCATCTTTGTCCTTGAGGAGGGACGAATCGTCGAGCAGGGAACGCACGATGAACTTCTTCAGAAAGACAGCGGTCTCTACAAGCGATTGTATTCGCTTCAGTTCGCCGAAAACGGAGATCTCAGGGGAGAGGAGACCTGATTGAATCTGCTCAAGGCCCTGGAAGTTTCTTTCCGGAGAATGTTGATTCGCTTGCTCCGCGGATTCTCCAGGCGTTCCCGACCGCTTCCCACTGACTGGGATTTCGACTCCAGCAAGTTCCTCTTCGTCCGTCAAGACAGAATCGGTGATGTGCTCGTCTCAACCCCGCTGTTTCATGCCATCAAGAAGCGATATCCCAAGGCGGTGCTGGACGTTGTTCTGAGTCCGAACAATGTCATGGCAATCGGAAACGAGCAACTCGTTCGCACCCGATGGGTCTATCGAAAAAATCCCATCGCTGCAATCGCGCTCATCCGCCGTCTCCGCCGGCAGAAGTATGACTTCGTGATTGACCTGATGGACAATCCCTCGGCCACATCCACGTTGCTGGTACTGACATCCGGCGGTTCCTGGACAATCGGACTTGAAAAATCGAATGCGTACGCGTATGATATCGTAGTCCCCCTCCTTTCCCGCACGGATGTTCACATCGTGGAACGCATTGCCGCGATCCTGACGGTTTTCGGGATAGAACCCATCCACGAGAGACTGCAGATTCGATACGAAACCACAAAGGAATCGGATCGTCGCGCTGAAGATCTTCTCCGCGAGTCTCGTGCATCAACACGCCAGGTTGTCGCCATAAATATTTCGGCAGGGAGTGAAACAAGATTCTGGGGGATTGAAAACTACAAGTCACTCCTCAAGAAGTTGAGGGAACGAATTCCCACCTGTTCCTTCCTCCTCCTTCACAAAGCAACCGATGGCACAAGGGCCAGAGAAATCGCGTCGGCCGTACCCAATGTTCTTGTTCCTCCGAAAACATCGTTCGATGAATTCGCGGCGCTGATCAAGCACAGCGACATCCTCATCACTCCCGATACGGCGGCAGTTCATCTCGCCGCGGCATTTGATATTCCCTCAATCGTCCTTTATGTCCAATCCGATCCAACTCTCAGAATCTGGGAACCATACGGGAGTCTCGCCGAGTGTCTCGTGACGCCGGTGGATGATCTCACAACCATATCGGTTGGGCAAGTCGTCGAGGCGTTTGAAAGACTACAACGGCGGATGGAATCACAGGACGCATCGCATGAGTAAGATCCTACGACGGTTGGAGCTGTTGTTCCGGCATGCAGTTGTGTATCCCGTGTTCCGTTTGCTCTTCCGAAACGCCCAATCGGATCAGAGGATCGACATTCGTTCAATTCGCCGGTTGCTTATCTTGAGGTACGATAGAATCGGTGACATCATCGTCACGACTCCGATCTTTCGGAAGCTCAAAGCGGTGAACCCATCGTTGAATATCGGTGTTGTTGCCAGCCCGGCGAATGCATCGATTATCTCCCACGATCCGCACGTGGATGATGTCTTCATCCTCGATAAGAATTGGCTTCGTATGATTGGGGATCTCGGAAAGGCGAGAGGAGTGGGATATGAGGTAGTGTTGAACTTCATCTTCAACCGCACCACCTCGGGTGGCATCATCGCGAATTTCGTTGCCCCTGACGGTTTCAAGGTAGGGCAGGGGGCCGAGAAGTATCGGTTCTATTTCAACAGACTTCTGCAGCTCTCTCGCGGCTCCAAGCACATGGTGGAGGTGCTCGCGGACTACGTGGAACAGGTCTTCGGCCTTCCATTCACCGAGGATGAGCTTGCATTCCGAATCGAGGTTGATGACGCATCACAACGGCAGGTTGATACGTTCCTTTATCGGCACGGCCTCTCGCGACGTGGAGATACTGGAAAAAGGGGGGATGGATTTGTCGTGTTCAATCTTTCCGCAACCGATGAGGTGCGGCGTTTGTCGCACGAGCAGGTGACCGCAATTACATCACACCTGTCAATCACGCACGGTGTTCCCACTGTCTTGATCTCAGCGCCGGCAGATAGTGACCTGCTGAGTGATGTCAAGAGCACGATGAATACCCTCCGGTGTCAGCGCTACCCCGAAGCGGGATCAGCGACGCTCCTGGAGATCGCGAGTCTTATTGGGGGAGCATTATGTGTCATCACCCCCGACACGTCGATCATTCACTTCGCGTCGGCAATGAAGACTCCGGTGATGGGTCTTTTCACGCCTCTGCAGGTCACGAATGAATGGCTGCCGTACAAGGTCGAATCCCGGATCGTCCTTGCAGACGAAGGAAATCCGGTTTCGAAGATCCCCGAGGAACGCATCCTTTCAGCGATCGACTCGTTTGTTGCCGTTTACTTTCCCATCACCTCCAAGCGATCTTCATCGGCATGAGCAATCATTTTACAACGCTTTCTCGATTCGGTATCTATCTCTTTGCCCTCGGTCTTCCGATCTCGCACGTCCCCGCGCAGTTTGGAATCGCTCTTGCCGTGATTGGATGGATGGGGAGGGGCATGGCGAAAAGAGAGTGGCAATTCGAAGGAGATGCGATTCTGGCGCTTCTGGTATTCTACATGTTCTGGAACATGGTCTCGTCAGTGACATCACCTCGTCCGTTGCATAGTCTTTTCGCGCTGGCAGACAACGAATGGCCATTGCTCATCATGGTCATGATGTTCTGGACAATCCGGGACGTGAACGAGCTCAAGAGAATCGTACATCTCTTTTTGGCATCGTCGTCGGTGGCCGCGCTCTATGGTATCGTCCAAATGTTCCACGGATATGAATTCTGGCGCGGCGTTGAATTGACTCCGATGCGAGAGTACTTTCGTTCGGTCGGTTTTCACGGTTTCTATCTGACGTTTGCGGGATTCATGATGTCGGTAGTGTTTCTCGCGGGGAGTCTGTGGTTCGAGAAGATGGAGCGGATTCGCTGGGGATACTTCGCCGTCGCACTCGTGGGTCTATTTGCGATCGTCGGCACATTTGCTCGGAGCATCTGGTTGTCATTCGGAGCGGTCATGCCGATTCTTGGTTTCGCCAAAGGGAAGAAAATCGGTTTGATGGTCGTCGGCGCTCTTGCGGCAATTCTCATTGTCGCATTTCTCGCGTTTCCTACTGCCTGGGAACGCGCCGGCTCGATCTTTGATCCTTCCCAAAATCAAGTTCGCCTCAATCTCTGGAAAACAGCTCTCAACATGTCGGGCGACCATTTGATAATTGGAATCGGGGAGGATAATTGGGATTACTATTTCGACAAGTACAAGGTTGAGGGATTCTACGACACGACGGTTCATCCACACAGCGACTATCTTACAGTTTTGGTCAATGCGGGAATTCCCGGATTGACTGCGTTCGTGGGAATGTGGATTCTGGCGCTGATCGTCGGGGTCACGACATATCGGAAAACGGATGATCCTTTTCTCCGCGCCATCTCCCTTGGGAGCACCATGACGATCTTTGGTTTTCTAATCGCCGGCATCTTTCAGAACTACTACGGAACGTTCATCAACTGCCTGGTCTGGTGGTTTGTAGTGGGACTCCTGTTGACGGCGCATCGGCTGGTGAAGGAGAAGCGACTGTAGGGCGATCAGAGGGTCAGACAAGTCCCAAAGGGATGACTTCGTCAAATGTCTGACCCGCCATGAATTTTGGTTCGTAGAAGCGGGAGCAGTGCTCCGTCCCCGCTATCTCGTTCCGACGGTCTCCGTCGGATCGCCCCTGGGCCTAGCAGGCCCGTCAAAGTCGTTTCCGCGGCGGGGATAGGCATTCTTGCCGTTCCACACAAAAAAGGGTCAGACAAAGTCCGAAAGGGATGATTTCGTCAAATGTCTGACCCGCCATGAATTTTGGTTTTCAACAATCTACTTGGATCTCCTGAGCGGGCAGAGGATTTCTTCCAGTCTCGTCATCTGCGAGCGAAAATCAAAGTGTTTAGTAGCCCGCCTCCGCGCTTCGAACGCGATCCGAGAATAGAGGTCCGGATTGCGGAGTAGATCTACAATGTGACCAGCCATTGCCTGAGCATCCCGGGGAGCACACAACAAACCGCTCTTTCCATGCTCAATAATCTCCGGCACCCCGCCTGCATTTGTTGCCACAACCGGCTTACCCATCGCCATCGCCTCCACGAGGATATATCCGAACGTCTCAGAATGACTCGGCAGAACGAGGAGATCAATTGCGCTCAGCATTCGCGGGACTTCGTCTGTGTACGGAAGGAATCGGACTTTCTTCTCGAGCTGAAGTTCCTCAACGAGCTTCTGCAGATGGGCGGTGAAGCCCTTCTCACTTTTCGTCTCTTCACCGACAATAACAAAGTGCGCATTCGGTACTTGTTGAATCACCTCAGATGCTGCGCGAACGAAATCGTCCTGCCCCTTCTGCGGATCGAGTCGACCGATAACAGCCGCGATCGGTACATCGTGAGGCAGGTTCATCCGCTCGCGCTCCCGTTTGGCATCGTATTGATCTGGATCGAAGCGCGTAAGATCCGATCCAATCGGAAAGGTCTGGACCCGTTCAGGATCCACGGTCGTATTTCGGATCACCGAGTCACGCATCCGGTCCGTCAGCGTCAGCCAGAGATCGATTCCGCCGTACGCCCAACGATGAAACGGATCTTTCTTCCCGACGTCAAACTGCATCTGCTGGAGAAAGAGGAGGGAAGGGGAAGAACGGAAGAGTGTCGCAAGTCGTACGGTACTCACATCTCGCGACTGCCCGATAAGCACCATCTGTGTGCGATCCCGATGGAATACGCCGCGCAATCTGTCCGCCGCGGCTACATCCAGATACTTGAGCCACGGCGAGACTGCCAGCACAGGAAGGGATAACTCTGTGGCTCGCAACAGAAGGGGACAAGCGGCAGGGGCGATCAGACGGACAAAATGTCCGCGCCTCGTCAGCTCACGGGCAATCTCGACGAGCTTCATCTCGAGTCCGCCCCATGAACGAGAGAAGCAAACGACGGCAAGTCGCACCTGTGGAGTGATCGGATTGGCGCTAGATGAGTTCATAATTCCTATACTCACCGATTCTCCAGTCGGTGATCTCCTCAATCCAATCGAGTATCCGATCCTTCACTCTGCCTTGTGCCTTTCGTTCGTCATATTCAAAGGACCAGTCCTGGGAAGCGACACGGTCGTGCATCAGGGCGGGATGCGTCCCCTCGAATTGCCTCAATCGCCCGCCTCGCGAATAGTCGTACGCCGGGGCGGCTCCAACGTTTTTTCGCACCCACTCGTCATCGTGCCACAAGCGGTTGAATGAAAGCTGCTTCAGTTGTTGCACGGCCGGCGGCTTCACCCAGCCGTAATGATAAATCGTTGCATCGATGGCCTTCACCTTCAGTTTCCGTCCGTGTCGCCGGAATCCCTGCGCATCTCCCCACGATTCGATACCGATACGGTTTCGAACAATCCTCACTTCGCGACGATACCATTGTCGTGAATGCCCCACGTACCGGTAGCTGCCGTAGAAATGCAGATACCGAAAAAGCAATCCCTCGACACGCGGATTATCTTGGTACTCTTCCATCGCCTTCGCAATCGTTGGGAGGTCATCTTCGTGGATAATCTCATCGCCCTGCAAATAGAATCCCCAATCACCCTTGATATGTTGAAGCGCGACATTAGTCTGGTGTGCCAGAACTCTTCCTCCCTCACGCAAGCGTTCGTCCCAGGTCGTATCAATGATTCGGATCGTTGGAGAATGAATCTCCTCGATTCTCGCGCGCGTGTCATCGGTGGAATCTCCAACGGCGATCACACATTCATCACAAAGGGGGAGAATGGAGGAGATCGATTCCACGAAAGGATAGTCGTACATCACTCCGTTCCGAACAAAGGAGAATCCGCTCACCATCATCCATTGCCTTCATTGATCAGTGGAGACGTTCACCGTTGACAAAGATAGAAATAACGAAAACCAGTCACAATGCAAGGGATGGAAGAACCGAAGTTCAATACGGCGATGCAATGCGGGCAACATTTAGTTGAGTTCCTCGACAACCACAAGAAGGCAATTGGCGATCGGTCGTTCGCCGGTGGGATCCGATGGGGAATTCATGATGATCCCATCGACGATCATCGTGGTCGATCCGCCGCCATCGAGGTTGAGGCCATTCCAAACGCCGACGGAGAGCATGGCATCTGCGAACTCCGAGAGTGTCATCCCGACGCTCGTCGACTGTCTGCCGTCCACAGTGATCATGTAGACCTTCGTACTATCTCTAGAGAACCCGACTCCGGTGCGTGGATGCCGTTGTGTCGAGAACCGGGCCGCGGCTCCCTCGAGCGTATCGCTCTGGGCGGCAAGATTCGTTCCATTGAGAACGATTCTGGGCCAGCCACCGACAAGAGTCCGGAGTGGTCCGACGTAGGGGTCTGTCCCGAGCCAGGCCCGAAGAGTATCCCCGGAATGAATCCCGGCTGCAAACGTATTGTGTCCGGAGATCTGCAACAACCAGTCTGTCGAGGTTGGCGTCGAAGATCTATCAGGAGGCCACGCATTCGTGACCACAAAGAAGAGAGTATCGAACGACTTGCGCACCGGCCGCATAAGAACTTGCAGACGCAATCCAAGCCCCGACTCAGGCAGAACTGTCTCGCTGACATAGGCATTGCGCAACACGAGCGAACTTTCACGCGGCGAGATGTTGACGCCCGTGAGCGGAAACTCGGATCCATCATTGCGAAACATCTTTCCCGAAAAGTCGAATTGCTCAATCAACGGCCGCCGACTCGATGAGAAAGCAAACTGAGAGCGACCATTGCGAAACGAAGCATCAGAGAAACGGGAGCCCGTTACGCCCTTGACGTACGTCTCAGCGATGATCTGATTATTCAAGTTCTCTCCCGTCCTCAGGTCGAAAAAGTCGGCGTTGATGGCTGCCACGACCCGCCGTCGGGGCGCTTGGAGACGACGGACCATCGAGGAAAGTTGTTCCCGACTATGCAGTTGATCTTTGGCTCTGGCACTTTCGATTGAAACATCGGGATGGCGGAGATCGACCTCAACAACGTTCAGTTTCCACGGACCGCGAGGATCATCGATCGTCCAGTGGCGTATGCCGGGATGGAGTGTTTGGAGGGATTGGCGGTCCTGGCTTGCAAGTTCACCAATCTGAAGATCGTTCCAGGGGGCTGCGACGGTGAAATTGAGAAGGAGGAGGATGCAGAAGCTGACGATCGTGAGCACGAAGGACTTTTTCGTAACATTCATTCAGAATTCGGGAGACTGCGATCAGCAGCGAATTGATCCGGCAATCGGCGCCGCTACTTCGTCTTTTGACGTTCCGCGCGGAATGCATCGTACGATTTCGACTGATAGTGTCCTTCTCCGATGAAGGCAAGAACCGTCGAAAAATCGCCGGCCGGGATGAAGCCGGGAACGACCGTGATCGGCTTGCCGCCGCTCTCGAAGAACACCGTCGTTGGATATCCGCTTACACCCATGGCTCTGGCAAACTGCGCTTCGCTGAGTGTTCGTCCATCATACGTCACAAGAGAACTCGATTCGGCATTGAGCTTGACCGGAATGAAATGAGATTGAATGGCCTTGGCAACTGCCGGATCGGTGTACACTTCCTTTTCCATCTTCTTACACCACGTGCACCAGTCTGTGTAGACATCGACAAGGATGCGCTTACCCTGGCTCCGTGCGAGTTGAACGGCCGTATCAAAGGGTTTCCAGTCCACACTACTTGCCGATGCCGTGGAATCGCCGGCGCCCAACTGAATGAACACAAGAGCTGCCACCGCAATCACGAAGGCAATTGTCACCATGATACGTGTTGATCTCATCTCGGCTCCACTCCTCGTATTATCGACTCGTCACAATGATGATCAAAGATGTAGTTTCTCGATTGGCCTCGTGTCACGGAGGGCCGCCCCCGTTCCCTTGCGATTTGCGATGAGATTCACGAACGGCACAAAGACGAAGACGGCATATCGTCTGCTCTCAAACGCAAGTGCATAGTTCTCGGGCGCAATCCGCATAGGATCAATTACAGTATATCGAATGAATTTGTCCTTTTCAATGATGAGGACTGCATCACGCGATTCGTTCTGCATCTCCTGGGTCAGCCAGATCCGGAACTGCAGAGAATCCTCCGGCGGAACAATCCGTCGGATAGTCCACTCGCTGTCCCATCCGATATCCGCACCGTTGAAGTAGTACGTCAGCTGGGGATTCCTCTCATATCCCGCCACAATGAGATTCGCCGCCCTGATTTCGCTCAAGTAGGAGACCAGTGCATGGGCACCGTCGACATGTCGAAACCGATCAATCCACACGATGTGCAAAACCATAACAAGGAAGGCCGGTGCGAGGAGTACCGGAACAAGGTACCGGCAAATTCGCTGGACCTCAATCCGTCGAATCCACACAACGAAAAGCAATCCCCCGATGAGAATTGCCAGAAGAAATGTCACAAGCGGGGGTGTGATGTGATGAAGTCCGATGTCGAATGAAACCAGACTTGCAAGGGCTTCTCGGACTGCATCCCGCCACTCTTGCCTGAGAGCCCAGAAGACACACAGAAGAGTGATCCCAATCGCTGTGATCAAAACCTCTCGACGATTTCCGGGCTCCGTGAGACGAACCAGCTCGCGGCCGGCAAGGAGGCTGAAGGGAACCAGAGTCGGCAAAAGATAGACTGCCAGCTTCGAACGCACGGCGGAAAAGACAACGAAGAAGACGAGAAACAAGATCGAGATGAAGGTCCAGCTCGAGTTCCGCTCCCGTATGGCCCGAAACAGCCCCAGCGCTCCCCATGCAACTGCGAGGGGCAGAACGAGGATTAATTGATTCACGTAATAGAGCGGACCCAGTGCCTTCACGTTTCCCTCAAAACCGACAGCAATGCGTGTCCAGAGATCCGATCCGGCCACAAAAAAGAGGGGATCACCGCCACCGTGCTTGATTGTCATGTACACATACCAGGGGGCGGCAAGAAGAAGTCCGAGCAGCGTGATCTTTGCGAGGGCGGCGTAGTACTTGCGTCTGTCAGTGACTCCTCCGAAGACAATCCAAATAAGAAACGCCAACCCAACGCCGAACCCGACAAAGGAACGGGAAAGAAGTGCCAGACCGAGCGCGAGTCCGGCAGAAATCCATTGCACACCGGCTTTGTGGAGTGCTAATTCCTTGGCGATAAGGAGCATCGTGAGGGCAACAAAGAATGTCATGGTGACATCAAGCTGACCCTGCCGCGAGTAGAAAGTGACGAGAGGAGAGAGTCCGAAAAGCATCGCACCGATGAAACCCGTTTTTGGTTTGTCCAATGCTCTCCCCGTTTCATAGAGAACGAAGAGGGTGGCGGTGCCGGCTGCGGCCGAAAAGAATCTCCCGGCGAATTCATTGAACCCAAAGAGAGCTTGTGCGATTCCTGTGAGCCAAATATAAAGAGGCGGATGAAAAGAAGAATAGAGACCATCAATCGAAACGGAGGTTTGGTCGATCCATTCGCCAAATCTGAGCATTCCCATGGAGCGGACCGCATAGACCGCCTCATCCCACGCCTGCATATCGTCGAAGCCGAGGTTGACGAACCGCAATGCCCCGACCATTCCGAGGATGATGAGATACCAATACTGCGTGGGAATGGAAGTATAGAGGTCAGACAGCCGCGAGAGTAATGATCTCATAGAGCCAGACGGAAATACATCCACTGAGAAGGGAGATCAGCACAATCCACTGCACCGTTGTGAGCGATCGCAAGGCTTCGCGTGAGTTGCTCACGAAGACACAAGCAAAGATAGTCAGGAAGGGCATCAATGGGAAATGAAATCTGCTGCCGCCAAAAAAAACGATACTCGTCGCCACAATGACCAGTGCCATGCCGACAACGAAGAACCAAAGGTGATCCCGCGGCAAGCTAACGATTCCAGCCAACCCGAGAAACAAAATCACCATAGAGGGGAGGTTTGTCACGGCGATGAGCGAGAGAGGGAGTGCGGCGTAGCGTTCCGCATAGCGCAACGGGGGGAGAGGTCCATCGTTCGAAAACGTGAAAACGAGAAGTTCCCCTTCACTTGAAAACAGGTGTCCGATTTTCTTGAATGCATTGATGACGGTCGTTCCGGGATGGTCAATGAGGTAACCAAGCGCCATCGCGCGTGCAGTGCTGTCAAGAGCAACTTCGTCATGAATGAGAGCTGTCAATTCATGCGGAAATATTCCTTTGTATCCCCCCGTCGTGTGCGGATTGTGACCGATGTACAGATTCATTCCGCCATTGAGGGAGAGAGCGGGAGTACCAAAAGTGACAGCATTTCGGATCACCCAGGGAGCGAGAAGCATGAGGAACAATGTGGATGAAAGAAGAACATCCCGCGTCCGATCTCCCCGCCAAAGCGAATAGCCGATCCAGAATGCGGCAAACAGAATCATCCACGGCTTCACAAGCGTCAGAAGTCCGAGCAGGAGACCTGTCAGAAACGAGCGGGCGAGCCCGTGAGGAACGCTTCTCGTGACGACAAACGCGAGCAGTACGAGAAGAAACGCGAACAATGTCTCGGAAAAGAGGAGGTTCGCATAGAAAAGTGCAGGAACGAAGAACATCCACACGATCGCAGCTGCAAATCCACTCCTCGCCGATCGTCCCGCAGTCAGAAAGAACAACAGCAGTCCGGTGAATACATCGAGAATCGCCTGGAGAAGTTTGACGGTGATGGGGGAGGAGCCGCAGAGGGCGTAGAGGGAAGCAACGAAGAATGGATACCCCGGCGGACGGTATGCGGTCGGCTTCCCGTCGATCGCGTAGGTTCCATTCTCCGCGAGAGACGAGGCAAGGGAATGGTATTCGATTTCATCAGACGCGATCGTGTGGTCGCTCAGTCCAATGAAGAGCACTCTTGCGGCGAGTCCAACGCCGAGAAGAAGCGCCAGCCAGACCGCGTCTCGCCTTGTCAGATCAGCAAATATGGTGTTCCCGATAGAGTTCTGTGAGTCTCCGGTGGACTGATTCATACGAATGGTACTGTTCGACCCATCGCCGCCCCGCCATTCCTTTCTCTCTTCGCAAGGATGGATTGTCGATGAGTTCGAGAAGACGGTCGTAGAGGGTGTCGGCATCTGCCAGCACGAACGGATTTTCCGGGAGCCACGCGACATAGTCGGGAGTCATTTCCGTAATCGTCGGAATTCCCATCGCGAGGAATTCGAGCGAGTTCCGCCCATATCCGGTGCCGCCGAAGTTGCCGACTTGTTCGATCGCGATGTCGCATCGCTTCTTGGCTTCGATCACGCGTGCATGCGGCGTCCCTTCGAGCAGAACGAAGTCGATTTTCCTCTCCTTCTTCAACTTCTCGATGACAGGCAGAATCAGTCTTGTCCCCTTCATCGCTCGATTGCTGGGGGAGTGGATGATCCGCAGGAGGTCGTTTTCGTTGGTCCGCACGGCGTACGGCGAAACGTCGAAGGGAATAAAGAGATAGTGAATATTGGGATGAAGAAGCAGGTGATCACTCTCGTTTGTCAGATTCAGATCGCTCAACTTCTCCATCGTAGGATCCACGCCTCGCACCCGGAGATCGCTTCCCATGTAATGGCAGATGATCTTCTTTCCCTCCGTCTTCCAGCGTCGGGCGACCCGGGAATCCCGAAAGAAGTCCAGCCCTCCGTCGTAATGAATCACGTCATATTGATCGAACTGGTGTTTGCTAAACGCGCGCTGGATGCGGCCGCGTCTGCGGACGTCATCATACCGAAAATAGACATATTCAAAAATGTTGGATGCTCTGTGAATCCGGGGAGAAGGATGATTCGCGGCACGCTCGGGCGTGAATTCCTGTTCGCGGTCGATTCGCTTGCGGGTACGCCACCATCGGGCAACGGGATTGCGCGGGAGCGGAAGATCAAGACAGATATCCTCGGGAAAGGAAAGGGTGTTCCTGTGCAAGGTGACGAGTGCAGCCTCATGGCCATGCCGTCGCTGCATCTCCATCATGTTGTAAGGAACGCCGGCAACGTTGATCGGTGCAACGTGGAGAATCTTCATGGATCAGATGAAGCGCTTGTAGTAAGTGCTCCGGAGTATTCCGCGCGAGTCAAACTTTTCTTTGAATGTAATCAAACTCATGGCGGGCGTCATCTGGTTTTCCGCATGCGTGTCCTGCGAAACGCCGATATCGACCCAGCGCAGGCCCTGTTCAAACGACCATTTGACCACTTCATACATCAGCGCATAGATGGGGTTGTATTCCTCGTACTCGTACAGCAGCATGTTGTAGAAACAGAGGGCGACCTGTTCGTTGCATCGCAAGACCAGAGAACCGGCAACCGGCTGCCCATCGTGCTTGGCCAGGAAGAGCACCAGATTATCGGGAAGCAACGTCCGCAGTCTCTTGAGTTCCTCAAGAGTGTGGGTCGGTTTCACACGATGGCGGTTTTTGTTCTCGACGAGAATCGGATAGAATGCATCGTAGTCATCACTGAGATCAATGACGAGTTCATTCTCGCGCCGGTACTTGTGGATATAGCGACGGGCGGTGCTCTGAAAACGCGAGAGGAACTCCCCATCCGTAAGGGCGATTGCATGAGAGATATAGTGCTTGTCGGTTGTGAAGCCGCGGTAGGAGAGGGCGTAATCGATGTTTTGAGAATACGATCGGTGATAAATGAACGGCGGCCCAGTAAGAAGCACCCGCTCGACGCCATTTGAGCGGCAATAGTCCCCGAAGAGATCCACTACATCCAGCGCTTTGGCGAACGGAATATCGCCGGTCACGAACGACCCGTACGATGCCCCGATCGGCGACTCGAACACCGTCCCGTGAAGCGCCCCCGGCAAAACCGACACGATTTCGTCGTTCTCAAGAACGATCAGATGATGCCACGCGAAGCGACCCTCGGGATGATAATCAAGGAATTGCTGAAGATGAAACATCGTACCGTTGTTCGATCTTCGCACAAATTCGTCCCATTTGGTGCGCCAACTGCTGTCGTACGGAATAATCGTGAGTGACATGCCGTCCTTCAGAGTGAAATGCTCAGCGTGGCGAGATGAGCGTCGCCCAATCCGAACTTGAACGGAACGTAGCCATAGTCAAGGGCGATTGTTCTATAGACGACGCCTAATCCGGTTGACAATCCTCTCGCCTCGGAACCGCCATGATAGCCAAACCTTAAGGAGAGATACTTCTGGTAGGTCGCTTCAAGGCCGACGCTCATGTAGCTTGTGATGTCGGCCAGATTACTGACATATGCGGGGTAGAAGGCCAGATCAAAATCGTCGATCGACCGTGAATATTGTGCACCCAAATGGAGGCGGGAAGGGAGATCTCCCGGCATATTCCGAAAGGCGGAGACAGAACCGACGTTTGTGAGGGAAGCGGCTACAACGACACCAGGAATCTTCGTCAGATAAGTCATTCCAAGGTCGACCGCGTAACCTGTCGTTTCGTCAATATAGATTTTTTCGTACAGGTATTTTCCGCTCACTCCCGCGACGACGTCAGGTCCAACCGATGTCGCGAGCGAAACACCCATGCTGGCAAACTGAGCCGCAAACGATCCAAGCGATTCGCCTGGTTGCGTGCGGATTTCGATGCCCGTCACCCGAGACGAGGAGACGGAGAGACCCACGGTGGTGCCAAAAAGAGGGAATCGGACTCCGACGAGTTCGGTGCTCACGTCTTGAATCCACGCGCTGTGCCCAAGGAGAATATCGGTTTGGGATTCAGCATTGAGCGACGCCGGGTTCACGAGGAACGAGGAAAAATGGCCGCGATCGGCAACGACCGACTCACCGAGCGCCGCGGCCCGAGCGCTAACCGGGAATTTGAGGTACACCGATCCTACGGCCGTCCCCTGCGCGAGCGCTGATGCAACGATCGATCCTGCAAGAAGCAACGTAACTGCGGATTTCTTCATGGCAAAGTCGGTTTCAAATCAAGATCGGGACATCTTCTGCTGGCACGACGGCGAGCATTGTGCACAAGATAGAAAAAGAAGTTCGAAGACGAAAGCCACGGGATGGGCTATTCGAATCGTACGGAGAGAGACACAAAGTGCATCCCTCCGGAACCATAGGGATCGTGAACAAAGGCATAGGAAATCCCGGGTCGCCAGGTTTCGTACGATGACTCAAATGAAAAACCGAGCGAAATCCGGGGGAGGAGATTCTCCTTCCATGTCAATTGATCGATGCCTGCGCGGATTTGAAACTGCTCCGCAAGCGTCATGTTGGCGCCTAATCGGACGATGGGAAGCGAGCCGATGTATTCAAACTCAGCACCTGCCATGAGGCCGATCTGAGCATGCTCGTAGCCCAGCGACAGCTTACGTCTCAAAGGAAAACGATCGGTCATCGAGTTGCCGCTGTTTCCGTAGAGGGGTGAAGTATCCCACCTGTACTTCGAGCTGATATCATGTATCACCGCGCCGACGCTCCACTGAGGATGCAGTCTCATCATGACGCCAACGTCGAAACCAACGGTCGTGGAGGAGACATCTTCGTAAAGCGAATAGTAGAAGATCTTGGGAGACAGGCCTATCGCCATCCATTCATTCGGCTTGAGACCAAACGAAAAGACAAATGCGTTTTCAGATGTGGAATAGATTTCCGTGGGACGCCCATCCCGATCGCGCCCCTGGATATCCCCCACGCCCGCGTTAATAACCCCGAATGAAATTCCCGCCTTCGGAGGGAGTCGTCGCGCGTAACCAACGAAATTGAGATTCCGATCCAGCGTGAGAAGCCCCAGTGTGGCGCTCGCGTACGGATGGTCCAGGAAAGCGGTGAGTGCGGGATTGTAGTACCCTGCGCTTGCCGATGACGGAAGTGCAGAAACGGCATTGCCCATCCCAGGACCAATTGCCCCAAAGCCGAACCGAAACGCGGGAGCCGGTTGTCCCCCTAAGGAAGACCTGGGTTGAGCCAGGAGGACGCGCTGCGGGTCCAGACTGCAGGCTCCAACGATGAGGAACAAGGCGCATGCAAGAGTCTTGCCACTATTGTACGACATGGATCTTCCCCCAAATGGAATCCTTGTTTTCAATGTCGACACGATAGAAATAGACGCCGTTGGCGACGCGGCGATTGAAATCATCCTTTCCATTCCACAACTCATCGTGCTCGAGATCTCCCGAACGGACTGCGTTCTCGATTATCGTCCTCACAGGGATCATAGCAAAATCAAACACCCGGATGGTCACGGGCGCAGTCTTCCCGGAGGTGGAATAGTGAATCCGTACCACTTCGTCATCCGGCGAAAACGGTGTCGGGTATGCATATGTCCGTCCGCTCGATCCGACGGGTTCGTACGTTCGAAAGATCTTCCACAGAGATCCAAACGGTGTGGACGGATGATCCACCGTATAAGCGATTCCTTCGGTGCCCGACATCCAGAGGGTGTCACCCTTCGTCGCTACTGCATATGTTGTCCGATATGCGAACCGCTGTCTGGTGTTCAGGTCAACAATCGATCCGCTCCTGATCCAGGTCTTTCCGATATCCGCCGATCGAAAGAGTCCGTTGTTGGTCGCGACATACACGATCGAATCCCTGAAGGCGATGTTGTGCGCGCGCTCCCCCAGGAGAGTGGTGCTCCACGTTTCACCCCCGTCGCTGGTGAAGCTGACACCCTGACGTTCGTTCGCATCTCGAGTATTGACCGTGGCTGCCCAGAGGATGCGCTTGCCCGACAACACCTGCTCGTTGATCGCCACAACCCAATTTCCGGAGATCGGCTTCAGCTGGTTTTGAGCGGTGAATTTTCTCCAGCTGATACCTCCATCTGTGGATTTGTTGATTCCGCCGGACGTTCCTACCCATATCGTGGAATCGCTCGACGCATACACCGAGAATGCGATGTGATTCAGATTCTCCTGTAATCCCAGTCTGCCGCTTGACGGCGAGAGATCGAAATTCAGGGTATCCGTCGGCGCGATTCGATCAATTGGCCCATCAGGAGGAAGAATCACTCTATGCCATGTCCTCCCGTGATCCGTGGATTTGCGAAACATCCCTCCAAACGAAGTGATCCAAACCGTATTGCGCGTGAGGGCGATGTCGAACGTAATATTCTGCTCCGGGACCGTGACTGCCAGGGCCCGAATCTTGTTGATTCCGTACGTCAGCGTATCGACCGTTCCGCTATCCATGGGCTGCTTCACATAGCTCCACGCATTTCCACGGTCCGTCGAGACGTGAAGACCTCCGCCGATCTGGATTGTCGATCCATCGCGCCGTTCGGAGTATCCTATCGCGACCCAAACGGTATCCCCGCGCGTCGCGATTGCGGAAATGCCCTTGTAGTCAAACGGTGGCACCGCCGCAAAGTGTGTCCAGGTCTGGCCGCTGTTCGTGGTTCGGGACAATCCTCTGGCAGTGCCAAACCAGAGCATCCCGCGATCATGCACCGCTACACTCGCGGAATTGCTGAGCGGGAGTCCGGCATCACTTGCCGGGGATCCAAGCTCAAATGTATTGATGATCTGTCCGTTCAGGGTGAAGGAGATCACATGGACGAGGATCAAGATCGATACTTGTTTCACGGGCGCACGGAAATGTGATGGGTGATTGTGTTGCTTGCCGCATCAGACCGATCGATCGCCTGAAACACGAATCGGTATAGACCAGCGGTTGTTGTCGGCGGGAGAACAACCGTGAGACTGTAGATGCCGTCCCCCTTTGTCTTGTCGCCGCTTCGGATGTCGGGCTGCGAAATGATCGCTTCGCTTCCGTCATCGTACATGGCAAACGGATTACCGCTCGAGGTGGACCCGTCGGGTCTGAATGAGTTGAATGATACTCTCTTGATATCTGCCAATCCATCCGGATCGGTGGCCCGTACCTGGAGCAGCAGAAACTGATTCTGGGTCCCCAACCGGAGCGTGTCGGGAGCGATCAGGTCGGAAAGTTGTGGAGGTTGATTGAGGCGGACGAGAGAGAGTGGGATGCGGTGAGCTGGGCTGGTCAGACCGTATTGGGAAGTCGCCCATACGTCGGCCTGAAATGTTCCCACCACAGATCGTACGATTTGGAATTCGATCCGTCCTGCAAAGACGGCGTCCCCCTTCACGTGGTCGGGGGAGACCCCGTCGTCCCGCAATTTCCCGGCACTATGCAGACTTGTCCGATCCTGGTTCCAGAGCTCATACTCCACGCTCTGCTCCGCAGATCCTATGTCTGATCTCCGGAGTGCGGCGCGGGCTGTCACCGTAAGCTTCAGTGTGTCGGTTCCCTTTCTCTCCGATCCGACCATCACGGTGTCCGTGTTGATGATTCCCGGCTGCAGGATTGCGTATTCGAGGCGTCCGACGCTGAGGCTAGAATCCAGAATCGACTCCGACTTCTTCTCGCACGACGCAAGAACCAGCAGAAGAAGGGGGATCAAGTGACGAGCGTATGCCTGGAATCGCAAGACATTCTCCCATGATGGATGAAAAAGGACAGTTATGAATGTACTGAGCTACGACGAGGAAGATTCAGGATGGTAACAAGTGGGGTCGGAGGGGAAACCTCTCTGTGAAGTCAGATCGCCATGTTCACTTACTGCGACTGATGCAATAGTAGGGAAAAATTGACTTCCTGTCAAGTCTCAAACGATGCGGAGTAGCATCCGAGACTTTTAGCAGGTTGTTGAAAAAGTGTTTTTCTGTCATTCTGAAGGAGCGAAGCGACTGAAGAATCTCGCTTTATGAGTCAGATTCTTCATCCCGCTAATAAACAGCGGGATTCAGAATGACATTGGACCTCGTTTTTCAACAGCCTGTTAGTAGAAGACGGTGAATGGAACAAAGGAGAAACAGATGACAAACAGAAAGAGACACCCCCATCCAATCCACATGCGTCGTTCATCGAGGGGAGTCTCGTCCGGCACAGGTGGATGATACAGCTTAACCAAAAAGTACGATATCAGCGCCCAGAGAAACCAGCCGCTCCAGCTGTATTCAACAAACGGGAGAATATGACCCGGAACATCCCCGGAGACAAATCCTACGGCCAGCTGGAGCAGGATATCGGCTACCGAGGGGAGACCAAGGAAGAGGAGGAGAATGAATGCGGCGCGTGCGATCTTTCTGTGCTGATCACCAAACATTGTGTAGACGAGATGGCCTCCGTCGAATTGGCCGATCGGGAAGAGGTTCATCGCGGTCACAAAGAGTCCAAACCAGCCCACGCACAGGGCAGGATAGTGATAGATCTCAGACATCGGTGGGACGAACTGAGTCGATGGATCGGTGAAGAGATACACGAGGAATTTGAATGCGAGAGTCTGACCGAATTCAAGTCCGAGACCCTGGCTTCCGGGGATTGCGTTCAATTGGAAATCGTAATCCGGATGCATTTGGAGAATGAACTCCGGCCCCGGGAGCGTCAGAAGCCCGTAGACCAGAACAATGACGGTCGCCACAAAACCGGCGATCGGACCACCGACACCGATGTCGAACATCGCTTTCCTGCTCGGGACGACCGAACGGGTGCGGATGACGGCTCCCAACGTACCGAAGTTGAGAAAACCGGGAACGGGTGGGAATGGGATGAAGAAGGGGAGTGTTGCTTTGACACGATGATAGCGCGCGGCAAAGTAGTGGCCGAACTCGTGTGCACCAAGGACAAAAAGAATCGCAATCGAATACTCGAGCCCGTGGTGGAAGTACCTCAGTTCGAACGCGTCGAGATTCTTCCATTGAACACCTGCGACGGTTGCGGTGAAGAACGTGAGGAGGAAAAGGCCGAGATTGATCAGGAGACGGGGATCAAACGATGCAGAGGGGGAGGCAGATGATTCCTGGTCCATTCCGATTGTCCGTGTGAGCCGATATGCTTACGTGAAGATACGGAAGATTGCCTTCCGATACATAGAAAAATGCGGCAGCAGGGAAGCTCGAACCTGCTGCCGCCAATATGAACTTGCGAATATTTCGATCTCGCGATGCCGCTAGATCGCAGTCGGCCGGGGAATATCGCTCGGAGCAAGTGGCCCACTGCTGCGCGCGGAAAGAACCTGAGCACGGGTCGGACGTGGGATGTCCGACGGTGCGAGCGGACCGCTGCTGCGAGTGCTAAGTTCTTGCCCGCGTGTTGGCCGAGGAATATCGGAAGGAGCAATGGGTCCACTGCTGCGTGCCGTGAGGTTTTGGACGCGCGTTGGACGAGGAATATCTGAAGGGGCGAGCGGACCACTGCTACGAGAATCGACCAGCGTCGGTCGTGGGATGTCCGACGGTGCGAGCGGACCGCTGCTGCGAGTGCTAAGCTCTTGCCCGCGTGTTGGCCGAGGAATATCGGAAGGGGCGAGCGGACCACTGCTACGAGAATCGACCAGCCACGGTCGTGGGATGTCCGACGGAGCAATCGGTCCTCCGCTCCGCGGAGTGCTGAGAATGATGCGAGTATCCAAAGACGCATCCGTCGCCTGAGCATCCTGGACCGAAACAGAGATTCCCCAATTGGTCACCC